>JAEEGG010000262.1_pt1 | contig 335241 bp, 257 predicted proteins | sample 9134161 | NCBI WGS metagenome assembly JAEEGG01 (sample SAMN16246543, study PRJNA631951) | gut metagenome | biome: gut microbiome; feature: rumen; material: CR-attached | host: Bos | place: Iran: Karaj | collected 2018-10 | reverse complement strand
CAAAAATATCGGTGCATACAGCACAATGAGCAGCAGCCATAGATAAGCCTGACCGGCAACACGCTTTGCTGCCAATTCTCGCGAACGGCGACGTGCCTCTTGCATTGCACTGCTTTCGACTTGCATTTTGCATTTTGCATTTTGCATTGTTGCCTGTAAACTCATAGCAGACCTCCTTTCTGTGCGTCGCGGTCGTTCTCCTGGTCAAAGAACGAGGTTGCGGCAATGATAATGAGCATAATCAGCGACAAGGCTGCTCCGTAATTCCACATGGCTATACCTCCCTCACCGAACGAGCGCTGGATGAGCGAACCGAACAAGGTGATCTTGTTGTGCGTGAGCAGCTCGGCGATGGCAAAGGTCGAAACAGTCGGCATGAACACCATCACGATACCCGAGTAGATACCCGGAATACTGAGCGGAAGCACGACTTTGGTGAATACGCTCACTTTGTTTGCTCCCAGATCCTGCGCTGCCTCGATGAGCGAGCGATCCATCTTCTGCAACGTGTTGTAGATAGGATAGATCATGAACGGTAGGTAGTCATAGCACATACCGAACAGCAGTGCTCCTTCACCTAACGGCAAGCCGAACATGTTGAATAGTTCGACCGTGGCAATGGTGCGAAGCAGGAAGTTAATCCACATGGGCAGGATGAACAGCAGCGCCATGACTTGCGGGGTTTTGAATTCCGCCATAGCCATGATGTATGCAGCCGGGTAACCGAGTAGCAGGCAGATAACCGTGGTGATGAACGCTATCGCCATGGAGTAGATGAGCGTGTTCACTGCCTCGGAGGTGTGGAAGAACTTAATAAAGTTATAGATGGTAAAATCTCCCTCCGGCGTGGTGAACGCATAGTAGAAGATCAGCAGCAGGGGCAGTACGACGAACAGCACCAAGAACAGTACGTACGGCCACGCCCATGTCCGGCGTGAGGACGCTATGTCAGCAAACTTCTTCATTTCAGCAGTTCATTTGGCTCAGTAAGTCCGGGTTTGCGCAGGTGAATATGTTCGGGTGCAATGGTTATACCTACGCGGTCGCCGTCGTCCCAGACATCGTTCGTATAGACATATATGTCATCGCCTGCATCCGTGCGGATGGTCAGGTGGTAGTGGTTGCCTTTGTACAGGATGAAATGCACCTCGCCGGAGAGTTTGCCTTCCTCCTCGTAGTCCATCAGTTCGACCTCGTGGAACGCTACATCCACCTCCACTTCGTCGCCTGCATTGAACGGAGTCGTCTCTTCCTCCGTCACATCCCACTCGGCATCGAGGAAACGCACTTTCCCCGGCTTGACGATTTCACCGACGAAACGGTTGTATATATAGTGGTCTTTGTGCATGATCTGGATATCCTCGGGCTTGACGAGCATGCCGATCTCCGTGCCGGGTTTGTACTCGTGATAGTCCTGAATGAGGAACTCATAGCCGTCAGGCGTGAGTACGCGCATCTCATAGTGTACGCCCTTGAAGATACAGGTGTCAACCGTCCCGTACCACTTGGTGAACTTGCCTTTCGGCACGCGATCCTCCACGTCGTCGTCTTCCTGACCAACGATCTGTCCGCGTTTCTCTTGCGCCTTGTCCCAGATATAGATGTCTTCCGGGCGAATAACGACATCGACCGGTTCATCTTTGTCAAAACCCTCGTCGATGCAATCGAACTCGCGGTCAAGGAACATCACCTTGCGGTCTTTGATCATCCTGCCGCTCAGGATATTGCTCTCGCCGATAAAGTCCGCCACAAAGCAGTTCTGCGGTTCGTTGTAGATATCGGTAGGCGTGCCGATCTGCTGAATCTTGCCCTCGCTCATCACTACCACGCGGTCGGAGAGCGTGAGTGCTTCTTCCTGATCGTGGGTGACGTAGATAAACGTGATACCGAGTTGCTTATGCAGCTCTTTGAGTTCGATCTGCATGTCGTGGCGCATCTTCAGGTCGAGGGCTGACAGCGGTTCGTCGAGCAGGAGAACTTCCGGCTCGTTGACGATAGCACGGGCTATAGCCACACGCTGCTGTTGACCGCCACTGAGGGTATCGACCTCGCGATCTTCGTAACCCATCAGGTTAGCCATCTTCAGGGCGGCTTTGACCTTGCGCACGATGGTCTCTTCCTCCATCTTCTTCATCTTCAGTCCGAACGCCACGTTGTCAAATACGTTCAGATGGGGGAACAGGGCGTATTTCTGGAATACAGTGTTCACCGGACGGCGATATGGCGGTACGGCTGTCACATCCTCGCCTTTGAGCAGGATATCACCTGAACTGGCAACCTGAAAGCCTGCAATGCAACGCAAGAGCGTCGTCTTGCCGCAACCCGAAGGCCCCAAGATCGTTACAAACTCGCCTTTCTTAACCTGAAGGCTCACGTCGTTCAAGGCATACTTTCCGTCCTCAAACTGCTTGAAGACGTGATTTACCTCGATGATAAAATCATTTGTCATTTCTTTCTTAATGCAATATTATATGCTTCGCGGTAGTATGCGAAGAAATGTTTCCATTCGGCTTTTTCGGACAGTTTCCATGCTTTCTTGCGCACGACATCCTGTTCCTTGCCGCTCAGGCGCATGAAACTGTAAACAGCATCATCCACCTTGCGCACAACCTCCTCGTAGTTCGAGTCGTTACGACGGATGACATATACGCCTTCCGCCAGGCCTTGCAGACACTTGGCATTCTCGCCGGCTGCCCACACGCCGAAGCCCGAGAGGCTGGTGGTAATGGTCGGCACGTGGAACGCTACACTCTCCAGCGGCGTATAGCCCCATGGCTCGTAGTACGACGGGAAGATCGTCAGATCCATTCCGCACAGCAGGTTGTAGTACGTCTCGCCCAGTTCAGGGTCGTAACCGTTCAGATAGTACGGAATAAACACAACCGTCACCTTGCCCATTTCCAGCGTCGAGTGCTCCAAGTACGGCACAAACACGAATGCCAACACGCGCGGTGCAAACACGTCGCTATTGACTTTGTCGCTGAGCATGCGCATCGAATCCACGAACACATCAAGTCCCTTGTTCTTCCACTCATGACGACCGGATATACACAGCAGGAAAGGCGGCTGACCGGCTACGACGGCATCCTTGCCATCGGCTTTCTGACTGCGCAGCAGAATCTGTTTGGAAATTTTGCGCTGCGTGGTATAATCCTTGCCTATAGGCACAAAGTCCGGCTCAAAGCCGTTAGGTGTAACTATATCCGGCTGCTTGTCAAGCAGTTGGCGGCACTCACGTGCAGTAAGGTCACTGACGGTAGTGAAGCAGTCGGCGTGGTGGGCAGCCTGCTTCTCGGCGCTGTGCTTGCTGACCATATTCAGTTCGCACGCCATCTGGTCGCCGTTGTAGTTCTTAAACTGGTCGTATAACGGCTTATGGTTGCCGGCTATCGAGCGCCCGATGCTTGTCGCGTGTGTGGTGAACAGTGTACCGATCTTCGGGCAGTGGTCTTTGATATAGAATAGCGCAAAAGCGGTCTGCCATTCGTTGGAGTGCATCACAACGTTCTTGTCTTCAAGATGCATGTAATGATAGAGGCTCTCCATTACTTGTCCGGCTGCATAACCAAACAAACTACTCTCATCATAGTCGCCGTAAGCAGCGTGACTCTGTACCTGGAATTTCTCCCACGCCCAACCATAGATCGAGTCTTTCTGAGCGGCTATACCTTCCCAACGCAGCAGGATAGCTAGCGGTGTGCCGGGCACTTTCCAACGGCCTACGCGGGCGTTATGAATACGCTCCCAGCCGGGGAACAACGACTGATCCTCGGCAAAATAAATATCCGAATGCTCTCTCCAATCAGGTCCGAAGAATACTACTTTGTCAGGATGCTCCTCTTGCATCGTAGCGGCGCGCGTGCTAAGCACGGTATAGATACCGCCCACGTGGTTGCATACTTCCCAACTTGTCTCGAAGATATAGTCCGGTTGAACCGGTTCATTCGTTTTTTTCATGATATGATGGTTTTAGTAGATTATCGTCATTCTGCCCACTTCCTCAATCTCGTTCACAAGGGTAATCATGTTGAACTGTTGCTCACTGATAATGTTCTGCGGATGCGTTACGAGCGGCATTGCCCACACGCCGTACGCCTCGCTCCAGTATAGGCTGTTGCGCTCGGGATCCACCAGCAGTGTTCCGGCAGGATTGTCGGTTATCTGTGTCAGCGCGTCGCCGTTGGCGTTGGCTACATACACTCCGTCATCCAGGATAAGGTACAACTTGCGGTTGATAGCATCCACCTGCAAGGCGAGTACATTCAGATCGGTGAGTACGGGCATGTTGTGGATGTCATACTCCACACCGTTGAGCGTCGCCGTACTATCGTTGGCAGCCTCTATAACATGCTCGTCACCGCGGAAGTATCTGGGAGTTTCATACACGCCCTCGTATATACGTTGCCGCCATATTCGTCCGCTGGGAACCTCCATCAACAGCGAGGGCGCAGGATTATCCTGTAGCATCAGGGTACGCTCATCGTAGAATATCTTGTCACCGATGGTGACCGTGAGCTCTACATCCGTCGTATGCCCGAAATCGGTGAAGTATCCGACTATACTGTCGCTTGTCAGATCACCTTTTGTGAATACGAAGATGGATTCATCTAGTTCCCAAAGACAAGTTACCTTCGCGTTCTTCGGGTTGTATAGCGACACTTTCAGGGTCACCGGCGCGTACTGCTTCACGGAATCGGGTGAGACACAGATTGACGGCAGCGAATCCAGCACCTCAAGCACATGACTGACTTTGCGGCTCTTGCTGGAGTCCGCCATCAGTTCGACAACATACGTGCCGGCTGTGGTGTAGGTATGCGAGGGATTCTTGAGGGTTGACTGTGAGCCGTCACCGAACTTCCACACCCAACTCTCGCCGGCATCACTCAGATTACTGAACTTAACCGTCTGTCCCGTCTTGGGCACACTGGGAGAGTACGAAAAGTCGTACGTGTGTTTCTGACCGCAGGAAACAGTCACACACACCACTGCCGCAAGGCAGCATATTGCAAAAAATATCTTATATATTTTCATACTTATACAATAAAGCGCACAAAGTTACAAAAAAAAAAGTTCATTTGCAAATATTATTGCAAAAAAATTTGCAAATTTCAAAAAAAAATTGTAACTTTGCAGTCGCGTTTTAGCAAACGCGATGAAAGGTCGGATAAAGACTAACATAAATAACCAATAAAATATAAAACAAACACATGTCAAAAGTAACTGTTGTAGGCGCAGGTAACGTAGGTGCTACTGCTGCCAATATTATCGCTGTGAAGAATATCGCCAGCGAAGTTGTTCTGATTGATATCAAGGAAGGCGTAGCCGAGGGCAAAGCCATGGATATCATGCAATCTGCCCAGACTATCGGTTTCTCGACCGTAGTTAAGGGTATCACCAATGACTACAGTCTGACCGCCGGTTCGGATGTAGTGGTTATCACTTCAGGTCTGCCCCGTAAGCCGGGTATGACGCGTGAGGAACTTATCGGTGTGAACGCCGGTATCGTTAAGAGCGTTGCTTCGCAAGTTCTGCAGCACTCGCCTAACGCCATCATCATCGTTGTATCGAACCCGATGGATACGATGGCTTACCTGACGCTGAAAGCTACCGGTCTGCCCCGTAACCGCGTCATTGGTATGGGCGGTGCGCTCGACTCGAGCCGCTTCAAATACTACCTGAGCCAGAAGCTCGGTTGCTATGCTCACGATGTTGACGCCTTTGTTATCGGTGGTCATGGTGACACCACGATGATCCCGATGAAGCGCTTTGCCGCTTACCGCGGTATTCCTGTATCGAGCCTGCTGAGTGCTGAGGAGCTCGACGAGGTAGTTAAGGCTACGATGGTGGGCGGTGCTACGCTGACCGGTCTGCTGGGCACATCGGCTTGGATGGCTCCGGGTTCGTCGATCGCATTCATGGTTGACGCTATCATCAACGACCAGAAACGTCTGATTCCTGCTTCGGCTAAGCTCGAAGGCGAGTACGGCTATGACGACATCATGATTGGCGTTCCTTGCATCATCGGCAAGAACGGTATTGAGAAGATTGTCGAACTCGACCTCAACGACGAGGAGAAAGCGCTGTTTAAGGCTTCGCACGACGCTACAGCCAAGACTACGAACATCCTGCACGAGATCAATGCTATCTAATCATGGATGACTTGTCAGCCAAGCTTGGCTGGCACAATAAAAGCGGCTCGTTAAGTAACGAACCGCTTTTTTGATTACCGTAATCAGAATTACTCAGCCTGTGCGGGAGCCTCTGCGGGTGCTTCCTCTGCAGGAGCTTCCTCAGCGGGAGCCTCTTCTGCTACAGCCTCTTCAGCCTCAGCCTTCTGGCAGCACTCGGTCTTCTCACCTTCTTTGCAGCACTTGTTGTCAGCCTTCTTGCAGCAACCTACCATGCATGCTGCAAGGATAGCAATGAATAAAACTTTCTTCATAATTGTACAATTTTAAAGTTAAACTATAGTTGTTGTTTTGCGTTCTGTGGAATAGATTGTACACTTTTTTTGCAAAAAAAGCACAATTTTCACAAAATACGCAACAAAGTTAGCATATTTTTTGCATATATCCAAAAAAAATTGTAACTTTGTGGCAATTTTATCAAAAATAATGAAAGACAAGCAACAATTCTTCAAATCAGTGACAGGATTTGTCACAATCAACCTTGCTTTAGCCCTCGTCGTTGCTATTGCATTGTTTATGATTGTTATCGGCTGGCTGAAAGGCTATACCCTGCATGGTAATGAGGTTACTATACCCTCTGTCACCGGCATGAGTTGTGAGGAGGCAGAGATAGTGCTTCAGGGTAGCGGATTGTATCTGGTAGTGGTCGATTCGACCTTTTCCAACAAAGCTCCGTTGGGTACCATTGTTGAGCAGACTCCTCCGGCAGACTCTCATGCAAAGCCTAACCGTCCCGTGTACGTAGTAATGAACGCGCGCACGAAGAGGCTCATACCATTGCCAGAACTGCGTGATGTATCCTATCGCCAGGCGGAAGCAACCTTGCGTTCTATCGGTCTGAAGGTGGGTGACGTTACCTACGAGCCCTCGCTCTATCCTGACAATGTGCTGGATGTGCGCGATGGTCAGACGAGCCTTGAGGCGGGTATACGTCTGCCGGAAGGCTCAAGCGTTACTCTCGTGGTAGGTCGCCGTCAGGGCAATAAGTTGGTTACTGTTCCTTCCTTGCTCGGCATGTCGCTCAGTCAGGCACGTTCCGCACTGCTCAGTGTCGGACTGACCATCGGTGCATATACCTACGACGTAGAGCCTACACCCGAGACGCTGGACAGTTATATCGTCTATCGGCAGTCACCGGTTGACGGGGCTACACTGCAGGAAGGAGCAACCGTTAATATCATGCTATCCACAGATATCGAACGGGCTATCACAACCGACAATGCACGCAGCGAGGATAACTTCTTCTAACAAATGATCAGCATGCAAAACCCCGATGACACCGTTCGCATAGAAGGCCTCGAAAATCCCGATGCTTTCGATGGACAGGATGAACTGTTCATCCGCTTTGAGTGCGTTGTTGACAAGGGGCAAACGCCTGTACGTGTTGACAAGTATCTCGCCGAACATATACCCGGCACCTCGCGTAGCCGTATTCAGGCTGCGGCGGATGCTGAGCAGATACTCGTGGATGGCAAAGTGGTCACCAGCAGTTACAAAGTCAAACCCGGCGAGACGATACAGGTTCTACTCAATCACGAGCCGCATGACTTTACCATCCAGCCTGAGAATATACCGCTGGATATAGTATATGAGGACGACGATCTGCTGGTGGTGAACAAACCTGCCGGATTAGTTGTTCATCCGGGACATGGCAACTACGAGCACACCTTGCTGCACGCGCTTGCGTGGCATTTTCAGCAATCAGGCGCACTGCTTGACATCAATAACCCCGACATAGGGCTGGTGCACCGCATCGACAAAGATACATCGGGGCTGCTGCTCATCGCCAAAACACCGGAAGCGAAGACCAAGCTTGGTCTGCAATTCTTCAACCACACTACGGAGCGCACCTACAACGCACTGGTGTGGGGCACATTCGACGAGGATGAAGGGACAATCGACGGAGCTTTGGCGCGTGACAACCGCGATCGGACAATCTACCGTGTGTGGTCGTTAGAAGACAACCCGCTCGCCAAGAATGCCGTTACCCACTACCGCGTGCTGGAGCGATACCCGTACGTCACGCTGGTTGAGTGCCGTCTGGAAACGGGGCGTACACACCAGATCCGCGTGCACATGGCGCATATCGGTCACCCGCTGTTTGCCGACGAAAAGTACGGTGGCACCGTCATCCGCAAAGGCTTGCGTACGCAGAAGTATGCACAGTACATCAACAACTGTTTTGCCCTTTGTCCGCGGCAAGTACTGCACGCTAAGACGCTCGGGTTCGTTCATCCGCGTACAGGTGAACATCTGCACTTCGACAGCCCGTGGGCACCGGACTTTGCTGCTGTCATCGACAAGTGGCGCAACTACCAAATGAACACACTGAACACTGATTAATATGAATACAATTCTTTGGGCGGACGACGAGATTGATCTCCTCAAGCCGTACATCATCTACCTGTCAAGCAAAGGTTATGAGATTATTCCTGCCATGAGCGGTCAGGATGCGATAGATATATGCCGTCAGCGGGCGGTGGATATAGTCTTTCTGGACGAGCAGATGCCCGGTTTGTCGGGTATAGAAACACTGCAAGCCCTCAAGGAAGCGCACCCCGAACTGCCGGTAGTGATGATCACCAAATCCGAAGAGGAGCAGATCATGGAGCAGGCTATAGGTCAGCAGATTGCCGACTACCTGATCAAGCCCGTCAACCCAAGCCAGATTCTGCTATGCCTGAAGAAACACGTGCATAGCAAGCAGATCGTCGAGGAGCACACCAATGCCAACTACCGTCAGGAGTTCTCCGACATCACGTATATGATTAACACAGCGCGCACGTTCGATGAGTTTGCGGCTATCGAGCGAACGCTCACGCAATGGGAACTCAAGCTGCAAGATGCCAGTTCGTCGATGACCGAACTGCTTGCCATGCAACGCAAAGAGGCGAATGCTGCTTTCGCCAAGTTCATCCGCCAGAACTATGAGTCGTGGTTTGACAAACCCGACAACCGCCCGATGCTCAGCCCCGACGTGTTCCGCAAGACCGTGTTCCCCAAGCTCAACGAGGGGAAGAAAGTGTTTGTGGTGGTGATTGACAACTTCCGTTACTCGCAGTGGAAGGTCATCCAACCGCTGTTGGCGGAGTTCTTTACCGTGCAGGACGAGCAGCTCTACTCCGCTATCCTGCCTACCGCTACACAGTACGCCCGCAATGCGATCTTCGCCGGATTGATGCCGTTGCAGATACAGCAGCAATTCCCCGAATACTGGGTGGAAGAAGGCGACGAGGAAACGAAGAACAAGTTCGAGAAGGAACTAATAGGCACGATGCTCCAGCGCTTCCGCCGGCACGATACGTACACATACTACAAGATCAACGAGTCGGACTTCTGCGAGAAGATCATCAAGCAACTCAAGTCGCTTAACACACCGCTGAACGTAGCCGTAGTTAACTTCATCGACATGCTCTCGCACTCGCGCACGGACTCCAAGATGATGCGCGAACTGGCGCCTGACGAAGCCGCCTACCATAGCCTGACGTTGTCGTGGTTCAAGCACTCGCCTATACTCGACTTCTTCCGCCAGATTGCGCATCTCGGTTATGAGGTGATCCTTACGACCGACCATGGCACAATCCGCGTAGAAGAACCTGTGCTCATCGTGGCGGACAAGAATACGAACACCAACCTCCGTTACAAGGTAGGCAAGTCGTTGTCGTTCCAGAGCAGGAACATCTTCGAGCTCACCAAACCAGATAAGGTCGGGCTGCCGTCACCGAACTTGAGCAGCACCTACGCGTTCTGCACCGGTACAGACTTCTTCGGTTATCCGAACAACTTCAACTACTACGCCCAGTATTACCGCGACACCTTCCAGCATGGAGGTATATCCATGGAGGAGATGATTATCCCGTTAGTACATTTGTTGCCGAAATGATCATTCTTATACTCCACATACTTGTTTCGCTTAGTTTGCTGGCAGCCGTGCTGTCGGTCTATCTGCCGGCATCGGTTTTGCCTATACCCGCGTGGTTCGCATTAATGTTTGAGTGGCTGATAGCTGCGGAGTTGATGCTCGGACTGTTGCAGCTGTTCACCAAGTACCGCCGCTGGACGTGGATGACGGTGGCGATGATTGTGCTGTCTATTGCTCCGATCTGCTATACTGTTTCGCACGGCTCGCTGTTCTTCCCCAAGAGCAAACTGCCGCATTCGTTCACGCTGATGACATATAACTCACATATGATGGATGCATCACGCAAACCCAAGCAGAACCGCGTTATACAATATATACTGCGCACTCAACCGGATGTTGTTTGTCTGCAAGAAGTTGAGGTGTATAAGTCCGGCAACAAACTCAGCCTGAACGAACTACGTGAGGCACTTAATGTCTATCCATATACGTATTTCGATTTCAAGGTATATAATTCCCAGCTTCAGTTCGGCAATGTGGTATTCAGCCGTTACCCGCTCATTGGCAAGCATACACTGCGATATCAGTCCGCGACGAACATCACCTCCGTCTGCGATATTGTGCTGCCTACGGATACGATACGGCTTTATACGAACCATCTGGAGTCGAATAAACTGCTGCAGAAAGATTTGGATTTAGGCACAACCACCGAACAGGCAAAATCAGCCTTTAACAGCACCTCTGAGAAACTGGCTCATGCCTCAGCCATCCGCATAGAGCAGGCTAAGATTCTTCGCAGTGACGCCGAACGTTCGCCGTATCCTGTGCTCATCGTCGGAGATATGAACACTACGCCCGTATCCTATACCTATCGCATCCTGCAAAGGGGATTGCGTGACGCGTTCCTTGAGTCATCCGACGGGCAACTCGGGCACACCTTCATCAAAAAAAGATTTGGAGTGCGTATAGATTATATACTACACTCCAAAGATTTGTCCGCATCAGGATTAGATGTCCAACACGTCGATTACTCCGACCATTATCCGGTCTTAGCCACGATACATTACTAAACTACAGTTTCGGCTCGGCAATCTCTTGTCCGCGGCAGAATCGGTGAACGATCTGCCGGTCATCGCCGATATAGATGAACCGCTCCAAGCGGTGCAGCAGGCTGTAGTTGTCGTGGTTAAGATCTTTGTCGTCAATCACCAGTGCGTCGAACTCATATCCGGGCTCGAAGCTGCCGACCTTACCGAAGAACTGTCCGGCAGATTTTGTGGCTATCCAGAATATCTCTGGCAGGGTGAGGAACGCAAGGTTCTTGTCCTGGCAGTAGCGCATCTTGCTCATCTGTACGGCATACACCATCATCTTGAATATACTCAGGTCATGTCCGCCGCTGATGTCGCTGCCCAGACCTACAGGCACACACTTGTTGAGGAACACCCGGATGGGTGACATGCCGGAAGCCAGATTCAGGTTACTCGTCGGGCAGTGGGCTACCATCACCTGTTTCTCGCGCATCAGTTCAAGCTCCTCGCCGTCCGTCCATACGCAGTGCGCCATGATCGTCGGCGTTTCTCCGAACAGTCCGTAACGGCGGTACGCGTCGCCGTAGTGCTTGCTCTCGGGCTCTAACTCCTGCACCCACGCTATCTCGCTGCGGTTCTCCGACAGGTGCGATTGCACAGGCAGCCTATGCTTGCGCGCCAGATCGCCGCAGGCTTGCAGCAGTTCGGGTGTACATGACGGCACAAACCGCGGGGTGATGATCGGTTTGACGAGTGCATCCGGATCAGCACAGTCGGCAATCAGTGCCTCGTTGTCACGGATAGCGTTCTCGACCGTTTCCGTCAGTGCATCGGGGCAGTTGCGGTTCATATCCACCTTGCCTACCATAGCACCCATCTTTGCCTCGCGGAACAGGTTCATCAGCAATCGTGTACTGTCACGGTGAACAGTCGCAAACGCTACGGTACGCATTGTACCGAAACGCCACAGATCGCGCACAAATCGCCGATACATCCGTTCGGCATACTTCGTATCCGCATATTTGCTTTCTTCGGGGAAGGTGTAGTTCTGCAGCCATGGCAACAGTTCCAGATCCATAGCAATGCCTTGGTTCCGGTACTGCGGTGCATGTACGTGCATATCGTTCATGGCAGGAATCAGCAGCTTGTCGCCGAAGTCTGTTACGGGGACATCTTTCAGCGCAGTGGGTAACTGCTCATATACACCGACCACCTTGCCGCCGTCAACAGCAATATATCCGTTCTCGATTACCTCAAACTGCGTACGCTCTTTCGTGAAGAGAATGTGTGCTTTATAGATTTTCATGATATGTTTTTTGATTACTTTTTATGTGTCAGCTCGGAGCGAATTCGCTTGCGCGCAAAAGTATATAAATATAAAATCGCTGCAAAGATACAAAAAAAAAATGACATATGCAAACCGGAGAGCAAAAAAGTTACAGAAAATGCAAAATTGTGCCAAAAGATTTGGTAAACACAAAATGTTTAACGTATCTTTGTAGCGGATTTCGAAAAACTTTGCTAAATTTACTATAAAATTGCATAAAAAAGTGTCACGTGACGTCAAGTGACGCCAAGTGACAAAAACGTCCTTGCAAAAGGACACTTTTTGTTGTATCTTTGCATCCGGTTTTTGAAACCAACTAATTAACGTCGCGCAAGCGACAATATATAAACTTAAATTTTAATGTATGATTCAATTACAACAATCAAAAACTTCAAGCCAACTGACTATGGTAAGCACTCAACCAAATGTTGAAGACATGGACGATCTTCGTATCGTCGAGTACCTGAACCTTGCTACTTTGCCTGAGCCGTTGCAGAAGATGCTCGCGCAAGCTGCTACACCAGCCGAGCGGGACATGCTACTCATGGCTACACTCACAGCCACCAGCGCTTGTCTGCCGAACCTGTACTTCCACTACGGTCCAACCGGCAAACGGTATTACGCCAACCTCCAGTGTTTCATCCTTGCTGCGGCGGCTTCGGGCAAAGGCATCGCTAACCAAGCCTTGGAGATGATTCAGCCCGTGGAAGACATCTACCCGACACTTATCCCGGGCGATAGCACGTTCCCTGCGTTCTTTAAGCGCTTGTACGAGAACGGCGGTCACGGCTATGTGCATGAGAGCGAAGGCTCGGTCATCACCGACATCTGGAAAGCGCAAGCCGCCACCTACAACTCCATTCTCCGCAAGGCTGCCGAACATGAAACGGTCAGCCACAACCGCGTCAAGGAGATGCAGGTCATTCCCTGCCCGCAGTTGTCGGTATTGCTCACCGGTACGTTCAGTCAGTACCATCACCTCGTGCCGAGCATCGAGAACGGTTACTTCTCGCGTCTGTTACCGCTTATCGTCCGCGACACCCAACCCTTCAACAGCCGCTACGTCGAAGCCTCTGCTCCCACCGAACCCGTCAGCAGGCAAGTCGGGCAGCAGTTGTCGAGATTATGCGCGCAACTGTACTGTAATCCCGAACAAGAGTGGTCGCTGACGAAGGAGCAGAAGAAGCGGCTGGCGGAACATCTGAGCACCGAGTACAAGGCGCTGATAGGGATGCTCGGGGAGAACTTCCATTCAGCGGTAGTCAGGATGGCTGTGCAGATAGAACGGATAGCGATGATACTGACGGCGATGAGGATGGCAGAGAAGATAACAAATCGCCCATACATGGTCGATACTATTTATTGTAGCGACCACGACTATGAGGCGGCGGAGATGATCGGTGGGAAGCTGATACTGCACGCTGCAGTGGCGTATAAGATGATAGAGGGGGAGAAGACAGAGTTGGTGCCACAGATAGAGACAAACTGCCAGAAGCAGATGTTGTATGAGAGGCTGAAGGGGGAGTATAAACTTCAAGAACTTATCATCGAGGCAAAAGGTCAAGGGGTGTCGCGCAGAAGTGCTATCCGATGGAATGATAGTTGGCAGGAAAACGGGATGGTCATAAAGACAAATTACGGACATTATAAAAAAGTAGGATGACACTCTGGCACTCTGGCACTCTTTATAATGGCACATGTTGCTAATATACAGCGAGTTGCAAAAGAGTGTCAGAGTGCCACGCATTTTTCTTTAGACTGCTCTTATCGCAATGATGGAGCCACCCCACTTCACGCTATTTGTGGGGACCCCGGGCGACAAAAATGCACGAAACCATTGGCTGCTCCTGCGCTCAATTATGAGCGCAAAGGGAACAATACAGGCATGTGAGAGAAGGGTGATGTTGGCTTATGAGTGGCTTTTGGGTAGGACTAAAGTCTAGGATTCTCCCGATAATGACCCGATGTTCCTCCGATAATGGCTCGATTATCCTGCACGTTTTTGGGTTTAGTGCAAGATGATCGCTCGCTGATAAAAGAGAACCGGATGTTCCGGAAGGACTGGAACGCTACGCTAAACAGGAGAGAAGGGGAACCGGATATATCCGGCACAATAAACAAAACACAATCGCCCATATATGGTCGATGCAATACGAAGGAAGAATGCGACGCGGACGCCTTGCGCAGGGTACGAGATAATGTCCGGATTCAATCTGGATGAATTAAAAGAAAAAGCATGACCTTTTTGACCCTTTCTATGATAACATGCTGAAATATAGTTAAATCCAAAAGGTCGCATTGCGCATAAAAGTGCCAAAGGGTCAAAAGGGTCATTATCTTTTTTAGAGGTATATATATTATTTGTAGGCTTTCCCTTTAAGAAGTAATTGGCGTTCCTGTTCAAGGGACTCCGGTGTGTTGGAAGATATGTCCAACAATGTCAGAGACATGAGGTACTCGGCAGCTTCCGGGGAACAATTAAAGAACTGTTGTGTTAGCTCGGTGCGGTTCTTATGCAAGAGAATGCTCTTGCTAAAATGCTCCCACACGTCCTTTTCAAGCAGTTTGACTTTAAGTGCGTTCGCTTCCAAGCGCACTTGCACTTTTTCCTTCGTCAAGTTCTTGGGGATGAGGATGGCGTTTTTCTTTTGGGGCATAACACTTACATTTTAGAGACCTTTTGTGGGTTAGATTAGGAAGCAAACTATCAAACCAATGAGTAATGCGACAGTAGTGACACCGTAAGCAATTAATACTTGTGTTAATTTAGAATTATTTACTTTATTATCTAGAGATTTGTTAATTTCATCTCTTAAATATACCTGATCTTTTGGGGCATATTTGGATAATTCAATTTTATCTGCTTTTTGATTTATTTTATCTGCTTGAGTTTCTATATCTGTTCTAATAGATTGTATTTCAGTTTTATAATTATCTTGAAGTTTACGCTCTGTTTCCTCGTATTTTTGTTCAATTTGGGATACTAACTGCGATAAACCATTTTTGAAATCTTCTATATCTTGAGCTTCTTTGAGCAACTTCATAAGTGCTCTATCTCTTATCTCATTTTGTTTGAATTCTTCCTCATTCTTTTTGAGTATTGCTATTATGCCTTTTTGAATAGAACTCTGCGCACCTCCAGATACTTTGGATTCTTTTTCTGCATATTCATATAGGTTTATCAATAGTTTTCTGTCAGCTTGTGAAGAAACAGAAAGCAATCTTAGAAACACAAAAAATGCAGAGAGTGAAATATTCTGTTCAAAGAGAACATTACCAATGTCTTTAGTGTTTGATGATATTATTCTTTGGAAAAAGTTTCTATTCTTAATATCTTCAGCATGTAGTTTATTCTCATGCAAGTCATCATTGATAGCGTTAATGAAATTTCTTAACTCATTAGTTTGAGTGTTATTGTTTAATAAAAGACTAACCGCTTCGTCATATTGTCCTTTTAACATGCAGTTGTATGCACGGGATGGATGGCGTACTATCTGCATTCCATTTTCAGAATCGGATGGCACGAAAGAGGATGCTTCAACGGGTATAACTGTGGCTTCATCTGCGTATGCCATCTCAACTTTTTTTGTATTTATGCCGGGCTTATATTCATCAAAGAAATCAAATAATTTCTCAAAAGAATAATCTTCGTTTGATCTTCTTGATAGCTTTTGTAATTCTGCTTTGCTTACAGATAGCCCAAACAAACTATTGACATCATTTAAGAAGGCATCAAATTCAATTTTATCGATTAACAGGAGGGGATCTTTTTTCCACTGTTCGCCTTCTTCAAAATATCGATGTACAATTTCCAAATATTCTTCTTTCAGTGTCATAACCAATACAAATAATTAGTAATTCAATTGTTTGTTTCTCATATATGATATGAGCAGTACACCCGGATAGGTTACTTGATAATTGGGATCAGCGGTGCGAATAGCCCAACCAACTGGATTTGTTGCTTTCCAAGCTCCTTCTCCGACATTGACACGTATAACTTTTTTACGGATTTTCTCATACCATTTGGGAAAATCTTGACGATTATCAATACAATTAATTAAATAAGGCATTGTATTCTCAACTAAATTTCGATGAGGCATGGCATTTTCTATGATGGATTCAATATTTTGCTCATTATTTTCAGAGAACTCGATGCCAAATTCCTGACAAAGATCCTTCATCTCTTGTTCTTTAGCATCTATAGCGATCAATTCTATTGTTCGTTGCACAATCTTTCTTTCCAAGCGAACTGCTGTCATTCTCTTATCAAAGTCAATCAATAATCTTTCGCAAATATCAAACAAAATTTGTTTGTAATTTGTACCATGTCGACGGACAACATTTGCTATTGTGTTGCCTCCATAACGGAGAAATTCATCCACAATAGCTCCTAGCGCATTAGGTAAGGATTCTTTATTGTTGTTATAGTCACTCTCTTTTGTCAATCTTTCATTATTCCGTTCTTTTCCATCGTCATCATAGACTAACAAGTCGGCTAATAATTTTAAGTCTCGATGGTTGCTTTTCTGCAAAAAGCACAAATCAGGATCACTTACTGCTTTCATATTTCTCTATAGTTTTAATGATATATTTTATCATAAACATACTGATAATCAACTTGATTATAGTGATGATTATATAAGACAAGATTATTTTCTATAACACAAGAGAGTTGTTCCCCGTCCTCCAATTCTACTGGCAATGATTCGGTTAATTGTTTCATTTTATAGAAATCCACGCTATTCCCTAATTCTTGATTTTGCACTAACTTTATCAATTGTTCGGTGATATTGTTTCTTTCATTCAAACGGTCATGCAGAACTTTCTCCAGTGCATATATTTTTTCTCTATCTTGTGTCTCACAATAAGATTCTTTCCCTATAACTAAATATGTTTTTAGACCTATAAGTTGTGTTTTTACTACATCCAACGACATTTTACTGATAACTCGTTGGTTGTAGTCTATTTTATCTTTTACACATGTAGCAACGAGCCTAATAGTATGTATTATGATTGGCAAATTTATTCTTTGTGGCTGTTCCGTAATAACCACTTTACCGATATTAATAGCTGACACCAATGCATTTGTTAATAATTGTAGCAAATGCTTTTTTGCGTTTTGAGCCTCTTTTGAGTACGTATTATCTATATATCTCAACTTTACATACCCAACAGTTATGGTGTCCATAACTATAAAAGGAACTGTTTGAAGCACTTGTGTGCGCATATTCAAACCTTCTTTGTAGGTTTCAGATGCTAAAATTCTAAGCTCGCGATTACTTGCATGTGAAAGGAAACTCTCGCCGGGACAGGGGAGCCCCCTGGAAGAAAAGAAATCAGCGAACATATGACAACAATAATTTACAAACGCCTTTGTCCAACCAATTTTTTCAAACGGGGTTCCTTTACTATTCACCATAGATACAACTTCTATAAACTGCCCATCTACATAACCTCCGTCTCTAAACACACCATCATGGTAGTCTTTTATAGCATGCCAGAAATTAAAAATATCATGGTCATATGTAAGTCCACGATGATATTGTCCTCCAAAACTTATATCACTATGTTCATCACTGCCGTGAATAACAACCTCTCCATCCTTTGTGAATCCACCTTGAAAATCCATAGGATTATTTTTGTGATCAATATTATCATGTATAGAATTACACCATTCCCCCAATTTTGTTTTATTGTTATTTAAGGCATAGGCCAATCCGTGAGCATTGGCTGGATCCATACAAAAATCGAGTAAGACTCCAATCATTGCATTAATAAAAATGAAGCATGCATCAACTTTATCAAAGGGAATAACATCGATAGCAATATTATCTAATTCTTTCTGAATTTCTGAAAGCTCACCATCAATGTCTGTAGGGGTTGACAAAGAAAAAACCATATTGTTTTGAGACAAAGATACTTCTTGTTGATATGTCATTAGGGAATCCTGCATATATACTTCAATAATGGGACAATTAATATCATTCATGTTTTCGCATGCAAAGGTACAAAAAATATTTGAGAAATGCAAGAGAGAAGTGAAGATTTATACTGAAATGGTGTGGAAAAATGGAAAATTTAACGGAAAGGGCGATCAGCGGTCACAAAGGTGTGATCGAAATGCAAAATAATGCTCGGTGGGACAGCACCGAGAGCATGACAGCACAGTATATCCTGCGCTCAAAAATGAGTGCAAAATGCACGATGTAGAATAAGTCAGCAAGAATTTACTGCCAACGGAAGGACTCGATCAGGTGGTGGATGTCGCGACGCATGACTTCGTTGACAGGAGCAAGAGAGTCAGCGTTTGGGATGCACTTGTAGTACAGGGCAGCGCGGAAGAAGTGACGCGTGGAGTCGGTCAGAAAGAACTGCACGGGCGATGCGGTGTTGCCCTCGAGGTCGTAATACACGCCATAGACGCGGGTTTCGGGGTTGGTGTAGCCCTGCTCGGGGATAGCGTCCGCCTTGATGGCGTGGTCGAAGACCATACGGATACTCTCGTCGGTTAAATGACCAAGATTGGTCATTGACCTGGGGTTGATGGGCTTATAACTACAATGTATGCGCGCGTTAAGGGTAGGATAGACGATATCCAACCAGAACTGCTCGCCTTCGTCGGGTTTGACGACCGCAGCGGCGTTATCCACACGGGTGTCGATAACGGCTATGTCCGCGAACTCAAAGCGATAGGGGTAGCCCGGCAGGGACGTGGAGTGGTAGCCGTAGTCGGGGATGTCGATACGGTAGTAACCGTACGGCAGCGGCTGCGAAGGGCGCGAGCAGGAGAGAAGAGCGCAAGCCACAAAGAATAATATGTAGAGTCTTTTAGTCAACAATTAAAGACAATTAAAAACTATTACGATGGGTACTTTTCGGTCAACTATTAAAAACTATTAAAATCTATTTTAGATGGATTTTCGGTGCAAAGATACGACTTTTTAATGAAAAATGCAAATATTTCGGAATATTTCGAACTATTTTGCGCAAATATTTGCATAATTGAAAAATTATTTGTAACTTTGTAGGCGTTTATTAGTTGATAGTTGAAAGTTGAGAGTTGAGAGAAGTCGTATAATTAAAAGTGGAAAGTTTTTGAATATGACAAAACAAATAGATAAATTAGCGCGTGAGCGGAACTTCTGCGTGATTATGGCAGGAGGCGTGGGCAGCCGGTTCTGGCCGGAGAGCCGTAACAGCCGCCCGAAACAGTTCTTGGATTTCTTCGGTACAGGTCAGAGCCTGCTGCAGATGACGGTGAACCGTTTCCGTGAACTCGTTCCGATCGAGAACATCCTGATTGTAACGAACGTACTCTACAAAGATCTGATGCTCGAGCAACTGCCCGAACTCAAGCCTGAGCAGATCCTGTGCGAACCTGCGAGACGTAACACCGCACCGTGTGTGGCGTATGCCATATCGCATATATCCGGCATCATGGGTAGGCGCATGGGCATGAAGAGCATCGCCGATGTCGATTGGAACGACGATGCGAGCCATGCGAACATCATCGTGGCACCGAGCGACCACCTGATCCTGCGCGAGGACAAGTTCATCGATACGCTGAAGGTCGGCTTGCAGCACATCAGCGAGCACGACAGTCTGCTGACGCTTGGTATGCGTCCCACACGACCGGAAACAGGCTATGGCTATATCCAGTTGGACTGCGCAGAAGGCAAGAAAGAGAATGCTGTACTGCCGGTGAAGACGTTCACAGAGAAGCCGAATCTGGATCTGGCAAAAGTGTTCTACGAGAGCGGGGAGTTCTTGTGGAACTCAGGTATCTTCCTATGGAACCTGCGCGCCATCCGCAAGGCGTTCCGCACGCATCAGCCGACGATAGCCGATGTGTTCAAAGAAGGCGACGAGGTGATGAGCACTCCGGCAGAGGAAGCGTTCATACAGGAGAAGTTCCCCACCTGCCCGAGCATCAGTCTGGACTACGGCATATTGGAGAAAGCCGCTGATGTGCGTGTGATCTACGCAGACTTCGGCTGGAGCGATCTGGGCACATGGGGCTCGCTGTACGAACTCGGCAAGAAAGATGAGCACGCGAACGTTGCGCTACGCGGCAACACGCTGTTCTATGAGAGTGATGGGAATGTGGTGACATTGCCGGAAGGAAATCTGGCAGTGATCGAGGGGATGCAGGACATGATCGTAGCGCAGAACGGCAATGTGCTGCTCATCTGCCGGAAAGACCGAGAGCAGAACATCCGGCAGATAGTTGCGGAAGTTGAAAGTAAGTTTAATGGCAAATACACCTAAAAACACAATATATGAGTTACTTAAATTTTGACAAGACCTTGCTCGTCAACCTCGAGCGAAGTTTGAGTAAGGAGCTGCTGCTGACCAACCGTGCGGGAGCGTATTGTGCATCGACCCTTGTGGGTTGCAATACGCGTAAGTACCATGGTCTGTTGGTAGTGCCGGTAGGAGATCACAACTATGTGCTCCTCTCCTCGCTGGACGAGACGATCATCCAGCACGGTGCAGCCTTCAACCTTGGGTTGCACGAGTATCGCGAGAATCAGTTCTCGCCCAACGGACACAAGTACATCCGTGAGTTTGACTGCATCACGATCAGTAAGACTACGTACCGCGTAGGCGGCGTGGTGCTGACCAAAGAGCACATGCTGGTGAGCTTCGAGCCGCGCATCCTGGTGCGTTACACGTTGCTTGACTCGGGCGCTTCGACCACGATGCGTTTCAAGCCGTTCTTGGCGTTCCGCGACATCAACTCGCTCACGCACGCCAACAACATGGCGAACACGAACATGGACGAGATCCCCAACGGCCGTGTATGCCAACTCTACGAGAGCCTGCCGAAGCTGTACATGCAATTCAACAAACAGGTAACTTACGTTCACGACCCGCACTGGTACGAGGGCATCCGCTACCGCAAGGAGAAAGAGCGCGGATTTGAGTACAAAGAGGATCAGATGGTACCGGGTTACTTCGAGGTACAGATGCGTAAGGGCGAGTCGATCATCTTCTCTGCCGGCATAAGCGAGCTCAAGCCTGCCGGATTGAAACAACTCTGGGAGAAAGAGTCGGAGCGCCGTATGGCAAAGAACGATATGTACTCATGGCTCAAGAACTCCGCATCGCAGTTCTACAAACGTGAGGGCGACAAGTGCTACCTGCTGCCGGGTTATCCCTGGTACGCACCTAATGCCCGCGCCGAGTTCTTTGCAGTATGCGCATGTACGATGGGCATCAACCGTCCCGAATACTGGGATGTGATCATGAACAAGACAGCCGTGCCTGAGGTGCGCGCGTTCCTGGACGGACAACGCGACGGTCTGCACATGGCAGACATGGGCGAGCCGGACAGCCTGTTGTGGTTTGTGTATGCTATTCAGGAATATACGAGGTACGCCGACATCAAGGATGTGGCAGCACAATACGGCGACCTGATACAGGACATCATCGCCCTCTATCGCAAAGGCAACCACCCGACGGCACGTCTGCACCACAACGGACTGCTGTGGGTTGAGGGCAGAGACAAACCTGCCACATGGATGAACGCCGTAGAGAACGGTCGTCCTATAACCCCGCGTACGGGCTATGTAGTGGAGATCAACGCCTACTGGTACAACGCTATGTGCTTTGCTACCGAGCTGCTGAAGGCGCAAGGCAAGGAGCACCTGGCTGAACTGATGGAGTATCAGTCGGAGCTGACCCGTGACGCGTTCGTCCGCACGTTCTGGAACGGACTGTACCTGAACGACTACGTGATCGACAACTACCAGGACAAAGAGGTTCGTCCGAACCAGATCTGGGCAGTGTCGCTACCGCACTCGCCGCTTGACAGACGTCAGCAGAAAGCTATCGTGGATATCTGCACGAAGGAACTTTATACACCTAAGGGCTTGCGTACCTTGTCGCCTAAGAGCGGCAACTACCGTCCGGTATATATCGGCGGTCAGTTGGAACGCGACAGGAACTTCCACAACGGACCCGTATGGCCATCGACGCTGTCGGCTTACGGCAGGGCTTACCTGCGCGTATATCAGCACAGTGGCGAGAGCTTCATGCGCCGACTGCTGGTAGGCTTTGAGGCTGAGATGAGCGAGCTGTGCGTCGGTACGCTCAACGAGCTGTACGACGGCAACCCACCGTACAAAGGACACGGCGGCATGAGTTACGCACCGAGCGTAGCTGCTGCCCTGACGGTATTTAACGAGCTGCGCGCTATGGAGAAATCCGCCGCAGAGAATAACGAACAAAAATAGGAGGAACGAGATATGAAAGCATTAATGTTCGGTTGGGAATTTCCCCCTCATATCCTTGGAGGTTTAGGTACAGCCAGTTACGGTCTGACCCGCGGCATGGCTCAACAGGAAGACATGCATATCACCTTCGTTATCCCCAAACCGTGGGGTGACGAAGATCAGTCGTTCCTGCGCATCATCGGTGCGAACAGCGTTCCGGTAGTATGGAAGGACGTGGATTACAACTACGTTCGTCAACGTATGGAAGGCAAGATGTCGCCCGAGGAGTTCTATAACCTGCGGAACGGTATTCATTACGACTTCACCCGCATCGGTACGGATGACCTGGGTTGCATCGGTTTCTCGGGTCGCTATCCTGACAACCTGCTCGAGGAGATCAGTAACTACGAGGCAGTGGCATCGGTTCTGGCACATTCGCTGGACTTCGATATCATCCACTCGCACGACTGGTTGACCTACCCCGCAGGCGTGTTTGCCAAACATATCAGCGGCAAGCCGCTGGTGATCCACGTTCACGCTACGGACTTCGACCGCTCACGCGGAAACGTTAACCCGACGGTGTTCTCGATCGAGAAACGCGGCATGGAGGAAGCTGACCATATCATGTGCGTAAGTAACCTGACGCGCAACACGGTGATCGAGAAATACGGTATCCCGGCATACAAGGTATCGACGGTACATAACGCTGTGGAGCCGCTGCCGAATCCCGAGGAGTTCGTTAAGCATCCGCGGAAAGACAAACTCGTTACGTTCCTCGGACGAATCACGATGCAGAAAGGTCCGGAGTTCTTCGTGGAAGCCGCTGCACGCGTGCTCGCCAAGACCGACGGCGTACGCTTCGTGATGGCTGGTTCGGGCGACAAGATGCAGGAGATGATCGACCTTGTTGCCAAGCGCGGTATAGCCGACAAGTTCCACTTCCCGGGCTTCATGCGCGGCAAGCAGGTACAGGAGATGCTCTGCGAGAGTGACGTATATATCATGCCGTCGGTATCCGAGCCGTTCGGTATATCGCCGCTGGAAGCTATGCAGGTAGGCTGTCCGTCGATCATATCGCATCAGTCGGGCTGCGCAGAGATCCTGCAGCACGCTATCAAGACCGACTACTGGGACATTGACGCCATGGCGGATGCTATATACGCAATCGTGAAGTATCCGGCTATGTACAAGTCGCTAAGCGAGCTCGGTCGCGAGGAGGTGAACAACATCAAGTGGTACGACGCCGGACTGAAGGTGCGCCGCATCTACGACGGTGTAATCAATCACACGATTTAGACCGCCTACGGCTAAAAGACAAAAGACCGCAGCCAAGTTTTGCTGCTGAAAGACAAAAGATTATTAACTGATAAAATTCAAAGATTATGAAAAATATATGTTTTTGCTTCCAGATGCATGCACCGTTCCGCATGAAACGCTACCGTTTCTTTGACATAGGTGCTGACCACTACTACTACGAGGATATGCAGAGCGAGGATCAAGTTCAGTACCTTGCTTCCGCCTCGTACCTGCCACTGTGCCAGACGCTGCAAGAGATGATCCGTCTGAGCCGCGGCAAGTTCCGCTGCGCATTCGCTATCTCGGGTGAGATGTTGGAGATGTTCGAGCAGTTTGTACCGGAGATGATTGACAGCCTGAAGGCGCTGGCTGATACGAAGTGCGTGGAGTTTGTGGCTATGCCGTACGCTTACTCACTGGCTTCGCAGTACGATGCCAACGAGTTCACTGCACAGATCAAGCAACACGCAGACAAGATCAACGAGTTGTTCGGTCAGAAGTCCACAACGCTGTGCAACACGGAGTTGCTGTTTGACGACGAGTTGGCATTCAAGGCACAGAAACTCGGCTTCAAGACCTGCATGACGGAGGGCTCGAAACACCTGCTGTCATGGAAGTCGCCGAACTATGTATATGCTGCTGCGGCTGCACCGAAGATGAAACTGTTGCTGCGTAATGCTCAGGTATCTGACTCGCTGGCGTTCTTGTTCTCTGACAGTTCATGGCCGGGCTACCCGATGGACGCTGAGAAGTTCACGCAGCAGATCATCGACCTGCCGAAGGAGGAAGATCTGGTGAACATCTGGCTGGGCGCTGAGACCTTTGGTATCCGTCAGCAGGCTGCAACGGGAATTTTCGAGTTCCTGAAGGCTATCCCGTACTTCGCACTGGAGAAAGAGATAGGCTTCCTCACTCCGTCGGAGGCAGGCAAGAAAGCTGCCGTGGATAGTCTGGCTGTTCCGTTTGCCAACACGTGGTGCGGGGAGGCGAAAGACCTTGCTCCGTTCGTAGGCAACGACCTGCAGCAAGAGGCGCTGAACAAACTCTATGCAGTAGCCGAGCGCGTTCATCTGTGCCAGGACAAGAACTTGCAACGCGACTGGCTGCACCTGCAGGTAGCGGATAACTTCCTGTACATGAACCACATCAACGCCGGCAACACGCACTATGAGTCGGCTTACGATGCGTTCATCAACTACATGAACATCCTCTCGGACTTCCTGCAGAGAGTGGAAGAGCAATATCCGACAACGATTGAGAACGAGGAGTTGAACGGTCTGCTGAAGACCATCAACAACCAGAACCAAGAGATTGAGGAGTTGCAAGAGGAGATCAAGAAACTCCGCAGTCGCAAGGCGAAAGCTGAATGAGCAAACGACTGATTGTCAGTATCGGATTACTACTGCTTGTCATCACGGCAGCAGCTAAGGAGAAAATGCCAACGCCCGTTATACGGACGTGGCATTTCTCTCCTGTGCTCATCACTCCCGACACACTGCCCGATTTGCCGGACACGGTGAAGATGAACTATCCGATGCAGACAGTCATCAACGACTACAGCATATCCAATGCCTACAACGGTAATCTGATCTCGCCTATACAACCGAAGATATACTTCGACAGGCGAGCCTATACCGACAATATCTTTGTGCATGCCTACACGCCGTACCTGATAACGCCGGACAGGACGCGGTTCTTTCGGACGAATCTGCCATTCTCGACGATTGCCTATAAGCGAGGTTTCAAGACCTATCGCGAGGAACATGATCTGGAAGTGTTGCTGACGGGTAATATCCGTGAGGATCTGAATGTAGGCGGACAAATCAACTACCTGAACTCTGTAGGACATTATGCCTTTCAGGAAGCGAAGGTGGTCAACGGCGACGTGTTTCTCTCCTACAGCGGCGAGAACTACGCCATACACGGTGCGTTTGACTTCTCCAAGTTGTCGAACTTTGAGAATGGCGGCATCGTCAACCCCGATGATCTGAACGGTGCGCTCAACAAAGAGGATATAGATATCAACCTGCAAGCTATGTCCGGCGTGCGGTATCTGGCTGGTTACTTGAACCACTCCTATACGTTCAAGACCATCGACAGCGTGCCGCTCATCACCATCCGGCATGCTTTTGACATCCAGGAGGCAACCAAGCGCTATGTAGAGAAGACTTCAAACCAAGCATTCTACGCCAACACCTTCGATACCCTGCACACCGACACACGCGACACCGCCAATGTGCTGAGCATCAACAATACGCTGAATGTAACGTTCCATGAGGAGTTCAACCGTGTGCTGCGCTTCGGATTTGATGTGTTTGCACGCAACGAGTGCCAGCGCTATACCTTGCAGGACGATACGCTGGGTACCTCAAACAAATGGGTGAACAACACCTTTGTGGGCGGGTCGCTGTTTATGCGCAAGATGAAATACGTACACTACGACTTCAACGGTGAGGTGTGTGTGGTGGGATACAAGATCGGCGAGTTTCAAGTGAACGGTCATGTGATTGCGGGTTTTCGTTTGGGCAAGGACAGTCTGACCATCAGCGCCAAGGCATACGTCCGCAACCAGACACCCTCATACTATCTGCAACACTACTCGTCGAATCACTTTAAGTGGGACAATAATTTCGGCAAAACATATCGGTTCTATGTGGGCGGCGAAGTAGCATACCCCACGAAGTGGATCAAGCCGGCAGTAGATGTCAGTTTTGAGAACTTGACGCGGCTGATCTACTTCGACGAGAACTGGCTGCCCAAGCAACACGAGGGCAACGTGCAAGTGCTGGCAGTGAATGCGCATCTCGACCTCACCACGCCGTGGATCAATTGGGAGAATAATGTTGTTTGGCAACATTCGTCGAGTGCCGTGTTGTCGCTGCCGACAGTAGCGTTGTACAGCAACCTGTATTACCACGGCGTATGGTTTCGCGCCTTGGATGCTCAGTTTGGAGCAAACGTACGCTATCACACAGCATATTACGCACCGCTTTTGAGTCCCGCTACCTCGCAGTTCTGCACGCAGAACGAGGTTCTGGTAGGCAACTACCCGATTGTCAACGTGTATGCCAACTTCTATGTCCGATTGATTAAGTTACGGTTCTTTGCCGAATACCAGCACTTGAACGGACATTTTATGGATGCCAATTACTTCTCAATGGCTCGTTATCCGCTTAACCCGCCTATGTTCCGTGCGGGATTAGCGTGGCACTTCTATAAATAAAAAGTATTAGTTATGGAATATACAGCACGACTGAAAACGATTATTTCTTACGCCGGACAAGAAACTGTTCGTCTGGGTAACGCCAAGGTCAGTCCCGAACATCTGATGCTCGGCATTCTGCGCCTGGCAGAAGGCACTGCATACGACATACTCAGCAAGACCAGCGTCAAGTTCACTGAACTCAAACACGTGTTAGATGATCACGTTCGCCAAGAGCCGCCGGAGCAGGTAGAGAACAACACGATTCATCTGTCGCCTGCCGGAGAGCGAATTGTTCGTTTGGTAAGTATAGAGCGTGATGCTTATGGTGCAGAGGTCGCGGGATCAATCCATCTGCTGCTGGCTATCCTGCGTGAGCGTATTAACTTCGTGGCGCAGACCATGGAGAATGCCTACGGCGTAACCTACGAAGTCATCGAAGAAATGTACCCCAAACCCGAGCGTGTGATGGCGGACGGAACAGCGGAAGAAGAGGAGAAAGGTGAAAGGCAAAAGTCGAAAGCCAAGAGCAAATCCGATACACCTGCACTGGATGCCTACGGCCGTGACTTGACGCGCATGGCTATTGAAGGTAAACTTGATCCTGTTGTTGGGCGCGAGCAGGAGATAACCCGCGTGCTGCGTATCCTGTCACGCCGCAGGAAGAACAACCCGATCCTGCTCGGCGACCCGGGTGTAGGCAAGTCAGCTATTGTCGAAGGCTTGGCGGAACGACTGATACGAACCGATGTGCCAGAACTGCAGAACAAACGGATCATCAGCCTGGATTTGGCAGTGCTCGTAGCGGGAACAATGTACCGCGGGCAGTTTGAGGAGCGCATGAAAAACGTGCTGCAAGAACTACGCAAGCACCCCGAAATCATCCTGTTCATCGATGAGATACACACCCTCATGGGCGCCGGTAACGGTTCAGGTTCGCTGGATGCAGCAGGAATCCTCAAACCGGCTTTGGCGCGCGGTGAAGTGCAGTGCATTGGTGCAACAACGCTTGCCGAGTACAAGAAAACAATTGAGAAAGACGGGGCACTTGAGCGCCGATTCCAGAAGATTATTATTCCCCCTACCACAGCCGATGAAACTGTAGGCATATTGCAGCAACTTGCGCCGTACTACAGCGACTACCACCATGTTGAATACTCGCCGGAAGCGATTGAGGCGTGTGTGCGTTTGTCCGAACGGTATATTACCGATCGTGCGTTCCCCGATAAGGCAATTGATGTACTCGATGAAGCAGGAGCGCTGCTGGCATCGAGGAGTCAGAATTCAGAAGTCGGAGATCAGAAGTCAGAAAATCAGAAATCCGAAGTCACGGATGCTGATATAGCGGAAGTAGTGAGTATTATGTCCGGCGTGCCGGTACAGAGGGTTGCTACGGCAGAGAGTCAGCGTCTGCGCGAACTCGACCGCGAACTGCGCTCACGCGTTATCGGGCAGGATGAGGCTGTCAGTCAGGTGGTGAAAGCCATTCGCCGTTCACGACTCGGTTTGTCTGACCCGAACAGACCTATCGGTTCGTTCTTCTTCCTCGGTCCGACAGGCGTAGGCAAAACTTATCTGGCGCAATGTCTTGCAGAAGAGATGTTTGGCTCGAAGGATGCACTCATCCGCTTTGATATGTCGGAGTACGGCGAGAAACACACTGCCTCGCTGATGGTAGGTGCCCCTCCGGGATATGTGGCGCATGAGGAAGGCGGACGATTGACAGAAGCTGTGCGGCGCAAGCCCTACTCAATCATCCTGTTCGATGAAATAGAGAAAGCGCACTCGGATATCTTCAACGTGCTACTACAGATGCTGGACGAAGGCCGATTGACCGACCGTCAAGGACATACGGTGGATTTCCGCAACACGATCATCATCTTCACCTCGAATGTCGGTACGCGCCAACTTGCCGAGCAGGGAGCAGGTATAGGCTTTGAGTCATCTACACCCGACGCACGTACCTCGCAGTCGATACTGACCAAGGCGCTCAACCGCACGTTCCCGCCGGAGTTTGTCAACAGGCTGGATGCTGTAGTGTTCTTCCACTCCCTCGGACGCGAAGCGCTGGAGCGCATAGTGGATATCGAACTGAGCGGACTGCTGGCTCGCACCGCTGTAATGGGGTATAATGTGACCATTACACCCGAGGTACGCGAACAGATCATCAAAGAAGGTTCCGATCCGCGTTACGGCGCTCGTCCCCTACGGCGCGCCATACAGACGCATGTGGAAGACGTTATCACCGAGATCCTGCTTAACCAACCGGCTGATGAGCCGATAATGGTGTGATTGCATTATTGCGCTAAAGCTGCGGCTGTACGGGCAGCAAGGCGGGCGTTGTTGAGCACGAGCTGGATGTTCGACGTCAGGCTCTCACCGCCGGTGAGGTCTTTGACCTTGGCGAGCAAGAACGGCGTACATTGCTTGCCGTGGATACCTTGTTCATCCATCTCGCGCAGAGCCTGGTTGATGGCTTTGTCTATTACCTCTTTAGGCATTGAGTACTCTTCGGGTATAGGATTTGTTACGAGCATTCCGCCCTTGAGTCCGCAGTCCAGTTTGGCACGGAATGCAGCAGCCAGTTCCTCGGGCGAATCAATGCGGTAGTCCACTCCGAACCCGCTATGGCGCGTGTAGAAGGCAGGCAGTTCATCTGTGCCGTAGCCGATAACAGGCACACCTTTCGTTTCAAGATACTCAAGAGTCAGCCCAAGATCGAGGATGGATTTCGCTCCGGCGCAGATAACCATGACGGGCGTCTGAGCGAGTTCCTCTAGGTCGGCGGATATATCAAAAGTCTGCTGCGCTCCGCGGTGTACACCGCCGATGCCGCCAGTGGCAAAGACTTTGATGCCAGCCATAGCGGCGATGATCATCGTGGTGGTAACCGTTGTGGCACCATCCTCGCCGCGAGCAATGAGCACGGGCAGATCGCGCCGAGAGGCTTTGATGACAGCTTGACCTTTCTTGCCGAGGTACTCAATCTCCTCGGGAGTACAGCCGGCTTTGAGTTTGCCGCCGATGATAGCGATGGTAGCCGGTACTGCACCGTTGTCGCGGATAGTCTGCTCGACGCGCAAAGCGGTTTCGACGTTCTGCGGATAAGGCATGCCGTGGCTGATGATGGTTGACTCGAGGGCTACAACCGGTTTGCCCTCGCTAAGTGCTTTCGCCACTTCAGGCGATATGGATAAGTATTTGTTCATTTGTGATATGTGATTGCTATAGCAGCCAATATTGGCTGCTTACTATAATAGGATATTGGCTATATCAGGGTTGACGGCCTTGGGGCTCATGAGTGTGGCGCGTGCTGCCATGAGTCCATATTGCGCCGTTTGCGGGAACGCGAGCCCTTTGCTGAGCGCATATACCACTCCGGCAAGAAATGCGTCACCTGCTCCGGTAGTATTCGCTACTTCTGTTAAGGGTAGAGCAGGATAGAGCCACTCTTCGGCGGCATTGCGGCAATAAACTCCTTCGCTGCCGAGGGTGATATACACATATTGCACTCCAAGATCGATGAGCCGCTGCGCAGCGAGCGCATAACTCGCTTCGCCGGTGATTGCCGTAGCCTCTTTCAGGTTGAGTTTGAGCGAATGGAGATAGGGGAGTTTGGCATTGGTAAGCGCATTCATCACGCGGTGCGCCTTGGTTGAACTCACGCCGTCAATGAGCAGGGGAACAGTCGTGTTGTCCATGAGGAACCGGATAGCATTCTCGCTGATGTTCGTATCCGCTACTACAAAATCGGATAAGTTGATGTCGCCCATGCGTCGCTCCAGCCATTCGGGTGTGATGATATTAACGATTTCGGTATCTGCTACAGCAGCAATCATCTCTCCGCTGTGGTTGTTGATACACAGGTACGTGCCGCTGCGCATGTTCTCCACGTTGGATGACAAGTGTGTATCTATGCCCTGCTGCGAACAATGATCGCGCAGGAGTTTGCCGAACAGATCTCCACCAAAGGCGGTAAGCAGTTGTACGCGGTTGCCGAGCAGGGCGAGGTTATGAGCGATATTTCGTGCTACTCCGCCGTAGCCTATATCTACCTTACCCGGGTTGGAGTCGGCAGCAATAAAGCTGTCAAACAATGCGGCAGATAAATCAACATTTGATCCCCCGATGACTGTGATGAGATTCTGCATGGTATTCTGATTTGTGGTAATGACTATTCTGATTTGTGATAATGATAGTCGGAAAAGTCCCGTTCACCCTTCTCGCGTCGGTCGGAAGCAAGGTGTATCTTGTCTTTCCATTTCCCGTCAAACCAGCCATTCTGCCAGCATAATATCAGCAGCCAGCCGAAGAGCATTCCTCCAAGGTGAGCAAAGTGCGCCACATTGTCGCCGGAGAAGTTAGCTAAGCCGGCAAACAACTCAATCACCGCATAGGCAATCACGAAGATTCGCGCGCGAATAGGCACGGGTATAAAGAAGAGGTATAAGGGAACGTCGGGGAACAACCAGCCGAATGCAAACAGAATACCGAACACAGCGCCACTGGCACCGATGGTGACGGATAGTTGCCCGGGCATAAATGCCATCCACACCAACTCCTGTACAAATGCAGCGCCTATGCCGCATACAAGGTAATACAAGAGGAACTTCCGCTCACCCCATTCACGCTCCAGTGCGGGGCCGAACATCAACACGGCAAACATATTGCAGAACAGGTGAGAGAAGTTGGCGTGCATGAACATATAGGTGAACAATTGCCACAAATGAAACGAACCGTAACCGTTACCAAATGACGAAAACGACCAGTTCATCAGTCCAAACCACTCAACCAAGTGCACTCCATATCGCTCAAGAAGGGAATCTAACAGCCAAACAATGACGTTTGCGAGCAATATATTCTTTGTTACAACGGGTAAATTTCTCATGTCAAAATGCATAAAAAAACACTGAAATAGTAACAATTTCCGTGCTAAATAGTAAAAAAATGAAAAAAAATACGGCTTTCGTGCATTTTTTATCAAAAATATTTGCGGATTTGCAAAAAATGTTGTATCTTTGCAGTGTTAGTATGGAGAATTCTCCGATTTTTTAAACGTTTAAATTAATCTAACTATTATGAACAAAGGTGAACTCGTTGCTGCAATCGCAGCAAAAGCTGAGATTTCGAAAGCAGCTGCCGCTAAAGGTCTTGACGCTGCATTGGACGCAATTGCTGAGGCTCTTCAGAAGGGTGAGGCTGTACAACTTATTGGTTTCGCAACTTTGAAGGTTGCTGAGAAGGCTGCTCGCAAGGGTATCAATCCGGCTACCAAGCAAGTTATTGACATTCCTGCAAAGAAGGCTGTTAAGTTCAAAGCAGGTGCTAAGCTCGCGTTCTAATCTTGCTCGTTCAAGGAAAATGGGTTACTCGCAAGGGTAACTCGTTTTTTATGAATGTGCATTTGAATTCTGAAAACTGATAACTGAATACTGATAACTGATCACTTCCTATGAAGAATATTATTCTATGTGGCGCTCCGGGTTGCGGCAAAGGCACGCAAGCGGAATTTATTGTTGCCAACTACGGTTTGTTGCACCTCAGCACTGGTCAAATGATGCGCCGTGAGGCTGCTTCCGGCAGTGAACTCGGCAAACTCATCGAGAGTTATACTGCTCAAGGACATCTGGTTCCGGATGATGTTACAATTAAGATGCTTGAGGAGTATATCGACCGGTTGCCGGCAGACACCAAGGGTCTTATTTTCGACGGTTTTCCGCGTACTCTTAATCAAGCCGTTCAGTTGGAGCGCCTGATGAAGAAACGCGGCGATGAAACCGCTATACTCATCGACATCAACGTGCCTGAGGACGAACTGATCCGTCGTCTTATCGAACGCGGTAAGATCAGCGGCCGGGCTGACGATAATCTGGATACAATCAAAGAGCGTCTCGTTGTTTATCACGAGCAAACTCGCCCTGTTGACGATTACTACGAGTTGCACGATAAGTATGCACGTATTCAGGGCTTGGGTACCATTAGTGAGATATACGGACGCATTAGCCGCATTCTGAAAAAGATTTATTAATCCGCCAACCTTGGCGGATGCATATTGCATATGGCATCTAACTTTATTGACTACGTCAAGATCTACTGCCGCTCGGGTAAGGGCGGTGCAGGCAGTCTGCATTTTCACCGTGCCAAATACGTGCCAAAAGGTGGGCCTGATGGTGGTGACGGAGGTCGCGGTGGGCATATTATCCTGCGCGGCAACCGTAACCTGTGGACGCTGCTGCATCTCAAGTACCAGAAGCACATCCAAGCCACTGACGGCGGCAAGGGTGGTGAGTCTCGTTCGTTCGGAAAGGACGGCGAGGATCGCATCATTGAGGTACCTTGCGGTACAGTGGTTTATGATGGCGAAACAGGCGAGTGGATTACCGAAGTCAAGGAGCATGGTCAGCAGGTTATCTTGCTCAAAGGCGGTCGAGGCGGATTAGGTAACTGGCATTTCCGCACCTCTACCAACCAAGCACCGCGTTATGCTCAGCCTGGCGAACCGGCACAGGAACGTGTGGTAATCATGCAGATCAAGGTGCTTGCCGATGTAGGTTTGGTGGGCTTCCCCAATGCAGGCAAATCAACGCTATTGTCCGTTGTGTCGGCTGCTAAACCGGAGATAGCTGACTACCCTTTCACAACCCTTACGCCGCAACTTGGTATAGTCTCCTATCGCGACGACCGTTCGTTCTGCATGGCAGATATACCCGGCATCATTGAGGGCGCTGCCGAAGGCAAAGGTCTTGGACTACGGTTCTTGCGTCACATAGAGCGTAATGCCGTACTGCTTTTCCTTGTTCCGGCTTGCACCGAGGACCCCAAGCACGAATATGAGATATTGCTCTCTGAATTGGAGAAGTATAATCCCCGACTACTGACCAAAGCGCGTATTCTTGCCGTGAGCAAGTCGGATACAATGCCTGAGAATGAGGTCAGCAAGATTGTCGCCAAACTTGGCGACGAATACAAGATTCCCGTAGTGGCATTCTCTTCGGTCAGTGGTCAAGGCATCAGCGAACTCAAAGACATATTGTGGGAAGAACTCTCCAAGGAGCAGAATCAGGTCATCGAGATTTCTCACACACCGCTGGATATCGAGCGCGTGGAGCGTCAGGAAGCCGAAGCCGGCAACGATCAGGACGACGAAGAACACACTATTTATCTCAACGAGGTTGAGGAGGAGTGGGATCTCTCGAAGTACGCAGGTATAGGTTGGGATACGCAAACAGATGGTTAAGTGGATTCAGCAACATATAGGTCAGAAGCAACTCGTGTTGCTACTCAGTCTGATGGTCGGCATTTTGTCGGCTATTGCTGCCTATTTGTTGAAGCTGTTCATCCATTTGATTCAGTATCTGATTAATACGTACCTTATAGCCGGTGAACATTGGTGGTGGCTGATTGTTTGTCCGATGATCGGCATCGCTCTGGCGGCACTCTTTGTCAAGTACGTGGTACGCGATGATATATCGCACGGTATAACAAAGATCCTGTACGCTATCTCTCAGCGCAAGTCTATCATCAAACCGCATAATATGTGGTCGAGTCTTATAGGTAGTGGCATAACCATCGGTTTCGGCGGATCTGTCGGTGCTGAGGCTCCTATCGTGCTGACCGGTGCAGCTATAGGTTCCAACCTCGCCAAACTCTTCCACCTTGACCAAAAGACGATGATGCTCATGATAGGCTGCGGTGCAGCCGGTGCTATAGGCGGTATATTCAAGGCTCCGATAGCTGGTCTTGTCTTTACACTTGAAGTGTTGATGATGGACATCACAATGAACTCCATCGCGCCATTGCTTATCTCCTCGGTCACTGCTACCGCTATCGCTTATTTCACTTCCGGCTTTACTCCGATGTTCGAACTGACCACCATCGAGTCGTTCACGCTCGGACGTATTCCTTGGTATTTGTTGTTAGGCGTTGCGTGCGGCTTTGTGTCGCTATACTTCACGCGTGGGATGAACTGGCTCGAGCAGCACTTCAAACGTCTGCCGAATATGTGGCTGAAAATCATCATCGGCGGCTCGGTGTTAGGCTTGCTGGTATATCTGTTTCCACCACTCTACGGTGAGGGCTACGACGTGATCCTGCAACTCTTCAACGACGATCCGCAGTCGGGTATCATGTACAGCCCGTTTGCGAAGCTCGGTGATGGTATGTGGTTGATCATTGTATATTTCTCGGCTGTTCTTCTACTGAAGATCGTAGCATCGGTAGCCACCAACGGCGGCGGTGGAGTAGGTGGTATATTTGCACCCTCATTGTTCATGGGTGCATTGGTAGGGTTTATTTGTGCGTACCTGCTCAAGTTGGTTGGCATCTCTGTTCCGGTTGTTAACTTTACGCTTGTGGGAATGGCAGGCTTGATGTCCGGTGTGATGCATGCACCGCTGACGGGAATCTTCCTCATCGCCGAACTCACCGGCGGCTATCACCTGTTCATGCCTCTGATGATTGTGGCGGTTGTGTCCTATCTTACTATCATGTTCTTCGAGCCACACAGCCTCTACGCCATGCGTCTGGCGCAGAAAGGCGAGTTGCTCACGCATAACAAGGATCGTTCGGTACTTACCTTGCTCAAGATGGATAATGTCTTGGAAACCGACCTTCGTACCGTTTCGCCCGACATGACGCTTGGACAACTCGTCAAGGTCATAGCCGATAGCAAGCGTAACATCTTCCCCGTAGTGGACGCCAACGGCGAACTGCAAGGTATCCTCCTTTTAGATGAGGTGCGTAACATCATGTTCCAACCGCGCTTGTACAACCGCTTCACGGTAGCACAACTGATGAACTATCCGCAAGTAGTCCTCCGCCACGATATGCCCATGGAAAAAGTCATGGAGATTTTCGAGGACACCGGCGCATGGAACCTGCCGGTGGTAAATGCTAACAAGAAATATCTTGGATTCGTTTCCAAATCCAAGATATTCAACTCCTATCGTCACGTGCTTGTGCACTTCTCTGACGAGTAGGCGGCTATACCACTCTTTTTACAATACCACGTTTTCTTACTTGATGAACTGGAGCTCAACGCGCCGGTTCTTTTGTCTGCCTTCGTCGGTATCGTTATCGGCGATAGGATGCGTTGCGCCATAACCTTTAGCTACGAGCAGCGAAGCGTTGCAGCCTTGTTTGATCAGGAAGTTACGAACCGACTCGGCACGTTTAGCGGATAGAGTCATGTTATTTTTCGCGTCGCCGGTAGAGTCGGTGTGACCGCTGATCTCCACACGTAAGTTACGCTCTTTGATGATTCCTGCTACGCGGATGAGTTCGTTCTCCGACTGTGGCAGCAACTCGTATTCGTTAACAGGGAAGAACAGGTTGTTTACCTGAACAGCCAAGCCTTGTTCAATCATCTGCTTGTAAGAGGTGAGTTGAATGTTCTTCTCTATATCTATCGATTTCTTTTGCTCGCGCAGATCAATGTTGTTGGAGAGTGGGAAGTAACGTTCGTCATCAATATAGTAACCGTAGTTCTTGCCTAACGGCATTACCAGATAGAACGAGCCGTTGCTTGGGTCGGTCTGCAACTGACCGAGACTCTCATGGGTCTCCAGATCTTCCCAGCGGATAGTTACTCCCACTGTCCGACCGTTCTCGTCACGCACGGTGCCGGATATAGTTGCTACGGCGTTCGGGCGCATGTTCAGTGGCAACTCCAAGGTATATAGGTCTGCGCCGTTGGAGTAATAGGCAGTACTGCCATCCGTGCTAATCTTGTAGCCCCACTCTTGTCGCGGTGAGTTGATTTGCGCACCGAGGTTAACCGGTTCACTCCATTCAGTCCACGAATCATCGCTCAGACGAGTAACCTTGAATACATCAAGGTCGCCAAGATTACTGTGCCTGTCAGAACTGAAATATAAGGTGTGCATATCGGGGTGCAAAAACGGCTTACGCTCCAAACCCGGAGTGTTGATCTTTGCTCCCAAATCAATTGGTTCACCCCACTCGCCATTGTCATCCATTACTGAAACAAAGATGTTCACCGAAGTGCCTACTTCGTTTTCTACCTGTTTTTGTGCAGAGAAGAGCATAGCTCTGCCGTCACTGGTAATCATGGCATCGCTCTGCCATTGGGCAATGTTGATGTTGTCCGGCAAGGTTGTCGGTTTTGACCAGCCTTCTGAGGTCTTGTGGGTGGAGTAGAGCAGTCCGTTGCGGAAGAAAATCAACTGTGTCCCGTCAGCCGACACGGATTGCATGGCTTCGTTGGAATTCGGGGTATTCAACTCAACGAGCGGCGTTGCACTTTCCCATGTAGTATTGCGTCTGTTTGAGGTATATATGTCCTCGCTGTTGCCCGCTGTTCTGTCATATACCACGCGCACAAAATAGATGGTATTGCCGTCGGCTGTCATGACGGGTGAATACTCTTTCGCGGAAGTATTGATGGAATCGGATATAGCCTCCGGCGTGAGTTCCTGTTGCTGTCCTTGCTCCAAGGCAGCAATCAGATTGTTGTAGTCAGGATCGTTACCAAACACTTCGGCAAACGGTCGAACGGTCTGTAATGCCATATCTATATCCTGACGAAACAGATAGTCGCGAATAAGTCCGATTAGCCACTCGTACGCAATGCGGTAAGGGGCGGCATTCTTTATCAGACTCTGCCAACCCATATCCGTCGTCATCACGATATCGTATTGTGCTATGATCTTCTTATCATGATTCTCAAGGGCTGCAAAATGCGAATTGGGATATTGCTCGTACAGTTTGGTTATATCAGCGGGTATGCCGGTGCTGCAATACACATCGTGGATGATCATCCATGCGGAGTCTTTCACGATTTCGCTCGGTGCATTCTGATAGACGAACACGGCTGCTGGCAGACTATGACGATTGCCTGCTATCTGCAAAATAGCATAGTGTAGGCGTCGCTTTTCCATCTGATCTTTGCGCTTGATGGCTTTGTCACGCAGACTCATCCAATTGCCTTCAGCTATTTCTTCGGCATATTTGTCCGCAGCCTGTTTGGCGAGTTGCTGCTGAGCGTACGGGCTTTCGGGGTACGTACTCAGGTACTGTTGAATAGCCTCTTCGCTGCCGACAGCTTGCGCATCACGCAGTGCCAATGCATAGATCTGCTGCCATGCGTCAGGTATCTCGGTCGCATCGGGATACTTGTCAAGGAATGTACGGTAACTGTCCAATGTGTTAGCCTCTTTGGTCTGCTGATAAGCCAGCGCATTCCGGCGCTGTATAGCCTCCTTGACATCCTTGCCGTTAGGATTCTGCTCGATGAAGTTATCGTACGCCTCAACCGTATTGTTCTCTACTGCCTGCTCAAATGCCAGATGACTCAGATGCTCCCTGGCTTGGCGTTGTAGCGACGATACAGCTCTCGGGTAGGCTTTCAGAAATTGGTTGTACGCCTCTTCGGTATTGATCGCCTCGGCATCCTTGAGCGCTTCTGAACAAATCTCGTGAATCGTGGTGTTCAGCAGTTCTTTGGTCAGACCTTTGGCGATAAGTTTGTCCTGTGGCCCCGGATCAAGACGCGTAAAACTCGTTTTGCAGGCATTGATATACTTGTACGCTTTGGGTATATCCCGACCGCTAAACTCCGCCATCGAGTACAACTTCGCGGCAGAGTACAGGTAGGGCACATCTGTCGGATCTTTGGCAAGACGTTTTTCTATATCTTTCTCTGCAGCATCATAGTTGCCTTTCTGCACTTGTTTCAGAATAGGGTATTCGTACTCTTGTGCCTGCAATACGCAGACTGCCAGCATAGCGATGACAGATAGTAATAACTTTTTCATAAGCTTGTCATTTTGATTTAGAACTTCTCGTCCCAGAAAATCTTCTTAAGGAATCGGCAAAGATAGTTCTGCCAGTTCTCCCATGTGTGTCCGCCTAAGCTCTCGTAATAAGTATATTCGAAATTGTTCATATCGAGCCACAGCCTGTAGTCTTGCATCTGTGCATAGAGGAAATCGTCGCGCCCCATTCCGATCCAGTACATCGGTGGGGTAGCAGCCATGTGGCGCATGTCTGCCATCCAGTTGTTGTACGCGGGCGAGACGTAGTCGAGCTGCATATCAAATCCTGCCGTGTGAAACTGGGTGTCTTCAACGTCTTCCAGCAGTTCGGCACCGTTGCGGGGAATAATCACGGCTGAGAACAAACCTACGAACGCAAATTGTCCGTGCAGATAGTGAGAAATATGCATTGTGTGAAAACCGCCCATCGACAGACCGGCTATAGCGCGTTGACTCGGATCTTTGCTTATGCTGTAGCGACTTTCAGCCTCCTGCATAAATGCCTGAAAATGTTCCTCCCAATAGCCGGACATCTCGTAGCCTTGTTCTTGCTCCTCTGTCAGTTTGCGCCAATGTGCTGAACCCTTTTCCGTGCTGAACGTATCGCCAGAGGGTGTAACATTAGGTGCTCGCATCAGTTTTTCGCGTTCTTCCGGTGGTAGACTGCCCAGGAAGTTGTCCGGCATAATAACAACCATCTCTCTGACCTGCCCAGCCAATAGCAACATATTCATCCACTTGAGCAGATCTCCTTGTTGTGCCCAGTCATCTTCCGATCCGTACATGCCGTGTTGGAGATACAGAACAGGGAATACTGCCTTTTCCAAGCCGGCACGCATGGTGTATTGATACGGAAGATAAACGCAGCAAGGCACGCCGAGCAGTGTGTCCCGCTCGATGGTACCCACATTTTTTGATGCCTTGACAAGCTGGGATATGCTGAGCAAGGCTATCAAAGATAGCAAGATCAATGAATGATTTTTCATATTTCTAAAGGTCTAATGACAATTGCACATCCGATTCGCCATTCGTGATGGTGAACGGTATAGATGCCGGTGGAGTAGGAGCGTCAGCGGTATCCGAAGCTTCCGAATTATCCGGACGGTCTGGATTATCTGATGATTCAGGACTCTCTTGAGGTTCCTCGGGCTCCGGCTCCGGTTCCGGCAGAGCGGGAGTGACGTCGATAATGCCCGCTATATCGTATGTGCTCAATCGTTTGCCGCGAGCCTTGGCTGACTTAACATCAATGAACTCTGCCATAACCACATCCAATGCCGGACGGTTTTCATCCGCAAACTGCAATTGGAACACTGCTTCCTCTCTGTCTGACAGCACAACAATCCGATGCTCCTTGGATTCTCCGAGTATCGACTGCGGTTTGGCTGTAGCATCTGCCAGAGTGAAACGCTTGCCGTAATAGAACTGCAACTCGTCGTTCCACATAGCCAGTGACCACACTTTCTCCGGTTGCCACTTCTCGATGCGCAGGATATTGTTATCAAAGTGCGCAGTCGGGTCAAACGTATTGAGGTAGTAGTTGCCGTCGGTAGTGATAACCAATATGCGGTCGTCGTCATCAAACTCGCCAAGATATGTGCCTTGGTTGTCATAATTCACGCGCAATACATCCTGATCAAACCACACTTTTCGTCCGCCAAGCGTCGAATGACCTTTCTGCTTCAAGGTGATTGACTTGACTTCGAACTTCGTGAGCACGTTGCCCATCGCGTTGCGGTTCTTGACAGCCAGTTCGGATAGATCTTTCAGTACTTCAACCTTCTTCAGGTGCAACTGAGGCTTCAATGCCACGCGGATAATCTCTGCCTCACCGTTCGGGTTGGCTGTGAAATATACAACCTTCGAGCCAGGTTTGCCTTGCGTCAGATCGTACTCCTTGTCGCGCGTCACACCCGTCACATGGAAGCGTTTCATGTAATAGATGCCGCCCTTGCCGTCACGGTAAACAACATTGTATATCGTGCGCACATCGTCTTTCTTGAAAATGGCGATATGCAGAATATCCGTGCCGATGAACACTTTCTCCGCCACACGGGTAATCTTGTACTTGCCGTCCTTGTGGAAGACGATGATATCGTCGATATCCGAGCAGTTGAACAGGAACTCGTCTTTCTTCAGTCCCGTGCCAACGAAACCATCGGCATAATTGATATACAATTTCTCGTTGGCTTCGACAACCGTTTTAACGTTGATATTTGCGAAATTGCGAACCTCCGTCTTACGCGGATAACGTGCGCCGTATTTCTGCTTGAGCATCTCAAACCACGCTATCGTGTATTCGGTCAGGTGCTTGAGATCATGGATGGTATCCTTGATTTTCCTGTCCAGATCCTTCATCAGTTCGTCTGCCTTCTTGGCATCGAACTTCGTGATGCGGATCATGCGGATGTCAAACAGCCGCTCTATATCCTCTGTCCTGACTTCGCGGATGAGTTTCGCCTTGAACGGCTCCAACGCCTGATCCACAAACTGAATCAGTTTCTCTTTGTTAGGCGCCTGCTCGTAGCCTTGCTCCTTGTAGATACGGTTTTCGATGAAGATCTTCTCCAGCGAGGTGTAGAAGTACTGCTCCTCGAGTTCGGCTTTCTGGATTTCCAGTTCTTGACGCAACAGGTCTTTCGTATTGTCGGTCGATAACTTCAGCAGCGTCGATACATTCGTAAATATCGGCTTCTTGTCCTGAATAACGCAGCAGTTCGGCGAGATAGATACCTCGCAATCGGTGAACGCATAGAGTGCATCGATCGTCTTGTCGGACGACGCGCCGGGAGCGAGTTGTACCACAATCTTCGCCTCTTCGGCTGTGAAGTCATCGACTTTCTTGATCTTGATCTTCCCGCGCTCTTGCGCTTTCAGGATGGTGTCAATGATCTTCGAGGTAGTCGTTCCAAATGGCACTTGGCTGATGATCAGCGTCTTGTTGTCATCCGCCTTGCTGATACGCGAGCGAATTTTGATCACGCCACCACGCTCGCCGTCGTTGTAACGGCTCACATCCACCTCTCCGCCTGTCGGGAAGTCGGGATACAACGTGAACTCCTCACCCCTCAAGTAAGCCAGCGATGCATCGCACAACTCAACGAAGTTGTGCGGCAAGATCTTCGAGTTCAAACCGACAGCAATACCCTCCACGCCTTGCGCTAACAGCAGCGGGAACTTAACCGGCAAATGTACAGGCTCTTTCTTCCTACCGTCGTACGACGCCATCCAGTGCGTTGTCTTGGGGTTGAACACCGTTTCCAGCGCGAACTTCGACAGTCGCGCCTCGATGTATCGCGGAGCAGCTGCACCGTCACCGGTGAGGATGTTTCCCCAGTTTCCCTGACAATCAATCAGCAGGTCTTTCTGCCCGAGTTGCACCAGCGCATCACCGATAGAAGCGTCACCGTGCGGGTGATATTGCATCGTCTGCCCGACGATGTTTGCCACCTTGTTGTACTTGCCGTCATCCACGGCTTTCATCGCGTGCAATATACGGCGCTGAACAGGCTTCAAGCCGTCCTCTATCGCAGGGACGGCTCGCTCCAAAATAACGTACGAGGCATAGTCCAAGAACCAGTCTTGGTACATGCCCGTCAAGTGATATTTGATTGCGTCGCTGAAGTCAGCCATGAATGCTATCAGTCAATGCGCTTGTTGATGATGATATAAGCGACAATACCGATAAACTCAAGCACCAGACTGCTAACCAGCAATACGTTGCTCGGCGTGCCGAAATAGTAAATACACAAGCAAATAACTCCACAAAGGAAGATAATTAAACCGAGGTTTTTAAGTAATGAATCCATATTAATCTAGATTTAAGAATTTTCTAAAAAACAGAATTGCCTGCAAAGTTACGAAAAAAAAATGACATTTGCAAATTATTTTGACAAAAAAATGCTCACACAGCCCTAAATTTACCTCCTGGGAACGATTTTATGAGTTTTTTCATCTCCAACAGCATCAGATGCGTGATGATATCCGAGTACGAAATATCCGCTTCTTCGGCGAGGTCGTTCACCAATATGCCGTCATCTGCCTCTCTGAGCAACTGTAGCAGCGTCCGTTCTTCGTCGCTCAATCCGCTCAGATCTTCGTCCATCGGCAGGCTGGTCTGTACCGGTCTTCCTGCTGTAGCCCACATCATCGCTTCTATCAGGTCGTCAGGGCTTTGCATCAGCATCGCACGCTGATCACGAATTAGACTGTTGCAGCCTGCCGAACTGTCATCGCTTATTCGCCCGGGCACCGCAAACACCGGTCTATTATAGTCAAACGCCATCGATGCCGTTATCAGCGACCCACCGCGCGCACGGGACTCTACAACGATTGTGCACTCCGACAATCCCGCGATAATCCGGTTTCGCGCCACAAAATGATGTTTTTCAGGCGTGTTGCCGGACATGTATTCGGTCAGTATTCCGCCATTCTCCAGCGCCCGCACAGCGTCAGGACGATGATAAGCCGGATAGATCCGGTCTAACCCGTGCCCGGGGATAATCAGCGTCGGGATTCCTGCTTCCAACGCAGCGCGATGAGCCGATATATCTATCCCGTACGCCAAACCCGACACAATGGTTAATTTCGGCAACTTCTCTGCCAGCCCGAGCACTATCTCCCGCGTGATCATCTTCCCGCGCTCCGTAGCCTGCCGCGTGCCGACGATTGAAACGAAATGCCCGTCTCTGAGGTTGATATTTCCCTTGGCATATAGCAGTATCGGCGCATCAGCGCACTCTGCCAAACGTACGGGATAATCGGGGTCATATCGGTAGTAAGTCGCTATCTGATGCTTGTCAACAAACGCCATTTCCTCTTGCGCACGTTGCCACGATGCCGTTTTCCCGGGTAACACTACACGCTCCCAAGCTTCCTCAGGATCGGGATAACGCTGCAGCACTTCCCGCAGCAAGCGGTGCTTGCCGTCGTACAAGTGCGTCAGAGCGATGATATAAGGCAGTTTGTCGCGGTTCATTATTGTTCGTTTAAGTCTTTGTTTGCTTTGCGGCGAATCTGTATAACATGAAAGATGCCAAATAGTCCCACACCGGCTAATGTCCCGATGCAATCAGCAACCCAATCCAGTAACTCGCATGAACGTGGTGGACAATACAATTGCATCCACTCCATAAATCCGCCATATACCACGGGCAACACAAGCGATACTATATATAATACGCGCGGACTCACACGCACACGAAAACTGTCAACTGCCAGACATAGGGCAAAGACCAGGTACGCTAACATGTGACCCCACTTGTCTGCCAACGGTATATCACCTATTAGGGGCGCAGGCACTTCTTTCACAAGGCTCAGCCATGTGATGCCTGCCATAACAATCGCCGATGGCAGATAGACACTATGGCTGTTATTAAGAACGATCGGAGAGATGTATTTTGATTCCGTAACACAAATCGCCGGCATCACCCAGACCCGGAACGATATATTTCTTGTCGTTCAGGATCGGATCAATCGCTGCGCACCAGAGGGTTACATCCGGGCTGTCGTTGAGTTCGCGGCGCATATACTCGATAGATTTAGGCGTAGCAATCACGCTGCACATATGCGTGTGTGCCGGCTTTCCGTGTCTGAGCAGAGCGAGGTAGCCCACTTCCATCGACATTCCCGTAGCCAGCATCGGATCAACCAGAATCAGCGTCTTGTCAACAATCGACGGGGCTGCCATATACTCGGCTACGATTTCCAGTTCGCCTTTGTTGTTGACGCGACGGTAGGCACTCAGAAACGCATTCTCCGCACGGTCGAAGATGTTCAGGAATCCTTGATGCAATGGCAAACCTGCACGCAGAATAGTCCCCAACACAATCTGATCCGTGATCTGCGGCACCACAGCCGTGCCGAGAGGAGTGGTTACATCGCGAGTTTCGTAATGAAGATGCTTGCTCACTTCCATCGCCATCACCTCGCCGATGCGCTCGATGTTACGACGGAAACGAAGAGGATCACGCTGGATGTTCGCATCGCGAATCTCGCCGAGAAACTGATTGAGAACGCTGTTGTTCTCCGATAAGTTGATAACTTGCATAGTATTCTGTTTTGATTTGTTTGGCGATTTTAGGGTGTCTAAAAAGTACATTTATTTCGCACTTGAGCGACAATTTTCATTTTCAGCGCACAAAGATACAAAAAAATTTGTAAATTTGCAAAAAAAATTGTAACTTTGTACGCTTTTCTTGAAAATGACCCCATTTTAATGGAACACACTAAGCAATTTGTACGCCATATTTCAAAAGATCTGGTCAATCTGATGCCTCTTGCGCAGTTTGATGGCGAGACGATCATCGTTGACCAACCCGAGCAAGTCGAGGAGGCGGTTGCCTATCTTCGTTCGTGCCCGGTTTTGGGTATAGATACCGAAGCCCGGCCTTCGTTCACGCGCGGCATCCATTACCCGACTGCTCTCGTACAGATTGCTACCGAACAGCGTTGCTACCTCTTCCGCCTCAACAAGATCGGTCTTTCGCCGAGCTTGGCGAAACTGTTCAGCAACAAACAGATTTGTAAGGTTGGCTTGGCGTTCAAGGATGACCTCAACGGCCTCAGACGGCTTCACGACTTCAAACCGCAGAACTGCATCGACCTGCAATCGCTCGTGGCGCGTTACGGTATTCTTGATCTCGGTCTGCAAAAGATATTTGCCATCGTCTTCGGCAAGAAGATTAGCAAGTCGCAACAACTCACCAACTGGGAAGCCGATACCCTCACGCCCGAACAGGCGCGCTATGCCGCTACCGATGCGTGGGCTACGCTGCTCATCTACAATGCTTTGCTCGACTCCAAGCAACTGCCTAAATGCGAGGTCGATCAACTTCAGTTCGCCGAACGCGAAGCCCAAGTGCAGCATCAGCTCGATGTCAATATGCACAAGGATATAGATGCTGCCATCGATGTTTTGAACAATGGCGGCGTGATCCTCTATCCCACCGATACCGTCTGGGGATTAGGTTGCGATGCCACCAACGACGAGGCAGTCGCCAAACTCTTCCGCCTCAAGCAGCGCGATAAAGGCAAATCCGTACTCGTGCTCGTCGATTCCCCCGAACGCATCGCGGACTATATCCCTGTAATCCCCGACACTGCGGCTAATCTCTTAGAGGTTTCCGCTCCCGAGGAAGGCGTTGCGCCCAAACCGATCACGCTCATCTACCCCAAGGCACATAACGTCTCGCCGTCTATCCTCGCCGAAGATGGCAGCCTGGGTATTCGCGTTACCTACGAGAAGTTCTCCAGCCTTCTCTGCCGTCAACTCGGCAAACCGCTTGTATCAACCTCCGCCAACTTCGCAGGTCGGCCTACACCCAAGGCATTCTGCGAGATAGATGCCAAACTCCTTGAGAGCGTTGACTACGTCTGCCGCTCACGCCGTGGCGAGAACAAACCCGCCCAACCAAGTAGTATAATTAAGGTTAATTCCGACAATTCGATAACCATCATCCGCCCATGAGCCAACGTCGCAAACTGCAATTAGGATACATATTGCTTGACTTCCTCTCCGCCGAACTCGTTTGGCTCGCGTTCCTGTTTTTCCGCTGGCTCGTGTACGAAGGCAGAGTGTTCAGTGTGGATGTCGTGCTCATTCCCGCGTTTAACTTCTACACGCCGCTGCTGTTCTTCCCCTTGGGCTGTCTGATCATCTACTACCTATCAGGCTACTACCTGCACATGCAGCGCAAAAAACTCAGTCAAGAGTTACTGACAACCTTTATCTCCTCGCTGGTAATATCGTTTGCGGCGTTCTTTATCATTATCATCGACGACCAGGTCGAGAATTACCATCGCTATCTCGTCTCGCTCGCCGTGCTTTGGGGATTGCAATTTAGCATCAGTTACTTCTTCCGCCTCTGTTTTACGCTCATTCTTCGTCGGCATGCTACACCTCCGGCTACTCACACTATCCACAGCGAAGCCGAAGTTGCCAAGCTCCGCGTCAACAAAGGCGACATGGTCATCATCGACCTGCCACAGGATAAAGACGAGAATACCCTCTATCGCATCATCCAGCGCGTCTATCCTATGGATGTAGAGATCGCTATCGTCCCCAAACTCTACGACATGCTTACCGGTGCTGCGAAGATCTCCGAGTTAGGCGAAAACCCCTTGATCATGATCACCCGCCACAAAGCCTCGGACTCCGAACTCTGCATCAAGCGCGCTTTCGATGTTGTATCGGCTATACTTACCATGATCATCCTATCGCCGCTGTATATCGTGTTGTGGATTCTTGCCTACTGTTCATCCAAAGGCCCCGCGTTCTACAGCCAGCAACGCATCGGTCTGCACGGCAAACCCTTCTTGATCTACAAGTTCCGCACAATGGTGCAAGATGCCGAAGATGAAGTCCCGCAACTCTCTGCCGACGACGATCCGCGCGTCACACGCGTCGGCAAGTTTATGCGCCGCTACCGTCTCGACGAACTTCCGCAGATGTGGAACATCCTCAAGGGCGACATGTCTATTGTGGGACCTCGACCCGAACGGGAGTTCTTTATCAATCAGATTGTCGAAAAAGCTCCGTATTATTGCCTGCTCTATAAGATCCGACCGGGACTGACCAGTTGGGGCCCCATCCGCGTCGGTTACACCGATACCCTGCAGAAGATGATCGACCGACTCAACTACGACATCGTTTATATCGAAAACATGTCACTCCGTCTTGATGCCAAAATCCTTTTCTACACCATCGGCGTCATCCTCGACGGCAAAGGCAAGTAATATCGGGGTTTTAGTAGGGTCTACTCCAAATTTGATATAGTTTTATAGTGTATGGAAACAACGAATCTATCGTACGACGACGCCATCAAACGCGTTGAACAGATTGTCCGCGAACTCGAACAGACAGAGGCGCTCTCTGTATCTCTGTACAAACAAAAAGCCCAGGAAGCCCAACAACTTCTCCGCTTCTGCGAGTCCCAACTCCGCGACATGGAGCAAGCCCTCGCCAAAGAGGATTAGTGCAAAACTCACTTTTTTTACATTTTTCTGCCAAAATATTTGCAATTGTCAAAAATTCTTTGTATCTTTGTAGCGAAAATGGGGCTTTCCCTACGACTATATGTTTAACAACATAAATAACCAATTTATTAACTAACTAATTCTATCAATCATGAAGAAAATCTTTTCTTTATTCGCTGCCGTGCTCTTCGCAGGTAGCATGATGGCAGAGACGGTTACTCTCACTATGGCGGATTTCGCAGCTACAAGTTTTACAGATCAAACTTCTGGAATCTCTGTTGCTACAGCCAAGAATGGTGGAGGCACTGAGCCGGCTTACAATGCTACAGGTAAAGATCTCCGTATTTATGCTAAGGGATCAATCACTATTTCTTCAGCACAAAACATTACAGGTATTTCATTTACCATTTCTACACAAGGAAAAAAGCGTCTTGCTCCTCTAACTGCTGATGCAGGAAGTGTAACTGTTAAAGGCGATCCTGATTTTACAGCTGAATGGACAGGTTCTGCAAAATCTGTTACGTTGACCGTAGGAGACAAAGCAGATTATGGAACAGATGGTAGTTCAAAGGCTGGTCAATTGGACTTTACTGCTATTGTAGTTACTCTTGAAGCTGGCGACACCCCGCAAGAAGATACTTGGACTGTAGCAGGTAGCTCGTCTGTTGCCTTCGGTACAACTTGGGATCCGACCAATACTGCTAACGATATGGTTAAGCAAAACGATGGCACATTCAAGTGGGAGAAAGAGAACCTCGAACTCGCTGACGGTTCTGTTGACTTCAAAGTAGTCAAGAACCACTCCTGGGATGAAGCTTATCCTTCCCAAGACTATAAGCTCGCTATCGATGCTGCTGGTATTTATACCATCACCATCACTTTCGAGCCGGAAAATAACAACAACGTTAGCGCTACTGCTACTAAAACCGGTGAGGCTGTTGTTGTTCCGACAGTAGTTATGCACGGTACTTTCGTATCCAGCGACTGGGCTGATACCGAGGCTTTTGCTAAATCTGAAGACAAGAAGAGCGCTTCGCTCAAACTGACATTGGCTGCTGGCGACATTGAGTTCGGTATGAAACTCGATGGTGCTTGGAAAGCGAATGGCGCTACTATCACTCGCGAAAACGCTTCTACTTCACTCGCAAGCGGTAGCGGCAATATGCACCTCACAGCTGACGTTGACGGTGAGTACACCTTCACATATACCTATGAAACCCAAACTCTCGAAGTTACATTCCCCAAGATTATTACCGTTATGACCTGCGCTGAGGCTGCTGAGGCTGCAGCAACTGCCGGTGACGAAATCTACAAGGCAAAAGGTTATGTAACTGAGATTGCTTACGCTTTATCTAACGGCTCAATGAGTTTCTGGATGGCTGATACAGAGGATGGCGGCCGCGTGCTCGAGGCTTACAAGTGCGCTGTGGCTGATGAAGCTGACGCACCTAAGGTAGGTGATCTCGTAATCGTAACAGGTCAACTGACTGTTTATCAATCAACCAAAGAGTTCAAACAGGGTTGCACCGTAGAAATCGTAGAAAGAGCTGCTGAGCCCGTTAACCTCGGTGATAAGACTATCGCTGAGTTCATCGAACTCAAGAACACGAAGGACACTTGCGTTCTGACAGGTAAAGTGATCGAGATCGTCAACGATCAGTATGGTAACCTCACGATTGAAGATGCAACAGGTTCGCTCTACGTTTATGGCGTACTCACTCCTGCCGGCGAGTCGAAGAAGTTCAGCACATTGGATGTTGCAGTAAACGATGTTCTCACCATTAAGGCTACCTACAACGAGTATCAAGGCAATCCGCAGGCTAAGAACGCTATCTTCGTTTCACGCGAGAAAGCTACTCCGTCTGCTATTGACAACGCTACTGTTGCCGGCAAGGCGCAGAAAATGATCATTGACGGTCAACTCTTCATTATCCGCGACGGCGTTATGTTCAATGCCAACGGCGCTGCTGTAAAATAATCGGAACAATTTCCGTTGAACTACTATTAAGGCGATGCGCGATGCATCGCCTTAATTGTGTATTGATGTAGTTGTGAGAGTGTGGATTCGGTGCGTTGTCGGTGCAATCCGTTATCGACTCGTTATCGACTCGTTTACGTGTCGTTATCGTGTCGTTTACGTGTTAACCCTTTCAATCAAACACTTCAATCAGTATATCCAAAGACTTAGGCAATCGGAAGGAGTCAACGTGTTCGAGATAATAATTGCAGAGTTGGCGGAGAATTTCCTGACGCGTTCGACGATTGCTAACCGCCGACTGCTGATCGCTGATCGCTGATTGCTGATTGCTAATTGCTGATTGCTGATTGCTAATTGCTGATTGCTGACTGCTGATTTCCGGTGAACCTATACCCAACAATTCTGCCAACTGCATCATGAAATTGATATGCAGGTTCTCGGGCGTGGGATTGCCGTTGAGTTCGTGAACGAAGTCATCGAGAAATTCGTAGATCGGTTCGTCTTGTTGCGGGTGGGTGAGTGTGAGCATCAGCATCTCTGTAACAAACAGGGCTATCGACTGCCGGCGGATGTCTGCATAGACCTGCTCGGGCAGGAAGACAGGGTCGATGGTATCGACAGTAGCAAAAGGTTTTGACGGGTTGACGCTGTAGGTTAGTTCGACGATGGAAAGCGGCTGGTAGGCTGCTTTAATTTTGTGCTTGCCGTGCGCACCATACACCTGCAGCGCAAGACGTCCTTCTGCCTTGGTATAGACTTGCAGCAACGACATTTTGTCGGAGTGCTTCTTTAGTCCTAATACTATTGCTTCCGTCGTTTGTTTCATGGTTATTCTTCCTCTGCATCCAAATTGGCGTAACGCCGCAAATCGTCAAATGTGTAGCCGCGTTGCAGCATAAACCGTATTATCTTCTGCTTGTCTTGTCCCTGCTTGCTCTGAATGGCTTTACGGATATTGCTTGCGTACACCGTTTCATCCATATCGTCTAATGCTTGCTGTATCTCCTGTTCGGGCAAGTGTTTGGTGCGTAAGCCCATGATGATCTTCATTCTGCCCCAAGCTTGAAACGCTACTTTGTCGTGCACAAATGCCCGGCAATACCGTTGTTCATCGAGGTATTGTTGCTTTTGCAAAATCCCGATGACTTCGTCGATCTGTACATCGTTTGCGCCCAACCGCGCCAGCAGTTGCTCTACATCTGCCACGCAATGCTCCGTACCGGCGCAATAACGCGCTGCACGTTCCAGAAAAACCTTGGTGTCAACAGGCTTCTTGTCTTCTATTTGTTCACTTTTGTATTGCATGAATGAATCGTTGTTTGCCGTACATATCTTTGAGACACTCAGCCTCGTAGTCCGTTTGCTGCATGAGTTCAAGCATCGCATCGCTTTGCGTCTCGCTGATCTCAAACCACAGTTCTTTTGCTTTATGTAACTGCGCTATGCGCCGATAGAAGAGTAGGGGATCCTCTTCCGGCACAAACAATGCCTCTTTGGGTTCATAGCGTAAGGTGTTCTCAGTCATTGTCCCTCTTTCCGAAGGACGAATATACGGCGGGTTAGACACAATTATGTTATATTCGCCTATTTCATTGCTCAATATATCCGCCACAAAGAACCGCACGTCTAATCCCAGTTTTTTTGCATTGCGTTTCGCCACTGTAATAACTTCCTCGCTTTTATCCAGCCCTTCAACAATCCACTCAGGGTGTTTCTTTTTGAGTGCCAAAGCAATACACCCGCTTCCCGTACCGATGTCGAGAATGGTGTATGGTGTATGGTGTACGGTGTATGGTGTATGATTGTCAATGAGGGAGATGAGTTCGGCGGTTTCGGGGCGAGGAATCAGCGTGGCTTCGTTTACCTCCAGATCCAAGCCTAACCACTCTGTGTGACCGAAAATATACTGCACAGGAACAAAATTACATAATTTTTTCAAAATTATTTCCAAATCTGGTATATTTTTTGTACCTTTGTGCGTGCACAGGTCAAAACGGCTCATTCCGGTTGTTTCCTCAATGATCCAAAACGCCAATTCGCGTGCCTCGTGCTCGCCGTAATACGGCGTCAGTTGCGTGACAATATGTTCCACTATTGCTTTCACGCTGCAAAGATACAAAAAAATATTGACATTTGCAAATAAAAATGCTATGACAGATTCAGATTATATATTGCGATGCGTTGAGTTGGCGCGTAATGGCGAATACTATGTTGCACCTAACCCGATGGTAGGTGCTGTGTTGGTTGAGCAATCAGCAGTCAGCAGTCAGCAATCAGCAGTCAGCAATCTGCTATCAGACGACAGGATTATTGCCGAGGGCTGGCACAAGAAGTACGGCGAGGGGCACGCCGAGGTGGAGTGTTTCCGCGCTGCTGATGCTAAGATGGCTGGACTTTCGGAAGATGAGATAGCCTCCATATATGGAGGTTGCACGCTATATGTATCACTGGAGCCATGCTCGCACTACGGGAAAACTCCTCCTTGCGCTGACCTGATTATTAAAAAGGGTGTTAAGCGTGTGGTGATCGGTTGTTTGGATCCGAATCCGCAGGTAGCAGGCAGAGGCGTACAAAAACTCCGTGATGCGGGAATAGAAGTGACAGTAGGTGTAGAGGAGCAAGCCTGCCGCGAACTGAACAAACGATTTCTCTGTCTGCACGAGAAACATCGTCCGTACGTCATCCTCAAATGGGCACAAACAGCCGATGGGTTCGTGGACTTCATCCGCAAGGATGGTACGCCGCTCGTCATCTCAACACCCGTAACCAAGCAACTCGTTCATAAGATGCGTGCCGAGAACATGGCTATTATGGTTGGCACTCGCACTGCTCTGTTGGATAACCCCTCGCTGCTGACGACCCGCTGGCCTGGACGTAATCCCGTGCGCATCGTTCTCGACCGCCATCACCGCATCCCGAAGGATGCCAAGATCTTCTCCGACGACGCGCCAACCATCGTATATGACGAGTGCACAGAATGGACGTTTATTCTTAGCGACCTCGCTCAGCGTAATATCCACTCCGTAATGGTGGAAGGCGGTACGACGCTTCTTAAACACATCCTCGAAACAGGTATTTGGGACGAGATTCATATCGAAGTAGCGCCGGTTACCATTGGCGAAGGCGTGCCCGCACCCGAGGTCGAGTTACCGGATACATTTGAACAAATCGATGGCTCAAAGTTATACACTATTTACCATCCATAACGTAAAATAACACTAAATTGAACGAAAAGTTGCATAAAATTTGCATAAATGCAAAAATTTTCGTATCTTTGCGCGAAATATGAAAAAGAGTTACGAATATGTGATTGCAGCAGCGTGTGTGGCGTTGAGCCTTAGCAGTTGCAATCTGTTTCAGCGCGACGTCAAAGAGGGCGCTGTGGTGCAGTTGGGCAACTATTACCTCTATCAGGCAGACCTGGATGCCGTAACCTCAAGTGCAACCACGCCTGAGGACAGCGCTCGTTATGCCGAGCAGTTCATTCGCCGTTGGGCGACGGATATCCTTCAGTATCAAGAAGGCAAAAGCCACAGCACTCCGGAGATAGAGGCGTTGGTCGAGGATTACCGCCGCAGTCTGTATGTAGCGGAATATGAGAGGCATATTGTGGACAAGCGAATGCCGAAAACAGTTACCGATGCCGAAGCGGATACATTCTATGTGCATCATCAGGAGCGATTTATTCTGCAAGAGAACATCCTGCAAGGCGCACTGCTCGTTATCCCGCAAGATGCCCCCTCGCAGCCTGAACTCAAGAAGCGCCTTATGGATCTTACGGATGAGGAAAACCTCGAATACATCGAGAAATATGCGTATCAATATGCTTCCGGCTACGAACTGTTTACCGAGCAATGGCGCACGGGTAACCAGATTCTGATGCGAATGCCGTCCAATAAATGGCAAAAATCCCTCACAGCAGGTAAGCAATACGCCGAGCAAGATACAACATCTGTCTATCTGTTGCAGGTTACCGATTGTCGGCTTGCAGGGCAACCGATGCCTATTGATTATGCCCGGGCAACCATCGACAAGATGATCCTCTCCGAACGACGCGTTTCGTTCCTGCAACAGCAACGACAAGAACTCTACGATGACGCCGTACGGTTCGGGAAAGTAGTTGTTTATTAAAGTTGAATGTTGAGAGTTGAAAGAAGTCGTATAGTTAAGAGTTGAAAGAGATATGAAGAAGATACTATATATTTGTGTGCTGATGTTAGCCCTGCCATGCATGGCGCAAAACAACATCATTGATGAAGTCATCTGGATCGTCGGCGATGACGCTATCCTGCGTTCGGAAGTGGAAGAGGAGCGATTACGTGCGCAATATGAAGGTCAACCGATTGCCGGTGACCCGTATTGTGTTATCCCCGAGCAACTTGCTGTGCAAAAACTCTTTCTGCACCAAGCTGAACTCGACTCAATTGAGGTATCCGAATCCACGGTCAGCCATCAGGTTGATATGCGAATGAACTACTATATCTCGCAGATCGGTTCGAAGGAAAAGATGGAGGAATACTTCCGTAAACCCAGTTCTGAGATCCGTGAGGAGATGATGAAGAGCGTTCGTAACCAGATGACCATCCAACAGATGCAGCAGAAGCTCACCTCGCACATCAAACCCACGCCGGCAGAGATTCGCCGCTACTACAACACGCTGCCCATAGACTCTATTCCGATGATGCCGGCGGAAGTAGAGGTGCAGATTCTGAGTTTCGTGCCACCGGTGCCTATCGAAGAGACGGAGCGCATCAAGAGCCGTCTGCGCGAGTTCACCGAACGCGTCGTAAGTGGTCAGGCTGATTTTGCCATGCTTGCACGATTCTATTCCGAGGATACCGAGTCAGCCAAGCATGGTGGGGAATTAGGCTTCGTGGGTCGCGGACAACTCGTGCCGGAGTTTGCCGAAGTGGCGTTCGCGCTCAACGACCCGAAGAAAGTCAGCCGAATAGTCGAAACGGAATACGGTTTTCACATCATCCAACTCATCGAGAAACATGGTGAGCGCATCAATTGTCGCCACATCCTGCTCAAGCCGCGCGTTTCTTCCTCCGACAAGTTCAATGCACTCAGTCGTCTTGACTCCATAGCGCGAGTTGTCCGCGCTGATAGCCTGAGCTTCGAACATGCAATCCTCATGTACTCTGAAGACAAAAATACCGTCATGAATGCCGGTTTGATGACCAACCCCAACACCGGCGCATCGAAGTTCGAGTACCAGGATCTGCCTTCCGAAGTGGCGAAACAGATCTATTCGATGAACGAGGGTGATATATCCGACCCGTTTGTGATGATTGATCCCACCAAGAATAAAGAGGTTTGTGCCATCGTCAAACTCAAGCGTAAGACCGATGTTCACCGTGCAAACCTGACGGACGATTTCCAAACAATCAAGTCCATGCTTGAGCAGAAACTCTCTGCCGAGTATATCCACGAGTGGATCATCAAAAAACAAAAAGAAATCTACGTGCAAATTGATCCGCGTTGGGCTGGATGTGACTTCGAGTTCCCGAACTGGATACACTAATCCATTTACTATTTGGTCATTTACCATTTACAATTGAGGCTACACACAATACATATCAGTCTTTGCTCCTTACTTCTTTGTCTGGTTGTCACATCGGCAAAGGCACAGACTCTCGTGTATCTGGAGCGCGCCAACAATCTGCTGTTCGATCAAGAGAAACTGCCCGATGCACGAATAGTAATCGGCAATGTGCTGTTTCGCCACGATGATGCACTCATGTATTGCGACTCGGCGAACTTCTTTGAGGCAAGCAACTCGCTCGAAGCCTACGGGCACGTGAAGATGGTACAGGGCGATACCCTCACCGGTTATGGCGACAAACTCTTTTACAACGGCAATACCAAGATTGCCCGATTGCGACAAAACGTACGACTGCTGCATCACGAGGCGATCCTGACAACCGACAGTTTGAATTACGATCGCGTCAACGATATAGCCTATTACTATTCAGGCGGCAAGATTGTCGATGACCTGAATACCCTCACCTCACGTTGGGGACAATACACGCCGTACAACAAACATGCAGCGTTTCGCGATAGTGTACATCTTGTCAACGACCGCTTTACGATGGATACCGACACACTGCTCTACGACACTGAATCGCATATAGCAGAACTTGTCTCACCTACAACGGTTCTCTATGAGAAAGAGACGACTATCCTTTCGTCGCGCGGGCTGTATAACACGCGCACTGAGGAATCCGAATTGTTCGACCGCTCAACCGTCAGCCACTCAGACGGCAAGTTTATGACCGGCGACACGATCTATTACGACAAACATCAGGCATTCGGCAGGTTGTACGGAAATATCGAACTCATTGATTCGGTTCAACAAGTCACACTCCGAGGCAACTACGGCGAACTATACGAAGACGGCTCACCGGCATCCAATCATCCTACATGGGGATCACACGGTTTTGCCACCCACCAAGCCCTACTGGAGAGTTGGGGCGACAGCCTGCATACCTTCATGCACGCCGACACTTTGTTTACCGAGGAACTTGCTCTATCCGACACCCTGCCGAAAGATAGCACATTCCGTCGCGTGCGGGCACATCACAACGTACGCATATACCGCGACGATATGCAGGCAGTATGTGATTCGGCAGTCTATCTTGGCAACGATTCCATCGGCAAAATGTACGGCAATCCTGTCTGTTGGAGCGACAATAATCAAGTGTCTGCGGATAGCATCTATATCTATTTCCGCAACGAGGAAGTGGATTATGCCCACGGGATGGGTTCAGCCATTTGTATTCAGCAACATGATCTGATGCACTTCAATCAGATGAGCGGCAAAGAGATCATAGCGCACGTCAAAGATGGCGATATATACCGCGTTGATGTCAACGGCAATGCCGAAACGGTGTTCTTTCCCATTGACGAGAAAGATAATACGCTCAGCGGCTGTAACCGTACGCAGAGCAGTTTTGTCAAGGTGTATATCGAAAACAGAAAAGTGCATCACGTACTCTTCACTACCGCCACTACCGGCACAATGTATCCGATGGATCAGGTCAGTGACGCCGTGATGCATCTTGGCTCGTTCTTTTGGGCAGAGGACGAACGCCCACGCGTACCGGCTGATGTCTTGCTCTCGGTTGAGCACACAGCTCGCCCCGACAAGCAGAGCGTGAGCGCAACCGACGATTCCGATACCAAAGACGAGCCACCTGCCAAACCGCAGAACAAACCAAACACCGGCTCCGGCAAAACAGGAAGAAGCAAGATGTCACTTAATCAGTAACTATAAAAACGAAACGTACAAGATATGAAACGTACAACAACAATTCTTTTTGCCCTGCTGTTGGCAGCAGGCGTAATGGCGCAAGACGACGAAATGGGAGGCTTGGGCATCCACGTTGGTTATGCTTCCCCTACCTTGCGTATTAACTCACCTTCATCCAAGAAGTTGGAAAACATTGCAATGAATGGTGTGAAAATCGGTCTGAGTTACGATGCCTCTATCGTCAAAGGCTTCGGCTCAACCCTCGGACTCAATTACACCTTCGCTACCTACCACTCCAAATGGACGTACATCAGCGAGATGTCAACCGATCAGGCGCGTTATCGCGGCAACTATCATGGGCTGGAAATATTCTGTGACTGGCAGTACAAGTTCCAAATAGCCGGTAACACCTACTTGATGCTCTATACAGGCCCTTCAATCCAAGTACACCTGTCACTCAAAGAGTACGAGTATATACGCACAGCGGAAGGTGTGTTCCCTGTTGATGCCGACGCTCCTGGTGCGTATTACGGTTATACGCATCGTGACAACCATGACGGCGAGGATTTCAAGCGCGTGAATGTCACATGGGGTATAGGCGCAGGTTTCCAGTATAAGCGCTACTTTATCCGTGGTGGCTACGATTTCGGTTTGTTCAATCCCTACAAAAAGGATACCTTCAAAGCAATGGGGATAGATTCCGAACTCTACACCCGCGGTCGCTTCGACCAGTGGCAAATCAAGATCGGTATGTACATCTGGCAGAATTAGAGCAGTCAGCAATCAGCAATCAGTAATCAGTAGTCAGCATTCAGATGATACCTCCGCAGACCATAGACAAGATCTTCAGTGCCGCTAAGATTGAAGAGGTGGTACAGGATTACGTTCCGCTCAAACGACGCGGTGCGAACCTCATCGGGCTTTGTCCGTTCCACTCGGAGCGAACAGGCTCGTTCACGGTTTCACCGAGCAAAGGCATCTTCAAATGCTTCGGTTGTGGCGAGAGCGGAAATGCCGTTGGCTTCGTCATGAAGATTGACAACTGCTCCTACGCCGATGCCCTGCGTACACTCGCCAAGAAGTACCACATCGAGATAGAGGAACGCGAACTCACACCCGAAGAACAGCAGCATCAGGATGACCGCGAAGCAATGTACGCGGTCAACGAATGGGCAAACAAGTGGTTCCAAGACCAACTTTGGAACACTCCTGAGGGACAAACCATTGGACTCAAGTATTTCCGCGAACGCGGATTACAAGATGTCACCATCCGCAAGTTCGGCTTGGGTTATTCGCCCAACAAAGGCAATGCCCTGACTGATGCGGCTCACAAAGCCGGATATATCGACAAGTATCTGACCAACGATGTGGATACCCTCATCGGCACAGGTGTCTGCGGTAAGAACGAAAAAGGCGAAGCCTATGACCGTTTCCGTGATCGCGTCATATTCCCCATCTTCACCACCTCCGGCAAGACGGTCGCTTTCGCAGGACGAATCCTTCGCAAAAAATACGACAAGGACGGCAAGGAAATCCCGATGGGCAAGTACGTCAACTCGCCCGGTTCGACTATCTACTCCAAGACCAACGAACTCTACGGACTTTTCCAAGCCAAACAATCCATCGCCAAAAACAACCTCTGTTACCTCGTTGAGGGACAGATGGATGCCCTCTCCATGCATCAGGCTGGTATCGAAAACGTCGTTGCTTCCGGCGGAACAGCCCTCACGCAACCGCAGGTACGCCTCATCAAACGTTTCACCACGAACATCACCGTCCTCTACGATGGCGATGCAGCAGGTATTCATGCTGCTATACGGGGTATAGACATGTTCCTCAGTGAGGGATTCTTCGTTAAGGTCGTGCTCCTACCTGATGGCGAAGACCCCGACTCCTACGCCCGCAGCCACGATGCCTCGGAGTTCATGGAGTATATCCGTTCCCACCAGCAGGACTTTATCCGTTTTAAGGCGCAGTTTAGTTGGGAACAGGTCAAGACCGATCCCTCCAAACGCTCTGAACTGACGCACGATCTCGTGGAGTCAATCTCCCTTATCCCCGACGAGATTACCCGCTACGAGTATATCCGCGATTGTGCCGAACTACTCCAGACCTCTGCCGAGATTCTCACTCGTGCAGTCAAGCAGCAACGCCTCGAACGACGCAAGAACGCTACCGAAGCCTACAATGCGCAGCAGCGCGAGAAAGAACGCGAAAGTATACTCACCTCTAAACCGACGCCAACCGATAACCCGGCAGAAAAGAGCGAAAACGTCCGAGACGATCGAGCCATTATCGGGCGAATGTCGAAGGTAGATCAGAATATTCGCAATCTTACACAACTACTCGTGCGCTATGGCGAACGACCTTTCTTCCGCTTTCCGAACGGGCAAACTGTATCTGTCGGCAATTATCTGTTGCAGCAACTGGATGCCGATGGAGTGGATATATCTCTGCCTGTTGACAAGCGCATCTTTGAGGAGTTTCGTGCCCACCAAAATGCCGATGGGTTCGTTGCGGAAACATTCTTTAAATTCCACCCCGATCAACAGATCAATTCGCTTGCCTGCGACCTGATTGCCGACCGCTACCAACTCTCGTCCATATTCTCCAAGGTTGCTATTTCCGAGAATGTCGTACAGGATGTTGAGCAGCGTTCGGAACAAGATCTGCTCAACGAACTTGTGCCGCAACTACTCTGCGAACTCAAACTCAGCCTGATCAACGAGCGAATAGCAGAAGTCAAAAAACAGATGGAATCAGGCGACAGCGATCAGTCACTGCAACTGCTCGGACAACTTAGTGAACTGCAATCCGTCAAACGCGAGATCTGTAAGTTCCTCGGCAACCGCATGCATTAACAAAATCATAAATTTGAAATTTGAAAATTGAAATCATAAATGATATATCACTTCTATCCCATAGACCGACCCATGATCTGGGGAGCAGAGCAATGGATTCTGTCTGCTTACCCGGGACGAGATAGTATCTGCGTCGAGACCGGACAAAACATCTGGCACATGCTTTGCGAACAGAAAGACCAACTGGTCGGTAAGCACGTCTATGCCCGTTATGGCGATACTTTCCCCCTACTCATCAAGTTCATCGATGCCCATGATGATCTCAGCGTGCAGGTACATCCTTCCGATCAGTGGGCGCAAAAGTATGGCGAGCCATGGGGCAAAACGGAAATGTGGTACACACTGCCCTCCGAACCGGGTGCACGAATCTATTGCGGACTCAAGCAGCAACTCACGCCTGAGCAGTACAAACAGATGGTTGCCGACAAAACCATTCTTAGCGCACTCGCTGAGTACGAGATACGCGACGGTGACTGTTTCTTTATTCCTGCCGGACGAATCCACGCCATCGGTTCGGGGTGTCAGCTCTGCGAGATTCAGCAGACGTCCGATACCACCTACCGCATTTACGACTACGACCGTCGCGACAAAGAGGGCAATCCGCGCGAACTGCACACTGAGCGTGCCGCTGAGTGCATCAACTACAATGATGTGCAATTGGCGCGAACCAGCGATAACGCCGCAAACGACAAGGCAGTAAACAATCTCGTTTCTTGTCCGTATTTTGTCACCAATGTACTGCAAGTCACTGAGCCCATTCTGCGTGAATATAGTCGTCTTGACAGCTTTGTCTGCCTCATATGCTTGGATGGCGAATGCAACTTGACTGAACTGGAGAATGATTCTCAGACCACTATCTCCAAGGGCGAACTCATTCTGCTTTCCGCCACTACCGCGGATGTCCGCCTTTCAGGCTCCTTCCGCGCTCTGGAAGTGTACATTGACTGATTCATCGCTTCCGTGTTAATCCGTGAAGCTCCGTGTAGTTTTGATTAGTATAACTTAAATAAATATGACCATGAAAAAAATTGTTGTTTTTACCGGCGCCGGTATTTCGGCTGAAAGTGGTTTAGGAACCTTCCGTGACTCCGACGGACTCTGGGAGAAGTATCGTATTGAAGACGTGTGCACGCACGAAGCATGGCTGCGTAACCCGCAACTTTGTGTGGATTTCTACAACGCGCGTCGCCGTGATGTCATCAACGCCAAACCCAATGCTGCCCATGAGGCGATTGCCCGTCTGCAACAAGCAATCCCGGGTACGCGTATTATCACCCAGAACATCGACGATCTCCACGAGCGTGCCGGCGCAACGAACGTCGTACACTTGCATGGCGAGATCCGCAAACTCCGTGCGGAGAACGACGAGATAGCCACTGTTCCTATCGAAGGTTGGGAGCAACATTATGGCGACCGTCACCCCAATGGCTCTCTTCTTCGCCCGTATATTGTCTTCTTCGGCGAAGGCGTACCGTACTTCACCGAGGCTTGTAACATTGCCGCCACTGCCGATATCCTTGTTGTCGTAGGCACTTCACTCAATGTCTATCCAGCCGCGTCACTGTTGCATTACGCACCTGAAAACGCCCGAATCATTATGGTTGATCCGGGCGATCCTCAGTTAGGCATTTATGCCTCACGTGTTCAGTTGGTACGTGAACCGGCTACTGTAGGCGTACCGCGCGTTGTGGAGCAGTTGCTTCATTTGTCTTGACGCGCATCGGCGCACCGGCTTTGCCTTGAATGCTGATAGGCTTCGTACCTACCAGTTGGATGTCTGATCCGTTACGAGCTTTCCCCGTAATCTTCCAACCCTCTTTCGTTACGGTAAGTGTGCCGCTTGCTATGAGCCATTGTGCCTCAGGAGCAAGATAACCCTGCGATAAGTAACTTTTTGACGTATAGTAGAAACTCGTACCATCTACCAGCATCTTCTCATCATCACGGAATCCGGCGTAAGCTGTCCCAGGTCTCATAGAGGTGTTCAATCTGTATGTACCTACAGGAATAGTGGTCTCGTCAATCTTGGTGAACAGATACAAATCCAATAACGGCACACAGGTCGTATTGTTCACTTTTACAGTCTTGGTTAAGTCGTACGCCTGAACCTGCCAGTAATTGAAGCCCTCGTCCGGATACGAATAGTAATATCCATACGCCGTGGTAATTGTATCAGCGTCTCTGCCGGAATAGGTGCTCGGTGAAATATCCTCTCCGGGTTCCGGGTAGTAATCGGCTACCGGAACAGGAGTAATACCTCCGTGCAATATATCCAAACCACCTTTCGTACCATCTACAACAGGACGTTGCTCGGCTTGTACAACGGGTTTGAAGTTCTCAGAAATAATTGCTACTACAGCACAGTTATCTGCTACCCATTTGCTGTCAAGTGTCAGCTCGTAATCCGCTGACCACGAGTGGTTGCTCTTCACGCGCAGACTGTCACCTAACGGAGCAGTGAGATAGGCGCGCACGGCATTGGCGTGACGAAACTCCTGCCAACCTTCGAATGTATTGTTATAATCCTGTTGGTAATCAATCATTCCGGACTCTTTTACCAGCACAGTAAGCATCAGGTTGGGGTAGTCTTCTTTTACGATCAAACCGCTAAGATGTACGTTCAATTTCCGATCAGTCTCGCTGTACGTGTTCTCAATCTCTATCGAAGCGTACGTGGTTGTTTCAAACTGCGATGTTACTGTTGGCAGATAACCCGGGTGAAAGCAGATTACATTTCCTGCGTCACTTTTTGTTGCCTTTCTGTCAATGGCAATGCTCGGTGCACCATTTACACCTAATTTGCTCGTAATCTTCTGGCTACCGGTTACCGAGAAGTGGTCTTTCTGGTAACCATAGTGATGCAGTACAAGCACCCAATTTTCATCATCGCCAATGAAGTCGTGTACGCAGTCCATTCCGTAAGGGCAGTAACCGCAGTCTTGACCGGTGAACTCCTCTAACAGATATTTCTTCGGGAAAGCGTCAGGTAGTTGTTCGGTTATTTCCACAAACGTTATGCTGTCAATTTGTTCAATGTCTTTCTGGTAAGTGATCTCATCACCTACCCATACGCGCATCTCGGTGCGGGTTACTTCGAATCCCATGCACATTACTGCCACTGCAGTAAGAACCAATGTAAATAATTTCTTCATATTGCTCGATATTTGTTATTCCTTAATAAATTTCACAACTTCTGCACCTATCTGCAGCAGGTACGTACCATTCTGCAAAGCGCTGACATCAATAAGCGTACTTTCTGCTTGCGTCTGCGTAGCGGATAGCAGTCGTCCCTGCAAGTCATATACACGTACTGTCTGACCTGCCGACAAACCCTTAATCACCATGGCATCATGTGTAGGATTCGGATAGACAGCCACACGTACTTCGATATCATTCACCGAAGAGGGCACATACTCACCAAATACAATCTTGTCAATATCTGCTACGGCTGTATGTCCCAACTCGGTTTTCGATTTGTCGTACAGATACATCACATTGTCGGCAAACGTTATTTGCCCAATGAGCGAAACAGCATATTGCTTGTCACTACCTGTCAGATAGTGAACTTGCAGCCCTGCTTCTGCCCGCGCCATCACTGTCAACAGCAGCAATGGTAAAATAAAAATCGTTCTTTTCATACGTTCATAGTTTATGCCGTTTTATTACTTTTCCATTGTTCCGGTTACCGTGAACCGCTGTCCGTCACGCAGGATATAGACTTGTCCGTCACGCAAAATCTTGCTTGTTGCAGCCTTATCATCCTTCACCTCGCTTACAGCGTCGGTCTGATATGCATATTGCACGCGCACCTCAAGACTTTCCTCACCGTCGCGGAAGATATACCGGATGGTTTCGTTCGATCCCATAATCGGCACGTAATGCGAGCACCAGTGCGCCATACCGTTGAAATTGAACGTCTTCGTCTCTTCCGTCTCGCCATTGCCTGCGGTGCAATTGTTCCCGCAACAGAACTCATCTTCCAGCCCGTTGGCGGAACGGATGATCTGCATCTCAAGTTCGCCGGAACTGATCAGTACATCGCCTTCCAATTCCATAGTGTACTTTCCTGTCAGGATGTCTTCTTCGCCTTCAGTGATGATCAGGCTCATGCCTTCTTCACTCACTTCGCCTTCGCCCTTGACGCTTACAATCAGTGCATGCGCACTCTGCATGAGCAGTAGGGCTGTCAGTGTAAAAATAAATTTCTTCATTGTATAGTTGTTTGTCTTGCGTTGATTATTCTGTTATTTTCGTCCAATGCTGCAACTACTATGCTGCAATGCTTAGGCTCGCAGCCGTCAGGCAGCGTCATTGTTGTGGTAACGGTAACCGCTGTGAACGGAATTGTCTTGTTCTCTCCCCACGCATCGCCCGCTGCCATACGTAGCACATGGCGATGATAATAGTCTCTGTTCACACTGCCGTCAGGCATTGCTTGTGCACCTTGTATACTGTCTTCAATGAGCCACGTTACCAGCCTGCACTCTTGCGTCTTGTCAGCAGATGCAGTGGTTGTTACGGTGATGTTATTCGTACTGCTGTCACGCATTGCCTGCACGCTCAGGTGTACCTCTGTCGGCTGACTCATCTGCTGCGCAAGCAGGGTTGCCCACGTTGGGTAATCGTTCAGATAACCCTCTTCATCGCTCGTAAAATTAATATTCCCTGTTGGAAATGGCGTAGTGGCATTGCCGCCCATATATCGGTAATAGACATCCGCCTCCTCGCAGGTGTAATCGTACTTGGCTGCGCCCTGCGTGAACGGATTCGATGCCGGGTGCATAGCCACGACAATCAGGCGTTCACCGTAGGTCTGCTTGAGTGCCTCTGCTTCAGCAGACGCTTTTGGGCAGTTCACACAACGAAATCCCGTGAACTCTATCAGTACATGCGCCCGTTCGGTGCTGTCAACCGGCACTGGCATCGGTATGAGCCGTTCACTCTCGCCGATCACCTCGCATCCTGCCAGCACCATTACTAACAACATGATAGCAATATATCTCTCAACTCTAAACACTAAACACTCAACTAAAATCACCACGTAAAACTATAACTCATCCTCACTCCTTCCTGCTCCGGCTCATAGCGGCACACTCCACCTGAACAATTGAACCCGCTGCTCGTCTTCACGTAACCTGCTGATACATGGTGTGCACCGTTTGAATAAGTCAGCATAGCCGTGTAGTTGTGCTCCTTCGTCTCATCCGGCGCGTAGCCGATGTTATACTCCCAACTGCCGGAAACCGTCCAATGTTGCCACAAATCCAGTTCTGCTAACACATATACCCACTGCCCTTTGTGCTGCCTTGTATACAAGTATTGCAACTCATTACGCAGAGTGATGTTATCCGTAATATGTATCTTGTTATCCAACACAACTACTCCGGCATGTACCAATTCTCCTTCGCCCTCAATGACCTTTCGGTTGTATGCTTGATACATCAGCATCGCGTTAAGTGTCCAACAGGAGTGAATCTTCTTGTGCAACGCTGCATGGATATCTGTGTAGTATATGCCGTCAGCCGTCGTGTTCATTGCCCAACTGCCCTCTTCACGCAGTCCTCGAATATGCGCCATGCTTAACTTGAACGTCGTGCCGTACTTTCCGCCTACCTTGCTCTTCCTCGGAGCTGTATAGCGCACTTCTGCCTGAAAAGCCCATTCACCTGTCGTGTACTGCGTGGCGTAAGGGTAACGGGCAGCCAGAGCGTAGGTGTGCTGCGGAGTAAACACAGGCAACAAGTTCAATCTGCCTGCCAAACCTCGCACACTGCGCGACGAACGCAGTGACATGTTGTCCGAACGTTTAACCTGTGCCAGCACGGACAGCCCTTTCCGTGAGTAACCTAACGATAGCAGCAACGCTTGTCCCGAACGGTAACTGTAACCGTTCTCCAGCGTCGGGTCATTGGCTTTGTAGGCATATTCAACCAGCGCATCCCAACCCTTTCCTTGCAGATTCGCTCGCACCTCGCCGGCGCCTACCCAGCGTGGCAGATTATATCGGTACAATCCGTCACTCATCGTTACAAGCACAGTGTCCTCATGCTCATACTTGCTCACGTAACTTCCGCCTACAGTCAGTTCAAGATCACTCTGTTGCAGCCCGCGTAACCACTCATGCAAACCCAATTCCAGGTCTGCACCCAACGCGGCATCCTGCTTGTAGTTCCAGCCCCACGCACTATCATGATAGCAATTCCAATAACGCCGTTGCTTGCCTCCAAGTAGCGTCAGATTTATCCCTTTGTATGGCATTAAGTTGATCTTCGCACCGCGTAGCGAGTTGTCAATACCGAGGTCTCTGTTTTCGTACAAGTTGAGAATCATTCCCGACCCGAATTGTCCATACACATCGCCTACGCTGATCTGTCCCCATGCGAAATCTGCCATCACACTCAGCCTGCCTATGCCGTGACCGGCGAACCCGGGCTCATAACCGAGTAGCGGCCATTGATTCAATTCTATTCGTGTGTCCGCGCGCAAACCGCGAAACTGTGCGGCGTTACTATCGGAGCGCAGGTAATTCACCGACAAGTCGAGGTAGTTGTTGCTCAGATGGTCAATTTTCGCCCACTCGGCACGAGGTGCAGTCCGCACAGCCGAAACATCGCGCGTAGGGAAGAGCCCGTCATGCTGAATGCCGCCACTTACATATATGGTGTCATTGGCATTTAGCCATTGACCATTTGCCAATAGCAAACCCAATGCCAGAACCGCAATATATAATCTCTCAACTCTAAACACTAAACTCTCAACTCTAAACTACTTCAAGTATTGCTTGATTTCCTTCTCACTGCCATCAGTATATCCTGTGTGGTTATATACCGTCTGCCCCTTGCTGTCGATCACAAACAAGTGAGGTACATTCTGCACATTCATCGCCCGCTTCAGTTCGCCGTTCGGATCGAGCAATACATGGTAATCCCAACCGTAGCCGTCAACCAGCGGCTTGACTTTCTTCACATCCTGCCCTTGGTCGATGGATACAATGTACATCTCTACGCCGGTCTGTTCCTGCCAGTCAGCATACAACTCGTTGATGGCTTCCAACTCGCGCATACACGGTTTGCACCATGTTGCAAAGAATGCAATAATCACCGGCTTGCCTTGTTCTGCCAAGCTCTCCGTTTTGACGGTTTTGCCGTCCACATCCTTGAGTGCCACACTCGGCAATGCAGCCTGCATCCACATTACCCACAGCGCTCCAACAATAATACCAATTACTCGTTTCATTCTACGTACAATACAAGTCCTTTTAAATATTCTCCTTCGGGGTGATAGATATTAATCGGATGATCCTGCGGCTGATGCAGTTGGTGCAATATCCGCACTTTCCTGCCTGTCTGCGCAGCAGCACTGAACACTGCCAACCTGAAGGCCTCTTTATCTACCGCCTGCGAACAACTGAACGTGAACAGTATTCCTCCCGGACGGATCATCTCTATCGCTTTGGCGTTAATCCGTTGGTATCCGCGCAGAGCATTCTTTACCGCATCACGGTGCTTGGCAAACGCAGGTGGATCTAATATGATCAGGTCATACTGGTGCCCCTGTGCCCGTTGCTCGCTCAGGTAGTCAAATGCATCAGCCGTCACAGCTTTGTGGTTCGGGCAGTTAGGGAAGTTCCTCTCTACATTCGCATTCACCAAATCTATCGCTTTCTGGCTCACATCCACAGAATGTACACACTTCGCTCTGCCACGCAACGCATACAATGAGAATCCTCCTGTATAGCAGAACATATTCAGTACATCTTTCCCTGCCGCATAACGTTCAACCAGTGCCCTGTTCTCTCTCTGATCGATAAAGAATCCGGTCTTCTGCCCCCGCAGCCAGTCAATGCGGAACGATAGTCCGTTCTCCACACTCCAAAACTCTCCACTTTCAACTTTCGAACTTCTTTCAACATTCAATTTTAAACGCTCAACCAAATATCCGACCTTAGGCTCGGATATTTCCGCTTTAAACGGCAATGTGTCATCCGACTTATAGTACACTGCATCTACTTCCTTCACCTCTTCCATAATAGCCTTGGCTATCGCTTTCCGGCATCGATGCATGCCCACCGAGTGTGCTTGCACCACGGCAGTGTTTCCATATACATCCACTACCAACCCGGGCAACATATCTCCCTCACCATGAATGAGCCTGTATGTGTTGTTATCCTCGCGAAGCAGTTCGAGCCGTTGACGCATCCGGTACGCTGCGGCTATGCGCTTGCGCAGCAAAGCGCTAATCCATTCATCCTCTGACCCGCTAATCCGTTCATCCCCAAATGCTAACAACCGCACGGCTATTGATCCCACTTGCCAATGTCCTGCGCCAAGCACTCTTCCGTCAGCACTCTGTACGCACACTAACTCGCCTTCCTCCGGCTCAGCTGCCCGATGAGTGGCATCTAATACAATACGGGCTATCGCTCCCGAGAAAACCCACGGGTGAAATCGCAAAACGGATTCCTCTTTACGAGGTTTGAGAATTATGGTTGTCATGCCGCTTGTTGTTTTGTGATATTCCGGGCAAAGTTACAAAAAATTATTGAATATTGCAAAAAAATTTGCATTTTTGCAAAAAAAATTGTATCTTTGTACGCAAATTGTCAATTGAATGTTCTTTCGATCGGCAAAACGTAATTGATAATTATCTTTTATTGCTTACATGATGAAAAAAGTTTTTTCTCTTGGCGTACTTCTCGCCGCATGGACAACAGTTTTCGCTTGCACCAATTTCCTTGCAGGCAAAGATGCAACTGTTGACGGCAGCACGATTGTTTCGTATGCAGCCGACGCGTATTCTTTCTATGGTTATCTGCATTTCGCTCCGGCAGCCGATCATCCGGCAGGCTCGGTGCGTGAGGTTGTGGAGTGGGATACCGGCAAACCGCTTGGTTCCATCCCTCAAGTGGCACACACCTACTCGGTTGTCGGTAACACCAACGAACACCAACTCACTGTCGGCGAAACAACGTGGGGTGGTCGTGAAGAACTATGGGACACCATAGGCATCGACTACGGCAGTCTGATCTATATTGCGCTGGAGCGTTGCTCCACAGCCCGCGAAGCGATCGAGTGTGTAACGTCGCTTGTCAAAGAGTACGGTTACGCCAGCGAAGGCGAGAGCCTTTCATTCGGTGACCCCAACGAGATATGGATTCTCGATATCATCGGTCGTGGAGCCGGTGAGAAAGGTGCAGTGTGGGTAGCCACACGCATTCCGGACGACTGCATTGCTGCGCATGCCAACCAGGCGCGCACACAAGGCATCCCCGCACCTACCAAAGCCGCAGCCAAGCGAGCCAAGAAGACCGGCATCGTGGATATGGGTGATATCCTCTACTCGGCAGACATCATAGAGTTTGCCCGACGCAAAGGACTGTTCGAAGGCAAGGATTCCGAGTTCTCATTCCAGAAGGCATTCAACCCCTACGATTTCTCCGGTCTGCTCGCCTGCGAAGCACGTGTGTGGAGTTTCTTCCGCCACTTTGACAACGATATGGATAAATACCTTCCGTTCGTAACCGGTCAAACCTTCCTCGCTACGGGTGGCAAAGATGCCGGCGAACCAATGCCGCTCTATATTCGTCCCAACCATAAGGTCAGCGCACAGGAGATCAAGGATTGCATGCGCGATCAGTACGAAGGCACACCGCTGGATATAACCCAAGGTGCTGCTGCCGGTGCATGGCATAGCAAACTGCGTTACGGTGGTTTGGCATTCGAACTCGACAGCGTCAGATATTGGTATCAGCGTCCGACTGCTACACAGCAGACCGCTTGGTCGTTCGTTTCGCAGATGCGCAGCGACAAACCCGCAGGCATCTTCTGGTTTGGTGTGGATGACGCAGCAACCAACGTATATGTGCCGATGTTCAGTTGCATCACCGAGGTTCCCGACTGTATGAAACAAGGCAACGGAGATCTCTATACCTACTCACCTACCTCTGCCTGGTGGGCATTCAACCTCGTGGCAAACAAAGCCTACGAAAAGTACGAACGCATCCTGCCCGAGATTCGCGAACGTCAGGCAATGTGGGAAGAGCGCTTCAACACACAAGTCGATGCTCTTGACCGCGAGATAGCATTGCTTTCAACCGATGAAGCACGTAAGTTGCTCACTGCTTACTCCTGCAAGCAAGGCGAAGAGGTTGTCAAAGACTGGAAAGATTTGTATATCTACCTCATCACCAAGTACATCGACGGTCAGGAACGCAAGTTTGAGAACGGACAATTCGTGCGCAACCCCTACGGTCAGCCCACGATGCCCAACCGTCCGCCTTTCCCCGAATCGTTCCTGCGCACCATCGCTCCCGAAACACTGCATGAATAATAATGCATCAGCCATTCTTGGCTGATAAAATCCAATTGCATAATGAACAACATAGAACCCAGCGAAGTATTTGACATCTTCGCACAAATCAATCAGATCCCTCGCCCGTCAAAGCATGAGGAGCGTATAAGCCGTTGGTTGCAGGACTTTGCAGCCGAGCATCAGATAGAGTGCATCGTCGATGATGCCATGAATGTTGTCATGCGCGTACCTGCTACCCCCGGTTACGAAGATCACCCTGCCGTTATCCTGCAAGCGCACCAGGATATGGTGTGCGAGAAAGATGCCGACTGCACCATTGACTTCATGAACGATCCCATCCAGACCGTTGTTGAAGGCGACTGGCTGCACGCCAAAGGAACAACCCTCGGCGCAGACGACGGCATTGGTATAGCTATGGCTTTGGCTGCTCTCACTTGCTCCGATGTCAAGCATCCGGCACTTGAAGCACTGTTCACCGTGGACGAAGAGACAGGTCTGACCGGAGCAGACCGTCTACAAGACGGTATCCTACGCGGTCGCCGACTCATCAACCTCGACAACGAGGATGACGGACATATCTGCATCGGGTGTGCCGGAGGTATAGACAGTCTTGGCAGAATGCACTACACGCCGCAGTCACTGCCCGAGGGCAAATGGCTCGGACTGCGCCTGCGTGTGGACGGTCTGCCTGGTGGTCACTCCGGTGAGGATATTAACAAAGGCAGAGCAAATGCCAACAAGGTACTTGCGTACTTCCTCGCCGAAATATTTGATTCGACAGATATGTACCTCGCAACCATTCATGGAGGTAACCTGCGCAATGCTATTGCCCGCGAAGCGGAAGCTATCGTGTGCGTGCCGTTTGAGGATCGCGAGCGCCTGCGTATTCTGTTCAACGAGAAGGCCGCACAAGTGGAAGCGGTCTATCAAGCCACTAACCCCGATATCCACTGCCAATTGGAAACAACCGCGCTGCCCGATTTGGTAATGAGCCTTAGTGACACCTCTCGTCTGTTGGCTACGCTCACTACCTGCCCGCACGGAATGATTCGCATGAGTGCCGATATCCCCGACCTCGTTGAAACATCCACCAACCTAGCTTCCGTTCATAGCAAAACCGAAGCGGATGGTCGCCCGTATATCGAGATCAATACCTCGCAGCGCTCGTCCATCGAGGCACAGAAGCATCAGATAAAGCGTCATGTAGAGTACGCACTCTCACTTGCTTGCGACGAGGTGACACATGGCGACGGCTACCCGGGTTGGGCACCGAATGTCAATTCTCCGCTACTGGATACAATTGTGGTTACACACAAGCAACTGTTCAGCAGCGAACCGAAAGTCCTGGCGATCCACGCAGGACTCGAATGCGGATTGTTCCTTACCAAGTACCCCGACATGGATATGGTCAGCGTCGGACCGCAGATGTATGACGTCCATTCACCCAAAGAACGGCTGAGCATTTCGTCCACTGCCAAAACATGGAAGTGGCTTAAAGCGACTCTCGCTGCACTGTAAACGTGGCTAAATAGGACAAAACGAAATAAATTTTTCATTTTTTTGCTAAAATATTTGCAAATATCGGAAAATTTATGTACTTTTGCAGCCGCTTTGTTTGAAAAGCATTGAAATGTGGCGAAGTTGTTATCTCCACAATACTGCTTTAGCCATGATTGTTTAACCGCCGTTTACCATACATAAATGAACAAATGGTAAATGACAAAATGAAAAAATGTCTATGTATTTGACATCAGAGAAAAAAGCAGAGCTTTTTGCCAAGTTTGGCAAGAACGCACAGGACACTGGTTCGACCGAAGGTCAGATCGCACTGTTCACTTTCCGTATTAACCACCTTACCGAGCACCTGAAGCTGAACCGCAAGGACTTTGGCACAGAGCGCGCACTGACCAACCTCGTTGGTAAGCGTCGTCGTTTGCTCGACTACCTGAAGGCGAAAGACATCGAGAAGTACCGTGCACTTATCAAGGAACTCGGTATCCGTAAGTAATCCTTACTCTGCTAAACGAAATAGGAGCGACGAGAGTCACTCCTATTTTTGTTGCTACAATTGATCATTCTCTACTAAAGTAATAATCCGCTCAATGATGCGGTCTTTGTCGTTGGCGTCGTACTCTTCCTTCAGGTCGTTCTTGAATAACTTGGCTATGAACTGCCAGAAGTCTGCGACAAACTTGCTCTTGAACGTCTTTATCAGTTCGTACGACGTGCGGTTACTCTCCCTGTCAAGCAGTAGCATCAGCATCCTTCCCTGCGAAGCAGTCATGTTCCGAAAATCCTTTTCGTACTCTCGGAAAAGTTCACGTTCGCGTTTGTTCCACCAGCGACGCCGCTCTTTCGGGCTCATCTTTGCCAATGTATCTTCCGCCTCTATGATGGCTTGGTTGATGCGCTTGGCGTATGGTAGCGTCTTCTTTACATCGCGCACCGTGCGCCAGTAGAATCGCTCTTGCTGCTTGTTCTTGAATTTCAGCGGCGCGTAGCAATATACATCATGAAGTATGGCGTAGTATAGTGTATCGTTTTCCTGTTCTGCCGGCAACGTATTTGTCTGCAAACTCACTTTGCCACACACCGGACTGACTGCTATCAGGCAGCATGCAACAACGATATGTACGGCTTTCAGACGCATATATTTTATTCTACAGATTGCAAAAAGCAAGAATTATGCCACTCATGCACATTTTTCGGTGAAAATAATTGTTTTTCTGCAAAAATTATCGTAATTTTGCATCCGCTTTCGCGAAAAAGCGGAGGGCGCTGACGCGCTCGGGATGTGGCGCAGTCCGGTAGCGCAACGGTCTGGGGGACCGGAGGTCGCAAGTTCGAATCTTGTCATCCCGACAAAAACAGCAGAGTTCATCGCTCTGCTGTTTTTTCGTTCCGGGTTCCTGCAATCCCTTTCATCCCTTCATCCGCATTACAACGACCACTCAAAACCATCCTTGGTATCCTTGATCTTGAACCCGAGCTCAGTCAGCGAGTTGCGGATGCGGTCAGATGTCCCCCAATCTTTGTTGCGCTTGGCATCCAGACGGATGTTCAGTAGCAGGTCAATAGCACCATTGTAAGCTGATTGCTGATTGCTGATTGCTGATTGCTGATTGCCGGCAAGTTGCAGACCGAGTATATCGATTGCATACAATTGCCAAACATCACGCAGTTCTTTCAGATCTGCTTCGCTAATCGTGGCTTTCCCGTCAGCAACGCTGTTAATCGCCTTCGTCGAATCAAACAGGTTCGATATAACAATCGGCGTATTCAGATCGTCGTCCATCGCCTCGGCGCAATGCTGACGCAGGTCAGCAACAAGTGCATGCACCTCATCGGTTGACGTAGCCGCAGCTGTAATCTTCTGCAAACGTGCGTACGCTTCCGCCATCCTTTGGAAACCTTTCTCGGCAGCTTCCAGTGCCTCAGACGAGAAATCCACTGTAGAGCGGTAATGAGCCATTAGGATAAAGAACCGGATAGTCATCGGGCTGAATGCCTTCGTCAGCAACGGATGATCGCCTGCAAAGAACTGCCTTAGGGTGATGAAGTTGTTATAACTCTTACCCATCTTCTTGCCCGCAATGGTGATCATGTTGTTGTGCAGCCAGTAATGTACGGTTTCGTGCCCGAGTGCTGCGCAACTCTGAGCGATCTCTGCCTCGTGGTGCGGGAACATCAGATCCATACCACCTCCGTGGATGTCAAACTCCTCGCCCAGGTACTTTGTTCCCATCGCCGAGCACTCCATGTGCCAGCCCGGGAATCCTTCGCTCTTAAGTACCTTCTGCTCGCCATCTTCCGTATAGCGGAACTCTGCAGGCCAGTGCATGATATGCTCCGGTGCAGCTTTCTTCCACAATGCGAAATCGTAGCTGTGTTTCTTCTCCTCCTGCCCGTCGAGTTCACGCGTGTCGGTAACTATATCATTGAGGTTACGTCCTGAGAGTTTTCCGTAGGGGAAGTCTTGCGCGTAACGCTCCACATCCATATATACGCTACCATTGCTCACATACGCATAGCCCTTGTCCAGAATCTTCTGCACGAAAGCAATCTGCTCGATGATATGTCCCGAAGCGTGCGGCTCGATGGACGGCGGCAGTACGTTCAGCGCTTCCATATCATGATGGTAGCGGTTGGTGAAGAACTGTACAATCTCCATCGGTTCGAGTTGCTCCAGACGCGCTTTCTTGGCTATCTTGTCCTCGCCCGCATCGGCATCGTGCTCCAGGTGTCCTACATCCGTGATATTACGCACATAGCGCACCTTGTATCCAAGGGCTGTCAGGTAACGATAGAGAATATCGAAGGTGATAGCCGGACGGGCATGCCCCAGATGGGCATCGCCATATACGGTCGGTCCGCACACATACATACCAACATGCCCCGGATGAAGGGGTTTAAATGTCTCTTTGAAACGAGTTAACGAATTGTAAATCTCAAGCATATTCGTAAATGTTTTAGGTATTATCGAATCTTTGTATTATTCATTCCTGAACCCATAGCCGTTTGTGAACCCTCCGGCTGAAAGGATCTGCGGCGTAAACGGCCAGAGGTATATAGGCGCTCGTGTATAGTCATAGTCGTAGAAGAGGTACGTGTAGTACTCCTCTTCGTAAGCCACGATGTCTGCACCCCACGCTTGGGCTACATAGCCATCCGCCAGCAAGTCGCTGATCTGCTGGGCATCAAGCGGACTGAACAATCCCCTGATAGCCAGGTTGGTCTCAGTACCGTCAGCGTACTTACAACCATATTTCTCCCAATTGTCATTCTGTCCGCGCCAACCCGGATAGAGAACAGGATCGTCCTCCTGTCCGTCCGGGCATTGGGTTGTCAGTCGGTAGCCTTTCGTAAGCCGTGCATCTACCGGCTTGGTGTAGATAAAGTTGCTGATGGTATTCCCGTTCGCAAAGGTGTAGACCCCCTCGGCTTTCAGCCCGTCGATCATTGCCCGCGTGAGCTGCTTGATGTATTTGACCTTAACAGGCAACAGACCTGTACGAATGAGTGTAAACCGTCTGTCGCCCTCACCGGCGAACTCAAACCCACGCTCTTGGATAATGGCATTGAGCAGCGACCCTTCTTGTGCAATGAACGCATCTGTTTTTGCCTTTGCTGCACTGCCGAACGCACGGTTGCGAATCTTATCCAGATATGTGCGAGCCTCGGCATTGTCGCCAAGAGCCGCACACGCCTCAGCGTAGCCGAGATACATCTCCGACAAACGCATATAAGGTCCGTTGATACCCGATACACGCTGCGCCATTACCCACGGAATGCTCTGGCGGTTTTCGTCCCATTTATTGAGAGATAATCCGCCTCCTATTGCCTTGGAGTTAGGCACGAAGGGGATGAGCACCTCGCAGCCTGCTCCATCCGAACCCGTTACAGAAACTGCCACGTCACGGCGTTTGTCCTGAGGATCAAATACGCCATAATAGAACGCAGGATTGATTCGTCCCTGCCCGTATGCCTTGCACGGAAAAGCATTCTTCGACCCTCCGTTGGACGGTCGTCCGAACGAATACGGACGCGCATCATGGACTATACCCTGTTGCATCGGGTACTCATAGATCGATTCGTCGGCATACGCCCCGTCACCGTCCATCATCTGCTGGAAGAAATACTGATAGGGGTTGTTGTAGCAACGTCCGTTCGCTTCACTTGTGCGAGGATCGGTATCGTGGAATACGGCACTTCCGCTGTGCTCGTCAAAGGCTTTGCGGAAATACGTCCTTGCCAGCGCATAGAACCGCTGCCAGTCAATTCGACGCGCATAAACGGCATCATTATTCTCCGTACCTAACTGTTCGTACGAGATCGGATTACCGCTTAGGTCTACGCGCTCCATATCGTTACGGCGCGTCTGATAGCCGCCGGCTTCCAGTGCCATACGACCAATCAGACCGTCAACGTACGTCTGCGAAAAACGACTTTTGACACGAACGGGTTGCATGATAGGCTCAACACGTTGCAGCTCTTGCAGACACTTCTCATAGATCCAGTCGCGCCCTGTCAACCCTTGGGCAACATCGCCGATATGTGTAGTATAGGGCACATCGCCGAAGTTCTTGATGAGTTCTCTGTATGCTGTAGCGCGCATCGCTACCGCCTCGCCGTACAACTGCCCCATCTCGGATGGTTCACCGCTGATGACAGACTCGTAATCCTCACGCGCTTCGACAGACTCCGTAACCGCATTGCTGACCGCAATAAGCTTATACAGCCCCGCATATACATCATTCTCCTTAAGATACGACAACAATCCATACTGACCGGTGTAACTCCCGTTCTGATAGAGGCATTCCGGCCAATGCCTGCCGGGCTGGTTGGCAAAGGCTTCGGGATGTCGCGTGATATCCGAACCCGGCACATCGGCTGCGTACCACAATCCGTCGCCAAACAGGCGGTTTTGCGCATAGTCACGCCACGTCTCGTATAGTCCGTTCAGCGCCATGCGGATATTGGCTTCGGAGGACACAACGTAATCACCGTCCATCGTAGAGGCGGAACGAGTCTCCAAAAAATCTTTGCATGACGGAACGATGCCGACAAGCATGATGATATATGCCGTAAATAATCCTCTCTTCATATGCCTTAAAAGAACGACAGATTAAGTCCGAACGTAAATGTGCGTGCCTTGGGGTATGCCAGATAATCGTACGCAGGAGTGGGGAATCCTCCAGTGGCGGGCGTGGTGTTCACATCCGGATCCAGACCGCTGTAACCGCTCAGACAAAACAAGTTGCCGCCTGTGAAATAGATGCGCAGTTTGCTGATTTTCGCTTTCTGCATCCACTTATCGGGGAAGGTATAACCCAGTGTGAGAGTATTCAGGCGCAGGTACGAGGCATCTTCAATAAAATCCGACGATACGATGCCGTATTCCGAATACGGTAAACCGTATCGCGCATTGGCGTTCAGCGCGCGAAGTCCGTCAGGATCGGTTACGGCTACAAGTTCACCGGACGCATTGACATCGTACATCTTCCATGCATCTGCTATGAACGACAGACGGTTGGCGCCCAAAGATGTATCCTTATTACCCATCATCGAAAACATCGCATTGGCATTATATACATTGCCGCCGATCTGGTAAATAAACCCCGCCGCGAAATCCAATCCCTTCCATGTCAGTGTGAGGTTGAATCCTCCTGTATGCTCCGGCATTGTGTGACCGATAATGGTAGCGTCCTCTTCGTTGACTATCCCGTCCCCGTTCACGTCTTTGAACTTCATCATGCCGGGGAAGGCGTTCTGCGCCTTGTTCTTAAAATGATTGCCGGTTGAGTAATTCGTTATATCCACCATATCCGGTATTCCCGTTAGTAACTGCCACACGCCTGTGGTGTTATATACATCCATGTCGAAATCATCCACGGTGTAGAACCCTTCGCTCACGAATCCGCATATCGAACCGATAGGCTGACCGCTGCGAATCACGTAGTCGTAATAGGGTTTGCTCATCGAAGAGCCCCATTGGGTATGCGTGTCGGCAATCACGTTCGGGGCAAGTTGGTCAATGGCATTCTTGTTGTAGTTGTAGGTGATATTCAGCCCAACACAAAGATCCTTCGACCGGTATAAATCGGCATGCAGCGACAATTCGACACCCTTGTTAGACGTTTGACCGATATTCTGGTACTGATAGCTGTAGCCCGTCGTAGCATCCACTGGTACGCGCATCAGAATATCTTTGGTGGTATTCCAATATCCTTCGAAAGCACCGCGCAAACGACCGTTCATAAACCCGAAATCCAGACCTATATTCCGACTGATGGTTTTCTCCCATTTAAGGTCGCTGTTTCCCATCAGCTCTGCAGGTGTGTATATATTCGTCGGAGTACCGTCAATGATGATGGTTGTACTCGTCCACAGTCCGTCCTGCCATAGCGAGGCATCTATATTATCCGAACCTGACATACCCCACGACAAACGCAACTTGAGATTATCCAGCCAGCCGGCAGCACCATGCATAAACGGCTCCTCTGATATCCGCCACGCTGCTGCTACTGCCGGGAAATAGCCCCAATGATGCTTGGGTGCGAACTTCGAACTGCCGTCCGCACGGAAAGTGACGGAAAAAAGATACCGATCCAGCAAATCATAGTTGATCCGTCCGAACCACGATAGGGTGCGTGTGGGTACACCTACCACATTGCCAAAATCGTCTTTGCCCAACGAGGCATCCGTCTGCGACAAACGCGCCATAGCCAAATCCAAATCATAGGATGACGGATACCCCGACCCATAGATATGACTTGTGGACAAGTTGCCGGATAGTAATTCATTGCCTGCAAGCAACGACAACCGGTGTGCATCGCCTAAACCCTGCACCTGATAGCTGATTGTGGTCGTCCAGCGGAGATTGGAGCCTTTGCCCTGCGTAAGGCGGGCTGTCGTATAGCCGGTAAAGTGTCCTCCGTCCCAATAATTGGTTTCGTTCCAGTAATGCCCCAGCGATAGTTCTGTCTTGGCGGTTAAGCCTTTGAGCGGCGTCCATGTCAGACCGATCGTACCCGTCAGACGGATGCGTTTGACGGCATTCTGGTAGTTGCTCAGCACCGCTGTCGGGCTGTTGGAGAGCTCCATATAGGTGTCACCGTTACCGAAATAGGCTGTATTGTCTTCACCGAAAGGAGTATCTATAGGGCGGAACAAATACGCGGAGGTTGCCAGCTCATACATTTTTTTCACACCCTTGTACTGGCGCTGCGTATAACGCAGATCAACATCGAATTGCAGACTCTCCAGAATCTTCTGGTTCACCTTCACGTTGGCATTCCAACGGGTAAAACCCGTATTACGCAGCAAGCCTCCGTCCGTAGCATAGTTGAATGAAGCATAGTATTTTGTCCACGATGTTCCGCCGCTAAGAGTTACGTCATGATTCCAACTGCCCGCATTGCCCACTATCTCATCCACGTAATCATGCACCTCTACATTCCGATAATCCTCTATATGATTGCCATATGCACTACCCAAACCGAAATACTTGGCAACATTATTGCCGTAAGAATCACCATACGCCTGCGCGTACGCCCACGTGTACCTAACATAATCGTACGCGTTCAGGGTCTGCAGTTTGCGCGCATTCGTCTTCAACTGGTAGTACATGTTGTAGCCGATCTTCACTTTCTGCTTCCCGTCGGAAGTTTTGGTGGTAATCAGAATGATTCCGTTTGCTCCGCGGGCACCGTAGATAGCCGTAGATGCCGCATCCTTAAGCACGTCTATACTTGCTATGTTATCTGCCGGAATGTCGCTTATATCACTTACCGTCACTCCGTCCACCACATACAGCGGTTCGTTTGACTGCGTGATTGATCCTCCGCCGCGAATACGTATCGACGGACTTCCGTCGGGACGACCGTCCTGAGAGGTCACACATACGCCAGCTATCTGTCCTTGGAGCGCTTGCGTCACATCTGTTACAGGTACTGCTGCAAGTTCATCACCGCGAACGGAAGAAACAGATCCTGTCAAATCCTTACGACTCATTGTACCGTAACCGATCACAACCACATCATCCAACTTGGTCACGTCTTCCTCCATAGTGATGGTCATGTTCTCACTCGCTACGGCGGATACGGAGCGGAACCCCATGTAGGTGAAGGTCAGTTTGGTATTCTCTGCCACCTCAATGCGGAAATTACCGTCCGCATCACTACAAACACCCTGTCCGTCTCCCCATGTGATACTCACACCAACAAGCGGCTCTCCTCCTGAGTCTTTAACAACTCCGGAGAAGAGCGCCTGGGCAAAACACGTCACCCCAAGTGCATGAAACAAGAGAACTGACATCCACTTGAGAGGTCGCATAAGGATTATAATAAAGTCTTGGGATCGAGGTTATTACGTTCGATGTCTTTGAAATAGTTGAAGGTTCCTACTTTGAGCTCCTCGCATGCAGCCTCATCGCACACGATAATGCCGTGTTGATGCATCTGCAGCATCGATACCGTCCACATATGTCCGATCGGCTCCTCAACAGCGTGCTGGAGTGCACGGGCTTTGTTGTGTCCGTTCACCATGATCAGCACCTCTTTGGCGTCCATAACAGTACCTACACCTACCGTCAGAGCAGTCTTCGGAACCAGGTTCACGTCGTTGTTGAAAAAACGGCTGTTGGCGATGATTGTGTCGGTGGTCAGCTCTTTCTTGCGTGTACGCGAAGTCAGTGACGAACCCGGCTCGTTGAAGGCAATGTGACCATCGGGGCCAATGCCGCCCAAGAACAGATGAATACCACCGTAGTTCTTGATCTTTGCCTCATAACGTGCGCACTCTGCCTCGAGGTCAGCTGCGTTACCGTTCAGGATATTTACGTTCTCTTTGCGGATGTCGATGTGCGAGAAGAAGTTGTTCCACATAAAGCTGTGGTAGCTTTCGGGATGCTCTTCGGGCAGACCTACATACTCATCCATATTGAACGTTACCACGTTGCGGAAGGATACCTTGCCGGCTTTGTTCAGTTCAATCAGTTTGCGGTACATACCCAGTGGCGATGAGCCTGTCGGCAAACCAAGCACAAAAGGATTGCTCTCCTTCGGCGCAAAATCGTTTATCCGTTTGGCAACATAGTTTGCTGCCCACTCCGACATCAAGTCGTAGTTCTTTTCGATAATAAGTCTCATAGTATTTTCTTTTGTCTTTTAGCAGCCATCCATGGCTGCGGTCTTTACTCTTTCAGCGAAGCGGTCTATTATTAATCCACTTTCTTCATAACAATCGCACTACGTGCCGGCAAGTAGAGCTTGAGCCAGCCTTTATTGTCCTTGGCGTATTCGCGATCGGGCATAGTGAAGTGATCCACACTGTCGTCCGTCTGCTCAAAGCCTGCAAACTGCGGGTCGTCGGTATTCAGTACCACATGGTACTTGCCTTCCGGAGCGAGGAATCCGTAGTCGGGGAACGACTTCGTTCCGTTCCAGTTGAATACGAACACGTAGTCACCGCGCATATATGCCACTACTTGGTCGCCCTCACGATCCCACAGGTTGATGATCGGCGTTTCGGGAGTGATACCCGACTTACGCAGCATCTTTATCATCGCCGCATCAAAGCGGTTGAGGTCGGCGTAGTAGAAGTTCTGGTTATCGACTAATGACCACTGACGACGTGCGTACTTGTAACTCCATCCATTGCCTTGGCGCGGGAAGTCAATCCATTCGGGGTGACCGAACTCGTTGCCCATGAAGTTCAGGTAACCGCCATTGGTGGTCGATGCCGTAATCAGTCGAATCATCTTGTGCAGCGCTATGCCGCGATCCACCATGTATGTCGAGTGTCCGTGCTCAAAGTGCCAGTACATATCGGCATCCACCAAGCGGAAGATGATCGTCTTGTCGCCCACAAGTGCCTGATCGTGGCTCTCGGCGTAGGAGATAGTCTTCTCGTGCTGACGGCGGTTGGTCATCTCGTACAGGATATGACCGGCCTTCCAGTCCTCGTCGCGAACCTCCTTGATATACTTGATCCAGAAGTCAGGTATGCCCATTGCCAGACGGTAATCAAATCCCATTCCTCCATCGGCAAACGGAGCAGCTATACCCGGCATACCGGACATATCCTCGGCGATGGTGATGGCGTTCTTCTTCACCTCATGAATCAGTTTGTTCGCCAGCGTCAGATAGCAGATAGCATCGCCGTCCTCGTTGCCGTTGAAGTACGAACCGTAGCCGTTGAAGTCTTCGCCGAGTCCGTGACTCAGGTACATCATCGACGTCACACCGTCAAAACGGAATCCGTCGAAGTCGTACTCCTCAAGCCAGTATTTGCAGTTTGACAACAGGAAGTGCATCACCTCGTTCTTGCCGTAGTTGAAGCACAGGCTGTCCCATGCCGGATGCTCGCGGCGTGCGCCGTCATGGAAGTATTGGTACGGCGTGCCGTCGAAGTTACCCAAACCTTCAAGCTCGTTCTTCACAGCGTGCGAATGTACGATATCCATGATCACGGCTATACCCTTGTCGTGAGCCGCTCTGATGAGTTCCTTCAACTCTTCCGGAGTGCCGAAACGCGACGAAGGAGCGAAGAAGTTCGATACATGGTAGCCGAACGATCCGTAGTACGGGTGCTCCTGGATAGCCATGATCTGTATGCAGTTGTAACCCAGTTTGATTACGCGCGGCAACACTTTCTCGCGGAACTCACTATAGGTGCCCACACGCTCTTCCTCGGTAGCCATACCGATGTGGCACTCGTAGATAAACAGCGGACGGTCTTTCTTCCAACCTTTCGGACCGCGGCGTTTGCCCATGTCAAACTCTTTCTCTGGTGCCCACACTTGTGCCGAGAAGATCTTCGTCTGCTCGTCTTGAACTACGCGGCGTGCGTACGACGGAATGCGCTCTCCGTAACCGCCTAACCATTCTACCAGCAACTTGTAGTGCTGACCGTGGCGAATCTGCTCCTCGGTAAAATATCCTTCCCATACACCGTTGCCGACAGGGTAGAGGCGATAGTTCTCGTTTTTCTCCCAGTTGTTGAAGTCACCTTTTACGTAGATGGCTGTGGCATTGGGTGCCCATTCGCGCAGAACCCATCCCGGGTTCAAGTGATGCAAACCGAAATATAGGTAACCGTCTGCCCAGGGGGCGAGTTTCTTTTTACCTCCGGTCAGTTCTTTAATCTTGCGTTCGGCATAATCGTGACGTGCTTGTAGTGCCTGTTCGTAGGGTTGAAGACCCGGCTCGTTTTGTACAATCTGTAGCATAGTTAAATGAATGGATTTATTCTACTTTAGCTTTAACAATTATCTTTCTGAACGTGGATGAAGCAATGCCTGCGGCATGTGCATCCGTAGGGAAGAATACGGCGAAGTAACCTCTCGGCACGCTGAATCGTGCGGCGGGTTTGTCGCCGTATAACTCTACATCCTTGCCTTCGTCATACTCCTTGATGACGTTCTGGCAATCCTCAAGCGAACTCCAGAGCATGGTCTCTGAAGTGGTCAAAGGAATCTGAATGTCGATGTAATCTTTGTGAGCTTCAAGCTTGCAGTCCTTCTCGTCCTTGGCTGTCTGGTCGCAGATGTTGACGATGAGATCTTGGCCGTCTAACTTGATTTTGCATGCGGGCAGTTCTTCCAGGTCGTTGTCGTTGAAGAACTTCATGAATTGCTGAAAACCGGGTACACAACCGAAGTACCAGTCAGCGTTTTCTAATTTGTCAAGTATCATAGATAGTTTTTTATTTTTCTGCTTTTTTCCGTGCAATTGCAGTGCGCGTCAGCACGATTTGTCGAACGCGCGTACAAAATTACGAAATATATCGAAATATTGCAAATTTTAGGGGCTATTTGTGCAAAATAACCCCTCTTTGATTTGATATTTGGCAAACGTAGCAATCAAAATGCCGTTAGAGTGTCTGGAACAATCGGCGCCGGTGTGGTCAGCGGCTTGCGTTCCTTCCAAGGCATAACCGGTGGCATCACTTTTTGCGCAAACCGGGACTTCTTCAGGTTCGCACAACTGTTCTCCGTCTTCTTGCCACCGGTGAAATTTAGATATTGGTTCGTGTTGTAGAAGATACTTCCCGGGGCATTGTGCGGAGCATACTTTCGGTTGATATCGATCTGCTGAGCCAACTCCTCCGATCCGAAGCGGTACGAAGCATGACTGATATATACGTGCGTCTGCCTGCCGTCGCCACGCTGCTTGTCGATCGACGCCACGCTCTCCGACCACCATCGGCATAGCGTCTCGTAGTTCTGACGGATCGTCTGTGTTGACCAGTACAGTTGCGGAGCTAGGTAATCGACATAACGCCATTTCACCCACGCCAACGGGTCGCAGTACAGGTCTGCCCAAGCATCCGTGCCCACGATACCCGTAGGCAACTGCAATCCGAACTGACCTGCCGCACTGTCAGTCATCGAGTAGATGCCGAATGGCGACATGCCGAACTTCACCCACGGCTTGACGGCTTGTATTGAGTCATGTATAGTGCGGATCACCTCGTTCACACAGGCTCTGCGCCAGTTGCCTACTGCCATATTTGCCGGCTTGTATTTCCTCTGACTCCTTCTGTCTTCGTTCGTCGTGCCGCCGTAGGGGTAAAAGTAGTCATCCATTACCAACCCGTCGATGTCGTAGTTACGGATGATCTCCATGAGTACCTGCAACACGTACATCCGTGCCTCCGGATGACCCGGATCAATGATTGAGCCTTTGTACTGGTTGGTGTTGTATATCAACAGCCATTCGGGGTGGTAGATGCGTAGCGGATCGGAGTCCTCCGACGCTATGTACGCTTCTATATCCAATATACGCTCGCCTGCATAACGCTCGTATCGAAACGGGTTCACCCACGCATGTAACTCCATCCCGCGTTTGTGCGCCTCTTGAATCACAAACGCCAGCGGATCGTACCCGGGATACATACCGCGCACTCCCGTCAGCACCGGACTCCATGGTTCGTACGATGACTCATATAGCGCGTCTGCCGATGGACGAACCTGAAAACATACCGCGTTGATGTTCCCCGCCTGCAACTTATCAAGCAACTCGGTCAATTCCGCTTGCTGTACAGCTATCGCTTCCGGACAAATACTGTCCATAACAGTCTTTGGCCAGTCTATATTCATCAGCGTCGTCAGCCACGCCGCTCGAAACTCCGCACGAGGCGACTCTGCATGCACACTATGCACAAAAGCAAATAAAATCAACAATATAATGCTGGTTTTCTTCATCACAGAAAGTCTCCATTTTTCAATTTCGCCGCAAAAATACGAAAAAAAATCCATATTTGCAAATAATTGTACAATAATCGTGCACAAAAGTCCATAATCCGTAACAAATAGCATTTTTTTCTTTCTTTTATGCATATTTTCTTTAGTTCTTCTTTAGTTCTTCTTTAGTTGTTCTTTAGTTCATATTTTGTTGTTCATCATATCACAACCTACTCATTACCTAATGTTATAAGAGCCCACTATAATTCGTTTAATTCGCTTTACTACCGATGCGTTAATTCTTATGATAGGTTTTTTCCTTGCACGATACGTGCAACTTACGAGCATATTTTTAATTTTTGATTTGACGGCGGTTTTATTTATGTTTATTGCTGATTAGTGATTTTATCTCGTAGAGATGGGAGATTTGTAGGGCTGACTTATGTCAAATTTATTTGAAAATAAGGCAGTTCTACAAAGATCCCATGGTGCGTCGCACATAAAATCAATAATCAGTGTTTATCTTGGTTTATTTTCTTAAAGTTATCGCATCAGTACAAAATTCGCTTAATTAGTGAACCTCTCTTAATCCTTGTAATTTTTGTTATTTTTGGGTAATCTTTGACCAAATTTTCCCCGTTTTCCTAAAAAAACGAAGATTTTCGAATCTTTTCTCTCGTTTTATTTGCAAATTCGAAAAAAAAGTTGTACCTTTACACGCTTTTTGCCTTCATGCACGTACACACGCCCTCGCATACGCAAAGGCCTCGATAGTCATTGTTTTGGGGAGAGCGGAGGCACGCGTCGCTTTTATGCCGCTCGCGGCATCTGATGCGACCGCGTTGCCGAACGCGAAAGCATCGACCAATCTTGGGCGATTTAGCCCATTGTAAGGCATCGACCAATCTTGGGCGATCTAGTCCATTGTAAGGCATCGACCAATCTTGGGCGATTTGCTCGGTGCAAGCCATCGACCATATATGGGCGATCTAAACAACAACGCAAACAACTAACAAATTACATATCATGAATAATAACTCCTCCCGTTTATTAACCGCACTCTGTGCATTAATACTCTCCGTCAGCTCCCTCTGGGCTGTGCCGGCATATCGTGGCTGGCGCACAATGACCCAGCCGGATGGAACAACCATCACAATTCGTCAGAACGGCGACGAGTTCTTCCACTATTGGGAGAACGAAGACGGTCAGCAGGTAGAGAAGACTGCTGATGGCTGGTGGCGTGTGAAAGAGACTCCGTCTGAGCAAAGCGAGATTTCCAAGAGGAAACAGGCTTCTCGTTCATACGTCAAGGATGCCGGGACACCTCGTAAATCTGCCGGAGTTATAAATCTTGCTCCTCGTGGCTTGGTTATTCTTGTTAACTTCTCGGATGTGTCATACAAAAGTGGAAACACACAATCCGCTATGTCTGACCTGATGAACTCCGCAAATTATACCTACAACGATGCGACAGGCTCGGTTCGTGAGTTCTTTAAGGCGCAATCAAACGGGGCGTATGTGCCTGACTTTGACGTGGTAGGACCTTACACGTTGTCGCATAACCGTGCGTATTACGGAGGGAACGATTCCAGTGGTGATGACAAGTTGGCCGGTGATATGGTGGTTGAGGCTTGCAAAGCGGCCGATGCCGATGGTGTAGATTTTACCCAATATAACAATGACGGGGATTCCGAAGTGGATTTCGTGTATGTCATTTATGCTGGCGTAGGAGAGGCAGATTCCGATGAGGATGATGCTATCTGGCCGCATAACTGGACTATTGAAAGTGCTCGATATTACAGCAATTGTACGTATACTGCATCGCAGTGCAAGGTAGATAACCTTTCTATCAACAACTATGCTTGTTCTGGCGAGCTGGAGGGTGGAGGTACTTATCGTTGTCCGATAGGAACAATCACACACGAGTTTGGTCATGTGTTAGGATTGCCTGACTATTATGTAACATCCAAAAGTGCTACAAATTACGACAAAGACTATACCCCCGGATCGTGGCACATCATGGATTACGGAAGTTATAATAACGACGGTCGTACACCGCCGAATTATTCTCCTCATGACAAGTTGTATTTCGGTTGGTCAACGCCGACATTGTTAGCGAAAGATGCGCAAAAAGATGGCACGTTGACAACTACGTACGGAAGTGCTTATCAGATAACCGGAACCACCACATCGGCGGGTGCTAAATCCACCAATCGCGTTTGGTATTTGGAGAACCGCCAGAAGTCCGGTTGGGACAAGTGTTTGCCCGGGCACGGACTGGTAGTGTGGGAAGTGCAATATGATGCCTCAAACTGGACAAATAATTCGCCGAATAACTCTTCCGTTGGCTATACGGTTGTGACAGCTAATAACCTCACAAGGCCGTATAAGCCATATGTCTATAATACAACAGCAAGCAGTACTTCCGCTACGCCATTCCCCGGTACGAGTAATGTAAGATCTTACACTCCAGCCACTGGTTGCGCTTTGACGGAGATTACCGAGAGCTCGGGTAAGATAACCTTCAAGTACAATGGAGGTGCACCTTCTACTACTTGGAGTTACACGCTGTATGGAGATCATTGTGCGTACCCTGATGATGGCACAGTTCTTAAGAATGCCGCATTGGAACTAACTATCGAACCGGCTTCCGGTTACACACTTGCTGATGCTGCCTGTTGGGATGTCACAATGGGTGGCAGCGCGCTGACTTGCGGCACGGGCTTCACGTATAACAGCAGCACGAAAAAGTTCCGCATTGCTTCTGTAACAGGTGATGTAGAAATCCTTGTGGAAGGCTTGCGCCCTGTTACATGGATGACAAGCGGCAGCACGTACGCAACCAATGTAGCCGCTGGCGGCAAGATCACCTTGCCTGACGATCCCGATGATTGTTCTGCAACTAAGAAGTTCGTCGGCTGGTGCACAAGCAGCAACTACAGCAACGCAACCACTGCCCCGACGTTCGCCAAGACAGGTGACACTTATTCCGTAGCAACCTATTACGCAGTTTATGCGACACCAAATTCCGGCAGCGCACCAAGACGTGCTGCGGCTGTGAATGATGTGATGTGGTCTGAAAACTGGACGGGAGTTGAAAACAATAAAACCCCTACATCCCCATCTGCAAGCGGATCAACTGTTTATGGAAGTGCAACGGTAACCTATTCATGGACTAACGGAACTACTACTACTCAAACCTATACATCGGGAGGTCCAAACAGTAATGAGAATATATTAGTATCCAAGGGTAATGGGGCGCTTACCGCAAGTGGTATTCCTACAGGAGGCGCGACAGAATTGACCGTCACATACGCAACGAGCGGCAAAGGTTCCATTACAGTTTCTACATCGACAGAGAATGTTTCTGTATTAGGTAGCACTATCACGGTTTCTAATTCGGGAGTCACCAGCTTTAGTTTGGAATTCAAGAACACTTCTAGTGGTGACAATGTCCGCTTGGATGATATAGAAGTGAAAGTTAAGACTGCTGGCTCTGGCGGCTCTGGCGGAGGTAGCGGCAGTTACAAAGACTACACCACGGTTTGCGAGACTTGTACACTTACCGGCATCACGCTGAACACCTCGTCGGTAACGAAGACCTTTGTCAAAGATGCAACCTTCAATTACGACAATCTCGTTGTGACAGCGAGCTACAGCGATTGCGGCTCGAAGACCGTTACGCCGACCAGTGTATCTACTCCGGATATGAGTTCGACGGGCACAAAGGACGTAACCGTCAGCTATACGGAAGGTAGCGTGACAAAGACTGCTCAGTATCAGATCACAGTCAGTGCTCCTTATACGGTGACATATATGGTTTGCGGTGAAGAGTTCACTACACAGACCTACGCGCCGGGTGCAACACTCGTGCTGCCGACAGAGACGCCGGTTGAGAGTACAGGTAAGACCTTCTACGGCTGGATTGCAACAGAGCACTACACAGGCGCATCGGCTCCGGCAAAAATAAGCGCAGGCGGTGCTGTGAATGCCAATGCGACATATTACGCTGTATTCCATTAATCTGACACCATTGAAAATACACAATAGTTATGAAGACTAACAATATAAAAGCCTTTTCACTCGGGCTCGTGATATTACTTCTGAGCCTCAGTGCAACAATATGGGCAGCTGATGTAACACCATCGGTCACTTTGACGAGTTATTACTCTGCAGCCAATGGCAAGAAAGCGGACGCGTTGCGTACTGCATTGCAGGGGATAATTGATGACCATACAGTAGTCGGTTACAAGAGTTTGGGAACATTGATGCAATACTCTGATACAGAGGAAGCCAATGGCAAAGATGTAGTGGATATTTATACTACTTGTACCTTTACGGTAAGCGGAGCTCTCACGTGGGCAAGTAGCGGAAGTGTAGGAGATGGAATGAACCGAGAGCATACCGTACCTCAGTCGTGGTTTAGTGAGGCTTCTCCGATGGTGTCTGACGCATTCCATATTTATCCTACAGACTGTAAGGCGAACAACAATCGTAGTTCGTATCTGTATGGTGAATTCACAGGCGCCGGCACATCTTATTCCTCATCTAAATGTTCAGAATCAGGCAAATTGAGCAGTACCGGAACAAAAAGTATTGCCTCTTACACCGTGAGTGGCAAGACGTATACGCCTACAGCCACATATAGTGGTCAAGTGTATGAGCCTGCTGACGAATATAAGGGTGATATAGCCCGTGGCTATTTCTATATGGCAACGCGCTACGCAGACAAATGTTCGTCATGGTCGGGCGGAGCGTTCGGATCAGACAACAACGGTTTCAAGAACTATACGGCAGAGTTGATGCTCAAGTGGCATAGACAAGATCCTGTGTCGCGTAAGGAATTGATTCGCAATGAGGTTATTTATGGTAACTCAACGTACAATAAGAGTAGTCTAAAACAAGGCAACCGTAACCCGTTTATTGATTACCCGGAACTGGTGGAATACATCTGGGGTGACAAGAAAGACCAAAATGTCAACATCAGTGACCTGACTTCGGGTTATGCCGAGGCTGGTACGGGTACGCCTACGTCAACCTATAATGTCAACCTTTACCGAATGGGTGCTGTGCAGGTGCTTACCGGCAAGTCAGGCACGTTCGTTTTGCCGACAGACGCAACGGAGGCTAATGCATGTGGGGATGATTGGAAATTCGCAGGCTGGGTAACGACAGCAGTTAGTACAGCAACTACAGACAAACCGACATTTGTTACACAGGTAACCGGCGCAAGCACGTTGTATGCCGTTTATGCCAAGACAGAATCAAACGGCAGCGCACCACGCCGTGCAAAGATGGACGCAAGTTCTGCTACTTATACTTTCACGAGTAAGTCTTGGGCAGCAACAGAAGGCAACTGGACATCTGGCCAAGATGGTGCGGGGTATTTGAATAGCGGTGTTCAAGTAACAACCGGTGCTTCAGGTGCCAATGCTACTTGTCCTACATCGTACAGCAATATTAGTTCTATCGTTGTCAGCTATTGCACGAACTCAAGTAAAGGAGCAGGCACCATCAAGATGACCGTTGATGGCAATGATGTCAGCAACAGCGTGAGCACTTCGGGTGGTACCACTGCACGTGACTTGGAATTTGACTTCTCTGGCTCAACTCCAACCGGAGCTCCGCAAATAACAGTAACATGTACTACCAACTCTATCTACATTTGTGGACTTACTATTAACTATAGTTCTTCCGGTGGCGGAGGTGGTGGCTCTACCACCTACGACAGCGATCCGGATGATTGCCATTGTACGGGTAGCCTCACGCAGCCAAGCGTCGCTGCAGTGCCGTCTGACGGAACGATAACGCTCACATGGACGAATGATGCTAATGCTACGAACGGTTATACCGTAACCATCGGCAAAGGTCAGGGTTACACTACCGAGTGCGCTGATCCCGAAATAGGGGCTGTTTCCCTCTCCGGTTCAACAAATACCTGTGTTATCACAGGTTTGGTGAATGGTCTGGAGTACACTGCCTCTGTGGTTGCCAATGCAACTGCAACAACTTGTGAGAGCACTGCCGGCACGGCAACCGCTACACCTGTAGGTTGTGAGTCGTGGGCAGACCCGACAGTAAGCTACGGATCGTATAGCCTGACGGCAGGTGGAGGCAAGACTGCCGCACCGACGATTACCGGTACGACTTACGGCACAGCGACATACAAATCAAGCAACGAGGATGTGCTGCAAGTAGATGGAACTGGTAGGGTAACGCCTCTCAGCGCAGGTACAGCAACCGTGACTGTACATTGGACGGGCGATGCGACCCACTGCCCGAAAGATGTAACAACAAGCCTGTTCACCGTTACGGGTCTTGTGCGCATCACGTTTGATGCCAATGATGGCAGTGCCACACCTGCTACTGCGACGCAAGACGTGACGTATAACGTGGCAACGGCTCTGACAGCAATCAATACAATCGGTTTCTCGCACACAGGTTACACGTTCCAAGGCTGGTCAACGGACAAGAACGCCACTTCGGCTACCTACACCGACGGCGCTTCTATCACCATTACCGCAGCCACTACGCTCTACGCCGTTTGGCAAGTGAACACCCATAAGGTGACCTTCTCTCCGTCACCGACCGGCGCAACAGTTAAGGTGAATAATAGTAGCAGTTCTCCCGTGAACAATGTGGCTTACGGCTCAACGGTAAATATCGTGGTTACCCCGGCTGCGCACTACTCGGTAGGTAGCGTAACTGCCAACGGTGGTGTAACTGTCATTGGTTCGGGTAACAACTGGTCATTCACTATGCCGGATAAGGATGTGGCTATCACTGTCACCATGGTTGAGGATACGAAATATACTGTCAACTGGTATGTATCCGGCACACCGACCGCCGAAACAAACTATGCCGGCGAGGCTCTTGCCGGTATAGATGACCCGACAATCGATTGCAACGACAAGGTATTCGTGGGTTGGACAGCAACGGCAAACTACAGCAGCGACGATACCGCTCCAACAGACCTCTTCACTGATGCGTCAACGAAGACGATGCCGAGCAACAATACCACGAAGTATTATGCTGTGTTTGCAGAGGTTACTGATGCCACAGCTACGGCTACGTTTGATCCAGCTACGGCGTCCGGACTAACAGAGTCTCCTTCAAAGACCTGGACTCACACTGCAACAGGAGTGGCGATGCAACTTGTTGGATCATCCTCGCGTTATACCGGTGGCACTCCGAATACATGGACGATGTCTCATAGTAGTGGTAGTAAGACGGTTATTACCTCACCGACTAATATCACTCAGATTGTTGTCCGTAGCGTATATCAGTACACGAGTGGAAACAAGACTTATAATGGATGGATTAATGATGCGTCAGTAGGAACACTATCTCCGACTACATTTACAAGTGCAGAAAGTGACGGATATGTAACGCAGACTATTTCCAACATTAATGCGAAGTCTGTTACGATTCAAGATAATTACTCTTCAGCAGGTAATCAGGCTCGTGTAGTATTACTGACCGTAACATGTGGTTCTACTACATACACCGGTTACACCACTTCATGTACTGCACCAACGCAGGTAACTGTTACCTTCAATGCGAACGGCGGTGAGGGAACGATGGACAATCAGGATGTTCCCTACAATACAGCAACAGCGTTGAGCGCGAACAAATTCAGCCGCACGGGTTACCACTTCGCAGGTTGGGCTACAACGGCCGATGGTACGAAGGCTTATGGTGACAAGGAGTCGGTAACGCTGACAAAGAACCTGAATCTGTTTGCTCTGTGGGAGAAAAACAACTACAAAGTGAACTTCACTCCGGACATGACCGGTCAGGCTACTGTCACCGTCAATGGTGCATCAACCACGCCGCAGAGCGTTGAGTTTGAAGGTACAGTAAGTATAGCTATCACGCCCGACGTGGCTTATACCGTCAGCGGTGTAACCGTTTCAGGCGGCGTTACGCCGAGCGGTTCGGGTAACAACTGGTCGTTCACTATGCCTGCCAGCGATGTAACAATCACGGTTACTCTGACCGCCAAACCGACATATACCATTCGTTTCTATGATAGCGGAGCACTCATCGGTTCGGCACAAACAGTTATCTCAGGTCAGGCAGCAACACCACCGTCAACCGCTTCACTCGGTTGTGAAGGCTACACTTTCGTTGGTTGGTGGACAGCTGAACTTGACGAGGATAATACGGAAACCAAGACTTGGGTAACAAACTTCACAGCTACCCAAGCCCAAGACTACTATGCCGTTTATAGCCATGTGAGCGATAGTAATGGCGGCGATGGTCAAGTGACCTTCACATTCTCAGATGTAGCAACTTCAAATAGCTGGCAACATGACAGTAATTATCCGGATGTAACAATTTCACCGATAAGTCTCCATGTTGACAAGGGTTCATCAAGTTACCAAGGACGTTGGTGGAATACCGATAAAACATGGCGTCTATATGCTGGAAACACTTTAACTGTCAGTTGTTCAACAGGCGATGTTACAGCTGTGACATCTACGCCGTCCAAAACTTTCACAATCAGCGAAGGTGTTGCAACATACTCCGGTGCAGTTAATCTCTCATCCATCGTAGTTAGTTATGGTGGAGGTACAACCTACTACACCACAACTACCGATTGCGGTGCTTGCACGACGCCGACATTGGAGTTTGCGGCAAGTGAGGTGACGAAGTACGATGGCGATGAACCGTTCGTCAATCCTCTTACAGTGACCGGCAATGACCTAAACGCGACGTTGACATTTACCAGTAGCAACGAGAACAAAGCCACGGTAAGTTCTACAGGTCAAGTGACCATCAAGGATGCTATGAGCAACACGCCGGTTACTATCACTGCTACATTGGCGAAGACGATTGATGGCGATAATTGCCAAAAGAAAGTGACTGCAAGTTACACATTGAATATATATAATAAGGTAACTTGGTCTGTCAATGGCATTGCACATACTGAAGGCAATCCGACTACTTATACTACCGAGGGTAGTACGATAACAGCGTACCCGACTGATCCTGATGGCTCAACTGTCTGCGGTGGCAAGACATTCATGGGTTGGACAACCGCTGAGGTGGACGAGACAGACACCAAACCGACAACTCTCTACACCAGCCTGAGCAGTATGTCCAATGTGCATATTACGCAGAGCACAACATTCTATGCCGTATTTGCCGAAACTGGAGGAGTTAGTGATGAGGTATATAGCAAAGGAACGTCTGACAATCTTACAAATGGTCAGCGTGTCCTGATCGTTCATTCTAATACAGGACGAGCTCTTTCTAATGTTGAAAGTGGTACTGGTTATGAAGGTAAATTGATGACCATCACGAATGATCAGATTACTACTACCGATGAAACGATTATTTGGACTGTAGAAACAGGTTCATCCGGCTATAAGTTTAAGATAGGAGATAAATATGTCAATGCGGGTGAATCGCAAGGTGGTAAGCATTATTTATATTATGATGAATCTCCGGACGAGTGGACACTAACGGGAAGTGCCCCATATGTGCTGAGTAGTTCTGAAGATCCGGGCTACCAAATGGAGTACTATAATAGCATGTTTACTACCTATACAGGCATGAGTGGAACCGCCTACGAAATGGACTTCTACGTACCGGCCGCTGGTTACTCCGCTTATACTACCACTTGCGGACCGAACATCAAGGCTGCGGCTGTTGAGCGTCTGACAAGCACAAAGAATCAGACAGTTAAGTCGCAGGCACTTATCGTCAAAGGTGGCAGTCTGGATGGCAATACGCTTACAGCAACTATCACAGGTACGGATGCAGCGCAGTTCACATGTGCATTGGAGGCGAATACGATTACTTCCGGTGGCATCAATACAACTTTTACGATCAGTTATACTCCGACCGTATTTGGTGCTACCCACGAGGCAACGCTAACCTTCACTGACGGCACAACCAGCAGTGATCCTATTACTCTGCGTGGACGTTCACTGCCCGAGCAGTTTGCCATAGTCGCTTATGACGGTAGCAAATACTACGTGCTTGATGGAACAATGACCGGCGAAGCGAAACCCGTTCGACCGATTGAGGTAACTGTCAGTGGCGGCGAAGTGACAATGTGTCCTGAGCGTGCAGTATATTACATGACGCAACTGGCTACCCCGAATCAGAATGTACATCTTGTAGGTCAAGCCGGACGGTTGTATGGTGCGGGAAGCAGTACAGGATTGAACACCAAGTCGCTTACCTCTACGTCAGGTACTGATTGGCTGTTGACTACATCAGACTTCGACACCTACCATGTAACGAACGCGACAAGCCCCACACGCGGCGTGATGTACAATGAAACCAACAATGCATTCGGACATTATGCAACAAGCATGTATGGCACGGCTCACTACTTTGGTGACATCCGCCTGATGCCTATCGGTACAATCTGCACTTGCCTGGATGCTCCGGTTGCTTCCGTAACGCCTCGCTCAACATCTGCTACTATTACATGGTCGGCAGTTGCCAATGCAATACGTTACGATGTAACCTGTTCTGGTGGTAGCGTGAGTGTAAGTGGCACCACGGCAACTATTACAGGTCTAACCGGTAATACTACGTACACCTACTCAGTGAAGGCTGTGGCTTCGGGTGCAGACTGCTCGCTCAGTTATAAAGATTCGTTCACAACATCCTCTTGCGATGATGTGCCTCAAGATGTTCGGGTAACGCCGAATGTGAAGGAAGCCATCATTCGTTGGACGGCTGAGGCTGAACAAGCAAAAATAATCCTGTATTCTGATGCAGAGTGCACAACGCCGGTTAAGACTATTGATCCGGCTGTTAGCCCATGCACCGTGGAAGATTTGGCTGAAGACGCACGCTACTATGTGAAGGTATTCGGCGGATCGGACAAGAACTGTGAGAGTGCGGTTGTTTCATTCTCGACTTTGACGACAGCCGTTGAAATCGTTGAGTGGCTCACTGATGGCGTGAAGATCCTCCTCACCGGTGACGACCAGACTGCTTCTATCTATATTGAAGACAAACAGGAGAACGCAGGTGGTACCACCACCAAAGTAGCGGAAGATATCTTCTTCTCGAAGTACTTTGAAGCTTCCGGCTATACTAAACTTGTTGGATTGTTCAATGGTACCGATCATGCAGTTGATATCAGTGATTTGGTAATTTGCAGTGCTAAATCTGGTGCGTGGTCCTCTACAAAAGCAAGTGGTACAAGTCACGTTGTTTTGGCTGACATTACCAAACTTAAGAATGACTATGGTGATGGTGACAAGATTATGCTGCCAAAGAACACTGAGATTATTCTGTATTCATTGCGTGATGACAATAAGTCTGATTTTACAGGTGCCGGATGTATGGATGAACATTATAATTGGGATGATTTGGCAGCCAATAGCGTACAAAACTGGTATCGTATAGGCAAAACAAATGCCACAGGTAGCCAGATGGATAATGATGGCCATTATCCTTTGACCTTTGGCGGAGCTAACTCTATTGCATTGAAGCGTGATGGTGTTCTTATTGATCTCATTGGTGCTGGCACCAGTAGCAGTGCGACCGATGCAGCAACAGTATGTAACACAACAGCTCACACCTTAGGTAATGGTCGTACTATTAATACACCGAATGATAATTATGGCTTCTTCTGCGAAGATGGTATGGCTCCGCCTTCCGAGGAATACCCCGAAGGTTATACAACATTCTTGACTACCAACCGTGGCTTCCTTATGCGTAAGAATGAAGTGGTGAGTGGTGCGAATGCTGTAGAAAAGAACAAAACGGATTTTGTGACGCTTTGCGAAGAATGGGTCGGCGTTCCTATCGGTAATGATGGTACGGCTGCTGAACGTAGTTGCTTGTCTGGTGATCAGTTCGGCTACGTAGGCTCGTACGATTATGATGTGTATTACGCACAGTTTGACTCTATCACTACCATTACAGAACTTGAGAATCACAAGAACGATGATGGTACGATTACTATTCCTGTGGATCGCTTGGATACCTTGTCGTGCTCGAAGTTGCGTATAACGGTTTATGAGGGTGGCGTAGAAAAAGCCTCAAAAGAGTACCAAGTGCCGATCATGATTGCTTCCGGTACGAAGGTGACAACCGATGAGCTCTTCACTAAGCACAACGCTGAAACATGCGCAACGTGTGATGTGGTGGTATTCAATGGCGCAACATTGCAGAAAGGCGAAGCGGCATCAGGACGTAATGCTATTCACGATCTGACACTATATCCGGGTAGTACGCTTGACTTGCCATCCGGCAAGGGTGATTATAGCGTCAACTCTGTCACCTACCGTGTGGAGGGCGACAATGTACCAATTACCAGCTTGAGTGACAGTCTATGGGTTATGGCAGAGACGCAACAACTGATAGTTACTCGCCGTATAACCAACGACCGCTACTACTTCATTTCATTGCCGTACGCTTGCAATGTAGCAGATATACGTCTGTCCAATGGCACACCGGCAACCAATGGCGTAGACTTCCGTCTGCTTGAATATGACGGCGAGGCGCGTGCTCTTGAGGGCAGTCTGGTAGGTGCACCCGGTCACTGGAAACTCGTCACAGACGATGTGCTCGAAGCAGGTAAAGGCTACGCTATAGCAGTCAGCTCCAAGAAGCCGAAAGAGATTGTCTTCCCGATGACATTACCAAGCGGTAACCTTACCAGAGAGGAGATAAAGAAATATAACACCGTTGACCTCAATCAGTATATAGACCCGAGCGGTAATGTCCGTGAAACGAACTACAACTGGAACCTCATTGCGCACCCGTATATCACGAAGTTCGAGGTAACATCAGGCGCCGCGAATGTTGAGGCATACTGGGAAGAACCGCATCGCTATAACACTGACTGGATTGACGACTGGAAGACCTGGGAAGAGGAAGATCCGACGCAAAACCCGGATACCACGGGCACGCATACCGGCAATATTGTCATGAACGGAACGGTCGAAAATGGTATAGATTGGGTTCTGTATGAGGATGGTTCAATGGAACTGACAGGCGGAGGACAGATGGTTGACTTCTCAGCTCTGGACGCTGTGCCTTGGGCTGTAAACCGTCAGCTAATAAAGAGCGTTAAGATAGGTGGTGATGTGCAGAAGATAGGCAAATACGCCTTTGGTCAATGCACGAATCTGACGAATGTAATAATAGCCGCACCTGTAACGAATCTTGCTTCGCAGGCATTCGCCGGTTGCACTGGATTGAGAACCTTCCGAATCGAATCCACGCAGTTTGTCAGTGCTACTACGACAACATTCGATGGTATAAGTAGCCTGACCATGATCTCGCTCTATGTACCGCAGTCCATGTACAGCCAGTACAGTGCACAGACGCCGTGGAGTAAGATGGCTATCTCAGCGTTTGACGATAATTCGACGACCGGTGGGCAGACATCAGGTGATGGCACTAACACGACTAATCCGTCACCGCGCAGAGCTCCGGTTCACGACGGCTGGACAGAGAGTCCGGGAGGTATATATGTCACGATACCTGTCTTTAGAGGAGGTAAAGTGGATTATGACCAGTACTGGATCAATGAGGTTGCTGACATCAAGCCGTTCACAGCCGTGTTCATCCAAGGTGACGGTCAAGGTGAGATGACATTCAATATGTATCCGTCTTCACCGGCACCCAAGCGGATGTTGCAAGCAGACCCCTGCGAGACAAGGGATCACACCGTATTCGTTGGTCTGACCATCCATGGCAACGGTCAGATGGACAAGACGAGCCTGCGTCTGCGTCCGGACTTCACCGAGGAGTACAAGTTCAACCTTGACCTGCTGAAGTTCACGGTATTCAATACGGCTCGTCCGCAGATTTACTTCAAGACACCGAACGAGCAACTTGCCTTCCGTGCAGTAAGCGATAGTCTGGCAGCCAACACATGGTTACCGGTAGGCGTATATTGCCGCGATGCCGGCGAGTACACCTTCGCATTGCACGATCGCTATGTATGGGATGAGGTGGAGGCGGTTTACCTGCGCGATAACGTGACCGGTGCCGAAACGAACCTGCTAATGGGTAACTATACCATTACTACCACAGGACAGATCTACACCAACACTCGCTTCGCAGTCAAGGTACTCCTACGCCGCAAGGTGAAAGATACACCTACGATGATCGACCACACCGAAGATCCGAACGCTCCGCGTAAGTTCTTCCGTGACGGGCTGCTCTACATTATGCGCGACGGTAAGGTATATGACCTGACCGGCAAGCCGGTGCAGTTTGATGATTTGTTGAACCGTTAATACGAAAGGAGACTAATTACCATGGAAACGATTCAACAAGCAATGAAACGCACGGAACTCGCATTTCAGGCGGGACTTCCGCAAGAGAACAAACGCCGGAAGATCATTGTGGTAACCATAGGCGTGCTTGTGCTGAGCGGCTGGGCATTACTGGCGCTATACTCCATCGTCGGAGGCAGAAAGAATGATCTGAGCTTTGCTCCCGAGGTGGTGTATGTGCCACAGGCACCGGCTCCGGCTGTAGGCTCCGGACCTTCGTTCTATCAGTCACCGCGACGCGGTTCGCTGATGTACAAGCCGTCTGCTGTCAGCTATCAGCATTCAACCACTAATTATACCCCTGCGCCGAAGGCTGCAATGGGTAGTACTTCATTCCGCGTACACCAGACCAGTTCTGCCGCCGTCCACTCCTATGGCGGTGGCGGAACCGGTGGCGGTAATGCAGGCGCAATCATTCACCGCAGTAGTGGCAGTGGTGTCAACTACGCGGCACTGAGCTATAGCGGAGCTATCTATGTTCCCACCAAGCGCAACGCCGTGACTGCCGTCGGAGCAAACGAGGCAAGCGATTTCTCGGCACAGAAGATGAGCGTCATCCGCCGTGCCAAGGCAGATAACGGTGAGGGTGAATACCCTGTAGTACCGGAAGACCCTGCTCCTGATCCCGAACCTCCCGTACCCCTCGGCGATATGCCGCTCGTACTCCTTCTTCTCCTTGCCGCAGCCTACGCCCTGAGCGTTGCGCTGCACCGCAAGGCGGAGGTTGCCGAATAATCCGAATTTGTAGGACAAATATGCAAAAGTAAGATTTATGTAACATTTATTGACTATAAATTTGCAATTGTCAAAAATATTTACTACCTTTGTAGGCTTTTTGCGCGCAACCGGTGAATCGGAAAACGTACATTGAAGTATTTAGAAAATAAACATATATAAACACTGCATGGTCGTTAGCCTGTGCTGCGCACATGAAGCTTAGCTCGCTAAGCGACACTTTCAAATACATTTGATGTGCCCCTTACCGACCTAATCTTCACCTCTTCGAGGCGCAAACAACCAGCAGCCATAAACCCAAATAAACCGCGTTGAACAAATTCATTGGAATTAGTTTAATTCGCTTAATTAGTGAACTAACAAATATCCATTGCTAAGGATTCACTGAAATTTATTTATGTTTATCGCTTATGGTGTCTGTTACTCGGAGAGTGGTGGCTTGGGCTGCTATGGCAGTCATCAAGCTTGCTTGGATGAGTGGCGTAGCAGACAAAGACAAGAGTCACGCAGTGACAACAGACGCCAGCAGGGGCTATTTAGGTTTATTTTCTAAAAAAGCAGAATTAATTTAAAAACATAGATATATGCAAATCAATCACTCAGAAATCAAAGACCTCACCTCGGTCATCACGCTGACTCTTCAGCCCGCTGACTACGAGGAGGCTGTAACCAAACAAATCCGTCAAATCCGTCAGAAGGCGGATATCCCGGGCTTCCGCAAAGGCATGGTGCCCGCCGGACTGATCAAGAAGATGTACGGCAAGAGCGTTCTCGCTGACGTGCTGAACAACAAGATTGCCGAAGAACTCAACAAGTACATCGAGGAGCAGAAACTTCACATCCTCGGCGATCCGCTGCCAAACGACGAACTGACCCCGACAATGGATCTCGACAATGACACCGAGTTCACCTTCGCGTTCGACATCGCAGTACCCGAGGAGTTTGATGCCAAACTTACCGCAAAGAACAAATTGACGGCTTACACCATCACCGTGGACGACAAGATGGTCGACAACCAAGTAAACTCTTACGCCGAGCGTTTTGGCGAGTACGTGGATGCCGAGCAGGCAGAAGAGGGCGACGTGCTCCGTGGCACGCTCACCGAGCAGAAGGAAGGCGGCATCGTTAAGGAGAACGCTATCCTCAATCCGCAGTATATGGCGGATAAGAAGCAAGCCAAGCTCTTCAAGGGTGCCAAGGTAGGTGACATCATCACCTTCAACCCGATGAAGGCTTTCCAGAACGAGACAGAAGTAGCTTCGCTGCTCGACCTCAAGAAGGACGACGTCAAGGACCTCAACTCTGACTTCACTCTGACGTTGACCAGTATCACCCGCCACAAGGCTGCGGCTATCGACGCTGAGCTCTTCGCCAAGGTGTATGCCGCTGATGCTCCGAAGGACGAGGCTGAGTTCCGTGCCCGCGTAAAAGCCGAGATTGAGGCAAACATGGCTGAGGATGCCAAGTACAAGTTCGGTCTGGATGCCAAGGCCGCTATCCAGAAGAAAGCCGGCGAGTTTGCTCTGCCCGAGGCGTTCCTCCGTCGTTGGGTGGCTGCTACCAACAAAGACATGAAACCCGAAGATCTCGACCGTGACTTCCCCGAGATGATCAAGCAACTCCGCTGGCAACTCGAGAAAGACCAACTGATGAAGGAGTACGATATCAAGGTGGAGAAAGAGGACGTTGAGGCTTACGCCCGTGAGGTAGCCCGCATGCAGTTCATGCAATACGGCATGATGCACGTTGAGGAGCAGTACCTCAAGTCGTTTGCAGACAACATCCTCAAGGACGAGAACCAACTCCGCGGCATCGTGGAGCGCGTGGCTGAGAACAAGATTTACGACCATCTGCGCACCGTAGCCAAGATTGAGGAGAAACAGATCTCGTACGACGACTTCGGCAAACTCATGCGTGAGAATGCTTGATCTAAGCAAATACGACCGAGTATTCCTACTCACAGACGAGCAGGTAGCCGCGAGCTGCCTGCCCGTCTTCTATTCTACTATAATGCATCAGCCATGCATGGCTGATCAACTCATCCTCCCCTCCGGCGAGCAGCACAAGACCCTAGCTTCCGTACAACGGATCTGGGATTTCCTCTTGGAGCACCACGCTACGCGCTCGAGTCTGCTTATCAACCTTGGTGGAGGTGTGATTTGTGACCTCGGTGGCTTTGCTGCGGCGACGTACATGCGCGGCATAGCATTCATCAACGTGCCCACCACGCTGCTCGCTATGGTCGATGCAGCCGCAGGCGGTAAGACCGGTTTTGATTACGGCTCACCGCTCATCAAGAACAGTATAGGCCTCTTTGCCGAACCCGTTGCCACGATCTATGAGCCAGCCTTCCTTGCCACTCTTCCACCAGAACAACTGCTCTCCGGCTACGCCGAGATGATTAAGCATGCTGCCCTGCAAAGCCCGCAAGCGCTTGCCGAATTACTCAATCACGATCTGCGCGACCACCCTTCGCACATCTTCGGCGAGCTCATCAACCACTCCGTAGCCTTCAAACAATCCATTGTTGAGCAAGACCTCCACGATCATGGTCTGCGTCAGATCCTAAACTTCGGTCACACCGTCGGTCACGCCATCGAAGCACTGATGTTGGAAAAGAGTAAACTTCCAACTTTCAACTTTCAACTTTCAACTACACTCAACTCTCAACTCTCAACTCTCAACTCTTTCCCACACGGCTACTGTGTTATGTACGGCATCGTAGCTGAGGCCTACCTCTCACATCTTATCTGTGGCTTGCCTGCTGAGGTTGTAAGCACGCTGAGTCGCTTTATGCTCGAGAACTACGGGGCAGCACCTATCACCTGTAGTGACTACGACGCCTTGCTTGCTCTCATGCAGCATGACAAGAAAAACAAGGAGCAAGGCACTATCGTTTGCACCTTGCTCCGTTCTATCGGTCAACCTCTTGTCGGTCAGACCGTCACGCCCGCACAACTCCGTGAGGCGTTGGAATACCTGTGTAGTCTTTAGTCGCTGAACTTCGCGCAGAGGAACTCACGGTTCAGACGTGCGATGTTAGCCAGCGAAACCTGCTTCGGGCACTCGGCAGCACAAGCGCCGGTGTTCGTACAGTTACCGAATCCCAGTTCATCCATCTTAGCCACCATTGCTTTGGCACGTGCCTTAGCCTCAACGCGGCCTTGCGGCAGCAAGGCGAGTTGGCTGACCTTGGCTGCTACGAACAGCATAGCCGAGCCGTTCTTGCAGGCAGCAGCACAAGCACCGCAACCGATACAGCTGGCTGCGTCCATTGCCTCGTCAGCATCGGGCTTGGGGATAGGTATAGCGTTGGCGTCAGGTACACCACCCGTGTTTACGCTGATGAATCCACCGGCAGCCATGATCTTGTCGTACGCCTTGCGATCCACCATCAAGTCTTTGATTACAGGGAAAGCGTGACTACGCCAAGGCTCAACGGTGATGGTGTCACCATCGTTGAATTTGCGCATGTGCAATTGGCAGGTTGTAATAGCACTGTCGGGGCCGTGCGGATGACCGTTTACATACATCGAGCACATACCGCAGATTCCCTCACGGCAGTCGTGGTCGAAGGCGATAGGATCCTTGTGCTCGCTGATCAGTTGCTCGTTCAGAATGTCCATCATCTCAAGGAACGACGCACCCTGGAAGATGTGTTTGAGTTCGTAGGTCTCAAAGTAACCTTTTGCTTTCGGTCCCGCTTGTCTCCAAACGCGAACGTTGATGTTGATGTAGCTATCCATCTTATGTAGAGTTTTTAGTATTCAGTTGTCAGTATTCAGCAGTCAGTTGATTTGCATAATTCGCCTAAGCGGCTACAAAGTTACAAAAATTTTTTGAGATATGCAAATTTATTTGCAATTATTCGTCAAATACATGCATTTTTTTTTGTTTTGTCTTCAACTTGCCGTTATATTGTGCTCTTTCAGGTAGCGATGAACGAGGTGTGTAGGGAACCCCATAACGGTGAAATACGATCCTTCGATGCGGCTGACAGCAGCCAGACCGATCCACTCTTGTATGCCGTACGCACCTGCTTTGTCCATAGGACGGTAATGCGATACATAATAGTCGATATCCGCTTCGCTGAACTCATCAAATGTCACGTCGCAACAATCCACTTCCGTTTCCAGTGAAATGTCTGATATCTGACTTCTGACATCTGATCTCTGATTTCTCGCAAACGTCACCGCGGTAAACACCTGATGCGTCTTGCCGCTCAATCTGCGCAGCATTAGCCGGGCTTCCTGTTCGTCGTGGGGCTTGCCCAGAACCTGACCGTCCAGCCACACAATGGTATCGGAGGTAATCAGCAACTCGTCGTCACTTAGCTCGTGCGTGCGCGTGTACGCCTTCGCCTTCGCGCGCGATATATATTTAGGTATATCGCCCCCAACGAGTTCGTGCGGATAACTCTCGTCGGCATCAATGTTTACATCTCTGTGCAGTAAGTCCAGACCGCTCAACAACTCGCGGCGACGAGGAGATTGTGAACCAAGAATGATTTTCATAGTAGTCTGTTAATCACAAAGGCGTACAAAACTCCCATCAGTAGCACGAACTTCATGACGGATTGTGCCGTGTGATAGTCCGAAGGTATGCGTGCAGACCACAACAACCACAATTCGCAGGCGATCGGAACGAGCAATCCAAGTACCACATAACGCGCATGCAGCGAGTTCCAGCCATTCGGGAAAGGTATAACCCACCACGCCAGCCAGACAATAGCACCTGCCATCGCAAGCAGCAGCGCCGTGACGATGCCTTTCGTTGCCGGTTCGCCTAATACGACCGGCAGCGAGTGACACTCTAGTTCGCGATCACCCGTCACATCTTGCATGTCCTTGATGATCTCGCGGATGAACGTACCCCAAAACGCAAATGCCGCAAACCCGCCGATCCACATATACAGGTCATGGGGCAGGGTAGTGAGACTGAGCACGTCTATGCCGTTGACATCGCCGTACAAGTGCTTGAGCCATGCGACATTGGCGATGGCTATCAGTATCGGACAAAGTGCTGCTGCAAGGGCGACGATGAGGTTTCCTATCAAGAACTGCCGTTTGTAGGATGCCGAGTAGAACCATAGCAATCCCGGCACAAACACGAAGATCACAGCCGTCACCCAACTCCTTAAGCAGACGGATGCAACGATACCGCATACGATACCCGCAGCCGTAAGTACCTGAAACAGTCGCATGGCTTCCGGTTTGGTCACACTGCGTGTAACGATAAGCCGGTCGGGACGGTTAATCTGGTCAATCTTTACGTCGAAATAATCGTTGATTACATATCCGCCAGCGGTAATCAGTACCGTAGCGAGCATCAGTAGGGTGAGCAACCACCACGGCAGTTGCTCGCCAAAATATGCCGCACAGAGAATGGGCGTTGCCACCCATTTCTCCATAACGAACAGTACAATTGCCGTCATCAGCAGGTTCTGCCAACGAACGAGCATCAAGTAGTCTCTTACTTTTTCCATTAGCGCAATCTAAGTATTGCTCCCGTCCAGGCCGGCAGGGTGACGCGTAGCGGCATCGATGACATCAGCGGACTTTCGTAAGTCTTGCCGCTGAGCAGATCCTCGGCATGTACGCTGATCTTCTCGTCTATCTGCAAGTATCGGAAAGCGTCGGTCGGGATTGTCACCGGCACTTCTACCTGCCGGTCGTCGAAGTTCACAACGATGAGCAGCGTTTCCTTCTCTTGCTTGCGTAGGAAGGCAAACTGCTTATGCCGGTTGAAACCTTCGCCTTGAGCGTACTCCAGGTCATACATTTTGCCCTTGGTGATAGCCGGGTTAGTCTTGGCTATCTGTAGGAGTTTGCAGTAGAACGTGCGGAGTTCGCGTTGCTCGTCGTCAAGATTAGCACCATCGAACTTGCCGCTGTTTGCCCACGCCTGTATGCTGCGTACTCCCCAGTAGTCGAAGATCGTTGTCTTGCCGTCCATGCCGGAGAATCCCTCAACATCCATCGCCTTCTCGCCGAGTTCCTGACCCGAGTAGATCATTACGGGGTTTGTGCCGAGCGTAGCGGCAACAATCATCGCCGGTTCGGCGGCTCGTCCGCTACCGCAGAAGAAGCCCGAGGCAATACGCTGCTCGTCGTGATTCTCGAGGAAGTACAGCATGTGCTCGCGGATGTCATCCACAGCCTGCCATTGATAGGAGATCCCCTCAGCACTGTAGTCGCGGCTCGTCACACCACGCAGGTAGTCGTACATGCCGACTTTGTCGTACAGGTAATCAAAGCCTGCCTGTATGTACTGCCGATAGATACCCGGATCGTATATCTCCGCAATGAACTGCACAGCAGGGAACACAGCGCGTACGCGATGTATAGCCCAGTTAAAGAACTCCACAGGTACCATGTGCGCCATATCCACACGGAATGCGTCAATGCCTTTGCCTGCCCAGAACAGCAAGATGTCGCACATCTTTCGCCATGTGTCGGGGATAGGGTCAAACTGCTTCTCGCAGCCGCCCATGTAATGCACACCGTAGTTGAGCTTGACAGTCTCGTACCAATCGTTCTCCGACGGATGCGAACTAAAGCAGTCGTTGCCCGTGACTTTGGCGGGGTACTCGTGGTAGTCCCCTATATCAAATGTCGGCCGGAACTCCTCGCCTGGGATGTAGTAGAAGTTGTTCAGCGGCGAGAATGCCCATTCGCTGTGGTCTTTCTCTCCGAGATCTTCTACGCCTTTCGGACGGCACGCAGACTTGTATTCGCGTGACACATGGTTCGGCACGAAGTCGATGATCACCTTCAGCCCGGCTTTGTGGGTGCGGGCTATGAGTGCCTCAAACTCCTCCATGCGTTTGTCTGTATGCACGGCGAGATCGGGATCAACATCGTAGTAGTCGGTGATGGCATACGGGCTGCCGGCTTTGCCTTTGGTTATACTCGGGGTGTTGAGCTCCGCGGTAGCATGACGCAACACACCTGTGTACCACACATGCGTTGCGCCAAGCTCCAGGATGCCCTTCAGTGCCTTCGTGTTGATGCCGGCAAACGTACCACAGCCGTTAACAGCCTTGTCGCCACGGGGCACACGCGCGGTTACATAGTTCGTAAACCAGCGCGGAAAACATTGATAGATTATTATTTTACTCATTATTTAACTAAGGCAGCTGTATCACTTGCAATCATCAGTTCTTCGTCGGTCGGAATAACCACAACCTTCACCTTCGAGTCAGGCGTCGAGATGATGGCTTCCTTACCGCGGATCGTTGCGTTTAGCGCTTCATCCACCTTCACGCCCATGAACTCCATGTCACGGCAAACGGCTGCGCGCATCGAGGCTTGGTTCTCACCCACACCTGCGGTGAATACGATGATATCCACACCGCCCATGGCTGCTGCAAACGCACCGACATATTTCTTGATCTTGTAGTTGTACATATCCGTGGCGAGTTTGGCGCGCTCGTTGCCTGCGGCTACGGCTGCCTCCAAGTCACGCATATCCGAACCTACACCCGATACACCGGCTACACCGGACTTCTTGTTCAGCAAGTCGGACATCTGATCAGGATTAAGCCCGAGTTTCTTCTGAAGGAACGTAACAGCGCCGCCATCTACGTCGCCGCTGCGCGTACCCATCATGATGCCCTCAAGCGGAGTCAGACCCATCGTGGTGTCCAAGCACTTACCGTCCTTAACGGCTGCCAGTGAACCGCCGTTACCGATATGGCAGGTGATGATGCGCTGTTTCTTATAGTCCACACCCAGGAACTCGCACACACGTGCGCTGACATAGCGGTGACTCGTGCCGTGGAAACCGTAACGGCGAACGGCGAACTTCTCATATACCTCGTACGGCAGGGCGTACATGTAGCTGTAAGCCGGCATCGTCTGGTGGAAAGCGGTATCGAACACGCCTACCTGCGGCAGACCCGGCATCAACTCCTCAACGGCACGTATACCTTTGAGGTTGGCGGGGTTATGCAGCGGAGCCAGATCGCTCACTTCCTCAAACGCTTTGATTACTTCCGGTGTGATTACAACTGACTTGGCGAACTTCTCGCCACCATGCACCATGCGGTGACCTACGGCGTCAATCTCTTTCAGACTCTTTATAACACCGATCTCGGGGTCGGTCAGCAGCGAGAAGATGAACTTAACACCCTCGGTATGCTCCGGCATATCGTGCATGATCTGTTTCTTCTCGCCGTTAGCGAGTTTCACTTTCACAAACGCACCGTCCAAGCCTACGCGCTCTGCGCCGCCGGAGGTCATAACACTCTTGTCGTCCATGTTGTACAATGCATACTTGATAGACGAACTTCCACAATTCAAAACTAAGATTTTCATGGTCTTAAGATATTAATTATTAATTTTTCACTTTTCACTTTATCGCCTGATTAGCCGTAATCACTACCATCTGCACGATATCCTGTACCTTGCAGCCGCGGCTCAAGTCATTTACTGGAGCAGCTATACCTTGCAAAATCGGGCCCACAGCATCCGCGCCGGAGAAACGCTCCACAAGTTTGTAGCCTATATTACCGGCTTGCAAATCCGGGAACACCAGCACATTGGCGTGACCTGCCACCTTGCTGCCCGGAGCTTTCTTCTCGCCCACACTCGGGATCAAGGCTGCATCGGCTTGCAGCTCACCGTCGATCTGCAGGTCGGGAGCCAGTTCGCGTGCTATAGCCAAAGCTGCTGTCACCTTATCCACATTCTCGTGCTTGGCTGAACCCTTCGTTGAGAACGACAGCATAGCTACTCTCGGCTCGATGCCGGCAATAGTGCGAGCAGTCTCTGCCGTCGATACAGCTATCTGCGCCAGTTCCTCGGCATTCGGGTTCGGGTTAACGGCGCAGTCGGCAAACAGTAAGAACCCCTCTTCGCCCAAGTGTTTCGCCGGTGTGAACATCAGGAATGCACCCGACACAATCTTGCAGCCCGGTTTGGTCTTCAGGATCTGGAACGCCGGACGAATAGTGTCCGCCGTCGTACCGCGTGCTCCGGCAAGTTCACCGTCTGCATCGCCGGCTTTGATCATCAAGCAACCCAAGTACAGCGGATCTTGGGCTTTCTTCTTGGCTTCCTCCTCCGTCATGCCTTTGGCTTTGCGCAGTTCGAACAGCAGGTTAGCATACTCAGCCATCTTAGGATCGGTTGCCGGATCAAACAGTGTGGCTTTGCTGATGTGCTCAAAACCTTTCTCGGCAGCCATCTTGCGGATGGTGTCGGGGTTACCGATCAGTGTGAGCTTAGCCAAACCTTGTTCAAGAATGATGTTTGCTGCCTCCAGTGTACGAGGCTCGTCGCCCTCAGGCAACACAATGCGCTGCGGATTTTCTTTCGCACGCGCGTACATAGCGTTCAATATATCCATAATAGTTACAATTTAATGAACAAATCCATTGCCGACTTTCGACTTTCGGCTATCGACTTTTGACTAATCATTCAAAATATACTACAAAGTTACACATAAAATTGCAAATTTGCAAGTATTTTGCACTTTTTTTGCTCAGAAAGTGATTTTTTTTTAATTTTTCTTGCATATTTCAAAAAAAAGTTGTACCTTTGTAGCCGATTTGTGGAATTTTGAATCAAAGATTAATATTATGCGCATAAAATCTTTACTTCTTACTATTGCCCTCTGCGGTGTCGTTGGGGTAGCAATGGCGAAAAACACAGCTGCCGTTGATACGACAGAAATGGGTGTGCATCCGTACAAGGAGACGCACAACATGACTTGGAATACCACGGGCTATTCGTTGCTCTTCTATGGTGGTATTAACTTCTACAATGGCGACTATCCGACAAATCGGTTTAACACGTTTGGCTATCCGTCTGCAGGTATTGCCTTGGAGTACAACTTCACTCCTGTTTGGGGTATCGGTTTGGGCTACAACTTCGCTATGCCGCAGGTGAAGACTAAGAATGATGGCGAGGTCTTCAACACTCTCGATGGTCGAACACTGGATAAGGGCTCTGTGGTGCATCGCGGTATGATGCATAGCGGGCAAGTGTATGTTACCTTCAACCTGATCAACGCGTGGTTCCCGCGTGCCGTACAAGACATCTTCGGCTTGACGCTCTTCGCCGGTGTGGGCTCAGCGTGGTATAAGAACAGCGTTTCCTATCGTGAACTACCGAACGCAGAGGGTATTATTACTCCTACTAATAAATATACGGAAGACGACGATACGCAACACGCACATAGCAAATATGCGCAAGTGCCCTACGCTCCCCTGGGTGCAATAGCCGAGTTTAACGTATCGCGTCAGGTAGCTCTCGGTGTTCGCTTCCAATATGATATGTATTTCAACGATTATGTTGACAACCGTTATCAGGACAAGGCGAACAAGAACAACGACGGTCTGATCGAACTCGAACTGATGCTCCGTTGGAAGATTGCTGCCCAGAAGAAGAACCACTTACGCAACGTCGCTTCGGTTGAGGTACTCGAGGATAAATACTATCAGTCGCACCCGCATCGCCGCAAACGTCGTCCGCACCAAGTGGATACTGTCCTGTTCTACCATCGTGATACGATTGTTGTCATCCATCGCGATACAGTTGTTATGGCAACTCAGACTCCTGTAGTAACAGAAGCACCTGTTGTCGTTCAACAGCAACCCGCACCGCAAGGACGTTGCGACCTCACCCTCTATCCGGGCTGGGAAGCCGAGGCTGATGCAGTGGTTGTTGAAGGTCAGTCACTTAGCCAGTTGGCACGTAAGTACTACAAGAATACATTCTGCTGGGTATATCTCTGGATTGCTAACCGCAGCATTGCGCCCGATCCGAACCTGATTATGCCTAAGTGCGTACTCAAAGTTCCACGACTCAATGCTTGCCAGCTCTCCATCACCAAGCAGGAAGCCAAAGACATGTGCGCCAGCTACCGTGGCGAGTAATCTTTGAAATACTCGAAAAGCATCGTGTAAGGTTCATCGTAAAGTGTTCATCGTAACACTCGAAAAAGAACTTGCAAAGTTGTTTTTCGAAGAGCGGAGGCAATCGTGCGCTTTATGTGGCGTCAGCCACATCCGATAGCACGATTTGCCGAACGCGACAGGTCTCATAGCTCAGTTGGTTAGTAGCACCTGACTCATAATCAGGGGGTCCTAGGTTCAAGCCCTAGTGGGACCACAAAAAGCGGAAGTTGTTGCTTCCGCTTTTTGTGTGTCTGTTGTTGTGACTGATGGTTACTTCTTAGCCCTAAAGGGCACGATTACTTTACGTGCTCAATTTCGGGGTCAACAAGAATTCGTCCGCAGAACTCGCAAACGATGATCTTCTTGTGCATGCGGATGTCGAGTTGGCGCTGTGCAGGGATCTTGCTGTGGCAGCCGCCGCAAGAGTCGCGCTCGATGGTAACGACAGCCAGGCCGTTGCGGGCGTTCTTGCGGATGCGTTTGAATGCCGTCAGCAGACGGTCGTCGATCTGACGCTCCAGATCGGTGGTCTTCAGAATAAGCGTTTCGGTCTGCTCCTTCGTCTCAGCGAGGATAGAATCAAGATCCTGACGTTTGTTGGTCAGATCCACAGTGCGCTCCTCAATGTCCGTAGTCGTCTTGGCTTTCTCGGCATGCAGTTGCTCGAGAGCAGCAGTGTGCTCCTTGATGCGCTTCTGGCAGAGCTCGATATCTAGGGTCTGGTACTCGATCTCCTTGCTCAGGTTGTCGTACTCACGGTTGTTGCGTACGTTGTCCTGTTGCTCTTTGTAGCGCGAGATAGAGGCGTTGTCGTTCTCGATCTGCACGCGACGGTCGCTGATCTTCGTCTCCAGATCCTTGATGTCGTTCTCGATGTTTGTCAGACGGGTCTTGAGTCCCTCAACCTCGTCGGACATATCTTTCACCTCTTGCGGCAACTCGCCGGCAAGGGTACGCAACTCGTCAATCTTCGAGTTGACTTGCTGCAGTTCGTACAGCGCTTTGAGTTTCTGCTCAATAGTGAGCTCTTTTTCTTCTTTTTTCATTATTGTTGTGATTTAATTTAGTCGAAAGTCGAAAGACCACTTCGTTCAAAGACCGCTACGCTCAAAGCCTAATCAGGCTTTTTTCTTTGAGCAGCCTTGGCTGCGGTCTTTTGTCTTTTAGCGTCAGCGGTCTATAGCATCACATGCACCGGCGACGCATCCGCCTCTGACATCCTGACCTCTACCTTTCCGCGCAGCAGTTCTGCGAAAATGTCCCTTGTGAAGTGCTCCGATGTCCAGTGGTCGATATCCACTGCCATGATTTGACCGGCTGCGGCTTGCATGTCATGGTACTTCATGTCGGCAGACAGATACGTATCAGCTCCGGCAGCAATAGCATCAGGTATGAACTCCGCACCTGCGCCTCCGCAAAGTGCCACACGGCTGATGGTTGGCTTAACCGGCTCGGTGTAGCGTACATAGCCTGCGCCGAACACCTGTTGCACCTGTTTGAGCCACGCCGACCATAGAACAGGCTTCGGCAATGTACCTATTACGCCTAATCCTACCAGTTTGTCCTCCGGCGAGGGCACAAGGATGCGTATATCTTGCAGTCCTAATTGCTCTGCCATTCGTCCCGACACTCCACGCAGGGCTTTGTCCATGCTCGTGTGCGACGAGTAGATGGCTATGTCGTGGCGTATAGCTTGCGCTACGCAACGCTCCTGAGGCGTTGCTCCCGTCAACTGCTTGAGCCCGTGAAAAAGTAAAGGATGGTGCGACAATATCATGTCACAACCCTCCCTTATCGCTTCGGCGACTACCGCTTCAGACACATCCACCGATAGCAGTACAGAGTGTATCTCCCTGCTTACATCGCCAACCTGCAACCCCGAATTATCCCACGCCTCTTGCTGTCTCCGCGGTGCTACAGATTCTATGATATCAATTATTTCTTTGAGTAACACTATCCTCGTTTAGTGCCTACGCCAGTCTTCACGCTGCTGGCAGCCGATTTACTGGTCTTGACGTTAGCTTTCGGCTGTTGGCTCTTGGCTTTGGGCTCTTGGCTCTTTTCGGATACGGCTTCTTTGCCCTCCTCGTCCTCTTGCAGAGTAAAGTCCTTGAATCCGGCAGCAATCAGCAGGTTGTACCAGGCAATGAACTTGCGTATATCCGAAGGATAAACGCGGTCGCGGTCGAAGGTGGGCAGCACTTCTGCAAAGAAGGCACGCAACTCTTCGTTGTCGGCTTTCTTGGCGTCAAGTTCGATGGCTTTGAAGCCGAACTTCTTGCCGGCTGCATTCAGCACCTCGCTCAGCGAAACGTCTTCGCCCGTAGTGTACATCGACACCTCTGCCAGCGATACGATCTTGTCGCGTGAATAGGTCGGCATGCGCTTGCCGTCAACCAGTGACTCCACAATCAGCATGTTCGTGCCCCGGCTTACTAACTTGTACAAACCCGGTTTGCCGGTGATTGCAAGAATGTTTTTAAGCATATATATACAATTTTATTTCAACGTTCAATTTTCAATTTGCAAATTTCGGCTGCAAAGATAAGAAAATATTTGCAAAAATGCAAATCTTTTTGTAACTTTGTGCGATTTTTTTGCGAAAACGGCAAATCTAAATGCAAAATTGCAGCGTTTGCCTACTTAAATCGTAAATTGTAAATAGTTAAATTGTAAATAATTTGCGTCTCAAGAGCGAAGTAAATATCAAGAACCGTCGGGCTACGTTCGACTACGAGATCCTGGAGCGTTACGTCGCCGGTATCCAGCTCTTCGGCACGGAAATCAAGTCCATCCGTGAGTCGAAGGCGAGCCTGGCTGACTCCTACTGCCAGTTTGTAGGCTCCGAACTCTTCGCCAAACAGATGCATATAGCCCAGTATCAGTTCGGCAGTTACGCCAACCACGACGTCTTCCGTGATCGCAAACTGCTGCTGAACAAACGCGAACTGCGCAAACTCCAGAAGGCGACCAAGGACACCGGCAAGACGATCATTCCGCTTCGGATGTTCATCAACGACAAAGGTTTGGCGAAACTCGAGATAGCCCTCTGCCAGGGTAAGCACAGTTATGACAAACGGCAATCGCTGCGCGAAGCGGACGACAAACGCGAGATGCAACGACTGATGGCACGATAAACAATTTGAAACTTGAAATTCGAAACTTGAAATTTGTAAATTTAATGATATGAGCAAAGCATTACTAATGATTCTCGACGGCTGGGGAATCGGAAACAAAGACAAAGCCGACGCAATCTATTGCACTTCTACTCCGCATTGGAACAAACTCATCGAAACGTACCCTAACTCCCAACTGCAAGCCAGTGGCGAGAACGTAGGTCTGCCTGACGGACAAATGGGTAACTCCGAGGTGGGTCACCTCAATATCGGTGCGGGACGTGTTGTATATCAAGACCTTGTGAAGATCAACCGCGCTTGTAAGGACGGCTCGATCCTCCAGAACCCTGAAATCCAATCTGCCTTCGGCTACGCCAAGGAGCATGGCAAAAACCTGCATATCATGGGTCTGACCAGCGACGGTGGCGTACACAGCTCGCTTGATCACCTGTTCTACCTCTGCGACATCGCTAAGGAGTACGGTTTGCAGGGCAAGACCTTCGTTCACTGCTTCATGGACGGTCGTGACACCGACCCGCGTTCGGGTATCGGCTTCATCGACGCCCTCGAGGCGCATCAAGCCAAGTCTTGCGGCGAGATCGCCTCTATCTGCGGTCGTTTCTACGCCATGGATCGTGACAAACGCTGGGAGCGTGTAAAGGAAGCCTACGACCTGTTGGTAAGCGGCAAAGGCGCCGAGTTCGAGAACATGCACGAAGCCATGCAAGCCAGCTATGATGCCGACGTAACCGACGAGTTCATCAAGCCTATCGTGCATGTACGTAACGGTCAGCCCCTCGCCAAGATTGGCGAAGGTGACGTAGTGATCTTCTTTAACTACCGCAACGATCGCGCCAAGGAGATTACCATAGCCCTGACGCAATATGATTTGCCCTCCAACGGCATGAAGACTATTCCGAACCTGCAATACTACTGCATGACGCCGTACGACAGCACCTTCCAGGGGCTGCACATCCTCTTCCCCAAAGAGAACGTAACCAACACCCTCGGCGAGATCGTATCGAAAGCCGGACTCAAACAACTGCGTATAGCTGAGACCGAGAAGTTCGCTCATGTGACATTCTTCTTCTCCGGTGGTCGTGAGGCAGAGTTCGAGAACGAGGACCGCATCCTCATCCCCAGCCCGAAGGTGGCAACCTACGACCTGCAACCGATGATGTCCGCGCCCGAGGTGACCATCGCTTTGCGCGATGCCCTCAACTCGCAGAAGTACGACTGCATCATCCTCAACTACGCCAACGGCGACATGGTCGGTCACACCGGCGTATATAACTCCATCCAACAGGCTATCACCGCTATCGACATCTGCGTCAACGAGACTGTCGAAGCCGCTCTGCGCAACGATTATGAGATCATCATCATCGCCGACCACGGCAACTGCGACAACGCTATCAACGCCGACGGCACGCCGAACACCGCGCACTCCCTCAACCCCGTGCCCTTTGTGTACATCAGCAACAAACACAAAGATGCCAAGGTTGACTGCGGTATCCTCGCCGATGTAGCACCCTCTATCTGCCACATCCTCGGCATCGAGCAACCTGCTGAAATGACCGGACATAACTTAATCCACTAATAATGCAGCAGCCAAGTTTGGCTGCTCCAAAATACTACTTATGGCTAAAGAAGTAACAACAAAGAAACTCCTCGAAGAGATCATCGAAGGTATCCGCAATCGTAAAGGCGAACGCATAGTCCAAATCGACCTGCGCAAGATCAAGGAAGCCCCCGTTGAGTATATGATCATCGCCCAAGGCAACAGCAACACCCAGGTGGCTGCCATCGCCGCTGAGGTCGATGACCACGTACGAACCGTAACCCACGTTCATCCGCTCTCACATGCCGGCGAAGAAGCTGCCGAGTGGATTGCGCTGGACTACGGATCCGTTTTCGTGCATATCATGCAGCGCGAACCGCGGGCTTACTACGACCTCGAACACCTTTGGGCAGACGGAAAAATCACTGAAATAGAAGACTAACACCCTATGAGCGACAACCCCAAAAGAAAACAACTGCAACCCCAGCCGAATAACTCGAACGGACAAAACAACCCGAACAACCGCAAAGACCCGAGCCGATGGAGAGGGCTGCTGACAACGCTGTTCTACGTCGTTGCCGTGTTCCTCGTGGTGAGCTGGTTCTTCGGCGACAAAGACTCCCGCACCAACAAAGAGCTGAGTTACACGAAGTTCACTGCTTACGTCGAGAGCAACATGGTCGAGAAACTCGTCGTCTATGACGACAACTCAGCCAAGGCTACCATCCGACCGATGCACTACGCTATCGTCTTCGGCGACCAGGACAGCGGTGAAGCGGCGAAAGGTCTGATCAAGACCCAAGTGCCCTCCACCGAAGAGGTTTCCAAATACATGGATGGCGTCAACGCCGCGCGCAAAGAGAAAGGTCTCGCAGCGATTGATGTGACCTTCGAGAAGTCCAAAGACTACTGGTATCTCATCCTCGTCAATGTGCTGCCGTTCTTGTTCATCATCCTGTTCTTCGTTTGGATGAGCCGCGGCATAAGCGGCGCGGGTGGCATCGGAGGCATCTTCGGCGTGGGCAAAGCCCAGGCACAGGTTTTTGACAAGGACAAACAGCAGAAAGTCACCTTCAAAGACGTAGCTGGACTCGAAGGCGCCAAGCAAGAGGTTGAGGAGATCGTTTCCTTCCTCAAGAACCCCGACAAATACACAGCTCTCGGTGGCAAGATCCCCAAGGGCGCGCTCCTCGTAGGCCCTCCGGGTACAGGTAAGACTCTGCTCGCCAAGGCAGTAGCAGGCGAAGCCGATGTGCCTTTCCTCTCGATGTCCGGTTCGGACTTCGTGGAGATGTTTGTGGGCGTAGGCGCAAGTCGCGTGCGCGACTTGTTCCGTCAGGCCAAGGAGAAAGCCCCGTGTATCATCTTCATCGACGAGATTGACGCCGTAGGTCGTGCGCGTGGCAAGAACGTGCTCACCGGTGGCAACGACGAACGCGAATCGACGCTCAACCAGCTCCTCACCGAGATGGATGGCTTCGGTACGAACAGCGGCGTAATCATCCTCGCTGCCACCAACCGCGCCGATGTCCTTGACTCCGCACTCCTTCGTGCCGGACGATTCGACCGTCAGATACATGTCGAGTTGCCCGATCTCCAGGAACGCAAGGATATCTTCGGCGTACATTTGCGCAACATCAAACTTGCCAAAGCGGTGGACGTGGACTTCCTCGCCAAGCAGACCCCGGGTTTCAGTGGCGCGGATATAGCCAATGTCTGCAACGAAGCCGCACTCATCGCTGCGCGTCATGACAAGAAAGAAGTCGATAAACAGGACTTCATGGACGCCGTGGATCGCATCATCGGTGGCCTGGAGCGCAAGACGAAGATCATGACCCAGGAAGAGAAACGCTCTGTTGCCTACCACGAAGCCGGACATGCTACTATCTCGTGGCTGCTGCAATACGCCAACCCGCTCGTCAAGGTCACTATCGTTCCCCGTGGCGTGGCGCTCGGCGCAGCGTGGTATCTGCCTGAGGAGCGCCAGCTGACCACCAAGGAGCACATCCTCGACGAACTCTGTTCGCTTCTCGGTGGTCGTGCAGCCGAGCAACTCTTCCTCGACCACACCTCAACCGGCGCACTCAACGACCTCGAGCGTGCCACCAAGCAGGCGTACGCCATGGTTGCCTACTACGGCATGAGCGACAAACTCAAAGACGTCTCGTTCTACGACTCAACCGGTCGCTACGAGTACGGATTCAGTAAGCCTTACTCCGAATCCACTGCCGAGACTATCGACAAGGAGACCGAAGCTATCATCGCCGAGCAGATGAAACGCGCCAAACAGATTCTCAAGGATCACGCCGACCAACACCACGAATTGGCAGAGATGCTCGTGGAGCGTGAGGTGATCACCCACGAGGATGTTGAGCGAATCCTTGGTCCACGCCCGTGGAAGAGCCGTGGCGACGAGATCATTGCCGCTAACACAGCCCTCTCCGGCGTCACAGAATCTCCAGAAACACCAGAAACTCCGGAGAGTCCGGAAACACCGGAATCTCCCGAAAAAAACGCATAACAATGAAAAGAATCATTCTCTTATTTGCGCTTGCTTTGGCAGCGCTTGGCATCAATGCCCAACAACCTGTACCACTGCCTATTGACAGCGCCGTGCGTTACGGTCAGTTGCCGAACGGCTTAACCTATTACATCCGTCACAACGAAGAACCCAAGCAACGTTGCGATTTCCACATCGCACAGTGCGTGGGCGCTGTACTCGAAGAGGACAACCAGAATGGTTTGGCGCACTTCTTGGAGCACATGGCGTTCAATGGTACCCAGCATTTCCCCGGCAAGGGAATCATCACCTACTTCGAGTCTATCGGTGTGAACTTCGGCGGCAACATCAACGCCTACACCTCGATCGACGAAACGGTTTATCGCCTCTCCGACGTGCCCACTATCCGCGAGGGGATCATCGACTCTGCCTTGCTCGTGATGCACGACTGGAGCTGCGGCTTGCTGCTGCTCGGCGAGGAGATTGATGCCGAGCGTGGTGTGATCCGAGAAGAGTGGCGCACCGGTGCAACTGCACAGCGCCGTTTGTGGAAAGAGAGCCGCGCGCAGATGTTCCCCAACAGCCAATATGGCAAGCGTGACGTCATCGGCGACACCGCAGTCATCAACAACTTCGAGTACCAGGCACTCCGCGACTACTACCATAAGTGGTACGGGCCTGACAATCAGGCGATCATCGTGGTCGGTGACATTGATGTCGATGACATCGAAGCCAAAATCAAAGCCCTTTGGGAGAACGTGCCCGAACGCGCCAACCGTGGCGAGCGTCCGCTTTATTCGGTGGATGACAACGACGAACCGATCGTAGCCATCGTCACCGACAAAGAGGCGCAGAACACCCGCATCCAGCTCTTCTGGAAGCATCCGCAGACTCCGCTCTATATGCAGGGCACAAACATGTCCTACCTGCTCGAGCGTTGCCGCGACCTCATCGGCGCTATGCTCGATACCCGCTTCGAGGAAGCTTCCATGAAACCCGACGCACCATTCGTGGGCGCAGGAGCCGGATACTATGAACTCGTCAAACTCCGTGATGCCTTCACGGCCATAGCTATAGCCAAAGAGGGCAAAGAGACCGAAGCCTACGAAGCACTGCTCTACGAACTCGAGAAGATGCGCCGCTACGGATTCACCGAGAGCGAACTTGAGATAGCCAAAACCAACATGCTCTCCGAGTACGAGAAGGCGTACAACAGCCGCCAGACGCGCCAGAACATCTCCCTCGCTCGCGAATATATCCGCCACTTTGAGGACAACGAGCCTATTCCGGGCATCGAGTTTGAGTACGAGTTCGTCAAGCAGATGTTGCCGCTGGTTAACTTGGAGATGATCAACAGCATCGCGCAGCACCAACTCATGGGCGACAAGAACATCATCGTCTGCATCACCGGCGTCGAGAAGGAAGGCGTACATATCCCCTCCAAAGACATGACGCTGCTCATGCTCAACGCAATGCCGGAGATGGAGATCGAAGCTCCTGTTGAGGAAAAGATCGATCGTCCGCTCGTTTCCCACACGCCTAAGAAAGGCAAGATCAAGAAGCAACGCTTCAACCTCTCGCTTGGTACAATGGAGTGGATCCTCAATAACGGCGTACGCGTCGTATTCAAGACTACCGACTTCCGTCACGACCAGATCCTTATGGAAGCCTTCTCGCCGGGTGGCTTGAGTCTTGTGCCGACTGCCGACCTGCCTTCAGCAGCGCTCGCGCCGTCGATCATTCAGATGTCAGGTACGGGTGAGTTCAGTTATACGGAATTGCAGAAGGTGCTTGCCGGCAAGCAGGTGCGCCTCACGCCGGATATCGACAACTACGAGGAGATCCTCAGCGGTTCATCCACCGTACGTGACCTCGAGACTTTGCTCCAACTGACCTATCTCACGTTCAGTGAGCCGCGTTACGACGAACAGGCGTTCCAGACTCTGATGTCGATGCTTCAGACCCAGCTCAAGAACAAGGAGAAGAACCCCAAAGCCATCTTCCGCGACTCTGTTTCGCTCTTCTCTACCAACCACTCCGAGCGTACGCTCATCATGAACGAGCAGCTCCTCGAGCACGTCAATCATGAGAAGGCGTTGGACATCTTCCGTCAGCGTTTTGCTAACCCTGCTGACTTCACGTTCGTCTTCGTAGGTCAGATTGATCCCAATGACCCGCAAACCAAAGAACTGATTCTGCAATGGTTAGGTGGCTTGAAGGGAGTACGTAAGACCGAGAAGTTCAAAGATTGGCAGGTACGTCAGCCCGAGGGTGACAACAAACTCTATTTCCGTCGCGATATGACTACCCGCACCGCTACCAACCGCATTGAGTACGCCTTGTACGATATCCCGTACAGCCTGTCGATGCGCCTGAACATGCAGATGGTAGGCCGCGTGCTCGATACACGTTATTTGGAGAGCGTGCGCGAGCGCGAGGGCGGCTCCTACGGAGTAGGTGTCGGCGGTGGCATGAAACGCATCCCTGTCAACGAGCAGTATCTGATCATTCAGTTCGATACCGATCCCGAGAAACAGGAGCGCATCATGCAGATCATCAACGAGGAGATTGAGACCATCCTTCGCGACGGACCACTCGCCAGTGATGTGGACAAGGAGAAAGCCTCGATGCTCAAAGATCACGAGGAGAACCTTCGCGACAACGATTGGTGGCAGGGTGTCATCTACCGCTTCTACCGTGACGGCGAGAACGTGCTCGAGAACTACGTTTCCGCCGTTGAGGGCATCACCCAGGAGTCCGTTCGCGAGACCCTCCAACGTCTCGTCTCCGGCAACTCCCGCATCGAAGTCGTCATGCTTCCGGAGTAATCCCTTCCCGGAGTAATCCTCTTCCGGAGTAGTCCCCTCCCCAAGTATCGACCAATCTTGGGCTATAGTGCAGTTCTCCAAGTATCGACCAATCTTGGGCGATTGCACAGCTCCCCGAGTATCGACCAATCTTGGGCGATAGTACAGCTCCCCAAGTATCGACCAATCTTGGGCGATAGTGCAGCTCCCCGAGTAGTATTCGACCTACTATTAGTTTTAGGGTCACAGGCTTTCCCCCTGTGACCCTGTTTTGTGTACCGGAAAAACGTACGCCAATATCGGTCCATTATCGAGGGTATATCGGTCCATTATCGGGGTTTAGTCGGGGTTTTATCGGGTGAATCCTAGACTTTAGTCCCACCCAGAAGCCAATCACAAGCCAACATTGTGCATTTCTCGCTGTCTGTTTAATCTGTGAACCTAAAAGTGATCATTGTCTTGTCTTAAATTGTCTTTAATTGTTGACTAAAGAGTTCATCATATTCGTTTAATTCGCTTAATTCGTGAACATAAATAGTCCATCGCAATCTGTTTAATCTGTTCAACCTGTGAATAGAAAATTGCCCATCGCAATAGTTGGTAATAGTCTTTAATAGTTGACTAAAAAAAGAATCCATTGAAGTTGTGGCTTGTTGTTGGCATTTGTTGACCAAAAATCCCACTGTTTGCAAACATAGCATTGCAAGTTTGAATTTTCTGCCCCAAATCGTCACTTTTTTCCCAACTCGCTTGCATCTGCGCCAAAATTGTTGTAATTTTGTAGGTTGAAAGTGAAAGTATTATAGCATTTTGGATGAACTATGCCAAGCGCAATGACTCAAAATATGATACCGATAATCCAGGACTATTTCGCGAAACAGCCTGTTGAGTACGCATATCTGTTCGGATCGTGTGCCCGTGGAGAGGAGAATCCGAATAGCGATGTGGACATATTGTTTGCCCCTAAAAAGGATGCCTTCTTTTCGCTCCTAACGTACGCGCGTGTTCATCGTGAGTTAGAAGAGTTGTTGCATCGCAAAGTAGATTTGGTTGCCGAGGGAACGTTGCGTCCGATGGCAGCAGTTACCGCACAAAAAGATAAGATCAAAATCTATGAGAGAAGCCGTTCGTGATATTGACAGATTATTGCATATGCAAGAGTGCATGGACAATATACAAGAGTTTGTTGAGGGTAAGACATTTGAGGAGTTTGTCGCAAACAAACTATTGTTCTTTGCAGTCGTTAAGAATGTTGAAATTATAGGGGAAGCGGCATACATGCTAACCAAAGAGTTTTGTGCGAATCATCCGGTCACACCGTGGAAAGATATTATTGCTATGCGTCATGTGCTGGTTCACGGATATTATACTACAAGCAAGGAGTTTATATGGGCTACAGTGCAACACGATTTGCCTGTTCTCCGTACGCAGGTTGAGGCTTATATAGCAGATCTTCGCTAAAATAAAGTGTTACCTATAGCAAAAAGTCTTCACCACGCAGAAACTTTTTGCTTTTTTTGTGAAAAAACCATTACACACCACATAGTACCGTTACGCAGTTATCGATTTTAACGCGAAAGTATTTTTGGTATTTTTTTAAGTTTTTTTGGTTAAAAATATCGCATCAGTACTAAACATAAATAGCCCATCGCAATCTGTTTAATCTGTTCAATCTGTGAATAGAAAATTGCCCATCGCAATAGTTGGTAATAGTCTTTAATAGTTGACTAAAAAAAGAATCCATTGAAGTTGTGGTTTGTTGTTGGCATTTGTTGACCACAACCCCCCTTCATTTGCAAACATTGTATTGCAAGTTTGAGTTTTACGCCCCAAATCATCATTTTTTTGCCCCAATTCTTGCACGCGTGCGAAAATTGTTGTAACTTTGTGGGCTTAATTGTGAGCTTTAAGGTAAAATTGTGTTGCAAATCACGTATAATAAAGCAGCCTAACTTTAAATATAGTAACGATAAATGTGGACTAACTACATACATAGAATTGTATTACTAATCGTGTTATGTACGGGTGCATGCGTTATGCCCGTGAATATACACGCGCAAGCGCAGCCTGATGTTGCGCCTGACTCGCTGGTAGCGGTTGCTGATTCGATACTTGAGGCGGATAGCATAGCCGTTGAGGCTGAGGCTATCCTTATGCCCGATACTACGCCCGAATGGTACGTTGAGCCGGTTATACCCGAAGCCAAGCGCGCGCCGAGGTTCGCGAAGGCTGCTAAGTGCTCGCTGGACTCCACTCTTTCGTTCGACGTCGATTCGGTTCTGATAGAGGTTTCTGCATTCCAATTCGATGATAAGGACAACGTCATCAGTAAGACCGTTTATTCTTGCAACCCCGACGGCAGCCGCGTTGGTACGTTCAAGGAAGAGTATGGCTTCGATGCTACCAATAGGCAGGTGATGACTGCTGTATATGAGTGGGTTAGTGCCACCGGCAGCTGGACTGGTAAGGAGAAGACCGAGTTTGCCTATGATGGCGAACTGATGATCTCCAGTATCGAATATGCATGGGTAAGCGAAGCATGGGTGGCTGACAAGAAGAACACGTGGAAGTACGACGATCAGGAGCGTGTAATCGAGTATTACGAGTTCAGCCGTGACAAGAATACCAACCAGCTTGTTTACTCCAAAGGCTTCGCCAAGGAGTGGGATGCGGAAGACCGCTTGGTGCTTGATATTGAGTACAAGGCTTACAGCAACGGTGTTTGGACTGCGGGCACAAAGAAGGAGACGAAGTACGATGACAACGGCAATACGATTGAATATTTCAATTACGCCGGTCTCACGAATGGTAACTGGGGCGCAGCAGGCTCTACGCACGAGTTGTGGACATTCGACGATGACAACGCCAAGACCAAGTACGAGAAATATACATGGTCAAACGGCAACTGGGTTGGCTCCAGCAAAGAGGAGTGGGGCTACACAGACGGCAAGCAGACGATGTATGCCAAATACAAATGGCAGAGCAATGATTGGGTTGGCGTAAGCAAAGAGGTGAAAGTCTATACTGCCAATAACCTGACTCTCTCGGAGACCTATACGTGGGGCAACGGTGATTGGGTAGGTGTTACTCAAGAGAAGTGGACATACACTTCGGGCAAGAAGACGCTGTATGAGAAGAATACATGGTCGAATGGCGCATGGGTAGGCGTTGAGAAAGAAGAGTGGGAGTATGCCTCGGGCAAAGACAAACGTCATGAGAAGTTCACGTGGGACAATGGTGCTTGGCAAACAACCGAGCGCGAAGACTGGTCGTACAACGCCAAGAACAAAGAGACTCTCTACGAGAAACAGAGCCTGGAGAATGGCACATTGGTAGTTGTTGCTCGACGCACATCTGAATACGACGCATCGAACAATCAGACGTTGTTGATGAACGAAGCTCGCAAGAACGGCGCATTGGTTGGCACAACCAAAGAGACGTGGGTATATACTTCCGGCAAGAAGACGCAGCATAACAAGTTCACATGGGGTGATAGCGATTGGACAGACTCCGAAGAGGAAGTGTGGGCTTACGAAGGCAGTAACGAGACGAACTACGAGAAGTATGCTTGGGAGAGCGGCGTAAAGACCGGTAAGACCAAACGCACCACGGAATATACCTCGGGCAAGAAAACCACGCTGGTGAACTACGCTTGGGCAAACAATGCCTGGGTAAACTCCGACAAAGAGGTTTGGGCTTATACCTCCGGCAAACTGACGCTCAATGAGACATATGCTTGGGTGAACAATGCTTGGTCATACACCTCGAAAGAAGTGTGGGCTTACGATGGCAGCAATCAGACATTGCACGAGAATTACACCGCTGAGAACGGCGCATTGGTCGGCATAGAGAAAGAAGAGTGGGCATACACTTCCGGCACGAATACCTATCATGCAACATCTGTTTGGTTTAGTGGTGATTGGACTATCTCTGCATGCGAAGGATACGATGTGGCTGGCAATCAGACGCTGATTGAGTCGTACACCATTTCGGCGACAAGTCGCATTGGTAAGGAGAAGAAAGAGTTTAAATACAATGCTGCGGGTAGTGTCATAGAAAAGATAACGTATAGTTGGAATAAAACGAAGAAATTGTGGGGTACACGTAATGTGACCGGTTATGATGATGCTGGTAACACGATAGAGTCTTGTAGTTATACATGGACTAATGATACATGGATAGGAAGTGGCAACCGTGTGCTTAAAACGTACAATAGTGCCAAGAAAGTTACTGATTTGATTACACAACAATGGTCACCTACTGATAAAGATTGGGTGAACTATACGCGTCAGACCACAACTTATTCAGGTGAGGTAATGATTTGTGACGCTATGTTCACTTGGGTGAATAAAGATTGGCTTGCATCGAGACGAACGGATTACCATTACAATGCAGCCGGTCAGAATGACTCAATTAAGGTTTACAAGAAGAGTGGCACTGAATTAGTGTATTCCGAGCGTACAGTTAATACATTTGACTCCAAAGGAAATAAGATTCTTTCGCATACAGCCTCGTACAAAAACGAAAAGTGGGTGCTGAAGTCTATGGAGAAACTGGAAATCCTGTTTGATGATGCCAATCGTCAGATATTGTATGCTACTTGGTCATGTGATGCAGACTCAATATGGAAAGGTATCAAGAAGGATACAACGAAATATTCCGCAACAAACAAAGTGTTGTTCCACGCTGTGTATGAAGGTTGGGAAAATAATAAATGGGTAGGCTCATTGATGGTGGAATATGCGTATGATGATGCTGATAACTTGACTCTTGAACAGCGTTTTGACTGGGTTTCCGGTGCTTGGAAAGGCAACTACCGTAAAGAGTATGCATACGATGCGCAAGGACGTAAGACTATGACGGCTTCTTATACTGGTTGGGACAAGAATACGAGCAGCTGGATTGGCGATTCAAAGGAGGAGAAAACATTCGATGAAAATGGAGAAATGACATCCAAGATTACATCTGTTTGGGGTGGAACAGGATGGCGACAGGTATTTAGATATTTGTACACATACGATGAATCCGGTAGAGAAATAGAGTATGGCGTACAGCATTATGAGAATGGCAGTTGGGCTTACACAGACAAATATGTGAAGGAATACAAAGGCAATACTCTGGTCAAGAATAATGCCTACATGTTAGTAAATGGTGAATGGGTATTCTCTTCACGATATGAGAACTATTATGATAGCGACGCGCAAGCCAAACTCCGCAGACAGATTACGGGTTCGTGGGTGGATGGCGAATTGCAAGCATTTGCAGATGACCACTATTTCTACAGTTGTGATGATCATTTCTATACAATCCTCTTCAAGAACTACGATGGCACATTATTGCAGTCTTCAGAGGTTGAGTTAGGCAAAGTTCCGTCATATACAGGTGCTACTCCTACCAAGCAAGGTGATGCACAATACACATATACATTCAATGGTTGGGATAAAGAAATAGTTGCGGCTACTGACCACACGACTTATATAGCAACGTTCACGCAGACGGTTAACAAGTACACGGTAACGTTCCAGAACGAGGATGGTACGACGCTTGAGTCGAAGCAATGGGAGTATGGTGCAACGCCGACATGTGCTGAGCCGACCAAAGCCGCTACGGATCAATATACTTATACCTTTGTGGGTTGGGAACCGGAAGTGGTGACTGTAACAGGTGATGCTACCTACAAAGCAGCATTCACGACGGAAGAGAACTTGTACACCATCACATGGGTGGACGGCGACGGCAAGACTCTGAAGACAGAGAAGGTCGTTTATGGCAAGACTCCTGCCTATACAGGCGCGACACCGACCAAGTCAGAAACCGCGCAATACGCGTACGCGTTCAATAATATATGGTTGCCGACCATAGTTGCCGTAACAGCTGATGCAACCTATACGGCTCAGTTCAACAGCACGCTACGCACCTACACCATCACGTATGTCGATGATCTGGATGCGGAGATTAACCATGAGACGTTGGCTTACGGCACGATGCCTGCTCCGGCTACACCGACCAAGGCTGCTACAGCGCAGTACACCTACACTTTTGATGCGTGGGTTCCGGAGTTAGCCGAAGTGACGGGTGATGCGACCTACAAAGCATCATTCACGAGCACGGTGAACGAATATACAATCACGTGGAAAGACGCTGATGGTCAGACATTGCAAACAGGAAAGGTTGCTTATGGCGAGACGCCTAAGTATGTAGGCGATACCCCTGTGAAGGAAGGTAATGCGCAATATACCTACACGTTCACAGGTTGGGATAAGACCATCGTTGCTGTTACCGCTGATGCAACATATTCCGCGCAGTTCTCGCAGACCGTAAACAAATATACGATTACGTTCAAGAACGATGACGGCACAACGATTGAGTCCAAGCAGTGGGAGTATGGAGCAACACCTACATGTGCAGCTCCGGAGAAGGCTACTACAGCGCAATACACCTATGAGTTTGCAGGCTGGACACCGAAGGTAGTGGCAGTTGCCGAAGATGCAACATACACAGCGACTTACGCTTCACATCTGAGAAGTTACACAGTTAAGTTCCTCAATGAGGATGGCTCGTTATTCGAGGAAGCAGTATGGGATTATGGCTGTCTGCCGTTGATTACCTCAATACCGACCAAAGAGGCAACCGCGCAATATACCTACACGTTCGCAGGCTGGACACCGACAGTAACCAATGTAATGGGTGATGCTACGTACACTGCTACGTTTACGCAGACCGTGAATACGTACACCATCACTTGGCTAAACGATGATGAGACGCTCATTGACAAGACAACAGTAGAATATGGTATCGTGCCCACGCACGCGGACGCAAGCAAGGCGGCAACAGCCGAATACACCTACACGTTTGCAGGTTGGGATAATACTCCTGTTGCCGTTACGGGTGATGCTACTTACAAGGCAACATTCAGCAGCACTAAGAACAAGTACACGATTACTTGGCTGAATGACGATAATTCGTTGATTGACCAAACGATAGTAGAATATGGTGTTGTGCCCACTCACGCTGACGCAAGTAAGGCTGCTACTGCCGAGTTCACCTACACGTTTGCCGGTTGGGATAATACGCCTATAGCCGTAACTGGTGATGCGACCTACAAAGCAACGTTCAGTGCAACCAAGAACTCTTATACGATTACATGGCTGAACGAGGACAATTCGCTCATTGACAAGACAACCGTTGAATATGGTGTAGTACCGACGCACGCGGACGCAACCAAGGCTGCTACTGCTGAGTTTACCTATACGTTTGCAGGCTGGGATAATACGCCTGTAGCTGTTACAGGTGATGCTACTTACAAGGCAACATTCAGTGCTACGAAGAACTCGTACACCATCACTTGGCTAAACGATGATGAGACGCTCATTGACAAGACGACAGTAGAATATGGTATCGTGCCCACGCACGCGGACGCAAGCAAGGCGGCTACAGCCGAATACACATACACGTTTACAGGTTGGACGCCGGAACTAGTTAGTGTAACGGGTGATGCAACGTACAAGGCAACATTCAGCGCAACGAAGAACTCTTATACTATCACATGGCTGAATGATGACGAGTCGCTCATTGACAATACGACCGTAGAGTATGGCGTAGTACCTGAGCACGCTGATGCAACTAAGGAGAATACGGCAGAGTTTACGTATACATTTACAGGTTGGGATAACGCGCCAGTGGCTGTAACGGGTGATGCAACGTACAAGGCAACGTTCAGTGCATCGAAGAACTCGTACACAATTACTTGGCTGAATGATGACGATTCGCTCATTGACAATACGACCGTTGAATACGGTGTGGTACCGACGCATGCCGATGCAACCAAGGAGAATACAGCTGAGTTTACTTACACGTTCACAGGTTGGACGCCGGAAGTGGTTAGTGTGACAGGTGATGCAACATATAAGGCAACATTTAGCGCAACTAAGAATAAGTACACTATTACGTGGCTAAATGACGATGATTCACAGATTGACCAGACGATTGTAGAGTATGGTATTGTGCCTGAGCACGCCGATGCAACCAAGGAGAATACAGCTGAGTTTACATACACGTTCACAGGTTGGGATAATACTCCTGTAGCAGTAACCGGTGACGCAACGTACAAAGCAACATTCAGTGCAACGAAGAATGAGTATACAATTACTTGGGTGGATGGTGACGGCAATACGTTGAAGACCGAGCAAGTGGCGTACGGCGAAACTCCTGAGTATGTTGGCGAAACTCCGACGAAGGCAGAGACTGCACAATACTCGTATGAGTTTAACAATACATGGTCACCGGCTATTGAGGCTGTAACAGGCGAAGCTACTTACACCGCTCAATTCACAAGTATTGTACGTGAGTACACAATTACTTGGGTTGATGGTGACGGCAATACCTTGAAGACCGAGCAAGTGGCGTACGGCGAAACACCTGAGTATGTTGGCGAAACTCCGACTAAGACTGAAACTGCTCAATACTCGTATGAGTTTAACGACACTTGGTCACCGGAGATTGAGGCTGTGACAGGTGATGCAACCTATACGGCGCAGTTTGAGAGCATAGTACGCGAATACACGATTACTATAACTGCTAAGGATTGGAGCGATCAGCGAACGCTGCCGTACGGAACAGATCTTGCACAACTTGTGGAGCAGATCATAGCAGAGAAAGGTGACAAAGTTGTAGCAGTAGATAGCATCTATACACTCATTGGCTGGTCACCGGAGTTGGCGATTGTTACCGAGGATGCAACATACGAGGCACTCTATACAGCAGAAGCACGTACATACACTATCACATGGCTTGACGAGGATGGTACACTGCTTGATGAGCAAGACGTAGAGTACGGCGTAATGCCGGAGTATGCAGGCGAAACGCCTACCAAGGGGGAAGACGATCAGTTCACCTACACCTTCAGCGGATGGAATCCTGCGATTGCAGTCGTAACAGGTGATGCAACCTACGTAGCTACTTATACAGCGGAAGAGAAACCTGATACCGCTGTCGGCGACATCACGACTGAAGAGCCAGCCGTTAAGGTAATCGAGAATGACCTGCTGTACATCATCCGTGGTGGAAAGAAGTACTCCGTAAATGGTTCGGCAGTGAAGTAATATGATATAGAGAAATATATGAACACGGCAACTGCAAATAATTATGGAACCTATTCCGTTACGATTCCGCCATCGGAAACGAAACGGTTCAAGCAACTCATTCATCTTATGGGGTGGCACTATTCTCTTATTCCGGTTAAGAAGCAAGCTCGATTGTATGATCCGGAAACAGGGGATTATCTTAGTGAAAAAACGATGAAGGTGATAGAGGATGCCCGGCAAGGGAAAGGGATAGAACACAGGGGCAGTGCTGAAGATTTCAAAAGATGGGCAGAGGCTTTATGATGCTATGGCAAAGTACGAGATTCAGCACACCGGGCAATTCAAGAGGGATTTGAAAAGTGCCAAAAAGAGCAACTTCCCTTTAAGCGACTTATTTGAGATAATTGATTTGCTTGAGAATGACGAGCCATTACCAGAGAAATGCCGCAACCATATATTGCATGGCGACTACAACGGATATTGGGAGTGTCATATCAATCCCGATTGGCTGCTGATCTATTCAAAAGAAACGATAATACGGATTATCACTTTGTATAGAACAGGTACTCATGCAAAACTGTTTGGCAAGGGAAAGAGAAAGTGAGAATTTGAGGTTAAGATTTTTATTTCAACATCAAAAACAATAGCAAACAAACAACAAACAAACAATAAAAATAACGTTATTTTTTAATTAAACCCAAAACAAAAATGAAAAAGATTAATTATCTTGTGCTGATGGCAGCGATGCTGCTGATATGCACAAATGTATGGGCTACTACTCGTACGGCAGGTAATGCTAGTCAGTTTGAGAGTGCTTGGAAGGCAGCCCAAGACGGTGATGTCATTCAATTGACGAATGATATTGCTATTACCAAAATTCTTTGGCTTGGAACAGAAACCATGAATGGTACTTCGAAGTCCATTACGTTGGATTTGAACGGTTGGGTACTTACCAATAGTGATAATACCCTGAAATACATGTTCTTCCTTACTCATGGTGAACTGAATGTAATTACTTCTGTTCCTGGAGGTCAGATTATTCAAAACGGTAGTAAGAACGAGGAACTCTTCCGTATCACTGGATCAACGTACAAGAATTTGGACCCGAAAACTGCAGAATCAGGTTATTTTACTCACTTGACAATTGGTGAGGGCGTTACTGTTGATGCACAGGTAAAAAACACTATTGTAATTGACCAATTGGGTGCATGGCCTCTTACAGCAACTAATGCATGGGGAACAGCAGGAACAACCGTTCCTACATCTCTGCCTTATAAAACTACAGTTTATAAAGGTGGTTATGGTGTTGCTAACGGCGTGCGAATTGATGTACATGGAACTATTCGAGGAGAGAAATATGCATTCAAGTCCAACGGTAATTTGGGCTCCCCGAGTATGGATGCTGCTGCTGATTTGACAGGGTATTGGGAGGATCCTGCGCAAACTATACCATATACAAAGAAGGATGGTGATGTTAATTATTCTCCGTTCATCCGTCTTTATAGTACTGCAGACCTTCGCGTGCCCGCATCAAATGAGGCATCAAAAAAACCTGTTGCTGTGTATTGCTCGGGTTATGCCCGTTGGCTGATTGAGGGTACTTGCGTAGGTAGTACCGCGGTATATGTGAAATCTGGTGATGTGGACATCCATGATGCCACCATTCAATCCAACTATACAGGTGACTATGTTGCTGCTTCTGCAACGAACAGTGGTGTAACTGCATCAGGTAGTGCTATCGTTATCGAGTCTAACAACGCTTATGCCGGTGATATTGATGTGACGGTAAGTGGTGACTCACATGTAACTGCTACAAACGGCTATGCTGTTGATGAGGCTGTGACCTCTGCAACAGAGACCAAGGTTGATGCTATTACCATTAATGGTGGTACATTTGAAGGTGGTACCGTACCTGATCCTGAGGATCCAGAGAAGACGACACAAGGTACGATCAAGATTACCGGTGAGACTGTTAATAATGAAGAAACTACGGTAACCATAACCGGTGGTGAAGTAAATGGTGCCGGAGAGAATAATGTAAATATCGGTGGTCAGGATCTTGCAACCTATTTGAGTGATCAAGGTGAGACAACACACATAACAACAGTTGATGATGGCGCTGGTCATGTTACTGTAGTCATCACAGAAGGTGCAGCTCCTTCCGGACAAGAGAGTGTTATTTCAGCGGGAGATGGTTCATCTGTTAAGTGGGCTCATGCTGATCCTTATGATGATGATCCTATGACAGAAACCCTTACGGCAGACAAGACTCTTGATGAGTTGGAGATAAACGAGTCATACAACCAGACATTGACGGTTTCCAGTGGAGTTACCCTTTCTGCTGGTCGAGTTGTACTTGGTACTAAGGCTAAGATTATTGTTGAGGCTGGTGGTAGTTTTATCGTTACCGGAGAGCAAGGTATTACCGCTAACTCTGCTAACAATATTATCCTCAAGACCTCAAGTTCTGCTCAAGCTATATTCCTTGTAAATCCTTCTGTTAATGCTAACAAGCACCCCAAGGCACAAGTTGAGTTGTATTCCAAGGCATACAGGGTTGGTGATCATGTCGTATGGCAGCGCTTCGGTGTTCCTTCTTTCGAAGAGCAAATCACACGTTCGCAAATAGCCTATGATAATGTTACATATCCCTCTGTATTCCGCAAGCTTGTAAATGATGAGTGGGTTAGTGTACCAGCAGATGAAAAACTTATGCCATTCACAACCTATGCAGTGAATACAAGTTCTGAAACGGCAGGTGCTGTTTATACTTTCACATGTAACCTCGTTGGTAATACTAATGCTTCGTTGAAAGTAGCTTCTAAGTGGAACTATTTTGCTAACAGTTATACTGCACCGATTAGCGTTAAGCAATTGATTAGTGATCTTGGTTCTAAATATACGAATGTTTCCGGTACGATTTATTTGCATGATTCTGAATCGGATGATTGGTATATTATCAATAGTGGTTCCCAATATACTCACCCGGAATACCCGAAGGTTATCCACCCGATGAATGCCTTTATTCTCCAAAAAATGAGTGCTGGTAGTAACCCCGTAGTGGATTATGAAGATCATGTATATGATCCGACACTCAATCCAGCGTTGCTTACTCCTGCCCGTCAAGGCAAGGCTCCATTTGCTATGGCTGTTGTGGAGATCGTTGCTGCTGACGGCACGAAGGATGAAGTAAGCCTGCTTGAGGGTGAACAGTTCTCGGCTGAGTTTGATAATAGTTATGATGCTGCCAAACTGATGAACAAGGAGCAGACCTACATCTTTGCTGACGGTATGAATGACAAGTTGGGCGCAATCGCAACCGACAATTTGGAGGGAACTACATTAAGCATTGCTGCTAAGGAGCAAACCTCGTTCATCATGACTGTCCGTAACGCTAACGGTATGAACTATGCTGTCCGTGATGTGCTTACCGGTACAGAGGTTGAGCTGACTGAAGGTGCAACGTATATGTTCACTGTTCCTGCTAATACCAACGTTGACGGTCGTTTCCAGATTGTAGGTGTACACAAAGTGCCGACTGCTATCGACAATGTTGAGGAAGTAGCTGCAACGAAGGGTATCTATAACATGGCAGGTCAGTATATGGGTAATGACTTCCACAGCCTCTCTGCCGGCGTTTACGTAGTAGATGGCAAGAAGGTTGTTAAGTAAGCAGGTCGATCTAAGGTAAAAAGAATTGGTATGAAAATGTTAAAGAAATATGCTTACCAGTCTCCGGAGACAGAAATTCTGTCTCTGGAGTCGGGGCTTGTAATGTTGGAACCCTCTCCTACTGGACCAACTAATCCGAATACGGGCAATCCGAGTAATCCTGATCTCGGAGAGTATGGTGCTCCTTGGAGATTCTAATGATATTAACAATAAAATAATACTAATATGAAAAAGATTGCATTTTTAGTAAGTTTGACGTTTGTCGCACTCAGTGTGGCAGCGCAGTCAATTACCGGCACATCCCGTATAGTCCTTTTGCACACCGGTCAGGCAAACAAGGAAGTAAACTTCCTGTTGTCTTCGTCGTTCTCTGATGCATTTGACAACACATGGGATGCAGAACGTGTAAATGATGGTGGTATCTTTGTGTTCTACAACGATGCACGTTATGAGTTGTGGGCAAGTAATGCGTATTCCGATAACTTGGCTATCGGTTTTGGCACATACAACGATGCTGGTAATCTGAACTATACCTTGAAGTTCGAGAACTTCACCGGTACGACTACGTACAAACTCTATGACCGTAAGACTGGTGACGAAATCGTAGTGAATGGTTCTACTCCTAATTACGACTTCACGATTGATCTTGAGGAGAACAACAATCCTCTGATCACCAATCGTTTCGTAATCAATTACGTACCTGCTGAGTTGGCTGCTTGCTTCATTGACAACCATCTGACCATTAGCAACAACCCGTATTCGGCTGGTAAGATTGTTGTGTACGACGAGACCGGTACACAAGTTGGTGACGCTCACAGCGGCTTGTCAACGGATATCGACCTCACGGCACTGACAGCTGGTAAGAACTACACCGTTAAGTTCTTCGCAACCGCTGACATCACCGGTGCTGCTGCACGTACACTGATTATCGTTCCGGTAACATTGCCGTAATCAACTATCCAAATATGAAAAAGATTGCTTTTATAGTAAGTCTGTTGTGCTTGACTTTGTCTGTCGCAGCACAATCGATTACAGGTATGTCACGTATAGTGCTCGTTACAGCCGGTGAACCGAATAGGGACGTAAATATCCTGATTTCATCATCGTTCTCGGATGCATTCGACAATACGTGGGATGCAGAAGTTATGCCTGTTGACGGCATTAACAAAGGTGTATATATTTACTCCAGCGGAACATATTATGTACAATGGGCAAGTAACGGATACACAGCAAATCTTCCTATCGGTTTCCGTTCATGCGGTAACAATGATTATACGCTAAAGTTCGAGAACTTCACGGGCGCGACGTATAAGATTTTCGATACAGTAGCCGATGAAGTGATTGAAGTGAATGGCTCGACTCCGGATTATGCATTCAGCATTGCGGATGGTAGTAAGAATACCAACATCAATGACCGTTTCCTGATCAACGTACCTGTGGATACTGATCCGTTGGAGACGTGCTTTACGGGTACGGAGTTGCAGATTAAGTCAAATCCGTACTACGGCAAGATCACGGTGAAGACCAGTGGTGGCAGTACCGTTAAGCAGTATGCCTACGGCACATCGTCTATCAACTTCAACGAGACGGACGGCGGCGGTGACTATATCTATTCCAACAACACGGAATACACCGTCAGTTTCGGTACTTCCCGCTCCTTCATCGTCAAGGTTAAGCGCTAATCTTGTCGCACTGAACCGATACATCAAGAGCCACCTTTTCCGGTGGCTCTTGTTGTGTGATCCGCTATAGATGGCGGATACAGAGGCGAAAAATGCACTTTTTTCAACGGAAAAGTGGAAAAATATTTGCAAATGTGAAAATATTTTCGTATCTTTGCAAAAATTTTTTAAACGAGACATCGAAATGATTGCAACAATCCAAGAAGTAGAACGGTTCTTAAGCCGATTTCATGAGAAAGTTGAGGTGTTTGATATAATCATTCTGAATGACAGGGAAAAGAATGCAAAAACTCAAGCAGCATTGGATATTTCTCCTATTGCACAGCGCGATGTGATCAAAGAACTACGTGTCGAAGATTATTCAGAAGGTCCAATAAAGAACATCCTGAATACATTGGGCGATTTGTGGGTATTTGGGAAAGATGTAAACGAACAGGAAGTGTACATAAAGATAGCCTATGGGGCACCTAACCGCAACGCTATCTGTGTATCTTTCCATTTGGCAGAATATCCGATGAACTATCCTTATAAGAAGAAAGGAGGCAAAAAATGATTACCGAAAGTCCATTAACAGGCGGAAAAGTCATTCTGCACCAAGAACCGGACAAACTGACATTCCGCAACGAAGAGTATGCCTACACCTCTTACGAATATGAGTGCGTAGATACCGGTCAGCGGTTTACTGACCTTGAGCTGGATTGGAAGAATATGGAGCAGGTCTATGCACAATATCGGAAGAAGCATGATATACCGTCGCCTAAGGAGTTGACAGAATTCCGTGAGCGGTATGGGTTGTCAGCCATCAAGATGGCACAAGTGTTGGGATTAGGCGTGAATCAATATGCCAAATACGAGCAGGGCGAAATGCCGAGCGAGTCGATAGGCAAAATGTTGCGGTCGATACAGACACCTGCAGTGTTTATGGGGTATATTGATAGTGCCAAGAACCAGTTCAGCGAGGCGGAATACAAGAAGATCTGCGCGAAAGTGCAGAAATCGTTCATTAAGATTATAAAATCCAAACCGGATCTTTCATGGTTCTGGGAGTTCTTCTCGCCGCGAATGGTGGGAAAAGTAGCACTGTAATGTGACAGGTAAATTTGTTGTGATCCGCCATGATTGAAAAACAAGAGCCACCGGAACGGGTGGCTCTTGCATTGCGTTGGAGCGGGATTACTTAAGCTCGGCGAGGTACTTGATAGTACGTACCATCTGGCTGGTGTAGCTGTTCTCGTTGTCGTACCAGCTAACAACCTGAACCTGGAAGGTGTCGTCGTCGATCTTAGCAACCATGGTCTGGGTTGCGTCGAACAGTGAGCCGAAGCGCATGCCGATAACGTCGCTCGATACGATCTCGTCCTCAGTGTAACCGAAGCTCTCGGTCTGAGCAGCCTTCATAGCAGCGTTGATACCCTCTTTGGTGATGTCTTTACCCTTAACAACAGCAACCAGGATAGTGGTTGAGCCGGTAGGAGTCGGAACGCGCTGAGCGCTACCGATCAACTTGCCGTTGAGTTCAGGGATAACGAGGCCAATAGCCTTGGCAGCACCGGTGCTGTTCGGAACGATGTTCTGGGCACCTGCACGGCTACGACGGAGATCACCCTTACGCTGCGGACCGTCGAGGATCATCTGGTCGCCGGTGTAAGCGTGGATGGTTGACATGATACCGCTCTGGATCGGAGCGTACTTGTGCAGAGCTGCAGCCATAGGAGCCAAGCAGTTTGTGGTGCAAGAAGCAGCAGAGATAACCTTGTCAGCCGGAGTCAGAGTCTTGTGGTTTACATTGTAAACGATGGTGGGCAGATCGTTGCCTGCAGGAGCAGAGATAACGACTTTCTTAGCGCCAGCCTGGATGTGAGCCTCAGCTTTAGCCTTGCTGGTATAGAAACCTGTGCACTCGAGAACTACGTCGATACCGAGTTTGCCCCAAGGCAGCTCAGCAGCGTTAGGAATAGCGTAGATAGTGATCTCCTTGCCGTCAACGATGATCGAACCCGGAACGAGAACTGACTTGCCGTCCTCAGCGAGTTGTGCGTCCTTGAAAGCTACAGTGTGCTTGCCCTCACCGAACTTGCCTGCGAAGCCACCTTGAGCGGTGTCATACTTCAGAAGGTGAGCCAACATCTTCGGGCTGGTCAAGTCGTTGATAGCAACTACCTCATAACCCTCAGCTTCAAACATCTGACGGAAAGCCAGACGACCAATACGGCCAAAGCCGTTAATAGCTACTTTTGTCATAGATTTTTGTGTTAAATTTTTGAGTTATTAATTGTTTTAACGTTGTTTTGCGGATTTGGGTACAAAGTTACGAAAAAAATATGATATTTGCAAGAGGAAGAGCAAAAAAATTAACATTTTTTTCAAGATTATGCAAAATTTACTGTTTTTGCATGTATTGAGGCATTACTTCGATGAATTTTTTTGCAGCATCATCGACATTTCCGAAGAACTCACCTCCCGAAGCGTTCATGTGACCACCTCCGCGGAAGACTTCGCGGGCGAGAATATTGACAGGTCGATCCCCCTGACTGCGGAAGGAGATCTTCGCTTTGACCTTCGCGCCGTTGGCATCGGGAATCTGGTGGGGAGGTATCTTGTCCTCGCGCATGAAGATAGAGTAGTATATGTCCTTGATTTGCAGGGGCATATTCACGATGCCTTCCATATCGCCGGACTTGGCGTTAAAGCGGTACATCTCACGGCGGTTGAGGGTGATGAGGGCTGTGTGGTACTCGGGGAAGAGCTTCATCTTATGATACAGGCAGTATCCCACCAACTGCATGCGCTCAGCCGACCAGGCGTTGAACACGCGGTCGTAGATGGCATCCTTGTTGATGCCGGTGGTGAGGAGGATGGCAACGATGTTGTACATCTCCGGGTGGCATGAGTTGTAGGAGAAGTTGCCGGTGTCGGTCATCATGCCGGTATAGATGCAAGTGGCAAAATCAGGAGTGAGAATCCTATCAAAACCCTGACTTAATTCCGACAAAACCCCGACTTGACCCCGATCCTCTCGTACGTTTTGCGTATTTGTAAGTTGGTACGCGAGGCGGAAAACGAGTTCGCTGGCGGAAGCGGAATCCGGGTAGGCTATTTGCTCGGGGTATTCGTTGCAAACTTTGGAGAGGTGATGGTCGAGAATTAGGAGTGCGGAATTAGCGGAACTTACGGAATCTCTTGAATCTCTGGATGTGGCGTAGCGGTTGAAGCGTTCGGTGAGGATCGGGCTGAGGGCTGCTACGCGGGTAGGTTCAGCCAGATCGGTGCAGATGACCAGATCGGCGTTACGCAGGGCAGATGTAGCGGCATCGGGATTCTGCTCGTACTGGATGACAGACTCCACGCCCGGAAGCCACGCAAGGAAGTCGGGAAACGAGGTTGGCACGATGTTTGTAACGTTTGTTTTGCCGAGGCTGAGCAAGAAGTGCCGCATAGCCAGACTGCTGCCCAAGGCATCACCGTCGGGATTCTGGTGAGTGATGATGGCTATGGACTGTGCATCAGAGATGCAACGTGCCGCAAACTCAAGCTGAAGGGGCGTAATTTTGTCAGAAATGGGTGTGTAATTCATAAAAAAGTGCCGTATTGTTAAAAAGTTGGCACAAAGATACAATTTTTTTTGCAAATATCAAAATTTTTTTGTAACTTTGTGGCGGATTATGTGCGTTTTTGCATAAACATTAAAAATCAACATAATGAAAAGAGTATTTTTATCGATTTTAGCAGTTCTTTGCGTAGCAGGTTTGCGTGCGCAGGAGGACAAGGTGCTGATGACCATCGACGGGAAGCCGGTGATGTTGTCGGAGTTCAAGTACATCTATGAGAAGAACAGCCAGGAAGCTGCCGGTGGTCAGAAGTCGCTGGAGGAGTATCTGGATCTGTTTGTGAACTTCAAGTTGAAGGTGACGGAAGCCGAGCACCGCGGAATTGATACCACGGCAGCGTTCCTAAAGGAACTGAAAGGTTACCGTGCACAAGCTACTCCGAAGTACCTGACGGACAACGAGGCGTTGGAGGAATTGATTCTTCGTACGTACGAGTGGCAGCGTGTGGATCGCCGTGTGGCACATATAGCTATCGAGTGCCCGATGAATGCCGATTCCGCAACCACGGCTGAGGCGCTGGCTAAAATCAATGATGCACGCGTGCGCGTGACGTTAGGCAAACCGGTTATTACGAAGAGTAAGCGTGGTCGGGTTTCTCGTCTTGTGAAAGAGGATTTCAAGGCTGTGGCAGCAGAGGTTTCCACCGATCCGGGCGTGAAAGAGACGCAAGGCGAACTGGGCTGGATCAGTCCTTTCCGCTTCGTTTATCCGTTCGAAAAAGCCGTTTATACGACTCCTGTAGGCGAGGTAACGGAAGTATTCCGCAGTCCGTACGGATTCCATATCGCTTTGGTAGAGGAAGAACGCCCGCACGAGGAGGTTCAGGCTTCGCATATCATGAAAGCTACGCCTCGCGGTGACAGCTTGGCAGCTGTGCGTGCAAAGGCAGAGATTGACTCGATCTATCAGCTTGTTATTCAGCCTGATGCCAAGTTCGACGAGCTGGCACGCGAGTTGTCGGACGACAAGGGCTCGGCTATGCGTGGTGGCAGTCTGGGCTGGTTTGGTCACGGCGCTATGGTTAAGCCGTTTGAGGACGCGGTGTTCGCCTTGAAGAACGTAGGCGATATTTCCGCACCGTTTGAGTCACGTTTCGGCTGGCACATTGCTAAGTTGGACGGCAAGCGCGGTACACTGCCGTATGAGGAGGTAAAAGAAGATATCAAGAAACGTGTACAACGCGACGAGCGTTCGAAAGAGGTGAAGGACAGTTTTATCGCCAAGACGCGCGCCGAGTATAACCTGCCGGCAGAGATGAGCGATGCCGATGTGATGGCTTACGCCGACGAACATCTGGAGGCAAAGTACCCCGAGCTGGCACGTCTGGTGCAGGAGTATCACGATGGTATATTGCTGTTTGATGTATCGCTGGAGGAAGTTTGGGACAAGGCTGCCAAGGATACAGCAGGTTTGGTTGCGTTCTTCAACGAGAACAAGAAAAACTACACGTGGGATGAGCCACGCTTCAAAGGATTAGTTGTTTATTGCAAAGACAAACAGACCCTGAAAGCCGCACAGCGTATTGTCAAACAAGCTCAGCCGGATTCGGTGACGAGTTATCTGAAGCGTCTGAATACCGATAGCGTGAAGTACGTACGTATGGAGCAAGGTTTGTGGACGAAAGGTCGCAACGGCGCTATCGACAAGTTCGGCTTCAAGGACAAGAAAGCCGAGTACAAAGCTGATGAGAATCTGCCGGAGGTGTTCGTGAGCGGTAAGGTGCTCAAGGGTGCTGAGGTTTATACGGATGACCGAAACCGTGTGACGAATGATTATCAGGAGTATCTGGATGCCAAGTGGATTGAGGCGCTTAAAGCCAAATATCCGGTTGTCATCAATCGAGATGTCCTGAATGAATAGGATGCGACAACGCAAGGGATACATAATAGGTTTGACATGTATGGTGCTACTGGGCGTGGCATCATACATGTATCCGTTGCGTTGGGATCTGACGCAGGATAAGCGTTACAGTCTGGGCGAGGCGACGAAATCGTTGCTTCGCAATCTGGATGAGCCTGTGGAGGTTGAAGTGCTGCTGACGGGTGACCTGAACAGCGGATTCCGGCGACTGCGTCGTGCGACGGTTGAACTGACGGATGAGATGAGTCGTTACGGCAAGGTGCGACTGATCGAGCCGCAGCAGGGCAGCACGGATGATTTGCAGCCTACGGTGATTCATGAGCGTGAGCAGAACGGGAAAACTGTGCAACAGATGGTTTTTCCGTACGCGCGCATACGTTACGCGAACAGGCAGACGGTTGTGCCGCTGCTGAAGAACAACCGAGCACTCAGCGGCGAGCAGAATCTGAACAAAAGTATAGAGAGTCTGGAGTACGCGTTTGCCGAGGCGATACACAGTATCAGCCGCGAGACGATAGCCAGGATAGCGTTTCTGGAAGGTCATGGCGAGTTGGATGAAACGGATGTATATGACGTGAGCCGTCAACTGAGCCGGTACTTTGATGTGGATCGGGGTGCGTTGACGGATGACGTGCAGGCATTGCGCCCTTACAAGGTAGTGATTGTAGCCGCGCCGCAAGAGCCGCTGAGCGAGCAGGACAAGTATATCCTGGATCAGTATGTGATGCACGGTGGGCGAGTGCTGTGGGCGTTGGATGGTGTGCGATTGTCGGAAGATATGCTGTCGGAGAACGGTTTGACGCCGGTTATTGCGCTCGATCTTAAGTTGACGGATATGTTGTTCCGTTACGGCGTCAGGATTAATCCTGTGCTGGTGCAAGACTTGCAATGTTTGACTGTGCCGGTGGATGTGTCGGGTGCGGCAGGCGAGGCGCAGTATCAGCCTATGCCGTGGACGTTTGCTCCGCTGCTGCTGACGTCAAGCAATTCGCCTGTGACGAAGGATGTGATGCAGGTGAGCAGCGTGTTTGCCTCAACGATTGATACCGTCGGCGGAGGCGATATACAGAAAGAAGTGCTGCTGGCAACCAGTACAGCATCACGGCAGACGCATGCGCCCGCAGAGATTGACTTGAGCAACTTGCGCGTTGACCCGCAACTGTTCGGTTCGGCATATCTGCCGGTGGCAGTCAGGCTGGAGGGCGAGTTTCCGTCGGTGTTTGCACACCGGATGATTCCCGAAGGGCTGAGCGACACCGAGCGGCTGGATAGGTCGGTTAAGACCCGGCAACTGGTTGTCGCCTCGGGTAGTGTGTTGCAGAACCATTGGCAACAAGGGCAACCTCTGCCGGTGGGTTATGATCGCTATTCGGGTATTCAGTTCGGCAACCGGGATTTTGTGGTGAATGCCGTGCTTGATTTGGCGGACGACAGCGGGCTGATAGCGCTTCGAGAGAAAACAATCCTGCTGCGGCTACTGAATGACAGGAAGGCGCATGAGAGCCGGCAACTGATTCAGACGGTAAGCGTTGTAACGCCGCTGCTGCTGATAGGATTGTTAGCTATGAGCGTATGGATGATACGAAGAAGAAAATATATTTTGGCATGAAACGGATACTACTATATGGTTTGCTGCTTGCGGCAATAAGCGTGCAGGCGCAGGAAGTGTTGCCCTATCCCATGGATACGATAGACGGCAAAGTCTATTACCGTTACACGGTGGAGAAGAGCATAGGTCTGTACCGAATAAGTAAGAATTTCGGCGTTTCGCAGGAAGCCATCTTGCTGGCTAATCCTGACCTGAGAAACCGTGGTCTGACCTTTGAGGAGGTAATACGTATTCCAACCGACCTGCCTGCTACGCCGAGCGTGAAGCAGGAGGTGATTGAGGAGCCTAAGCCGGTCGTAACTGAGGAGCCCGAGCCGGTGGTAATGGTAGCAGAAGAACCCAAGCCGGCGGAGGTTGAAGAGGCGCCGGTGGCACCGGAACCCATAGATACACTAGGAGTCCTAGATACCCTAGGTGTCCTAGATTCCCTAGTTAATTCGGTGGATACGCTGCAGGCGATTACGTACACGGATACCGTGCGGTTGGTATATATGTTGCCGTTACAGGCAGAAACCGCGCATCGCAATCCGATGATCGACCGGTTCTATGACTTCTATGCCGGTTCGTTACTGGCGTTGAAGCATCACGATCCGGTGTGGGTGGACAGCCTTGGCGAGCAACATGCGACGTACTATGATGTGCGTACGTACGATATAGGCAAGTATGGCAACGAAGTATGCCAATTGATTGACTCAGGTGCTTTGGCTAATGTGGATGCATTCGTGGGACCAGCTTACTCCAAACCCGTAGAGGTTCTTTCGGCATATACCAATGAGCACGGGATACCCTTGATGGTGCCGTTCTTGCCAAGTCTGACGCCCACAGTGAAGAAGACCCCTTACCTGCTGAAGTTCAATCCCTCGGATGAAATACAGACGCATGCGCTTATGGAGTATCTGGATACGATGCGTACGCAGATCAATATTGTGACTGTGGATGCCTACGCCAGCAAATTGGACTACTCGCCGGGAATCCGTAGCCTGCGTGACAGTATCAAAGCGCGTCAGTTGCCGACAACGCATACAACCATTCGTCAGATTCTTGCAGATTCAGTAGGTGCGGCGTTGAAGGACAGTGTGGAGAATATCCTGTTGTTCCACTCGGAGCGTTACTCGAATGTGCAACTGCTGATGCCATATCTGCTATCCGGCAGACGCGGCAAGCAACTGACTATATTGAGCCAATATGCATGGCAGAGTGAGCGCATCCTGCTGCCGCAACTGTACACTACCGTGTTCCGTACGCCCGATAAGGAGGCGATGGCTCGTTATGAGCAGGATTATGCGCAGTATTTCGGTCATCAGTTGTCATCCACCCAACCGCGTTATGACTTGTTGGGATATGATTTGACGGGATATATGTTGGAGGCATTGAAGAACGGCACGTTCCACGCCTTGGATGCTTCGTATGAAGGATTGCAGTCGTCGATACTGTTCTCTGAAACTCAGAATGGCGGATACGAGAATACACATATTGTCATCGAGAGGCGTTAAGCTGCTGATATTGTTGCTGTTGACAGGTGTTCGCCTGTCAGCCCAACCGCGGCTGGAGCATGCTGAGATGTTCGTAGGCGCGTACGGGGGCGTAACGATGTCCACAGTGTTCTTCTCGCCGAAGATTTCCGGAACGAGTGACCTGCTAAAGTGGCCTTTGAGTTGGAACGCCGGTGCGGTGTTCCGCTACGGCGCGCACAAGGTCTGCTCCATCCAGGTTGAGGCAGGTTATGCGCAACGAGGCTGGCGCGAGTATTCGTCGAAAGAGGGATATGACTACTATAGAAAACTGCATTATATCCAGTTGCCGGTGTTGGCGCATATTCATTTCGGCGGGAAGCATGTGCAGGGGTTTGTGAATGTGGGTCCTCAGATAGCGTATTGTTTAGGCTCGCAGGAGTCGGGAACGAAACAAAGTACGTCAGTATATCAATATCGGGATATAGATCAAGCATTTGACTGGGGATTAGCCGGAGGATTAGGTGTATATGGCATGCACAGGAAAGCCGGTGTGTTTCAGTTGGAAGCACGTGTGCACTATAGTTTCGGCAGCATATACCACAACTCGCGTGCGGAACATTTTGCATCGTCGAATATGTTTACGGTTAGTCTGAACTTTGCGTATTTGTGGCAGATAAAGTAGTTTAGAGTTGAGAGAGAAGAAGATATATATTATCCTGCGGTTGTCATCGCTGAGTAATGTGGCGATGCTGGTGCCTGTGGTGGCGGAACTAAGTCAGGCAAACCCGGACGATGAGTTCGTGGTTATGGCATTGAAGCCTTTGGCGGATTTGTTTCACGGTTTGCCGAACGTTCGTTACCACGAGGTGGAACACGAGGTTGAGTTTGGTCATGGTTTGCTCGGATTATACAGGCAAATCAGGGCTTATCAACCGACGCAAGTGTTTGACTTGCAGGATGATCGGCGTACGCGTGTGCTGCGGCTGTTGCTGTGGCTAAACAAGGTGCCGGTGAGCACGATCTATACCGGTCGTCGCGAGCACATAGCCCTGATTAGAGCAGGATATGAGCAGTCTACGCCGCTCAAACCCGAGGTAGTGCGTTATGCCGATACATTCAAGGCAGGCAGGTTAATGCTGAATGATGAAGAGTGGCTCGTGCCGGTTTATCCGACGGGGGTAAAGAAGGTTGAACAGGTGTTTGGCAGGAAACAGGGGCGTTGGATCGGTATAGCGCCGTTCGCCAAACATCAATCGAACATGCTGCCCTATAGGACGATGAAAGAGGTAATCGCTTATTACGCTCAGCAGCCGAACACGAGGGTGTTCCTGTTTGGCGCAGGGCATATAGAGGCTGAAATGCTGCGGCAGTGGGCGTCATTGTGGGAGAATGTGGAGAGTGTGACGAATCAGTTGGCGTTGGATGGCGAACTCGAACTGATGCGGCAGATTGACGGATTGCTGTGTATGGATTCCGCCAACCAACATCTGGCAGCCTTGGTGGGCTGCAAGACGCTGAGTATATGGTGCGGAACGCATCCGTTTATGGGGTTTGCAACGCAGAGTAAAACGAATCAGATACTGTCGCTGCCGGTGAGTTGCCGTCCGTGTACGGTGCATGGCACGGAGAAATGTGTGTACCGCAACTTTGCGTGCAAAGCATTCACGGCAGATATGATCACCGAACGATTCAACGCAGTAATCAACGCGTAGCGATAAACTGCGAAGCATATAAACACGAAGTTATAAACAGAATATATGACAAGAATAATTGCATTAGCTAATCAGAAAGGCGGTGTGGGAAAGACCACAACTGCCATCAATCTATCCGCTGCCTTGGCAGCCGACGGCAAACGTGTGTTGCTGGTGGATGCCGACCCGCAGGCGAATGCCTCGTCGGGGCTCGGCGTTGAGATCCGTGAACTGGAAGCCTCAATCTACGAGTGCCTGGTCAACGGTATTGATCCGCATAAGGCGGTGATAGAAACCGAGGTGAATAACTTACACCTCATACCGTCACATATCGACCTTGTAGGCGCGGAGATAGAGATGTTGAATATGCCGGACAGAGAGCAACTGCTCAAGCGCGTGTTGCAGCAAGTGAAGAGTGATTACGACTATATCCTGATCGACTGCTCGCCATCACTGGGGTTGATTACCGTGAACGCGCTGACGGCAGCAGATAGCGTGATCATCCCTGTACAGTGTGAGTTCTTTGCGCTGGAGGGAATAGCTAAACTGCTGAACACGATCAAGATCATCAAGTCGCAATTGAACCCCGGACTGAATATTATGGGATTTGTGCTGACGATGTACGACAATCGTCTCAGGCTGAGCAACCAAGTGCTCGAGGAGGTGAAACGCCACTTTGGTGACCTGGTGTTCCATAGCGTGATTGCCCGAAACGTACGTCTGTCTGAGGCACCAAGCCACGGACAAACGATCCTTGACTACGAGCCGAAGTCAAAAGGTGCGGTGGCATATAAGGCGCTTGCCAAGGAAGTGATGAAACGATAACCTCGATATATCGAAATATCGATAATCCGAAATATCGAAACGATTATGAAGAAGACTACAGGATTAGGCAGAGGATTAGATGCCTTGATAGATACCTCGCATGTGATGACCGGCAAAGCGAGCCGGATTTCCGAGATACCGCTTAGCGAGATAGTAGCTAACCCCAACCAGCCCCGTCGTACGTTTGACGAAGAGGCGCTGCAAGAGTTGGCCGATTCGATCCGCGAGCACGGCGTTATATCGCCTATTACCCTCAAGCAGAACGTTGACGGCACGTACATGATCATTGCCGGCGAGCGTCGTTATCGTGCCGCAAAGATGGCAGGATTGTACGATATACCCGCCTACGTGCGTACGGCGAAAGACGAGCAGGTAATGGAGTGGGCGTTGATCGAGAATATCCAGCGTGAGAATCTCGATGCCATAGAAATCGCGCTCGCTTACCAGCGGCTAATGGATGATTACGAGTTGACGCAGGAGCAGATGGCGGAACGTGTGGGCAAGAAACGTGCCACGGTAGCCAACTACCTGCGACTGCTGAAACTACCTGCTGAGGTGCAGATGGGCATCAAGGAGCGCAAACTCGACATGGGTCACGCTCGCGCAATCTTAGGCAGTTCGTCGCCCGAGCAGCAGTTGTCGCTTTATCGTAGAATTATTGCCGAGGGACTGAGTGTGCGTCGCGTAGAAGAACTGGTGAGTGTGGGTCAGCAGCAAGCCAAGACGCCCCGTCAACCGAGGAAGAATGCGCGTTCGGCATATCCGGCACAACAGATGTGGCTGGAGCAGCGCCTGCAGCACGCGGTGAAGGTGAGTGACGGAAAGATCACTATCGCCTTCAAGGACGAACAAGAACTGAATACGATCATTGACCAATTGCGCCAGTAAGCATTGAAAGCCTTCCGCTACATAGTGCTGTTGTCTGTACTCTGTCTGCCGCTCACAGGGTGGGCTGACGAGCAGGATCCTTTTGCCTTCAAGCAGGATTCCGCACAGCTGATAGATGTGTCGGAAGTGAAAGCAGATACTTTGCCTAAAGTAGCGTGGCGACCTGATCCCTTGCGGGCTGTATGGCTGGGGGCTATCTTCCCGGGTTTGGGACAGATTTACAACCGCTCGTGGTGGAAAGTGCCGATCGTGTATGGCTCGTTCATGGGCTGCGGCTACGCCATCATGCTTAACCAGCAGTCGTATTCGGAGTATAAATCCGCCTACCTGCTGTTGTATCAAGATAACGAGAGCGGCACTGTTTCGGATGATCCGTTGAAATTGTACAACGCTATCCTGCCGGACGGTTATACGATTGAGCGTATGGGTGGCACATCGGCTTATTTGGGTAAGTTGCAGAACTGGCAGAACACGTACCGGCGGTATCGGGATATATCGATTGTGGTGACTGTGGTTGTGTATGCCTTGTCGCTGGTGGATGCGTTTGTGGATGCGGAGTTGTTTGACTTTGATATATCGCCCGACTTGTCGATGCAGGTTGAGCCGGCTATATACCACGACCCGATGCTGCATCGCACGAACGGCGAGGTGCATTTGGCGATACGGTTTTAAAGACTAAAATGAAAAGACTGATATTTATAGTAACAATCCTGCTTCTTTTGCCTGAGTTACGGGCAGAGGATAGTTTGCATGTTGTTGCCCCGGATACCCTGCCGGCTATCACATCTGAGCCTGCCGATGAACCGCTGGACTCCATTGACATCAGGCTCTTTGAGTGGATGATGGCAGGTCTGGATACAACGGCATGTGTCGGTTCGCCGGATACAACAGCCCTGGCTGACAGTATTTACAAGCAACGTTTGCAGGCGTTACCGTGTATCATTGAGTTGCCGTACAATCCGATAGCCAAGCGGTACATCCAACGTTACATCAAGCACGGTCCGCGGCAGACGGCACGTATTATGCGCGAGTCGGAATACTTCTTCCCGATCTTCGAAGAAGCACTTGGTCGTCACAACCTGCCGTACGAGTTGAAGTACGTGCCTGTGATTGAGTCGGCTCTGCGTCCGACCGCACGCTCCAAGGCCGGTGCAGCAGGGTTATGGCAGTTCATGCCGGCTACCGCCAAACGCTACGGCTTGGAAGTGAACTCGCTTGTGGACGAGCGTTTGGATGTATATAAATCCACCGAAGCGGCGTGTGTGTTCCTGCAGGCGCTGTACACGATATTCGGAGAATGGAATCTGGCTATTGCCGCGTATAACTGCGGACCGGGAAACGTACGTAAAGCTATCCAGTACGCCGGCGGCAAACGTGATTTCTGGAGTATCTATCCCTACCTGCCGCACGAGACGAGGATGTATGTGCCGCTGTTCATTGCTTCGAACTACGTGTTCGGTTATGCCGGTGAGCATGGGATATGTGCCGATACGATTCGTGCCGACCGCATGCTGACCGATACAATCGTCATCAAGGATCGCATGCATCTCAGGCAGGTAGCCGAGGTACTTGATATCCCTCTCGAAGACTTGCGGTATCTGAATCCGCAATATACGCGGGATATATTGCCGGGCAACAAGGCGTACAGACTTTGTCTGCCGATGGAGCAGACAGCCGGGTTTATCTCGCAGCAGGATACCATCATCGCCTACAATGCCAAACAACTGATCTATGACCGTCGTGCGGAGATCGACATGGCGCAGAAGACCAGCGTCGCCGGTGGTTATACGGTCAACGGCAAGATGTATTATAAGATAAAACAAGGCGACACCCTTGGCAGTATTGCCAAGAAGTTCCACGTGACTGTCAGCCAACTCCAGAAATGGAACGGACTGACCGGCACAAACATTTATGCAGGCAAGAATCTGCGCGTAAGCCTGTAGGGTAGTTTATAGATGAGTGTTTAGAGTTTAGAGAGATGGCAGAACGAATATATTTTTCTATGCGAGAGACGATCGAGGCTACAGGTCTTGAGGCGCCTACGTTGCGCTATTGGGAGAAGCAGTTTGAGCAGCTCTCGCCGCGCAAGGACGGTCATGGCAACCGCTACTACACAGCGGAAGATATCGCCCTGATCAAACGCATACGCTTTATTCGTGATGAGATGAAGATCACGCGCATCGAGGCCATCCGCAATGAACTCCAAGCGGGCGAACGCAAGACCGACGTGCGTAGCGAAGCCGTCGAGCGACTTACACGCATCCGTCGCAAACTGGAGGATCTGGAGCGACTGCTTTGTATCGCGTTGGTGTGTGTGCCGCTGTTGACTTCCTGCCGGGGTGATGTGCTTTCGGCGGGGAAGATGGTGAGCGTATTGACCGACCTGCATCGTATGGACGGTATGTTGCAAGTGAAAGGCATAACACGCTTGAGCAAGGAAGATGAGATAGCGTACTACGATGCCGTGCTCGCTTCGCACGATGTGACTCGCGCGCAGTTTGATTCATCGCTCGTGTGGTACACCATGCACCCGCAACGCTTCAACAAGTTGTATCCGCGTGTGAAGAAGAATCTCGAGGCAGAGCATGAACTCTACGTCGATGCCTCCGAGCGTCAGAAAATGATTCGCGAGGCACGGAAGGAGCACTTTGCCTTGTTCACCTACGAACGCGTGGTGGCAAGTGTGCAGCACGGTGGTTATATGCCGGATGAGTACCGTCAGATGCCGATAGATACCTTGCATGTGGATATACCTATCCGTGAATAATGGTGAATGGTTAATGGTGAGTGGTTAATGGTGACTAAGAAGATCCTGATATGTGGTCCGTGTGCAGCTGAGAGTGCGGCACAGATGGATGTCATAGCACGTTCGATGAAGGATGTGCTGCAGGGCGTTTCTGCACAGCTCGATTCCATATTGCGCGCCGGACTATGGAAGCCAAGGAGTCAGCCGTCGTCGTTTCAGGGCGTAGGTGCCGAAGGTTTGCCGTGGCTCATAAATGCTGCCGATTATTTAGGCGTTCCCGCCGCAACCGAAGTGGCACAGGTCGAACATCTGCTTGCAGCCTACCAGGCTGGTATACGTCACTTTTGGATAGGTGCGCGCACTACCTCCAACCCGTTTATGGTGGAAGCGTTGGCAGGGGCACCGATAGCTGACAAACAGAGTGTCACGTGGTACGTGAAGAACCCCATCTCGCCGGACATGAACCTGTGGAGTGGGGCAGTAGAGCGGCTGAAGGGAGCAGGCTATGAGCATATATGCGCTATCCATCGCGGGTTTGCGTTGGGTGAGCATGCGTCGGGTGTGTATCGCAACGCGCCGATGTGGTCGCAAGCGATAGAGTTCAAGCGTCGGTATCCGGCTATACCTCTGCTTACTGATGCGAGCCATATAGCCGGCAAAGCCGATCATGTGTCGGAGGTAGCGGAGCAAGCGATGCGCATGGGTATGAACGGACTGATGATAGAGGTGCACCCCGATCCGCAAATCGCCTTGAGCGATGCCGAGCAACAACTCACACCTGCACAACTCTCAGACCTCTTACAGCATTTGGCAGCGATGGATACAACGGCACAAACAGCGCAGAGTGCCGAACTCACAGCCCTGCGTCAGCAGATTGACGAGACGGACGACGAATTGTGGGCACTACTCTCCCGACGCTTGGATATAGCCCGCCAGATAGGTGACTACAAACGCCGTCACGGGTTGTCTGTGCTACAACAGGCGCGCTATGAAGAGATCCTGCAACGGCGCATGGCGTGGGCTAAAGAACATGGCATAGATCCCGAATCTGCCAAGCAGATTATGGATATCATCCACGAGCAAAGTGTTCTCAAACAACTGTAGACTAAAATAATAATATTATGAATATATCTTACAATTGGCTTAAACGTTACATCTCTCTGCCGGACGATGCAGAGAAAGTGGCAACCATCCTTACCTCCATCGGTCTGGAGGTGGGGACAGTAGAAGAGGTTCAATCCATCCGTGGTGGATTGAAGGGTTTGGTAGTTGGTCATGTGCTGACCTGCGTCGAGCATCCTAACTCCGACCACCTGCATATCACCACGGTCGATCTGGGCAACGGCGAACCCGTGCAGATCGTTTGCGGCGCGCCGAACGTAGCTGCCGGACAGAAGGTCATCGTGGCTACCATCGGTACCGTTCTGTACAGCGGCGAGGAGTCGTTCACGATCAAGAAGGGTAAGATTCGCGGCGAGGAATCATTAGGTATGATCTGCGCCGAGGATGAAATAGGCGTGGGTACCGACCATGCAGGTATCATGGTATTGCCCGAAGATACTCCGGTAGGTCTGCCAGCCAGCGAGTATTTCCACTTGGAAAATGATACCCTCATCGAGGTGGATATCACGCCTAACCGTTCGGATGCGATCTCGCACTACGGCGTGGCACGTGATCTGTATGCCTACTATCAGGCGCACGGGCAGAACGATGTCACCCTCACCCGTCCGGACGAAAGCGGCTTTCGCATCGACGACCAGGAAAGCCCTATCTCCGTCAGCGTCGAGAACACCGAGGCGTGCCCGCGTTATAGCGGCGTGATGATTCGTGGCGTACATGTTACAGAGAGTCCCGAGTGGCTGAAGAAAGCCCTGACGACCATCGGTCTGCGTCCGATCAACAGCATTGTGGATATAACCAACTTCGTGCTGCATGAGTACGGTCAGGCTCTGCACGCCTTCGATGCCGACAAGATTGCCGGTAACCGTATTATCGTCAAGAACTGCGCCGAAGGAACGCCGTTCGTCACCCTCGACGGTGCGGAGCACAAACTCTCGGCTGCCGACCTGATGATCTGCAACGAGCAGGCTCCTATGTGTATAGCCGGCGTGTTTGGCGGACTCGACTCCGGTGTGACGGAGCAAACGACGAACATCTTCATCGAGAGTGCCTATTTCCACCCTGTAGGTATCCGCAAGACGGCACGTCGCCATCAGTTGCAGACCGACGCTTCGTTCCGTTACGAGCGCGGCTGTGACCCCAACAATACCCTGCACGTACTCCGTCGTTGTGCTGCCCTCGTGCGCGAAGTAGCAGGTGGCAGAATCTGCCAACCTATAGACATCCAGAACGGCGAAAGTAAGCCTATTAACGACGGACCATTCATGCCACCGTTCTTCGTGGAGTTCAGTATCGAGCGTTGCCGCCAACTCATCGGCAAAGAACTTGGCGAACAGACGATCGAAACCATCCTCCGTGCCCTCGAGATACATATTATCGCCAAGCATGGCGACCTGTGGCAACTTGGCGTGCCTCGCTACCGCGTGGATGTGCAGCGTGAGTGCGACGTCGTGGAGGATATCCTGCGCATCTACGGCTACAACAACATCGAGTTCCCCGACAAACTGAACACCAACCTCAGTTACGGAGTCAAACCCGATCCCCAACGCTTGCAGACGCGCATCAGCGAACAACTCTCTGCGCAAGGGTTCTATGAGATACTCAACAACTCGCTCACCAAAGTTGCCTACTACGAGTATGCAGGTAACCTCGACTCCTGCGTGAAGATCCTCAATCCGCTTTCACAAGATCTCGGCGTGCTTCGTCAGTCGCTCCTGTTCGGCGGACTCGAGAGCATCCAGCGTAACGCCAACCGCAAGAACGCTGACCTCAAGTTCTATGAGTTCGGTAATTGCTACCATTTCCACGCTGTGCCGGAGAATGTCGATCCCCTGCGCGCGTACAGCGAAGAGATGCATTTGGGTGTATGGATCACGGGCAACAAAACCCTGCAATCCTGGGTGATGAAGGAGCAGCAATCGACGTTCTATGAATTGCGCGCCTACGTCGAGAATATCCTGCGCCGCTTGGGCGTGAACGTCAACGCGCTCGTCTATACGCCGATCGAGAAGTCGCCGCTCTATGCCGACGGACTGATCGTTAGCGCCCAGAACGGCAAGCAACTCGGCACCCTCGCTATCGTCAGCCGCGAACTGCGCAAGCAGTTTGACATCGACAACCCCGTCTTCTTCGCCGACCTCGAATGGAAAGCTCTGCTCAAGCAGAACAAACAGTACAAGCCCGTCATTACCGACCTGCCCAAGTTCCCGGCTGTGAAGCGTGATTTCGCCCTGCTCGTGGATAAGACCGTGCAGTTCGCTGATCTGGCGCGTACTGCGTACCAGACGGAGAAGAAGTATCTGAAGAATGTCTATCTGTTCGATGTCTATGAGGGCAAGAACCTCGAAGCCGGCAAGAAGTCCTACGCCTTGTCGTTCATCCTGCAAGACGAAGAGAATACGCTCAAGGACAAACAGATCGAAAACATAATGACCCGTCTGCAAAAAGCGTTTGAAGACACCTTCGGCGCAACATTACGTTAATCTCGAAAATTATGCAAAAGATTCTATCAATAGTAGCCCTCTTGCTCCTTTCCGCCACGCTCCCGCTTATGGCGGAGGATAAGGAGCATCGTGTCGCAAACCGCCATGAACTGCGCCTCGGCTGGGGTGATCAGAACTTCGAACATCTGATCTGGCACAAACAACCGCAGCCGGTCAATACCCTGCCAACGACCTACCAAGCCGTCTATAACGAAAACTACCGCTATGCCCAACACTGGTTTGTGGAGTATCAGTATCGCCAGACGTTTTGGTTCAGCTATGGCGGATTGTTCGACGGCAGTGGTGTGCTCTGGGACGAAGTGACGCGTAATGGCGTGGGTGACGAGATCAGCCGCGACAAGAACCACTCGTTCTACAATCTCGTTTTCATGCCTAAGGTGTATTTCACCTACCTGTATCATCCCAACGTGTCGCTTCACTCAGGCATAGGATTCGGTATGAACATCAACGGCGGTACAGAAAAGGACTACAAAGGACGATATACCGTTGTTGCGCCTGCACTGGATCTGACTCTGTTCGGCATAGAGGTGTGTTACAAGAATTGGTTTGCTGCGGCTGACCTCGGTGCGTTGATATCGCTTACTGACGGACAGCATATTTATCAGTTAGGCAGCAGGATGATTACCGTTTCCATTGGAAGAAATTTCTAAATTCATTACGGCTATGAAGAAATCTTCAATCTTCAATCTTCAATCTTCAATCATTTTGCCAACCCTTCTGTTGGCAACCATGCTCGCTTCCTGTACGTGGGGCGACTACTTTGTGGTGGATTTCGACCAGCTGCCCGCGGGCGACAGCACGATGTTCCGTGTCGTTTCCCGTCGCAATACCGAATTTGCCAATGGTTTTCCTGCTGACTGCTACCTGCCGGACGGTCAACCGCTCAATCAGTGGCGGGACGATGAACCGAGCGCTATCCCTCAACCCCGACGCACTTCCAGCGTGTCGGCGGCGGGGTTCTTGCAATCGCTTCTCGACCAGATTAATGGCAAAAAAGTCGTAGAGATAAGCGGCATATACGAATCTACCGACACCAAAGGCAACCCCATTACCCTATCTGGTAAAGTCCTACTGCCGGCTGACGGCAAGTTCGACCGCTATATCCTTGTCTCCCACTATACCATCGGCTCCAATAGCGAGGCACCCAGCAACTGCTTCCCGCTCGAGGGAATCCTGTGCAGCATGGGCTATGCCGTCATCTGCCCCGACTATATCGGTTACGGCGTTACGGCTGACAAGATCCATCCGTATCTGGTGATGGAAGTCACAGCTGCCAATGTAGTGGATATGTATCTGGCGGTCAAGAAGTATTTCCAGGCCGTCAAACTCCGTCCCAAGCACGACGATATCTACCTGATGGGTTACTCCCAGGGCGGAGCTACAACCATGGCGGTGGAGTACATGATCGAGGAGGTCTATAACCCATATCTTCTTGACGACGACCCGATCCGTATCCGTTGCGTGTATGCCGGCGGAGGTCCGTACGACATCAAGGCTACCTACGAACGATTTGTTACAACCAATGTCGCCGACTACCCCGTGGCAGTACCCCTCGTGCTGCAAGGCATGATTGTTGGCAACGGTCTCAACCTCGAGATGAACACGATCATGCAGCAATGGCTCTGCGACAATATCGACGAATGGGTTAACAGCAAGAAGAATACTACCGCTGAGATGAATGCACTCATCGGCACCAAAGTCACCAGCAAGATGCTCACACCCACAGGCATGGATATGCAGAGCAAGGAGGTCAGCGAACTGTTCAAAGCCATGGTGCAGAACTCCATCGTTTCCTACTCGTGGATGCCGCAGGCACCCGTGTATATGCTGCACTCCATCGACGACGAGACGGTGACCTTCCTCAACGCTACCAATGCCAGGACACGTTGGTCGGATGCGAACATCACCTATAACTTCGGGCACTACGGGGGGCACGTCAAGACCTGCCTACGCTTCATCCTGACCGTTCAAACCCTCCTCGCTCTCGAACAACAACAAGAAAAAAAGAATCTTAATTAACAGCTTAACAGTTTAACAACTTAACAGCTTAACAGATTATGACCAAGTACATATATATAACGCTCGTCTCCCTCGCCCTCTGCATGCTCACCGCATGCAATCCCGAGGCGAATGCTGTCAGCGGAGACCATGTTAAGATCGATATCTATACCAATGTCGTCTCGTCCGGGTATATGCAGGTTACGTTCCGCCCGAATGCCGATGCCTACTACCATGTGGGTATTGTGCCTATTGATCAGGCGCCTGATACATCCAGCGCTGTCAGCGTCAAAAACTTTATGCAGCAGCAACTCGACCGCACCTATGCCGACTATCTCGATTGGCGGGCGCTGTTGCTCGAAGAGGGTGTGTCAACTATTGCCGAGTTCGCTACCCACTCGCTTCAATACGGCTCGGATAAGCACTATTTCACTTTCCTTGTTCCCGATAACGAGTATATGATCTACGCTTATGCCGTCGATGCCAAAACCAACAAACCCGACGGCAAGTTCGCTTCCTTGTTTATCCGAACTGAACGTACGTCCATGTTCGAAGACCTGCAGTTCGAGTACCGCGTGCGTGGGTACTGGGATTATGTCTATCCTGTCTATCAGCTCACCGACGATGCGGCTCCCGAAGTCCTCACCTGGGTGCCGTGGGCGGGCGCATCCGTTGACTCAGCCACTCTCGCCGAGAGCGACTATACTAATCCCAAAGAGTATTTTATGGATTTGTTTGACGAATATACGCTCTATAAGCAGAACAACTATATCCACTTCGGCATCGACGCCCGCAACAACGACTACTACACCCCCGGCACATCCGAGACGATCTTCGAGGAAGGTCACACCTACTATACAGGCCTCTCGCTCATGGATGGCTACCTGTCTGACTCAACCCTGTATATCTATCGTTTCCGCTGGGATAACGAACAAACCCAACTCTACCTCACTCCCAAGGATGCACTAACTACCGAGTGGTAATCTGATATGCTTAGAGGGCGACATAACAACCTGCATCCGCTGCTCAAGATAGCAGAGTGGCTACTGCTGATGGTGGTAGGTTTGCTTGTAGTGTACAGCATATGGCTGGCGCTACCGATCAACCACGTGGATACAGGTGCCCTACTGCTCATGCAGGCGATGCAGGCAGTGGGGGTGTTTATCTTTCCTGCGATGGCAGCATGGTATCTGTGGGAAGACAGAGCACAGATCGCTAACGCTGATAGAAAACAGAGGTTGGACTATCGGTTAGTCTTGCTGAGCGTGGGGATCATGGTGACGGCTATACCGCTGATCAACTGTCTGGTGGCGTGGAACGAGAGTATACGATTGCCGGAAAGTATGGCGGGGATAGAGCAACAAATGCAGCTGATGGAGCAACAAGCCGAACAGGTCTTACGGCGGTTCATGACGTACAAGGACGGCGCGTGGTGGGTATTAGCGGTGAACCTCGTGGTGCTGGCTGTGTTGCCGGGCATAGGAGAGGAGATGGCGTTTCGCGGCGTACTGCAATCATTCTTCCGCAACCGGCATGTGGCTGTGTGGGTGACGGCGGCGGTATTTTCGTTTGTGCACTTTCAGTTCTACGGGTTCATACCCAGACTGCTGATGGGTGCGTTGTTAGGTTATATGTATGCATGGAGCGGACGATTAGGCTACAATATGATCATGCACGTGACGAACAATGCGCTGTCGGTGATTGTGTTTTACATGGGAGAGTACGTATGGCACCTACCTCAAGCGGAGATAGATGCCATAGGCACGGGGCAGACATGGTGGCTGACACTCATTTGCACGCCGGTGATGGTTGCGCTGATCTGGTTGTTCAATGCAAAATTAAAAACAATCGTATTTAAAGATTGATGATTAGTGATTTCTGTTTGGCATGGTATTTGTTTTGCTTCTTACGAACCAATAAAAACAATTAGGTATGAAACGAATTATGATTCTGGCTATAAGTGCCATGCTTGTCGCAAACGTATGCGCACAAGGCCCCGCCCCCAAGGACAGTACTGCTAAGCAGCAAACCAAAGAGGAGCGCGTGGAACAAGACATCAAGCGTCTGACGCACGAGTTGATGCTGAGTGACAAACAAGCTGAGAAGTTCGCCGTTACGTTCCGCGAATTCGTTGCAGCAAGAGACCAAATCTTCGAGAAGAATGCCAAAGCCCCGGATGCCGAAGCACGCAAGAAGCTTTCGGAAAAGGAATTGGATCAATTAGCCAAGGAGCGGTTTAACGGTATGAAGGAGTGGGCTAATCTGCAATCGAAATATTACGATAAGTTCCGCAAGAACCTTTCAGCACGTCAAGTGGAAAAGGTGCTTCTGCTCAACGAACCGTTTGATCCAAAGCCTTGTCCCGGCAAGTGTCATAGACATGAGCAGTTTCGTCACGAACATCCGCATCACCAGCAGCCGCGAATCGAGCAGCCACGTCACGGGGAATCACGTTGACCGATGAAAAAAACTGAGCGATGGCTCAGTTTTTTTGTTTGATGTTGTTTGATGTTGTTTGAAGTTGTTTGAAATGGTTTGATGTTGTTATTCAAGCAATATCTGAATTTTGTTTTCCATTTCGAGGAGTTCGTCGCGCAGCGTAGCAGCGAGGTCGAAGTTAAGATCTTTGGCTGCTGCGAGCATCTGTTTGCGTTTCTGGTCAGCCGCTTTTTGTAGCTGCTTGGCATTCATCTGTTGCCACGGAGCGGTCTTCCAGCCCTCGCGGATACGTTGTTGCAGTTCTTGACGCTCCTTTTCCGCGTCGTGATAGAGGTCAGCGAGTGCGCCGGTGTTGATAGCCTTGTTGATGGCGGTGGGCGTAATGCCATGCTCGGTATTGTAAGCGATCTGTATGGCGCGTCGGCGGTTGGTTTCGTCGATAGTCATCTGCATCGAACGCGTGATGCGGTCGGCGTACATAATCACCTTGCCGTTGACATGTCGTGCGGCGCGTCCTGCGGTCTGAGTGAGTGAGCGATGGTCGCGAAGGAAACCCTCCTTGTCGGCATCGAGGATAGCAACGAGCGATACCTCCGGCAAGTCTAATCCCTCGCGCAGCAGATTGACGCCCACGAGCACGTCGTAGATACCCTTGCGCAGGTCTTCCATGATCTTGATGCGCTCGATGGTATCGACATCGGAGTGGATATATGCCGAGCGGATATTGTATTGGCGCAGATAGTCGTCGAGTTCTTCCGCCATGCGTTTGGTGAGCGTGGTAACGAGTACGCGCTGTTCGCGCTCGACGCGTTGCTGTATCTCCTCGAGCAGGTCGTCGATCTGATGCTCCGACGGACGCACATCAATCTCGGGATCAAGCAGTCCTGTCGGGCGGATGAGTTGCTCGACCACGATGCCTTCCGATTGCTCCAACTCATATTCTGCCGGCGTTGCGGACAAAAATATAGTTTGACGGTTGTCAGCCAAACTTGGCTGACCACTTATGCCCGTCTTCTCCTCCCACTCCTCGAAGGTAAGCGGTCGGTTGTCGCGTGCGGCAGGCAGACGGAAACCGTAGCGCACGAGGTTGTCCTTACGCGCTTTGTCGCCGCCGTACATGGCGTGAATCTGCGGGATCGTGACATGGCTCTCGTCCACGATAACGAGCATATCATCGGGGAAGTAGTCAAGCAGGCAGTACGGCGGAGTGCCGGGTTCGCGTCCTTCGAAGTAGCGGCTGTAGTTCTCCACACCGGAGCAATAACCGAGTTCCTGAATCATCTCGATGTCGTAATGCACGCGCTCGTCAATGCGCTTGGCTTCCAATTCCAGACCGGCATTATGGAAGAAGGCTATCTGGTCTTCCAGGTCGCGCTTTATCTCACCGATAGCGCGGTCGATGCTCTCGCGTGAGGTGCAGAAGATTGTAGCGGGGTAGATGTTGAAATACTCAAACTCCTCAATGGGATTGAGTGTGACGAGTTCGAGCGAACTGATGGCGTCGATAGTATTGCCGAAGAACTCCACGCGGAGGATATAGTCGGCGTAGGCGAGTGCAATATCGATGGTGTCGCCCTTGACGCGGAACTTGCCGCGCGCAAGCTCGAGGTCGTTGCGTACGTACTGCGCTGCCACAAGTGCTTTGAGTAGTTCGTCCATCCTGATCGTCTGATCGCGGCGGATAGAGATGCAGTTGAGCGTGAAGTCCTGCGGACTGCCTATGCCGTACAAACAACTGACGGACGATACAACAATCACATCCTTTCGTCCCGAGAGTAGTGCCGCCGTGGCAGAGAGCCGCAGTCGGTCGATTTGCTCGTTGATGCTCAGGTCTTTCTCAATATACGTATCCGTAGAAGGGATATATGCCTCAGGCTGGTAGTAGTCGTAGTAGCTGACGAAGTACTCAACCGCATTGTGCGGAAAGAACGTGCGCATCTCGGAGTAGAGCTGTGCGGCGAGTGTCTTGTTGTGGGAGAGAATCAGCGTCGGGCGGTTGAGCTGAGCGATGACGTTGGCTATGGTGAAAGTCTTGCCGCTACCCGTTACTCCTAATAAGGTTTGCGCGCGCGCGCCCGAGCGCACGCCATCGACGAGTGCCGAGATGGCTTGCGGCTGGTCGCCGGTGGGGGTGTATGCTGATTCGATGCGGAACATTGTGGGGGTTGATTAGCCAATATTGGCTAATTACTTTTGTTGTTGTTGCTGTTGCTGTTGCTGGCGTTGTTTGCGTTCGCGGTTGCGGCGGGCGTCACCCCAGTTGAAGTCGTGGTTAACCACGAATCCTACACCCTCGACCATGCCTGCCTGACGCAGGGAGTACTTATCGACCGTGTGGGTGTAACCCTTAACGCGCAACATACCGTCGGGGGTAATCATGTACTCTACATCCAGATCACCGAACACGGGTCGGTTGTTCAGGTCGTTGTAGCGATAGCCGACATTACCGTTGATGAGCAATCCGTCGATAGGCTGGATGGATATCTGCGCCTCGTACTCCCGCGACGCATCCGCTCCCTCGCCATCGGTGCGGAAGTTGATACCGAAGGTGAAGATGTTCGTCAGTTTGCTCAACCACGCATTGATCTGTCCTGTGACGGTAGATGACAGCAGCGAGTACGTCTCGTTGAGTCCCGTCGTGTTCGTGCTGCGCAGGTATTCGGGTGTGAAGAACCGGTTGAACACGAGCAGATACAGCACCTCACGCATCAACATGTCGTCGCTGTTGATGAACGAGCGCACCTGTGCTTGTACGGACTCATCGCTTTGCGGGAGTTCGATGCCGAAGGACAGGATCGGGTTGGATATATTGTCGCGCAGGTAGATGATGCAGTTGACGGGCACGGAGGTACGCGTTGTTTGTACGGACGACAGGTCGCTACCGAACAAGTCTTTGAGCGAGGCTATAACGTGGTACTTGGCAGTCACGTCAAGCGTCATATCCATCGGCCCGCCGTTCCACGAGATAGATGAGCCGTCGCTGATAGTAAAGTCACGATGAACCATATTGCCCAGGGCGTAACTCAGGTTACCCTGTTGCAGGGTAAGTGAGCCTTGCAGCTGCAGGTCGTTGTTGATCAGGTGTACGCGCATGTTGCCGTTACCGCGTCCGCGGAGCATGTCGTCGCTGTTGCTGCCCAGTTGGGTATAGAACTGCGTACCCGGGTCAACGGTAACAAACAAATCAATATCCACTTCAGATTGCTTAGGCCGTTTAATCGGTGTTTTCGTTTGCTGGGTAACGCTGACCGTATTCTTGTCAACAAACGTGATGAAACTGTTCTCTTTGGCATTGCTTGCGCCTGCGATGTTCAGATGGAACACCGACCCTTTCTGCGACTTGGCGTAGGCGACGAGGTTGACTTTGTCATCGTCGCCGAACAGATGGACGGTGCCTGTGCCATAGATCTTGCCATAGAACGATGCGTCGCTGCTGTTCTGTAGGTCGAGCACGATGGCATTGTTGGCGAACATCCTGAGGTCGTAGTGGAAGTCCTTGAAGTTCGTGTGGTTGACTGCGCCGTTGAGGCGAACGGTGTGCCCCTCTTTGTCATACACGGTGTGGTGCGGGAAGATGATCGACGTGCTATCCATGAAGATGGAGTCGCGCACGTAATACGTCACGCCCGTGAACGGCACCGTGATGGCTATATTATGCGGCAGCGCTTCGATGGTGACCCATGTATATTTCTGTCTGCCGAACACGTGCACGTGCCCCGAGGCTCGTCCGGTTATGTCGTGCAGGAATCCTTTCGTCCAATGGTTGATGAATCCCATATTGAACGAGTCGGGATAGATATGCAGGCTCCACGTCTTGTCTTCCAGCGGTGTGATCAGTCCGTTGAGGTCAGCCACATGTCGTCCGGCATCGGTCACATCGCCACCTATCTCTACGGCTTTGCGTTGGCTGTTGAATTTCGCCCACGCATTCATCTCGCCTATAGGGCTACCGTTGAGTCCGGCATTTGCTACATGCAGGTCGGCGTTGAGTTGCAGGTTACTCATTACGCCATAGAGTGTGGCAGCACCGGTAATCTTGCCTTGTGCAGTCAGCGTTCGCTCGGCGAGGTTGGTGTAGCCTAATATAGTGCCCAGGTCGATGTTCTTCAGTCGTACGTGCAGGGAGTCCTCCAGGTGGGTAGAGGCGACGCCGTCGATGTAGATATGTTTCTGATCGCTTCCCAGCCACAGGTGCTCCACTTGAACGGCTGTATCGGCAGCGGTATAGGTGATGCGTGCCGGGTCGATAAGCCATTGTGTGTTGGCGACAAACAGACGTGACGGAAGAATATGAGTTGTTATCATCGGCTTATGTGCGAACTCGTTGAGGGTGGTGAGCACGCCGAGTTGTCCGCCGTAGGTCTCTTCGGCATCGTTGTTCAAGTCAACTGACAGCAGTACGGAATCGTGCATCGCCATCAGGCTGAGCATGAGGTCGGCATTGCCTAAGCCCAAGGAGTCGGGCAGGTCGATATGTGCCGACGAGCGCAGGTTGATGCGATCGCCGACGTTGTCGGCTGAGATGATAATGTCGTTGATCTTTTGCTTGCCGATCTTCAGCACTGGCACAACCCCGCTCACCGCCACACGGCGATGCGGCTCGTCGATCATACCCTTGATGGTCAGATTACCGCTTTGGGAGATATTGAAGGGCAAAATGTCGAGGATCTTGTCCAAATCATGGACGTAGAGGTAGAACCGTGCATCGGTGGTCGATGGTCGGCTCTTGAGTTGCTGGCGCGTGGTGGCGTCAAACAGGTGCGGCAAGTAGTGCACGGCGATCTTCTGTGCACTTGTGCCCAGTTCGGTGTAACTGAAATGTCCGGCAAAACGCCCGACGGCGTAGTCGGATTGCAGTTTGAGGTTATGGTGCGTCGGGTCATCGCTATCCGACTCAGCAAGGATCTTGAACTGATTCATCCGCGCCGTATCACCCGCATTGGCGATGAGCAAACTGTCCAGCACAAGATAGCCGTTGATGTGGTCGATATGCGTACCGTAGAAGTTGACGTACAGTTTGCCTTGGATATCGTTGTCCGAAAGTTTGTCGGTCAGATTAAGCGCATCGAGGCGCAAGTGTTGCAGGTCGAGCGTGATGTTAATCAGCGGCGACGTCTCGCTCAGATCCAGCAGCCCGTCCAGCGACAGTTGGATGTTCGGATCGTGGGTGTGGAGCGAACCTTCGATGTAATCCGGTTGGTACTTGCCGTTGAACCGGATATTGGAGTAGTTGTAGCCTTTGTATCGCACGTGCTGGATGGCTACGTCAAACAAGCCTTGCATTGGTTGGTTGTTGGCGGTATGCCCGTTTGCCCGCATACGCATGGTAAGCGTACCCAGGTCTTTGTTGCCGAGCAACCGCCCGACATGAAAACGGCGTGTACCGATCTCGCCGTTAAACGTCAAGTCGTTGAACTGACTGTTGAGTTGAGCGTGCCCGTCGGTGGTGAGCAGTCCCAAGGCAGTACGGAACGAGCCATGCAGGTTCATGTCGCGCAACTGACCGTCGATGATACCGTTGTAGTGCATCTCGCCCAAGCGATACACATGTACGGGCAGTTGGTAAGGGTGATCCAGAATGTCGGCAATGAAGTCTTGCAGCAGCGCGGCTTTGACCATCATATCCTGACACTCGGCACGCAGTTGCAGACTGTCGAAGTCCTGCCATTTGTACGCCGTAGCAGCCCCGCGGAAGAACGGCACGCCTTTGTACGACACACTCAGTCCGCTCAGTATGACCGAGTCGCGGTTGCCCTCCAGCGATGCTGTCAATCCTACTTTGCCGTCGGTGGATTTAACTTGAGGAATGAACAGCCCGAGGTCGCGACCGCAGATATACGTATCTGACAGCCGCAGGGTGAACGAGGTGGGGTCGATATGTACGACTTCGCTATTGAGTTGGGAGTTAGGCAATCGCACGTACAGTTTAGGCATATCTACCACCGAGTCGTGGGATATAACGCATGCCTCCATCGCGCAGAGTTCGAACAGCTTCAGCGGTTTGCGATGTTTGCCCACCGTTCGGTAGTCAAGAATAGTACCGCGAAGCGTACGGATCTCAGCTTCTATGCTCGCGCTATCCAGGCGCTGCAAGCCAACCCGTGCTTCGGCATCGGTGAGCAGCAGGGTATCTATACGTGCACGGATGCCCGTGATGTGCACATCATCTGCCTGGAACGACAGACCTAATGGTGCTCTCTTTGTTGTGTCTTGGCTTTGCAGGGCACGAAGCAGAAACGCATAGTTGTTGTCGTGCAGGTTGACGTATGGTTGGTCGATGATTATCTTGCGAACCGACACTTTCTTGTTGAGCAAGTCGCGCATACGCATCTGCACATCGATGCTGTTGATATGCGCCAGGGTGTCGCCCTGCTGGTCAGACAGATAGACGTCATCGATATGCAATGTGTTGAAGAACCGGTACTCCACATTCCTCACATCCACCTCGGCATGCAGGGCTTGTGATACCTCGGCTGCCAGCCAACGCACAGCCGCCGTCTGCACCTCACCGTTGCGTACCAGCAACGACAGCATATACACAACCATCAGGCTGCATATAATCAGTATCGATACTATGTACGCTACACGTTTCAAACCTTTAACTTTATACTCTCAACACTCAACTTCTCTCAACACTCAACTCTCAACACTCAACTATAAATCACGTACCCGGCTACACCGGCTAATACGATGAGCAGAATCGGGTGGGAGAGGGTAGTAATAATCTTCTTAACCGCTGGCTGCTTGCTATGGATGAGTTGCGGCAATATTGTCAGCACAAACACTGCGCCGAACAGCACAACACTCCAATGGTCGATGAACGTAGCCGGAGTAATCAGCATCAACGCCGCTGCGGCTATCAATCCCAGCACCGCAAAACGCAGATAGCGCAGCGTGTTCTGGAAGTATGCATTGTCCGCGAAGCGCGTGGACAGCACCAGATATACCTTGCACACCACCAACATGATGATCAGTCCCGGCAGAATCATTGCGCCTGTGGCGAGTGCGCTGCCCCAAACCGACTGCGTAGCCGTGTAGCCCACGTATGTCGCACAGTTGATGCCTATAGGCCCGGGAGTGACCTGACTGATAGCTACTATATCCACAAACTCCTGTTCCGTCATCCAGCCGTAGGTCAGTACCTCGTGTTGGATGAGCGACAAGATTGCCAGGCCGCCGCCAAAGCCGAACAAGCCGATCTTGAAGAAACTCAGAAACAGTTGCAGATAGAGCATATCACTTGTTGTTTTTATTCGATCCTTCGTTTGTGCTCGCTGTGCGATGCCGTTCGCCCAGCCATGTTGCGACTAATGCCAGCACTATCGTTGCCACGATTATATATACAGGACTAACCCCTGCGAGCCAGATCAGCAGAGCGGCAACCAATGCCCAACTCAGCAGTAGTACGCCTCCGTCACGGAAGGGTTTGGGGTTGTTGGCTTTTGTTGCCATCCTCAGTAGCGGCGCAGCAATCAATGCCACTACTGCCGGACGCACGCCTTTCATCACCGCCTCTACTGCCGGCAGACTGCTGTACTGCTCAAACACCATCGCTATCGCCAGAATAATCACAAATGACGGCAACACCGCTCCGAGTACGGCTGCACCTACTGCCATATACGGGTACATCCTAGACCATACTCGCCCCTTCGTCGGGGGTACATGCTTCGCGCCTACCTGATGTCCGATGAAGATAGCCGAGTTGACGGCAATTAGTCCCGGTGCAGCCTGCGCCAGAGCAATCATGTTCAGGAACTCCGTCTCGTCGATCCAATGACGATAATCGACAACTTCACGCTGGATGAGAGGTAACATGGCGTAACCTCCGCCCAGCGTGAATGTGCCGACTTTCAGATATGTCCAAAACAGTTGCAGTAACATAACTGATTGCTGATAGCTGACAGCTGATTGCTGTTTACTTGCTACCACCGGCAGTGTAGTTGGAGCCTACGCTCGAAGCTGCGGCTTTGTTCAGCACAGAAGCCGGACCTTTAAGCGTCGTGGCTACCCATTGCTTAGCCTGCTTATCCCATTGCTGGTTGGTGAAGACTTGCAAGATCTCCTTTTCGGCCTGCGACATCTTGCCGGTCATCTTCTTACGTTTCTTGAAGTCCTTGCGCCAGTTCTTCTTGAACTCTTCCGACACACCGCAGACTTCTATAATCTCGACTTCCATCTTGTACTGACCTGTACCCCAGCTCTCGGAATACTTGCCGTCTTCGTCGCGAATAGGCATGTACGAACGCGGAACGATGAAACTCTCACCTACTACACCGTATTTCGCAGGTTCGCCTTCCGGACGAATGTAGCGGAACATATTGTTCTCGTCGAGCGATGCGGAGTCAACAGGCACCTTGAGCATAAACTCACCGAGTACCTGGTCTTTGTGCAAGTCAGGCAGCTGGTCCATCCACGATGAGATCATTTTCATCTTCATGGTGAAGTCGAACGACTTACGGTCAGCGTAGGTGAACAGCAGCGGCAGATCGGTGTTAGGCAGACCGGCTTTGTAGGGGTTGATCATGAACGTATCCATCACGAGCTCGAACTTCGAGTGACGAACGATACGGTCGATCTTCTTGCGGTTGATGTGGCAGCTGATGTAAAACGTGGTGTCGTCATCCTCTTTTGCCAAGCAGCCGATACCGTTGAAGCGCATACCCTTGGGGTCCATAGGACCGTAGCCCGACATACAGTTGTAGAAGTCGTTCAGGTCGGCTATCGTACCCATGGTAATGATCAGCTCGCTCTCATCCTTAACCATCTCCTGCCACTCTTTACGGTTCATGGCATCGAGCTGGATGAGTTTGGTGATAGCGGTAATACCCAACTCCACGAGGGTGGAGATGTAACCTGTAGCAGCGCCTGTAGCGGCACTCAGACCGGCACTCAACAGGTCTGAACCTATACCACGGCTCAATGCGTCGCGGTCGGCAGCTACCTGACGCTCGATCTCGTCCGACAGATCTTCGCTCGTATAGACGAAGGTCTGATACTTCAGCAAACCGTTAGCTTTGCGTTTTGGACCGTGATCTTTCTTCTCTGTCTTCTCGCCATCGGACGAACCGCCGCGAGATTGACCCATTGCGGGTACGCAGAATGCTATCAACAAGCATAATGCGGTTACGGTAATTGGTCTTTTCATAACTTATAAAATTTAAGTGGTTAATAATTATCTGGTTATCAGTTTTCAGTATTCAGTTTTCAGTTTTCAGTAATCAGCTCATGGCTTGATTATAACGCGTCGAGTAAGATGAACGCTGCCCAATAACGCGGCGCTGCGTACGGAATCTTCTCTTTTGCCGACTCCTCCGATGCTGTGGATGCTGCGCCTTGTCCGCCGTTCTGACGCAGGAACTTCAGCGGTCGGGCACCGCGCGTGTTGCCTGCCAACTCTTCCTCGACCTCGGTCATATACTCTTCTTCCTCGGCGATGGCACGTTGTGCCTGGACGCTGTTGCCCTTGAATGTGCGCACCCGCTCTTGGGCGTCGTGAAGCGCTTGGTGCTTGGGTTTGCCTTGCAGCAGCCCTTCGTAGAACGTAGTCATCAACATACCCGTTGCCTCATCGTTCACATCCCACAGACTCATCATCATCGTCTGCACACCAGCCATCTTCAGTCCGCGTTGCAATCCGGCTACACCATCGGCTTCTATATCACCCATTCCCGTCTGGCAAGCAGAGAGCACAGCCAACTGAGTAGTGTGCAGGTCGGTGAGCATGATCTCGCGTGCGGTGAGCACACCATCCTGGTGTTGCGCACTGGCTTTGCCCGTCCAGCCGACCTCTGCACCGCACAGCAGCAGACCTGTTCGGCTCATCGAGTTGTCGGCTATCTCGCTGTTCGCGCCGATCTGTATGAATCCTGCGCTACGGGTGTTCGATGCCATCTGTTGGGCTTTGTCGCCGTGGATATAGAATCCGTGCGTGGCTATATGCAGTTGCGTAGGCGACTGCCCCGACATAGCGTAGAACGCATCTTCCGTACCTTCTGCACCGGTCACGGTCTTCGAACCCGGGTACAAGGCAGATATGTTCTCCACCTCTTTGAGCGTTGCAGGCAGATACTGGAATAGCTCGCCTTTCGTATTGTCCTTGCCGTACAGCAATCCGCCGAACAGCGTCATCGTCTTCTGATCGCTGACTGCTGATTGCTGACTGCTGACCGCTGACCGCTGGCACAGCAATCGTGTCGATGACAAGCGGTACATTTGGTAGGTGTCGTTCATCAGTTTGCCATCGGCTGTCAGGTACTCGATACCCATCTGGTAGAGGAACCCGTCGGGCGAGAAGTAGATCACCTCGCCGTCTTGCGCATTGGCTGCGGCAAGCACGTCGTGCCACACGGCGTTGCCCAACTCCTCGTACTCGTAGGCGCGGAAACGCTTCTGTATATACTCGGCGTAATCCTTCTGCTTACCGATGCTCACGCACTTCGGTGTGCTCCAGCCCTTACGCAGCACGAGTGCCACGAACTGTGCATCGTCCCCGAATCCTGCCTTGGCAAACTCTACGGCAATCTCGTTGTCCTTGAGCGTGCGCTGAACGTCTTTCCAATGGTAGGTCAGACTGCGTGTGAGGTTGCCGTACGCTTGTGAGCGGCTGAGCAGTTGTTTCTCGGCAGTCTCGGCTTGGCGGTTGAGCTGCTCGATCTGCGCCCGGTCTTGGGCATCGGCGGGCTGGGCGTATAGTCCGTCGAGTTCTAGACGGATCGTTCTCAGTTCGCCGAACAGCCGCTCTATCTCCGGATCGTTTGCCTCGTGCATGATACGCTCCAGTTCGACGGCTGACGAGAGCAGCAGCCCTTTCATCAGCAGTTGTTTGTCGTATTGCAATCCCTCCGGACAGTTCGATGCAATGATTCCCTCCATCAGCGGCATGCGCTGCTGCACGAACAGTTGCCGTTGTTGCTCGGTCATCCATGTGAAGTTGTGCTTCACGTCCTGTTGCATCCACTCCAGGCATTGTTGTTTGCACTTGGCGTAACTTGCGCGGTCACCCAATGCCAGGAAACAAGCAGCCATGTTGTTAACCGTGGTAATATAGTCCGGATGCTGCTCACCGAGCACGTTCTTGCGGATCTGTGCAGCCTGCTGCAGGCTCTCCAACGCCTCTTGGAAATCCAGACGGCGGTAATGGCAGTCGGCTATGTTGTTCAGCGTGGTGGCTACTGCTATATGGTTTGCCCCGAGCAAAGCGCTCTGTATAGCCAATGCCTGGCGGTTGGCGGCGAGTGCATCCTCGGTATAGTCCATCATCGCCAGACACGCCGCTTTGTTCACCAGCGCCGTGGCGTAAGCCGCACTCTGTTCGCCGTCTCGTTTACGAATGATCTCCACAGCCCGTTCGTTCATCTGCAAAGCCTGTGCATAATTGCCCTGCTGGAAGTATGTCGTGGCGATGTTCGTCAGCAGTTCGGGGTTGTGCGGTGTCAGCCGTAATGCCTGCTCTTGCATAGCGAGCGAACGGCTGTAGTCGCCTATGCGCGCGTAGCAGAGCGCCAGGTTGTTCTGGATGGCGGTATTCGTCGGATCTTGACTGAGCACGTCGCTGTACAGACTGATGGCTTTCTCGTAGTTGCCGCTCAGGCTGTAGCAACTGGCTTTCTCGCTATCGATCTCTTTGCGCGGTGCCGACTCCCCTAACTCGTTTTCTATGTCTTGCAGCAAACCTAATGCCTGGCGGTACTCGCCTTTGTATTTCAGTTTGCGCGCCTCGTCCATCCGGCAGGCGGCGATGTTGTGGTAGGCGGTGTTGAGATCTTCGGGGAAGATCAGTTGCAGGGTATCTATCTCCACCGCCTGACGGGTCAGTTGCAGTGCTTTGCGGCAATCACCCTGTTGGTAGGCGAGGGTAGCGTCGCCGAACAGTCGTTGTGCGGCGGTGGTGTCCGCCTCGCGAATGATCGTGTGGCGGGTTATCTCAACGCGCTCCTCGACAGGCATATCGATTTTGCTCTGCAGGTACGCGCGGTTACTTTCTAATTGCGTAAGCTCTTTTGCTTGTTCGCCATGCAGTTTTTGGGCGAGAGCAATGGCTTTGTCTGTCATGGTTAAGGCGGCTTGATATTCACCTGCCTGCGACTGCGCCACAGCCAGGGTTGTAGTCATAGCCAACAGGTCATCGTCCTCGGCAACCTGCTCTTGCAGACTCACTGCCTCGGTCAACAAGGTTGCCGTCTGCGTGAACTCCCCTGCCTTGTAGGCACTCATTCCCTGTTCGTACAGCGCATCTATGCGCTCGTACATCGCATCCACCTCCGCCTGTGTCAGCGGCTTGGCTGCGCACAATGGTGCTGCCCACGCAAACGCGAGCAGCACCGTTGTTACTATGTTCAGAATTCGTTTGGTCATTACCTTTTAACTCTAAACGTTAAACTTTTAACTTCTCTAAACTCTAAACACTCAACTCTCAACTTACCGCAGGTAATTCTCCCACTTCGTGTTACGCATATCGCCCGACTTCATGAACTCCTCGTGCATCGCAAACGCCAGCGACAGGTTATGCTGTGTCTGACCGTGCTTTGCATGCTTCAGATAGTCGCGCAACATCTCGCGATACTCCGGAGCGACGCAGTTGTTGATGATCTCCTCGGCGCGCTGACGCGGGCTCTTGCCACGCAGGTCGGCTACACCTTGTTCGGTCACCAGCACCTTCACCGAGTGCTCCGAGTGATCCTGGTGCGTTACCATCGGTACGATCGACGATATAGCACCGTTCTTGGCGGTCGAGGCGGTCGTGAAGATACTCAGGTACGAGTTCCTTGCGAAATCGCCGCTACCACCTATACCGTTCATCATCTTCGTACCGCATACGTGCGTCGAGTTGACGTTACCGTAGATATCGGCTTCCAGCGCCGTGTTGATAGCGATGATACCGAGTCGGCGGGCGATCTCCGGACTGTTGGAGGTCTCTTGCGGACGCAGCAGCAGCTTGTCGCGGTAGAAGTCCAGATCGGCGAGTACCTCTGCCATCTTCGATTCTACGAGGCGCAGCGAGCAGCCCGAAGCAAACTTGCAATGTCCGGCTTTGATGAGATCCACCACAGAGTCTTGGATAACTTCCGAGTACATCTCAAACGGCGGGATGTGCGGGTTCTTACCCAGCTCACCCAGCACAGCGTTGGCTACGTTGCCTACACCGCTCTGAATGGGCAGGAACGATGCCGGTATACGACCTGCTTTCATCTCTGCTTCGAGGAAAGCGGCTACGTTCGCACCGATCTTTGCCGTGGTCTCATCTACCGGAGTGAATGCCGGTATCTCGTTCGGACGGTTGGTCTTTACGACGGCGGCAATCTTCGCGGGATCCACTTTGATGTGGTCGCTACCGCAGCGGTCAGAGGGTTTGTAGATAGGTATCTCTCGACGCTGAGGCGGATCAAGGGGTTCATACAAGTCGTGCATACCGCGCATCGAAGCGGGGAACATCTCGTTGAGCTCGATGATGATCTTGTCAGCCAGACGGCAGATGGTTGGCATAATACCTATACCTGCTGCAGGCACGATCGTTCCGTCCTCACCTACGTACGAAGCCTCGATGATTGCCCATTGGGGTTTGGGCAGGAATCCGTAACGCAGGTCTTGGGGCATGTGCGAGAGGTGTCCGTCGAAATAGTGCGTACCCTCGGCATTGATCTCCTCGCGCATCGACTTGTTGGACTGATACGGCGTACGGAACTCCACAGCGTGAGCACGTGCCAGCGCGCCGTCGCAACTGTCACCCATCGACGCACCGGTCTCCAAGCCTACACGGAAGGGTTTGCCTTCTGCATGCAACTTCTCGGCTCTTTGCGCCAAGGCGAACGGCACTGCCTTGGGCACACCGGTGGCGGTAAAACCACCGAGCCCCAAGACGTCACCATTCTGTATCAATTCAGCAGCCTGTTCGGCTGTCATGAAAGGAAGTGCCATTTAATTTGTAATTTGAAATTTGTGATTTGTGATTTCTAATTACTCAGCGTGACCGTTCGAACCGAGCACATTGATAATTTTGTGCTTGTACAGCTCCTCCATCAGGTCGCGAGCGGGACCGCAGTACTTACGCGGATCGAACTCACCCGGCTTCTCGGCAAATACCTTGCGTACAGCAGCGGTGAAGGCGAGACGCGAGTCACTATCGATGTTGATCTTGCAAACGGCACTCTTCGCAGCCTTGCGCAGTTGCTCCTCGGGGATACCTACTGCGTCAGGCAGCTTGCCGCCGTACTGGTTGATCATATCTACATACTCCTGCGGAACGCTTGACGAACCGTGCAGTACGATCGGGAAACCGGGCAACTGCTCCATGATAGCGTCCAGTACATCAAAGGCCAATGGAGGAGGAACGAGCCTGTCGGTCTTCGGGTCACGAGTGCACTGCTCCGGAGTGAACTTGTATGCACCGTGGCTCGTACCGATCGAGATTGCCAGCGAGTCGCAACCCGTGCGGGTAGCAAAGTCAACAACCTCTTCAGGCTTCGTGTAGTGGCTGACTGCTGACGACACCTCGTCCTCAACACCTGCCAATACGCCGAGCTCTGCCTCAACGGTTACGTCATACTTGTGAGCATACTCTACTACTTTCTTTGTCAGAGCAATGTTCTCCTCGTAAGGCAGCGACGATGCGTCGATCATCACGCTCGAGAATCCGAAATCAACGCAGCTCTTGCAAAGCTCGAAACTGTCACCGTGATCCAGGTGCAGACAGATCTGCGGATGCTCCCAGCCAAGCTCCTTGGCATATTCTACAGCGCCTTGAGCCATGTAACGCAGCAACGTCTGGTTAGCGTAGTTACGCGCACCTTTCGATACTTGCAGAATAACCGGGCTCTTCGTCTCTGCCGAAGCCTTGATGATAGCCTGCAACTGCTCCATGTTGTTGAAGTTGAATGCCGGGATAGCGTAGCCGCCCTTGATTGCCTTGGCAAACATCTCACGGGTGTTCACCAGTCCTAATTCTTTGTAACTTACCATAATTGTTTGTTTTTTAGTTTGTTATTGTTTTGGTATTATTGTTTTAGTTGTTGACCGAATTTTGTCTCTTTGCGCGCGCAATGAACATACGCGCACAATTCTCGCCACAAAGTTACAAAAAAAATCCCACATTTGCAAGGATTGTGAGATTTTTTTTCAAAATTTGTTAAATTTTGTTCATTTTTCGTCTGTTTGCGCCTTTTTATACCTTATTATTACGCATTGAGGAGTGCTTTGAAGTGATGAAATAGTTGATAGCTGGAAGTCGATGGAGAAAAAATCCCACAAATATGCAGAAAAATATTTGCAAATGTCGATTTTTTTTCGTATCTTTGCAGGCGATAACGTTAACGTTAAATGGTTAAATCGTTAAACTGTTAAATGGTTAAGCGGTTAAAGGGTTAGGATGTATGATTATAGGTGTAACAGGCGGGATAGGTAGCGGGAAATCGACCATACTGCGTGTAGTGGCGCAGCAGGGGTATGCTGTGTATGACTGCGACAAGGAAGCCAAACGGATCATCATGGAGGACGCCGAGGTGCGCAAGCAGATGGTTGAACTATTCGGCGAAGGAGTATATGCAGACGGCGTTTATCAGACAAGCTACGTTGCGGCGCAAGTGTTTGTTTATCCTGAGAAACTGCAGCAATTGAATGCTATTGTTCATCCTGCCGTCACTCGCGACATAGCACATTGGCTGACGGACAAAAAGGTAGCGTTCATCGAGTCAGCCATCCTCATCACAGCCGGCATTGATGCATTTTGCGATAAGGTTGTAGCTGTCATTGCGCCGGAGAAAGTACGTATTCAGCGCGTACTCCAGCGGGCAGAACAGCAACATCACCCACTCAAGGAAGAAGATGTGCGATTGCGGATTCGTGCACAGCGTGGCGACTACAAATCAGCAACAATCAAACTCAACAACGACGGCAGGCGGTCAATCGAAGAATTGGCGCTGGAGCTGATCGGTTATGCCACATCTCAGTTGGCGGAATAGCGTAATTCGTCACCGCAAACAAAAAAAGTTCGCAAATTACTTGCAAATATGCAAAAATTTTTGTAATTTTGTAGCCGCTTATAATTTTAGCTATTATGATCAATCGAACACTTATACGAATCAAGGTGGTACAGACGTTGTTCGGGTACTACCAGAACGAGGATGCGCTGCCGTCGGAGGCACGCAAGCAGTTGATGCGGAGTTTTGCGGACTGCTATGACCTGTATATGCTGCTACTCGATTTTGCGAGTGCACTGACGACCTATGCCGACGAGCAGTTGCAGGAGCGTATAGCCCGTTCGCAGGCGACGCATACGTCGTTCACGCCGAACAGGCGGTTTATTAAGAACCGTTTTGCCGAGCAGCTGTTCAGCAACCAGCGTCTGCGTCGCGAACTGCAGGAGCGTAACCTGTCGTGGGAGGCAGGTATGTCGGCGGTTAAGTCGGTGTATCTAAGTCTGGTGGCAACGCCGTGGTACAAGGAGTACATGGAGCAGGCAGAGTGCACCTACGAGGACGACAAACGCATCTGGAGGAAGATCTACAGCGAGATCATGCCAAGCAACGAGGCGGTACTGTCGGCGCTGGAGGAGATGGAGCTGGAGCTCGACCACTTCACGTGGATCACCGATCTGGACTTTGTGCTGTCGTACGTAGTGAAATCCGTACGCCGATTCCGCGAAGAGGAAGGCGTAGAGCAGGCTCTGCTGGAGATGTTTGACTCGGAGGAAGATCTGGAGTTTGCCACCTCGCTGCTGATGAACGCCATCAACCACCGCGACGAGTACAATGCGCTGATAGACGCGAACCTGAAGAACTGGGATCCCGAGCGTGTGGCACTGATGGATCGAATCATCCTGCTCGTGTCGCTGGCGGAGATAATGAACTATCCGGAGATAGCATTGCAGATCTCGCTGAACGAGTATATAGAGATAGCCAAGGAGTATTCGGGCGAGAAGAACTACTTCTTCATCAACGGTATCCTGGACGGAATCATCCGCCAACTCAAGCGCGAGGACAAGCTGCTGAAGGCGATGGAACTCGACAACTAGTCCCCTAAGATCCTAGTCTTCTTAGTCCCCTAGAAAAACAAACAACTTAAAATAATCACACATGTTAGCAAACATTTTATTGATGATGCAACAGGGTGCGGCAGGTACTGCTCCCGATGCACAGGCTGGTAGCCAATGGTCGTTTTGGATCATGATGATCCTGATCTTCGTCGTATTCTACTTTTTTATGATTCGTCCGCAGACGAAGAAACAGAAAGAGCTGCAGAAGCAACGCGAAGAGATGAAGAAAGGTGACAAGGTTGTGACCGCCGGCGGAATATACGGCGAGATCAAAGAGGTGAGAGACACGTATTTCCTGATCACCGTTGACAAGGACGTAACCATCCGCGTGGACAAGAACAGCGTATATGCTTCGGCAGCTGACGCTCAGCCCGGGCAGCAGAGCTAATATTAGTTGAGTGTTGAGAGTTTAGTGTTGAGAGAAGTTCGAAAGTTAAAAGTTTAAAGTTTCACATTGAACTCATAACTCTAAACTCACAACTACACTAAACACTCAACTCTAAACGCTAAACAAAAAACAGTGAGAGAGATCTTTTATCGTCAAGTGCGAGCATTCAGGTCGTTTTTGCATAGCAAGGACGCCTTGATGTATTTATCGTTTGTGTTGTTGGCAACGGTTATATGGTTTGCCAACGCGTTCAGTACGCGTCGCACGGTGACGATGACAATCCCCATCACCTACACGCACGTTCCGGACGATTACATCTTCACCAACGCGCCAACCGACCATGTGAATGTTACCTTGGAGGACGAAGGTGTGGATCTGTTCAACAACCGCGAGCGGTTGTTTGAGTTGACATTCGATCTGTCGGAGCATCTGACGGGCGAGGAGGGCACGTTCGTAATCCCTATGGACGAACTGCGTCAAGCCATAGCGCAGCAGTTGGTAGGCGACGCAAGTCTGTCGGCATTCGTGCCCGAACTGCTGACCGGCACGTACACGCGTCAGCACGAAAAGAGCGTGCCGGTCGTATATGCCGGTCAAGTCAAGCCTGCAGCGCAGCATCAGCTCTGCGAAGAGATAAGGCTTATGCCGGAATCGGTCAAGGTGTATGGCATCGAGCAGGATCTGGCAGCCGTAACGCATATCGAAACCGCTCTGACGGACTACGAGGGTGTGCAGGACACGTTCATCACGCGCCTCGCGCTGATTGCACCGAAAGGGCTGCGTATCGTGCCGGACAGTGTGCGCTTGATGGCGGTGGCTGAGCAGTTTACGGAGCGGTCGATGCAAGTGAACATCGATGTGCCCGATCTGCAGACTCCGGATAAGCGGTTACATCTCTTCCCGAGCCAGGTGAACGTCACGTTCCGCATCGGCACGTCGTGGTTCAGCAGCGTGGAGGAAGGCGATATCAAGGCAATGGTTGACCTGCCGCAGAAAGGCGTGGATCACCTGCCCGTGCGCGTGGAGTGCACAAATCCGCATATAACACACATTCGCGTCAAACCGCAAGAAGTAGAATATTTGATTGAGAGTTATGAGACCCCTACAGATGGTGGATCTGCAGCAGCAGTACCAGAAGATTAAGCCCGAGATGGATGCCGCCATCCAGGCTGTGATAGACAGTGCGGCATTTGTCAAAGGCGCACAGGTCGAGCAGTTTGCCCGGCATCTGGAAGCCTACACCGGTGCCAAGCACGTTATACCTGCCGCCAACGGCACGGAAGCCTTACAGATAGCGTTGATGGCGCTGGGGCTTAAGCCCGGCGACGAGGTTATAACGCCTACGTTCACATTCATCGCTACCGCCGAGGTGGTAGCACTGCTCGGGCTGACGCCCGTGGTGGTGGATGTAGAGTGGGAGACAATGAACATGTCCGTGGAGGCAGTCCGCAAGGCTATTACACCCAAGACGAAAGCCATCGTGCCCGTGCATCTGTTCGGACAATGTGCCGACATGCAGCCGCTGCTGCAACTCGCCAAGGAGCATAACCTGTACGTAGTCGAGGATACGGCGCAAGCCATAGGCTCACGCTACACGTTCAGTGACGGTCGCACGGCACAAGCCGGCACGATGGGCGATATAGGTTGCACGAGTTTCTTCCCCTCGAAGAACCTCGGCTGCTACGGCGACGGCGGAGCGCTGTTCACCAACGACGACGAACTGGCAGACACCATCCGCACCATTGCCAACCACGGTATGCGCGTGCGTTATCACCACGACCTGATCGGTGTGAACTCGCGCCTCGATACGATCCAAGCCGCCGTGCTCGACACCAAGCTGCCGCATCTGGACGAGTATATAGCAGCCCGTCAGGCAGCTGCGGCGTATTATGATAAGGCGTTCAGCGGTTGCGAGAAGATTCTTACTCCCGGCAGGGCAGCGAACAGCACGCACGTGTTCCATCAATATACATTGCGCATCGTAGGTGCAGACCGCGACGCTGTGCGCGAACGGCTGACGAAGGCAGGCGTACCGGCGATGATATACTATCCTATACCCCTGCATCTGCAGAAAGCCTACCAAGACCCGCGCTACAAAGCCGGCGACTTCCCCGTAGCCGAGCGTCTGGCAGCCTGTGTGCTCTCGCTGCCGATGCACACCGAGCTGGATGAGGAGCAGTTAACCTTCATCACCGAACAAGTGCTCAACGCCGTGCTGTGTAAATGAGTAAATGAATAAATGAAAAAATTGTAAATATCATGGCTCTTTCCCTTGCCCAAAAGCAGACCTTACAGACCAAACTCAGTCCCCAACAGATACAGATAGTGCGTCTGCTGGAAATACCGAGTATGGAGTTACAACGCCGCATCAACGAGGAGTTACAGGAGAATCCTGCCTTGGACGAAGGCAAAGACCCCGAAGCTATTCGTGCCGAAGCGGAACAGAAACGCAGTGAGGACTATGACGGCGAGGGCTATGGCAACGACGATTACGAGGACAACGACGACAACGAACTCAGCGATGACGACCTCGAGGGGCTTTACCCGAGCGAGGTGGTGATTGAGGGCAAGGACTACGACAAAGACGAAGATTACTCCAACCCGCTCGACAACCCTGACTTCAACTACGACGACTACGTGACGGACGACGAAACGCCGGACTACAAGACGCGTCTGACGAACTACAGCGATCCGCAAGACACGATGGACAGTTCGTTCACGGGTTCGCTATCGCTGATCGATCACCTGAAGTCGCAGGTGTATCTGACGAAGATGACCAAACCCGAACGGCACATAGCGAAGTTCGTGGTGGGCAATATCGACGAGGACGGTTACCTGCGCCGCACGGCGGAGGAACTCGAAGATGACCTGGCGTTCCGCGAGTCGCTGATTGTGCCGCATGAGCAGATGCTGGACATCATCGAGCAGATCAAGCAGTTTGATCCCGCAGGCGTAGGCGCATACGACCTCAAGGAGTGTCTGCTTATACAACTCCGTCAACGCGAGCCGACCCCCGTCAACCAGCGCGCCATACAGATCCTGACCGAGCAGTTCGAGGCATTTAGCCGCAGGCATTTTGAGCGCATACGTGCGCGTTACGGACTGACGGAGGATGAGATGCATGATGTCATCGCCGAGATCGAGCACCTCAACCCCACGCCCGGTGCCGAGTGGGCGGGAACGAACTACGACACTCACGGGGCAACGATCATCCCCGACTTCCTTGTGGAGAACCGCGACGGCGAACTCGTCATGCAACTGCTGGACGGCGAGATACCCGACCTGCACGTGAGCACCGAGTACCAGCAGATGATGAAGGACTACGCCAGCCGCAAGAACCAACTCACCGATGCCGAGAAAGAAACAGTGCAGTTCGTCAAGTCGAAGATCGACAGTGCCAAGTGGTTCATTGATGCCATCAAGCAGCGCAACGAGACGCTCACCCGCACGATGGTGGCGATCATCGAGGCGCAACGCGACTTCTTCTACGAGGGCGACGACAGCGCACTCAAACCGATGATCCTGCAAGACATAGCCGAGAAGACCGGCTACGACGTTTCAACCATCTCGCGCGTGAGCAACTCAAAGTACGTGCAGACCGAGTTCGGCATCTATCCGCTCAAGCACTTCTTCTCCGAAGGTATGCAGAACGTGGAGGGCGACGAGGTTTCCACGCGCGAGATCAAACAAGTGCTGCGCGAGATCATCGACCGCGAGGACAAGTCGCACCCCTTGAACGACGACGAACTGGTGATTGCCATGAAACAAGCCGGTTACCCTATCGCCCGACGCACCGTGAGCAAGTACCGCCAGCAACTGGGCAAAACCATTGCCCGACTACGCAAACAAATGTAATCAGCCATTTATGGCTGATCCACCCCCACCGCAAATGAACAACACGCTATACTACATATCGCGAACGATTTCAGCAATCCTGTACCCGATGTTCATACCGACGTACGGGATACTGATTTATTTCCTTGCACTGCGGCAACTGATCGTTTACCCTGCGCCGCTGATCTGGATCGGGGTTATCGGCACGTTTGTGTTCACCTGCCTGCTACCGTTGTCGGTTGTGCTGGTGATGATCCATCGCGGCAACCTCACGGATATCTACATCCGCAACCCCAAGCAGCGCACGATGCCCTACATCTATTCGACAATCTGCTACGGGTTCTGGGCATACTTCTGCTGGCAGGTGATGCATTTGCCGCTGTTCATCGTACTGACGGCTGCCGGCGCAACCGTCGCGTTGCTGCTCGTGCTGCTGATTAACTACACGTGGAAGATCAGTGCACATCTTGCTGCTCTCGGCGGGTTGTTCGGCGGGATGATGAGTTTCAGCCTGAGCACGGGCATCAGTGCCACGTGGTCACTTGTCGCCTGTTCGGTGGTGGCACTATTGTTAATGTTCGCGCGCGTGTATGACGGCTCGCATACGCCGCTGCAAGTCGTTTGCGGCTACCTGCTCGGCACGCTGGCTACGTTCATCCCGAATTTAATAGTTGAGAGTTTATAGTTGAGTGTTTAGAGAAGTTGAGAGTTGATAGTTTTATATATCGGACAATTTGCACCCTGCTGACGATGGCAGGTTTGTTGTTTTCGGCAGTTACTCGTGCTGACCAGCAGCCGCAACTGCTCAGCGACAGTGCGAAGATCTACCTGCTGACCTGCAGTCCTGGCGAGGCGCTGTACGAGCGCTACGGACATACGGCGATCCTGGTGCAGGACGAAGAACTCGGCATCAACGATGTGTATAACTACGGCATCTTCGACTTCAATGCCGAGCACTTCTACTGGCGGTTTGTCAAGGGTGAAACGTACTATCAGTTGGGCAAGGAAGACGCCTATTGGTTTGTGCTTTTGTACAAGCGTGCCGGACGCCAGGTGAACATCCAGCAGCTCAACCTCACGCCCGAAGACCGCGATGCCATCTACCGCGCACTGCTCATCAACTACTACCCCGAGAACCGCGTGTATCTGTACAACTTCGTGTTCGACAACTGCGCCACTCGCCCGTATTACCTGCTGATGAGCGCGCTGGGAGAGCGATCAGCCATCAAATCTCAAACTACCTCAAACTACCTCAAACTACCTCAAACTACCTCAAACTACCTCAAACTACCTCAAACTACCTCAAACTACCTCAAACATCAAACATCAGATATCACCTTCCGTGAACTGATTCGCTACTATACGCCTAAGGGTTCGTGGGGGGACTTCGGTATCAACCTCGTTTTCGGCCCTCGCGCCGACAAACCGATGACCGACGAGCAGCGACTCTTCCTGCCCGAGCAACTGATGAACCACCTCAGCCGCATGCAGTATGCCGACGGCACGCCGCTTGTGGCTGCCGAACAGATAGAGCCTTTCGTCATCCAGCGCGTGCCGTGGTATGCTACGTGGTACTTCGGGCTGGCGGTACTATTTGTCGTGCTGGCGATCATCTCGCTCCACGACCGCCGGCAGGGCAAACGCACCAAGTGGGTGGACTACATCCTGTACGTCCTGTATGGCGCACTCTTAGTGCTGGTCACGTTCCTCACGTTCTTTTCTATTCATCCGTTAGTAGGTTTCGGCTCGTACCTGCTGATTATTCCTTCTATTCATCTATGCGCACGAATCATCTATCTTTGGCGATAATAGCCTTACTTATCAGCATATCAACCTTTGCCGCACCGCGACTGACAGTAGCCGTGGTGGTGGACGGCATGCGTCAGGAAACGCTCGACCAACTCCGTCCCTACTGGCAGCAAGGCGGACTGCGTACGCTATCCGAAGAGGCGTATCAGACTACGGTGCGTTTTCCGCATATCGTGTATGGCGGCAGCGAGTGTGTAGCCACGTTTATGACCGGCACGACGCCCTCCGAGCACGGCATAGCGGCAGATACGTACTTCCGCCGCAGTGACCGCAAACCCCACGCTATTCTTGAGGATATCAACGAACAGGGTATAGGCTGCAACGCCGCTCTTTCGCCGCGAAACCTGCTGTCAGCCACTATCGGCGATGAGATACGCATCCGTTACGGCGAACGCGCACATATATACGCCCTCGGCTTGGATGCCAACAGCACGATCCTGATGGCAGGGCATGCTGCTGACGGCTGCTGCTGGCTCGATGCGGCAACGGCAAACTGGGTCAGCACCTCGTACTACGGCGAACAACTCCCGCTGGCGCTGAGCGAGTGGAACGCCGGTACACGCCGGCAGGAAATTCTTGCGCGCACCTGGACACCGCGCATCGATATCGATCTGTACAGCGCACCTACCGAACAGGAGAAAAAGAAAGGGTTCAGTTACGCTGCATCGGTTTCCGAGAGTTCCGCCAATTCCGCACTTGAGAGTCAGTTACTCCGCACGCCGATGGCAAACACCATGGTCATCGAGTCGGCGCTTGCCTTGCAGAAACAGGAGCATCTGGGTGAGGACAACATCCCCGACCTGCTCTGTCTGCACCTCTCGACCCGCAGTCCGCTGGCTACCACCGACCAACTCTGCTCAGCCGAGCAGGAAGATATGTACCTCTGGCTCAATCAGGATCTGGGTTACCTGATCGACCAACTCGCGCGCATCGTAGGCGTACAATATCTGCGCATCGTCGTCATGGGCAAACCTCTGCTCGGGCAGAACACCGAGTCTCTTGCCGCGGCACGTATGCCGGCGCAGTACTTCAATGTCGATCGTGCCGCTGCCCTCACTGCCACCTATCTGATGGCACTCTATGGCACCGAGCGGTGGGTGGACGGCGGCTACGGACAGTCGGTTTATCTCAACCGCACGCTCATCGAACAGAAACATATACCTCTGCCACAGTTGCAACAGCAGGTGGCTGCGTTCCTGATGGATTTTGAGGGGGTAGAAGCGGCTTTTCCGTTCACGGAAGCATTGGGCAGTGTTTCCCTCGCCAATACGGTCAACAAACGCGCCTTTGGTGATGTGGTCTTCACCTTGCAACCCCACTGGCTGCTCAAGGCGAACGATAATACGGTACTTGATCACGTGGTCGAGGAAGATCCCATCGTGCCCGTCATGATCTGGTCGGGTGCGTACCAGGCGTTCCCCACAGGCATCAACGATGCTACGCAGATCAAAGCCCTGATGACCGGCAACTGATGCGATCATCTGCACATAGAAATTCTTAAAACTGTAACGATATATGAACAATGCAATTTTTTCCAGCCGTGTGCGCCAAGCACTGCGGGTAATGCTGGTTTTATGCCTGCTACCGGTATCGTATCAGGCTCAGGCACAATGGCGTCTTGGGCTGACCGGTGGCGGTACGTGGAACCACTATTCGATCAACAAACAGTACATGACGGATTACCGTTATGTGGATGAATGGGGCGGTATGGCAGGTGTAACCGCGCAGTACAATTTCTTTGAGTGGTTAGGTCTGCGCGCCGAGCTGAACTTCGTACAGCGCAACTACCGCCATACGCGCTACGAGTACGCCGACAATCTCAGCGTGCGCTACGAGAACAACTACCTGCTCTTGCCTGTGACGGTGAACTTCAGTTTCGGCGGGCAGAAAGTGCGCGGATTTGTCAATGCAGGTATATATGCCGGCGTATGGCTCAGCGGTAAGCGTGGCGGAACGGAGAAAAACTCGATGGGCGGAGACAGTGCATTCCAATTCTCGGAGCCGTACCATTTCAACAGTGAGAAAGACCAGCGCGGTGACTTCGGTTACACCGGCGGCGTGGGCATCGAGTACCGTTTCCACGAGCATTGGTTGGCGCAGATCGAGGCAACGTGCTACTACAGCATCATCAGTACCACCAAGCAGTACATGGATCACCAGAAAGACTACCGCTACAACACCACCATCGGATTGAAGGCGGGAGTGGCGTATGTATTTTAAATTTGAAGATTTGAAAATTTGAAGATTGTTATGAAAACAAAGATATTTTTGATAGCGGCAGCGGTTGTTGCGCTGACAGCATGCCGGCAGGAGAGTGATGATGTGCTCAACTATGCGCATCAGGACGAGATGGCGTTCAGTAAAGCCGAGCGCAGTTACGCCGCCAAGTTCGATGTGATGTGGAATGGTCTGAACGCCAACTATGCGTTGTGGGACTATGAGGCGGAACATGGTTTGAATTGGGACAAGGTGTATGAACAGTTTCGTCCTCGGTTTGTAGCCTTGGATTCGTCGAAGACGGCTGTGACCGACAAGCAGCTCAAAGCCTTGCTGGACTCGGTGATAGCCCCGCTGCATGACGGACACCTGGCGGTTCAACTCAAAAACCACGCTACGGGCAAATACGTAGGTTCGAGTCCCGGTGTGTTGCGCCTTGCACGCGAACGCGTGGACGAATATCAGACCATAGCGAGTACGGAGTTGGATCTGAACTATTATGCCAAAAACGGATTGCTGAAGGAATACATCACAAAAAGTTCGTATACCATTCAGACGGTAGCAAAGGCATCACTCAAATACATTGATGAGGTCGTCACTCGCCTGGAAGCTGTTCCCGAGTCGGAGCGTACACCCGCGCAAAACGACACCTTGGCGATCTACTCACCGATAGGCAGGGAGTTATCTTCAGCCCTTTCCCTTACCTTATTGGATGAAACCCAGAAGGCTATAGAGAAGTACAATATAATAGCCTACAAATACCAATATCTGCACATCCCGTATCTGGAGCCGATAGACCCCGTAATCAACGAATATGGTCTGGACATCACCTACGCCTTGTTTAACGGCAATATAGCCTATCTCAGATTCGACGGCTTCAAGCTCAGTGCATATCTGGAGCAGGATTTCATAGATGTCGTTTTCGGCGGTTGCAGCGATGCGACCAAAGCGCTGATTAAAGAGGTCGGCGACGTATGGCGTGCATGGTTCAATGCTATTCAACAGCATCAAAAAGCCGGTGACCTCGGAGGCGTGATCATTGACGTGCGCGGCAACGGTGGCGGATTCCTCAACGACGCGAAGTTCGTACTCGGTGCACTCCGGCAGGCAGACGAATCGGGTGGGTTCCATGATTGCGATGCCCGATTCAAACGCGGCTCAGGACGGTTTGACTACTCGCCGGTTATGCCGCAGATCATGCCGGTTCTCGATGAGGAACACGTCACGGTGACTGCACCGGTTGTCGTGCTCTGTAACTGCTTGTCCGTAAGTATGGCGGAACACACATCCTACGGCGTCAAACTGTTTGATAACGGCACACTGGTCGGTACACGTACGTTTGGCGGATTCAGCGCGCTGTCCGACGAAGCAACCTATTCGGCGAACTATGCCGGTTTTGTCGGGGTGATGAACGTTACGCCGGTGTTCTGCTATGTGCCGCAGGAGGTGGCGTATATGCTCTCGGAGAACTCCAAGGGCGAAAAGGTTGTCGAAGGCTATGGTATAGAGCCGGATATTGAGGTGGCTTTGGACGACGACGCATTCGAAAGCACCGGCAAAGACAACCAACTCGACCGTGCGTTGAAGTATATCCGTACAGGCAATTGATGCAACTGCTTATCTATAGTATCCTGATCTGTTGGGTTGCAGTCAATGTCGTAACCTTCGCTTTGTTCGGCATCGACAAGCGGAAAGCGCAGCAATCCAAATGGCGGATTGAGGAATCGACCTTGCTCTTGTGGGCGGCGTTCGGCGGCAGTGTAGGGGCACTACTCGGCATGAAAGTCTGGCACCACAAGACGATGCATCGCAAGTTCACCTGGGGCATCCCGGCGATACTGATTGCGCAGCTGACGTTAGCCGGAGTGATCGTTTATTATATTGTGACATAACCAATATGAAGTTATTACGATTGTTCGAACGATAAATAGCAATCAAAATCAAATTTAATACTATGAGTTGGATCATGATTCTTCAGCTCCTGATTGTGTTGGGAGCATTGTGGGTCGGTTCGCGGTACGGCAGCCTGGCGCTTGGCGCTATCTCCGGTATAGGCTTGGCGATCCTTGTTTTCGGGTTCGGTATGAAACCCGGCACTCCTCCGACCGACGTCATCTACATCATCATCGCCGCCGTCACCTGTGCGGGTATCATGCAGGCTTCCGGCGGTATGGACTGGCTCATTCAGTTGGCGGAAAAGATGCTGCGTAAGCACCCGGATCGTATCACGTTCCTCGCGCCGCTGACCACGTTCTTCCTCACGGTACTCGTCGGAACGGGGCACGTCGTTTATACGCTCATGCCCATCATCTGCGACATCGCGCTCAAGAAAGGTATCCGTCCCGAGCGTCCGTGCGGCGTAGCGTCTATCGCCTCGCAGGTGGGTATAACCTGTTCCCCTATTGCTGCGGCTGTGGTGGCATTCGTCTCGATCTCTAATGCAAATGGCTTTGATGTGACCATCCCGCAAGTGCTGATGATCACCATCCCTGCTTGTCTCTGTGGTCTGATGGCTGCTGCGGCAGCGTCCTACAAACGTGGTTTGGATCTGGACAAAGACCCTGTCTTCCAAGCCAAGATTGCCGACCCCGAGCAGCGCGCGTATATCTACGGCAATACCGCCACCACCCTCGATCGCGAGATCCCGCAATCCGCCAAGAACAGCGTGTTTATCTTCCTCGGTGCACTGGCTGTCATCGTTCTGTTCGCTATCTTCCCGCAACTCTTGCCGAGTTTTGAGGTAGTCAAGGCGGTAAAAGGAGCCGGAGATATCACCTTGGTTAGCGGAGTAACTATTTCTGCCAAAGAACTGGCAAAAGCCGGTGTCGTAGCAGAGAACTTCACCGAGATGGGTATGGTGACGCTCAAGATGAACCTTGTCATCCAAATCATCATGATCACGGCTGCGGCACTGATGATCATCTTCTGCAAGGCGAGCCCGAAGAAAGCCGTGGCAGGCGCTGTATGGCAATCGGGTATGGTGGCTGTCGTGGCGATCTACGGCATCGCGTGGATGGCTGACACCTATTTCGGCAATTACATGCCGCAGATACAGGACATGTTGGACGAAGTGGTACGCAAATACCCGTGGTCGATTGCGCTGGTGTTCTTTGCCGTATCGGTGCTCATCAACTCCCAAGGTGCAGTGGTCGTAGCCATGTTGCCGCTGGCGTACAGCCTCGGAATACCGGGCGTCGTACTGCTGGGTGTATTGCCGTCGGTGTACGGTTATTTCTTCATCCCGAACTATCCCTCGGATATCGCCACTGTCAACTTCGACCGCTCGGGTACAACCGTCATCGGTAAGTACCTGTTGAACCACTCGTTCATGATGCCCGGTCTGATCTGCGTCACCGTCTCCACCCTTGTGGCGTATCTGTTAACGCTCTTAATATTCTAACTATTTAACGTTTTCTTGAAAAGAAACCAATTTAACATTTTTTATGAATATAAAAAATCCTTTTGTCATCACGATCAATCGTGAGTTAGGTAGTGGCGGTCGCACGGTCGGTCGCAAGTTAGCTGAGAAACTCGGTGTCGAGTACTTCGACAAAGCCGTCATCAAAGCCCTCGAAGAGCGGTATAACCTGTCCGCCGAACAGATCGAGCACCTCAAAGGTCAGGAAACCGGTTGGTGGGAGCAGTTCAAACGTAAGATGACCTTCTCCGATTCCGAGTACGAACTCAACCAGACGAACATCGAAACCGAGGATGTCTTCCGCGCAGAGACGCAGATCCTCCGGGCGCTTGCCAAAGATCAGTCCTGCGTCATTGCCGGTCGTACGGCATTCTATATGTTCCGTGAGCACACCAACCACCTGAGTATCCTCATTCAGGCTTCGATGCTTTCCCGCATGGCGCGTGTGGCGCGGGAGCAGAACATGACCAAAGAGCAGGCACGACTCGTCATCGACAAAGTTGACAAGATGCGCGAGAACTACGTGCGTGAGTTCACCGGCACATCCCGTTACGACACCCGAAATTACCATCTGGTCATCAACATGGACGAACTGACCGAGGACGCTGCCGTTGACCTGATCCTCGCATACATACGCAGTTGCAGCCAAGTATAGGTAGCATCGTTTGGTCATGATGAGAAATATCGTCTTTGATTTCGGAGGCGTGCTCATGAAGCATGACAGAGCAGGTTGTCTAAGCGACCTTCGGCAACTCCTCTCCGACGAGGACATAACGCATGTCCTTGGCTTCGGCAGTGACAACGACGATACGCTGCGGGCGCGCTTCGAAACAGGCGCATGTGATACGCGCTATTTTTTGGAGCGCACCCTTGCGCTTTGCAAGTCCGGCACAACCGAGCAACAGGTGATTGACGCATGGAACAGGATACATGCCGGTATTCCGGACGAAGCATGGGCTGCAATACGGCAGTTGCGCACCAAAGGCTACCGCACCTATCTCATGTCGAACACGGACGATATCCATTGGCGACATGCGTTGTCGCTCTATCGGCAGCAGATAGATACGTTGTTTGATGGCGTGTTCTTGTCCTATGAATTGGGTCTGAGCAAGCCCGCAGAAGCGTTCTTTCGGCATGTTGCCCACGCGATAGGTGACGGACAAACAATCTTTGTGGATGACATGGCAGCCAACCGCATTGCCGCACAGCACTACGTCGCATGGCAGACTTGTGCGAGTATCGAAGAACTATTTGCAAGCTACTCCGAACTTTTTTGAATTTGCGCTCCGAACTTTTTTGCGTTTTTAATGCCAAAAAATTCCAAAAATGATTATCAAATCGAAAAATCACGAAATGCTTGTAATGAACAGAATCTATGTTACTTATAGAGTTCAAGACAAAAGTTAACGCATCAGCAGTAAATGTGAAGAAGAGAACAATAGCTTGTATAAAAATGTTATGCTTGCCACTCTATTCCTCGGAGGCAGGCGGGCAACTTCTTGCCAGAGGCTTTATGATGCGCAACGCAGGCACAGCAATGTCCGTGTCTCGGACAATCTTTTGTGCAAGGGCAATCTATGTGATTATACGGACAGGGGATAGTTAATCGTTTTGTTCGTAGTAATAGGAATAGTCTATTCCTTTCATGAACAACTCGCGGTCGTTGATTTGGTCGGTCAGCGCATTGCGTAGCAAGCGGCGGATGGCACTTGCGTCTACTGCGCTACGAATCATAGCGTCCAGATATTCATTCTTGGGAATACGGCTCCAATCGACACAACGCTGCAAGCGTTTCTTGAAAATCAGGTCCAACCATATACGCGTGCTGCGTCCGTTACCCTCGCGGAATGGATGAGCAATATTCATCTCCACATACTTATCTACAATCTCGTCAAAGGTATTCTCCGGCATACGTTCAATCTCAATCAGTAGCATACCTTTTGCCGTCCGCAGACAATAATTTCAGTTGTATACATTTTGAATACAACTCACCATATTGGGCTTTCTGACGGTTCTTGACGGTTCCCCAATAGACACGTGGGCGGGGACTTTCTGTGATTGCAGCCACAATGTCCACGATAGAGAAGAACCATTTGTTTTGTTCATCACTCTAGATAGCCCGCACTTCGCGGTCTTTGTAGAATCGTATGGATTGTTTGGTACTCATATATTAGGTCACGATGTGACGTTAAAGGGTTAAATAGTTAAAATGGTTTCGATTACTATCAAAACGTTAAATGGTTAGTCAAATTCACTTCTGCCAATCTATCCCACGCAGGCAGGCGGGGAGTTTGGTTCCGTGTGCTTTGTGATGAGCGACACAAGCACAGCAATGTCCGTGACGGGGACAGCCTTCTTTTGTGCAGGGACAATCTATGGAATTATGTGGGCAATGGGTCATGGTAGTTGGTGTCTTCTTGTTAGAAATGGAAGTTCAAGTGTGCGGATTCGGCATCACTAAACGCATTGGCGTCTTGCAAGAATGCTTTGGCGGATTCAAAGTTGACGCACGGGATGCTGGAGCTGAAGCGCTGCAACCGCTCCATGACGGTCGCATAGGTATCCGGACGACCATTGCGGCTGAGTTTGCGTAGCGCTAACAAATAATCCTCACGGAAGACCGTTGGTACAATGATACGTGAGGTATCGGTGGCACTGAGTTCGGCATTCATCATCATTCGCGCAATACGTCCGTTACCGTCCACAAACGGGTGAACTTCGCTGCATAGGAACATCATGTAGATGGCACGTGCCAACGGAGATGTAAGAGCGCGATAATAGCGGAAACCGTATCGCAAGGTGCCTTCTACCAAGTCCGGAGCAACAAAAACGGTGTCTCCTGCTTGGTTGGCGCGTTGCTTGAACATACCGGGTGTGCAATTGGGACGACCTTCCAACATGATTCGATGGCGATAACGAAGAATATCAATCAGTTCATCTTCGCTCTGCGGCGTGATCTGCATCTCATTTCGGTTAGACAGCAGTTTGTATGTTCCTAAGATATCGTGCGAATCCTCGCGTCGCATAGGAATGCTGATACCGGTATCGACAATCTGTTTGGCTTCTGCCACCTCAAAGCGCGTCCCCTCAATATAATTGGAGAAATAGCTCTCGAAGAATGCAAATAACTGGTATTCCTGCTCATTGTGGTATGACGGCTGCACCTGCGGAAAATGTATGGCCTGCAGATGATCGTACAGGGTTTCGAACAGTTCAATACGATGTCTGTCCACAGGATTACCTGCCGCACGCACTTTACCTGTCTCGGAAGTCAAAACTGATGCTTCGTGCGTACTGAGCAAAGCAGAGATGAGTGCATTCAGTTTGTCAAACTCCGCTTGCATACCTAATTGTTCGGCAACGTTACGTGCTTTATCTCGAAACTCATTCAGCGCATTTTCTCCTCCACGTGTAAGGATATCTTCCAAACGATGCTCTACCTCAATCTGTGGCAGACCTTTGCTCTCACCGTCCTTACCACGACGTGCCGGTTGCAGCACTTCCAACATCCATCGCGGTTCAGAAGCAACAAAGAGGTTGATATATCCCATGGAGATGTCGTTCGCCAATGGTTTCGGACCTTCGAGCACATTCAGCACAACTCCGGGATAGGAATCGATACGTTTGGTGAAGGAGTATGTGATATACATATTCCCTAACTCTGTAGGTCGCATACTCTGTGCGCTACGATGGCTGATCACACAACCCGGTAGACGCCATGCTAACAGTTCCAACAAGTTACGACGGATGATACTTTCCGGAGAGTCGATAAGGTTGGTGGTATAAACCTTTGGAGCAAGTTTACGCACACGCCCTTTCTCAAAAAGTCGGGATAGCATCTTAGACTCATTCGCGTCGTCTGTTGCCAAAATCAGTTCCTTGTGCAAGTCCATTTTTGTCGATTAATTTGAAAATTGCTGCAAAGATAGTCATTTTTTGTCGAATAAACAAATATTTTTGTCAATTTTTGTCGATTAACAGGTGTTTTAGTCAAAAATTCCCGATATTATCCAAAATTACTTTTCCCAATCTATCCCTCGCAAGCAAGCGGGGAGTTTGGTGCCGTGTGCTTTGTGGTGAGCTACGCACTCACAGCACTTTCCGTGACGGGGACAGCCTTCTTTTGTGCAAGGGCAATCTATGGCGTTATGTGGGCAGGGCATAGGAAGTTCATTGTATATCTCTTCTCTTCTTCAACAAGCCACAACATCAGCGGACTGCTGATAAGTTCGGACGGTGTTGTATATCTCTTCTCTTCTTCAACAAGCCACAACTCCGGAAGCGTATGTGTGTCGTAATAGTTGTTGTATATCTCTTCTCTTCTTCAACAAGCCACAACTTGATGCCTCGACCGCTCAGCACGCGGTCAGTTGTATATCTCTTCTCTTCTTCAACAAGCCACAACTTGATCTTCCGCTAATTGATACAGCTATGAGTTGTATATCTCTTCTCTTCTTCAACAAGCCACAACATAATCTGTCCTCCTTTCTTGGTACTTCCGTTGTATATCTCTTCTCTTCTTCAACAAGCCACAACCCACGTCCTGCCACTAATGGCGAGCAAGTGTTGTATATCTCTTCTCTTCTTCAACAAGCCACAACTACGGCGACGGTCTTATCGAATGCGTGCAGGTTGTATATCTCTTCTCTTCTTCAACAAGCCACAACCCGTCCGGGGTTCTATTCCATTCCGCGTCGTTGTATATCTCTTCTCTTCTTCAACAAGCCACAACCGTACCTGCCGGCTTGCGTACGGGAGTTGTGTTGTATATCTCTTCTCTTCTTCAACAAGCCACAACAGTACGTTGACGGCAAGAACGCTTTCGGCGGTTGTATATCTCTTCTCTTCTTCAACAAGCCACAACTCCCGGTTTAATCTTTCGCATGATCGTTTGGTTGTATATCTCTTCTCTTCTTCAACAAGCCACAACCGGTGTGCCTAACAGCAGACGACGGAAACGGTTGTATATCTCTTCTCTTCTTCAACAAGCCACAACTCCGGCATAGCCCGCCGTGGCTGCTCCGGGTTGTATATCTCTTCTCTTCTTCAACAAGCCACAACTCCTCAATGCGGACAGAGACGGATGGTTCAGTTGTATATCTCTTCTCTTCTTCAACAAGCCACAACTTCCTCTGCTTTGGCTTTCGCCTCTGCTTCGTTGTATATCTCTTCTCTTCTTCAACAAGCCACAACCGGGGTGGTCGCGATAAACCCACGTATTCGGTTGTATATCTCTTCTCTTCTTCAACAAGCCACAACTGGCGGGCACCACGGCAGGCGAGTCGGAGTTGTATATCTCTTCTCTTCTTCAACAAGCCACAACCTTGCTGATTATCTTGAATTGCCTTTGCCTGTTGTATATCTCTTCTCTTCTTCAACAAGCCACAACCCCATCGTGTCACCTGATACGGCTGCGTAGGTTGTATATCTCTTCTCTTCTTCAACAAGCCACAACTTTCCTCGCAGACTGTCATACCATCCGTTCGTTGTATATCTCTTCTCTTCTTCAACAAGCCACAACTTGGGTAACGTCAAAGGTAAGAATAATCAGTTGTATATCTCTTCTCTTCTTCAACAAGCCACAACTGCACTGGCTGTCTCCAGCACCGGGTGTCCGTTGTATATCTCTTCTCTTCTTCAACAAGCCACAACCGTTGCATCGGGGTTTGATCCCTGGCGTGGTTGTATATCTCTTCTCTTCTTCAACAAGCCACAACCTGCTGGTCCAGCAACTGCGCCAACGCCGAGTTGTATATCTCTTCTCTTCTTCAACAAGCCACAACTGTTGCAGATGTACAACGAGGGCGACGTGGGTTGTATATCTCTTCTCTTCTTCAACAAGCCACAACTATAGATGAATAGCGGACGGCTTTCGGAGTGTTGTATATCTCTTCTCTTCTTCAACAAGCCACAACGATTGTTTAGTACATAAATTTGTATATCATGTTGTATATCTCTTCTCTTCTTCAACAAGCCACAACGTTTAGATTGTATATAGCATATATATAGCGAGTTATACGTGTATATATACTACTAAAAATGGCAAGCTGAGAGAGAACTTTGCTTGTTTTATGTTATTTTTTCGCAAAAGGGACTAAAAAAGTTCCAACTGCGTGGGTATATGCATTTGTTGTCGTTGGGCGCTACAGAAATGCTCCATATCTCCGAACTGTTTATCTGTCACCCCCAACATACAGACTTCCCCTTGATCCGGCACAATCATTCGTACGCGTTTCTTGTTTGTTTCCATGGCTTCGTACGAAGCGCAATGGCGCATATATACTGATAACTGCATCATTGTGAACCCTTTCTCCATGAGTTGCTTGCGGAACTTAGCCGCTATCTTCCTTTCTTTCTTGGTTGTAACCGGCAAGTCAAAAAACACAAACAACCACATGATATGATATGCATTTAATCGTTCAAAACTCATGGCGTGAATATAGGTAAACTCACATGTTTATCTTCTCCTTTGAACACTCGCAAGAGCGATGCTGCTGTCAATGTAAGGGCTACTTGCAATGGATGCTTATGCTCGTTCAATCTAACATCCCGATACATTACGTTTATCAACAATGATTTAGCCTCTGTGTCTAATGGCTTGTTCCCTGCGGCTTGCACCATTTGGAATACTATATCATCCACAAATGGTCGATAGGCTTCCATCATATCATCCGCTAGTGGGAAAGGATTATACCTATTGCGATGGAACACGCCGAAAGACAAACTCAATCCCGCTCCAACAAGTGCTCTTGCTGTTGCGGCTCGAAGAATGGCATAGCCATAATTGAGCAAATCGTTAGGCGTTTCGCCATATCTGTCGCGTTTAAAGTCTGCGCCAAACAACTCTTTCCAATACAAACGCGCGGCTATACCCTCGTAATTATCCGAGTCTCCGGATTTGACATTGCTATACAAAGGCTTCAGTTGATTGCCACCCTTATGGAAGTGCTCCAATAGGAGTGCTTGATTCTTGATCTTTGCTTCGATAACTTCTTTCCAAACCTTTTTTACGGTTGGTAATGACGCTTCCAGTTGGTATTTATATGCCTCTTGTTGCGTGCTGTTTGCTTCCATTGGCACAAGCTGCATAGATGGCATAAAGTGACTATCGCAGAATATTACCGCCACGTTATTGTTCGCCAACTCATTCAGCAAAGGAATCGTAACAATGATTTGCTGGTTCTCAATAATCACGCCCGACAAATCTTCTATCGGTCGGGTTATCGGCTGCGGCAAGTCCTCTCGCTCAATTACCAATTGTTTAAGTCGCAGCGAGAGTTTACAGGGCTTGGAGAAGAAGAGCGTTTGTTTTAACATGTCTTGAATGTAATTTTACCTGTAGCGGATATGTCAAAGTCTTGTCCTTGTACGAGAGCTTGCATTTTGGCATAGCCTACGCGTGCTTGAGGAGTTGATTTACCAAGCGCATTATAATCAAGAGCCAAGAACAGACCAAGTTCTTTTGCTTCTCGTGCTTCTTGCTGATGCCTAACTTTTATTCGACCATCCTTACCAAACCCTATCACTTTATACAACCGATTGACAAGTTCTTGAATAGGCAAGTTATATAACTCTTCCGGACTCTCTTTATACAACAACAGAAGTGCTCCCACTCTCAATACCATTTTAATAGAGAACCCGTTTTCGTCCTTTTGAGGAATCAATTCACCATCTTTATGGTTATATCTTGCTGCTGCTTTTATATTGCTAATAACATCATAACTCCGTGCTAACTGTCCTTTAGAGTTAACTCCTTCGTATATTAAGAACAAGTCATTTACTTCGTTATCTACATGTATCGAACGCTTGTACTCATGTTTGGAAACATCGCGATGCCTACGAATGTGCAAAGGATCTGTAACGGACGTAATCACTCGAACTCTCTTTATAGCAATCCGTTTCTCTTCATTCATCCATATTGGACCATTCTCCAATGCTTTGGCTATACTACCATATTTGTCAATGGCTGCTTGTATTTTTTGTTGTACAGCCACATCAACAATATTCTCCACTTTCAGACGGTCATCATCAATGGCCATACGGAGCACATATTTGATTTGTCCGTCTTGTTGAATCGCGCCATAATGCGTGTCCATATGCAATGCTCCACGAGCTGTATCACCTTTGGCAAATAGTGGTTGCTTGGTGACATCACGAATGATATGTCCACGGCTGTCGCGGAGTTTCTTCTTTGTCTGCTTACCCATCGGATTAGATGTGTAGTGCGCAACAAGAATCTCTTGTTCTATATCCTTGATGTCTTCCGTGAATGTTTTCCACGGTTTCGGCATTAAGATGTCAGAACTATGATACTTGTTTTCTTCATCAGCATGATAATAAGCCGACAACTCATCGTACTCACGTTTGCCCATGCAAGCAATTGTGATGGCATCAATGCAATGGTGCACATGATTCTCGCGGTTCTTCTTTTCGTAAGCCGTTTGAATTCCCCAAATCTTGCGGAAAGCAGCAGTCATAGAGCCCTTGACTACATCCACGCGGTTGAACAAACTGAGCAAATACAATCGACCATAGCGGCTGATAACAGATATATCCGTACCTTGTCTGCGCGTAAAGCCTTGCACTTCTTTCTCCTCAATGGTGAATGCTTTGTACTTGTTGCGCCAGAAGTCGCGTTGCATCTCCAATAAGTGCCGCTTGGCTATCACGCTATCTTTTGCTTCTTTAGTACTCAAACCGGATGTAGCATTCTTCATCTTGCGCAGTTGCTTATCAAGAGCCTCATAATTCTCTTTCCATGTCTTGATGTTGTTTTGCAGTAACTCTTGCGCCTGTTCTGATAATTGTGACGGCAGACGGTTCTTCTTCACTTCTCTGTTGAACTTTGCATCACAAATCGTCAAGTTCTCGCGTGTTGTATCACCGCCCATGCTACGAGGAACAGTGTGCTCAATGTCAAACTCTGTACCATTATACAGAGCCGACAGCGATATACTTTTCCCTGTGTAAACGCACTTGCCTTCCTGATCCTTCCAAAGCAAATATTTGAGTATATCATCATCGCTCGGATTTGGGATAAATTCTTTGATAGTCTCAACCGCATCTTCTCGCTCTTTGCGTAAGGCAGCCTGGTATCTACGTAACGCCGCACGCCTATTAGCATCGTTCAGTTCGCGCGCAAACTCAATATGTACTATCGTATTCTCGTCAATTGTACCATCCTTTAGCAGTTGGTTCACCACGGCTTTCATGCGGAACAGTGAGCGCATAGCCATCGGATTCTTGAGCGCAGAAATGCGCGGCGAACCTAACTGATATACGCCGTTCGTGGTGTGCTCCACATGGCGGTACTCCTCAATCATTGAAGGGTGATAGAGTTTCTTGATATCTTTAACCGATAGATTGTAGTGCTGCATCCACTTCACATCCAAGGCTTCTTTCCTTTCCTCGCGTGACATCAGCGGTTTGCCGTTCTTGTCTGTTGGGATAGTCAGGTACTCTTCAATATCCGCTTTCAGGTAGGCTTCTACATCCTCGTCGAAGTCTTTCTCAAATGGATAGTTTTTCGTCAAGTCACGTAGTTTGGCTACGAGTGTAGCGTTCGGATAAATCATTCCGTGGTCGCGCATCAGTGGAACAATGTTCTCCATTGCTTTCAGCGAGAGCGATGCATAACCTTGTGGCAAACGAATCTTGACAAACGCATCAGCTTGCTCATCGGTTAAGTTATAATGTTTGATTGCCCACTCACGGAGTTTTAGATCATCGTCATAGAAATCCAACGCCAACCAAATAGCATCTACCTGCGCTCTGTCTTTGAGCAGTTCTTCCCCAAATATTTCGCGTAGTTGCGCACTTACCGGACAACCGGCAACGCTTGTATCCATATAGTAGTTAAAACGATAGGGCTTATCTTCGGCTGATTTGTAATAGCAATATTTGCCCTTCCCCGCAAGCGCTTTGGCGATATCCTCAAATGAGAAGTTCGCTTTGGATTTCCGAAACCACAGATTTTTTACTTTTTCTATCTCTTCATCCGTCAACATGCGTAACTCCGAATTCTCAGGAGTCTGCACCTTGATGTTGCGGATAAAACTCCACATTCTGAACTCTTCAAACAGCGGATGGGATATAGGTGCGCAACGTTTCGACGGTTCAAACGGACATTTAGCTACACCGTGACGCTGACTCTTGAGCGGACGCTGTTCAAAGATGGCTTTGCGAAGTTGCTGAACCAAAGATTCATCCAAATGTTGCTTGGCGCAGATGGCATCAAACTCATGCTCATAATGTTCCTTGCGATCCGTATAACAACTGCGGATACGTTCGCCTTTCTGATACAATTGATAGAAATATTGGCACAAATACTCACAACTGGCATCGTGAATCTTCTGCGTTAGTTCCTTGATACCCGCCTTAACTGCTCCGGATTCTTTGTCTTTCTCATCTGTCTGGTCTTTGCGGTTGCTGAGGAAGCCACGACGCTGAGCTATATGATATAAGGCGCGCCCTATAAGATAGCTGTCGTCTTGATTATTCCTATCCAACTCTTCCTCTACACACTTGCAGCGTGCAGCATAAGGATTGATGCCTTTCTGCTCATCGGTTTGCTGCCAACGCATAAAAGCTGCATTATTGACAGGATATTTGCCATCAACGCGCCATGCATGTAATTCTTCTGACGTAAGCGACGGGCACAAACCAGCATTGCTCAATACCGTCAGCAATCGTATCTTCCTGACTTTTCTACGCCAATAAATCTTCCGCAAACTACGATGAGATGTGCGTTCGGCTGCACGGGATTTTTCCTGTGTACCTTTCTCTATGTTTACACCTTCTTGGAAGATCTGCACACCTTTATCCACCAATTCATATCCGCCTAACGGCAGTCTGTCAACGACAGCCCAGCCTAACGAGTTTGTGCCGGTATCCAAGCCTAAAATGCGTTGTTTATTGACGTTTTCCATAAAAAAGTAAGATTTTTGTTATTTTTCTTGGTAAATATTTGGATATATCAAATAATTGTTGTATCTTTGCATCGTGAAACAAGTTATTCTCTTCTTCAACTTGTCACAATAAGGCCATCATGGCCGAAGGTTGAAAAACCTATGGCTCTACTTCGGTGGAGCCTTTTTTATGTCTTTCAGTTATTCCTCTCAATCAAAACAAGTTTCCGGATTCAGATCTTGCGGGCTGCGCCAGATCATGTGGTATTCCTCACGCAAGATTTTCTTCTTGTGCTTCCAAAACGTGTGGCATGAGCCAAAGCCCATAGAACCTATTTCTTTAATGGTTAGGCGTTTTGCCTTTTCATCCACCTTATTGCGGATGGCTTTGTATTCAGCCAAGCGGGTTTTACCTACTTCTCCTTCCATATCTTGGTATTAGTATTTAGTCATTCAATTTGCGCGACGTGTCACACACTATTAATTTGTCCGCCAATGGCTGGCGAATTTGGTACACGCGTGTTCCAAATCTATTTTTCTTCCTTGTCTATTATCTCCCAATGGCCTTTCTGTTTGCCTTTTATGCGGCGGATACGGTCAATTTTTAGTTTATTAATATGTTTCTGAACCGCAGAGGGCACGATATGAAGATTTTCACTCAACTGTTCCCGTGTAATACTCGGATTTGCCTTGATAAGTTCAAAGACCTCTTCTGTTCTTTGACCACCTCTATGACCACCTTTTGGACTTTTTCTTTGACCACCTTTTTGACCGATTTCTTTGACCACCTTTTGACCGTTTTCTTTGACCACCTTTTGAGCGATTTGCCACTCCTCCAGACGGCGGGACTTAGAGGAGAAATTGAGACCGATGAGGAAAATGGTACGTTTGTCCACCGACCATGGAAGCGGATAGTCTTTGCGTTCGATTTGGCGCAGAGCGATCTTAGCTGAAGCGTCTAACTTGCACTCGAAGATATAGATATAATCGTTTGTGCGGATGAGAAGATCGATACGGCCGTCGGAGGTCATGTATTCAGCATCGACCTGCATACCTAACAGGCGGCACAAGATAAAGAGCACGTTGCGGAAATGCGATTCCGGCGTGGTCTGTGCGTCGTATTGGAAGTCGGCAAAGAAAGCTTGCAGGCGCGTTAAGAACGCTTCGGATTGACCTGCACGGAGTTCCTCGACAAACTGACCGATAGCGAAAGCACTCTCCTCTTTCTTAACCGATGTGTAATACGGCAGGATATAGCGGAAGAAACCCGAACGTACCTCATCGTTTGGGAAATCCATATAATAGAGGTCGTTCTCCGATTTATAGTCGCGGATAGTGAGGTAACCGCTTTGGAAAAGAAGCGGCACGATGCTCTGTCCGTTGTCGTCCTTGCTGTCCAGCGTGGTTGAATCGACAGGCTTGGTTGTCATGTCGGAGAGCGTGTAATTATTGCGCTTGAGCAGTTCGACGATGTAATTAGGTGTACCGGTCTCGAACCAGTAACTGCCGTACTCGCCTCGGTCGAGTGCCGAGAGGACGCTGAACGGATTATAAATGTTCTGCTGCTTGGAGGACGTGAAACGATAGCCGTCGTACATGCGTCGGAAGGCATCGTTGGTCTCATTAACAGAGCAGTTGTTTGAGTCCGCAAAAGCTTGGATGTAGGGCTGTAGCACGGTTTCCAACTCCGATTGCGAGATACCGCATATATCGTAGTAGCGTTTGTCGCGCGAGATGTCGTTGAGGTTGTTGAGATCGCTGAAGATGCTGATCTTGCTGAACTTCGTTACGCCGGTAAGGAGTGAGAAACGGATGTTTCCGTCTTGGCTCTTAAGCACGCCGTAGAAAGCTTTGAGGATGGCGCGGAGTTCATTCTGCAGGTCGGGGTTGCCGATAGCAGAAAGGATGGGCTTGTCGTATTCGTCGATGAGTACGATTGCGCGATTACCTGTTTGCAGAACGGCACGCATAATACAATTCTCAAAACGAGTGGATAAGGAGTACGATGTGTCGTCTGCACCATATTGCTTCTCCCATTGCGTCAGGAACCAATCCAGGCGATTTTGGAGTACTTCGACCGACGAATAGTTCTCCGGACTGAGGTCGATATGGAAGATGGGATAGTTGATCCAGTCGTGCTCTTGCTGTTGGATATAGAGACCGTCGAAGAGTTCTTTCTTTCCTTCGAAGTATGCCTCAATGGTCGAGAGCAGCAGACTCTTTCCGAATCGGCGTGGACGCGCCAAGAAATAATGGCGACCGGAATGGGTCAAGCGCCAAATCTGCTCGGTCTTATCCACGTACAGGTAACCATCGCGGATTAGCGATTCGAAGTCCTGCACCCCAACAGGGAGATTCTTGTGTAAATTCGTACTCATGTCGTTTTTAATTTTCCCTTGCACACAACTTGCGTGCAAAGATACGAAAAAATTTTCAAATTTGCAAACCGGAGAGAAAAAAAGTTACAAAAACTACAAAATTGTGCAAAAAGATTTGGAAAACACAAAATGTTCAACGTATATTTGCAGTAGATTTTTTCAAAAAAAATGCCCGATTGCAAAATAAGATTATTGGGGCTAAATGCATAGCAAACTTTGCAAAAGATTGAAATATCGCACTTTTCTTTCGCAAAAATGACAAATTTTAGCACTGAAGTGCATTTAAAGGTTGTCACCCTGTGTAAGTATTATAGAGGGGCATTGTTTTTCGACCCATATAAGCCAACACCCTGTGTAAGTATTATAGAGGGCATAATTTATTAATCATTGATGAATTGATACATTGTAATTTTATTTAGGTTTATTTTCTATATAACCTTTTGTATAACAACCAATTTTAAACTATGAACAAAAATCGTATCACACCGGCTGTGCCTAATCAGGACAGCCAAGACATGGACGATCTTCGTATCGTCGAGTACCTGAACCTTGCTACCTTGCCCGAGCCGTTGCAGAAAATGCTCTCGCAAGCCGCAACACCTGCCGAGCGCGACATGCTACTCATGGCTACACTGACTGCCACCAGCGCTTGTCTGCCGAACCTGTACTTCCGCTATGGCATGACGGGCAAGCGGTATTACGCCAACCTGCAATGTTTCATCCTTGCTGCAGCTGCCAGCGGCAAAGGCATCGCGAATCAAGCCTTGGAGATGATTCAACCCGTGGAGGACATCTACCCGACACTTATTCCGGGTGACAGCACGTTCCCGGCATTCTTTAAGCGTCTGTACGAGAACGGCGGTCACGGCTATGTCCACGAGAGCGAAGGATCGGTTATCACCGACATCTGGAAGTCGCAAGCCGCCACTTACAACTCCATCCTCCGCAAGGCAGCCGAACATGAACAGGTCAGCCATAACCGCGTCAAGGAGATGCAGGTCATTCCCTGCCCGCAGTTGTCGGTATTGCTTACCGGCACGTTTAGTCAGTACCATCACCTCGTGCCGAGCATCGAGAACGGTTACTTCTCACGTCTGTTACCGCTTATCGTCCGCGACACGCAACCCTTCAACAGCCGCTACGTCGAAGCCGCAGCCCCGACGGAACCCGTCAGCCGACAGGTTGGTCAGCAACTCGCCAGCCTCTGCACCCGCCTCTACTGCCACCCCGAACAAGAGTGGTCGCTCACATCGGCGCAGAAGTCGCGTCTCGCCTCCCATCTAAGCACCGAGTACAAGGCACTCATCAGCATGCTTGGCGAGAACTTCCACTCGGCAGTAGTGAGGATGGCTGTGCAGATAGAGAGGATAGCGATGATACTGACGGCGATGAGGATGAGCTCGGTGGAACAGCACCGAGAGCAGAACAATCGCCCAAGCTTGGTCGATACATCTTCAGCAGAGCTGATGTCCGAATCCCATTCGGACGCAACAGACAAAATATTGCAATGCTGTGATGAAGACTATGAGGCGGCGGAGATGATCGGCGGGAAGCTGATACTGCACGCGGCGGTGGCGTATAAGATGATAGAGGGAGAGAAGACAGAGTTGGTGCCACAGGTAGAAGCGAACTGCCAGAAACAGATGTTGTATGAGCGACTGAAGGGGGAATATGAACATCAAGAACTGCTGATGGAAGCCAAAGTACAAGGTATATCGCGGGCGACGGCGCAACGCTGGAACGAGAGATGGCTGACTGAGGGGAAAATCTGCCGACTTCAACGCGGAATGTACAGAAAAATAGGTTGAGGCTAATGAGGCTAAGTAGGTAAATGAGGCTAAGATGAGGCTATGTAATGCACTGAAAAATAGCAGTATACAGAGTTAGCCTCATTAGCCTCACTCGCCTCACGCAAACACAAAAGCCGACTGACAGTCGGTGGAACTCGAAGATGTGAAGCGAGGAAGGGTGATGTTAGGGTGTGAGTGGGGTGTGGGTAGGACTAAAGTCTAGGATTACCCCGACAACGGATCGATAACGGATCGATAATGGATGGGGATTCAATCAGTCAACAATTAAAGACTATTTAAGACAATGATTAATCGTCGGATAACATCCGACATAACAAACAAAATAAAAGATGGCAAGAGTAACATTTGTAGATGCAATTGACACAGTGCGGGGAGCACTGGATGAAGTGAAGGATGGGCAGGCTAAGCGGGCACGGTTGGTGTGCAAGTGGCATTACTGGGGAGAGAAATGGATAGACGAGGATGGAAGTAAGGTACATCTAGTGTATGCATATCATTTCCATGAAGGCGCATGGTCAGAAGGTGCGACACGGAACAGGGAAATGATCAAAGCCGCACAACGCATGGCGCACGATATTGAGCGCGTGTACTATCATCCGGAGGAGTACGACGAGGAAGATAGAGAGCAAGCGCGGATCTGGCAGCAGAAGTACGCGGAGTACCGCGCCGCAATACCCCAAGGTAGCACGAACTACAAGCACTTCTACGGCTGGATGTTCACGGAAATCTATCGAGGTATGAGGAGAGAGGTATAAAAATCGTGTTATATTGGCAAAGAAGACGAGAGAAGGGACTTTCTTCGTAAGTCCCATTGCAGTGCCTGCAATAGAAATGCAAAAAGAAATGAGCGCCCTTTCAAATAAATTTGAGGACACTCATCTCTTTTCACATTTACTCTCGGTACCGCGAGTGGGACTTGAACCCACACAGCCGTTTCGGGCCAAAGGATTTTAAGTCCTTCGTGTCTACCGATTCCACCATCGCGGCATCAAAAACGGTGCAAAGATACGACATTTTATTGAAATTTGCAAATTTTTTGACAAAAATCGTAAAAAAAATCATACAAATTTGCAAATATCGAAAATTTTGCTTATCTTTGCAACGCTAATTATGCGCAAGATAGGGTCGGTCAACTATTAAAGACTATTAAAAACAATTTACATAGAATACAAAATAAATTAAAATCATACAACCATGCAAAAATCTCCATTACAGATTGCCCGTGGCAATTACCAACCGAAGATGCCGGTAGCTCTGTCCGGTAATGTACGCCTTGCAGAAGGCAAAGCAACACAAAGTGTAGCCGATCAAGAGGAAATAAAGAAACTGTTCCCGAACACCTACGGTCTGCCCGTTATTACGATGGAACCATCTGAGCAGTCAGCAATCAGCAGTCAGCAGTCAGCTATCAATGTAGGCGTTATCCTGTCCGGCGGTCAAGCCCCTGGCGGTCACAACGTGATCAGCGGTCTGTTTGACGGACTGAAACGTCTCAACCCCGAGAACAAACTCTACGGTTTCCTTGGCGGTCCTTCCGGTCTGATTGAAGGCAAGTATCAGGAACTGACCAAAGACATCATCGACGAGTACCGCAACACCGGTGGCTTTGATATCATCGGTTCGGGTCGTACGAAACTGGAAGAAACCTGGCAGTTTGACAACGGCATCGAGGTATGCAAGAAACTTGGCATCAAGGCCGTAGTGATCATCGGCGGTGACGACTCGAACACCAACGCTTGCGTGCTGGCTGAGTACTATCTGCAGAAACAATGCGGCATCCAGGTTATCGGCTGCCCGAAGACCATCGACGGCGACCTGAAGAACGAGATGATCGAGGCCTCGTTCGGTTTCGATACCGCTTGCAAGGTTTACTCGGAGTTGATCGGTAACATCCAGCGTGACGCCAACTCCGCAAAGAAATACTGGCACTTCATCCGTCTGATGGGACGTAGCGCCAGCCATATTGCTCTGGAGTGCGCACTGCAATCGCAGCCGAACATCTGCCTGATCAGCGAGGAGGTTGAAGCCAAGAACATGACGCTCAACGACATCGTGGAGCAGATCGTAGAAGTAATCGTTGACCGCGCTAACCACGGTCTGAACTTCGGTACGATCCTTATCCCCGAAGGACTGATTGAGTTCATCCCCGCTATGCGCGCACTGATCCAGGAACTCAACGACCTGCTGGCTCAGAACGAGGAGTTTGCATCGCTCGAGGGCGATGACGCCAAGCGCGAGTACGTTAAGTCGATGCTTTCACCTGCCAGCTGCGAACTCTACCGTTCGCTGCCGAAGGGTATTGCACGCCAGTTGACCCTCGACCGCGATCCTCACGGCAACGTGATGGTAAGCCAGATCGAGACCGAGAAACTCCTGATCGAGATGGTTGGCAAACGCTTGGCTCAACTCAAGGCTGCCGGCACATACAAAGGCAAGTTCTCCGCTCTGAACCACTTCTTCGGCTACGAAGGTCGCTGCGCTATACCTTCGAACTTCGATGCCGACTACTGCTACTCGATCGGCGTAACCGCTACGCTGCTCATCGCAGCCGGCAAGACCGGTTACATGTCGCTCGTGCGTAACCTGACGAAGCCCGCTGCCGAGTGGATCGCAGGTGGTGTGCCTATCACAATGATGATGAACATGGAGAAACGTAACGGTAAGATGAAACCCGTTATCCAAAAAGCGCTGGTTGATTTGAACGGTGCTCCGTTCAAGTACCTGGCAGCACATCGTGCCGAGTGGGCAGACGCCAACACCAGCTACATCTACCCGGGTCCGATCCAGTACTACGGTCCGACAGAGGTGTGCGACCAACCGACCCACACGCTCAAACTGGAGCAGGCAGGCAAATGAGACAATTGCTCCTTGCCCTGACGCTGATGCTACTCGCTGCTGCGCCTCTCATGGCGCAGCAGAGCGAACAGCAGTTGCTGGAAGCATACCTTAGTGAGGATATGTCGGTCTGGAAAGCGTACATCGACGCTACCGAAGTGCAGCAACTCCCGGCAGACGAACAGCTCAGACTACTACGCTACGAATACGGATTTGCGGCAGCGATGCTGAGCATCGACAAAGCGAATGCCAAAGCGTACATACAGCGGTTCGGCGAACATATTGAGCAAGCAAAGCCTATCTTGTCGGAAGCACTGTACAACGTATATATGTCGGCATATCACACGTTCAGCATGCGACTGACGATGAATGTGTTCGCGCACGGCAAAGCGATATACAGGTACGCACAGGCAGCGCTGGATGCCGACCCCACCGAGCCCATGGCTTGGGTAGCGCAGGGAAACATCCACTTCTACACCCCGAAGATGATGGGCGGTGACAAGCGCAAAGCACTGGAAGAGTACAACAAGGCTGACAGTCTGTTCATGCTGCAACCGGACTACAACACCCGCTGGGAACTGTACGCCGAACGGATGAACAGGGATAAGTGCAAGGAGTATCTGCAAATTAAAAATTAAAAATGCAAAATTAAGAATTAAGAATTAACAATTAAATAAATACCAAAAGACTATGGCTAAAGTTTATCATGCAAATGAGATCAAGAACATTGCCTTGATGGGAGGTAGTGGCTCAGGTAAGACCACTCTGATGGAGGCTATGCTCTTCGAGAGCGGAGTGATTAAACGTCGTGGCACGGTGGAGGCTCAATCCACGGTTTGCGACTACTTCCCCGTAGAAAAGGAGTACGGCTACTCGGTGTTCTCCACCGTTTGTAACGTTGAGTTCGCCGGCAAGAAACTGAACATCATCGACTGCCCGGGTTCGGACGACTTCTGCGGCGGCGCAATCAGTGCCCTGCACGTGTGCGACACGGCTATCATCACCCTGACCGCCAACGGCGGCGTAGAGGTTGGTACGCAGAACAACTTCCGCATGGCTGAGAATGCCAAGAAACCCGTAGTATTCCTCGTTAACAAGTGCGACCACGAGAATGCGAACATCGACCGCACGCTCGAAGGCTTGAAAGAGAACTTCGGCAACCATGTTGTCGTACTCCAGTACCCCGTTAACCCGGGTGCAGGCTTCAATGCTGCTATCGACGTGCTGAAACGCAAGATGCTCGTTTGGAAACCCGAAGGTGGTGCTCCCGAACTCAAGGATATCCCCGCAGATGAGCAGGCAAAGGCAGAAACCCTCCTCTCCGAAGTGATGGAGCGTGCCGCTGAGGCTAACGACGAACTGATGGAGAAGTTCTTCGATCAGGGCGAACTGAGCATGGAGGAGACCTTGGAAGGTATCCGCGTCGTATTCAAGGACGGCGGTATCCTGCCGGTTATCTGCGCCTCAGGTACCCGCGACATGGGCGTACGCCGCTTGATGGAGTTCTTGGGCGAAATGGCTCCGTCGGTAGCTGACGCACCGAAGCCTGTAAGCAAAGAAGGCGAAGAGGTTGCTCCGAACGACGCAGCGCCGACTTCGTTGTTCATCTTCAAGACCTCGGTTGAGCCGCATATCGGCGACGTAAACTACTTCAAGGTAATGCAGGGTACGGTACATGCTGCCGACGACCTTGTAAACATGGACCGTGGCTCGAAGGAGCGCATCTCGCAGCTCTACGCTGTGGACGGTAGTATCCGCGTACCGGTAGATGAGGTTTGCGCAGGCGACATCGCTGCTACCGTTAAACTGAAAGATACCCGCACGGGCAACACCTTGAACGCCAAGGACTGCGAGTTGCAGTACGAACCGGTAAGCTATCCTGATCCGAAGTACCGCCGCGCTATCCGCCCGAACAACGAACAGGAAGCCGAGAAACTCTCCGCCCTCTTGACCCGTATGCATGAGGAAGACCCGACATGGCTCATCGAGCAGAGCAAGGAGCTCAAGCAGACCATCGTCAGCGGTCAGGGTGAGTTCCACCTGCGCACACTGAAATGGCGTCTGGAGAACAACGACAAGATGATGGTAACCTTCGACGAGCCGAAGATCCCGTATCGTGAGACGATCACCAAGGCTGCCCGTGCCGACTACCGTCACAAGAAACAGTCCGGTGGTTCGGGTCAGTTCGGTGAGGTTCACCTGATCGTTGAGCCGTATGAGGAAGGCGTACCTGTTAAGGAAGTTTATAAGTTCGGCAACCAAGAGTACCGCATCAGCGTAAAGGACACCCAGGAGATTCCTCTGGAGTGGGGCGGCAAACTCGTGCTGATCAACTCAATCGTCGGCGGTGCTATCGACGCACGCTTCATCCCGGCTATCCTCAAGGGCTTGATGGATCGTATGGAGCAAGGACCTCTCACGGGCTCGTATGCGCGTGACGTGCGCGTCATTATATATGATGGTAAGATGCACCCGGTTGACTCCAACGAAATCTCCTTCCGTCTGGCAGGTCGTAACGCCTTTGCCGAGGCGTTCCGCAACGCTAATCCGAAGGTATTGGAGCCGATTTACGACGTAGAGGTATTCGTTCCGTCCGACATGATGGGTGACGTAATGAGTGACATCACAGGCCGTCGCGGCATGGTATTAGGTATGCACACCGAGAAGAACTTCACACGCCTGAGCGCACAGATTCCTCTGGCAGAGATGGCTTCGTACTCCACGACGCTGTCCTCGCTCACCGGCGGTCGTGCTACGTTCACGATGAAGTTCAAGGATTACGAACTCGTTCCGGGAGACGTTCAGGACAAGCTGCTCAAGGCATACCAAGAGTCATTGAAGGAAGAAGAGTAATCTTCGCAATTCTGCTCAAGACAAAAGCAGAAACAGAGCAACAGAAGTCGGAAATTTTCCGGCTTTTGTTGTTTTTTGTGAAAGTTTGGCACGCTTATTGTATAAATACATTTTTGAGTTAACCTAAACATAGGCTTTAATGTGCAATGTGATATGTTTTACCCCATATTTTGCAACCTTTTGATAACAAAATTATGTTTTACGGCACAAAATCACACATTTTTCACCTATTTATTGGAAAATAAGAAAAATTTGTTTTACCTTTGCAAGCGTTTTTCTTTTTCGACTTTTAGCGCAAAACCCCGAAAAGGAAACTATAATAGGTATTAACAAAACTTTAAGGTATGAAAAAATTCTTACTTGTGATGTCCGTTTGTCTTCTGACATTCGGGCAGGTTTGGGCACAAAGCCAAACCATTAAAGGAAAGGTATTGAGTGCCGCAGATGATGAGCCGGTTATCGGCGCGTCGGTTTCGGTCAAAGGTACCTCGAAAGGAACGATTACCGATGTTGACGGACAGTTTGCCCTTGAAGTGGAGCCTGGTGCTACACTCGTTGTTTCGTTCATCGGTATGGCAAGTCAGGAAGTTGCAGCCGCTGACAACCTTGTTGTTGCTCTGACAGAGGACACCAAGCAGTTGGATGAGGTGATGGTTGTGGCTTTCGGTACTTCTACCAAGAAATCGTTTACCGGTGCAGCATCAGTTGTAAAGGCTGATGAGATCTCCAAGCGTCAGACGAGTAACATTACCGACGCTTTGGCTGGTCAGGTTGCAGGTGTACAAGGTCTGAGCACCAGTGGTCAGCCCGGTACAACAAGCAACATCCGCATCCGTGGTATCGGTTCTATGAACTCGAGTAACGCTCCGTTGTATGTTATCGACGGTATCCCTGCTGACAATGATGCAGTTAGTACGTTGAGCAACAACGATATCGAGTCTGTTACGGTATTGAAGGACGCTGCATCGAACGCATTGTACGGTGCACGTGGTGCCAACGGTGTGATCCTGATCACCACCAAGCGCGGTAGCACACGTGACGCACAGATCAAGATTGATGCCAAGTGGGGTGTCAACCAGCGCGGTGTGCCTAACTACAACGTGATGACCGATCCGGCTATGTACTACGAGACCTTCTATCAGGCTCTGTACAACCTCTATGGCAACCACGACAAAGCCAACGCATTGCTGTTGGATTCCAAAAACGGTGGTCTGGGCTATCAGGTTTACACCGTACCCGACGGCGAGCGCCTGATCGGTACGAACGGCAAACTCAACCCGAATGCAAAAGCAGGTTATGTAACAAACTACAAAGGTACTGATTACACTCTGTTGGCTGACAACTGGTTTGACGAGCTGTTCAAATCCAACAACCTCCGTCAGGAGTACAACCTCAGCGTAAGCGGTTCGACTGACAAGTTGACCTACTACGCTTCGGGTAGCTTCCTGGATGATACGGGTATCATCGAGAACTCCGGTTTCCGTCGTGCCACTGCACGTGTTAACGTGGACTATCAGGCAAAGAAGTGGCTCAAGATCGGTACGAACATGAGCTATAGCCACGCCGACATGTATTATCCTGAAGAGGATGAGTACGGCAACTACAGCTCGGGTAACCTCTTCTACGTAACGAACAACGTTGCGCCGATCTATCCGCTCTACATCCGTGACGGCCAAGGCAAGATCATGATTGACAACAACGGCTATACCATGTATGACTACGGAGATGCTACCGTTAACGGTTGCACACGTGCATTTATGAACCAATCTAACCCTGCCAGCGCTATCCAGCTGAACAAGTCGATCTACAAGAAAGACATTTTTACAGGCAAGTGGTTCATCCAGATTGAGCCGATTCAGGGTCTGAAGTTCAACGCCAACCTCGGTGTTCACTACGGTGGCGTGCGTTACCAGACTACGGCTAACCCGTTCTATGGTCAGTTTGCTTCATCGGGTGGTTATGCTTCTGTCAGATCCAGCCGCAACGTTGCTTTCGACCAACAGTACATGGCTTCGTATGCACGTAAGTTCGGTGATCACAACGTAGATGTAATGGTAGGTTATGAGAACTTCCACCGTACCATGTCATCACAGAGCGGTTCGAAGCAGAAACTGTTCAACCCTGACATCGCCGAGATCAGCAATGCTATCCTTTCTCCGGATGCATCGTCTTCGACTGATACATATTTCACTCAGGGTATTTTGGCACAAGCCAAGTACGACTATGCAGGCCGCTACTATGTAAGCGCCAGCTACCGTCGTGACGCTTCTTCGCGTTTCGCGAAAGGCAAACAATGGGGTAACTTCTGGTCGGTAGGTGCTGCTTGGGATATCAAGTCCGAGCCGTTTATGGACAATGTGAATAATATTGACCTGTTGAAGATCAAAGTAAGTTACGGTTCACAAGGTAACGATAACCTGTTGACCATGGATGGTTACACCAACTATCACGTTTGGGCTGATCAGTATGTTATCAGCGAGAACAACGGCGCGTTTGCTACCACACTTTCTTACAAAGGTAACCCGGACATCACTTGGGAGACCTCGTATAACTTCAACGCCGGTATTGACTTCGGTTTCTTTGGCGAGCGTTTGACCGGTACTATCGAGGGTTGGCGTCGTCGTACGGATGATATGTTGTATTATCAGCCGGTTCCTGCTTCGCTCGGTTACAGCTATCTGCCGGTTAATATCGGTAGCGTAAGCAACGCCGGTATGGACGTTGAGCTCCACGGAGAGGTTATTAAGACTCGTAACGTGACTTGGTCACTTTATGCTAACCTGACCTTCTTCAAGAACAAGATCCTCAAACTCTCTCCGGATTTGAACGGACAGTGGATTGACGGAACCTACATCTACAAAGAGGGTGAAGGTATGTACAACCGCTACTTGCCTGCATACGCAGGTGTTAACCCTGAGACCGGTGCTGCTCAATGGTATATTGATGTACAGGCAACGGATGAAGAGGGCAATCCTAAATTTGATGGTGACGGCAACCCGATTATGATTACCAAGGGTGGTGTTACCGAGAAGTTCAGCGAGGCTAACTCCAACTATCGCTACGAGACCGGTGACATTCTGCCGAAGGTTTACGGTGGTTTCGGTACAGAGTTGAAGGTTTACGGTGTTGACCTGTCTGTTGCATTCAACTATCAGGCAGGTGGCCGTATCTATGATACCGGTTATCAGCGTCTGATGCACGCAGGTAGCTCCAGCGACGCCGGCCACAACTGGCACATGGACATCCTGAATGCATGGACTCCGAGCAATACCAACACAGATGTTCCTGCTCTCAATGCAGGTGACTCCAACGCTAACGGTACTTCTGACCGCTGGTTGATCTCAAGCGACTATGTTGGTTTGCAGAACATTACTTTGGGCTATACGTTCCCCGTTAAGCTGACCAAGAAGGCTCACATCGAGAAGATCCGTCTCTACGCTGTGGCTGATAACGTAGCACTCTGGGCGGCTCGCAAGGGTCTGGATCCGCGTCAAGGTTACACTTCGGCTAACTCATTCTATTATTCGCCGATGCGTACCATCTCCGGTGGTATTAACATTACGTTCTAATTAATGAAAGGAGATTATTATGAAAACTATCAGTAAATATGTATCTGTTCTCCTCGTTGCCGCACTGACTTTCACTGCGTGCGATGATTGGATGAATGCAGGTCCGGAAGGCGCAACCAAGACTGCTGACCAGAAATCCGCAGCCGCAGCAGCTAATCCCGACGCAGCAGCAGCCGATATCTCGGCTATCTATGCACAGTTCATCCAACTGTACCCTGGTCTGGGTGATCTCGGTTACAGCCGTCACAACGACTTCGGTTATGCTGCTATTTGCATGTTCCTTGAGGAGCAAGGTCAGGATCTCGTAAGCCCGAACATCGGCTACAACTGGTTCAACTATTCTGACTTCACGAAGAACCGTGACAACTCTCTGACTACTACCTACGGCCTGATCGACCATTTGGTATGGAACGAATACTACAAGATTATTCACGCTTGCAACAACGTAATTGAACTCGTTGAGCGTGAGAATCCTGGAGCACAAAAGTATGCACTTAGCCAAGCTTTGGCTGTACGCGCCATGTGCTATCTGGAGTTGGCTCAACTCTTCCAACATACGTATTCGGCAGCTACTCTGGATAAACCTTGCGTTCCTATCGTTAAGGACCGCATGCCGGCTGAGCAACAGTTGACCAACCCGCGTGCAAGTGTTGAGACTGTATTTAACATGATTATCAGCGACCTCACCTACGCATGCGACTCATTGGATGGCTTTGTTCGTTCGGACAAGGGTTATGTTGACCAGGCTGTAGCATTCGGTCTGCGTGCACGTGCTAACCTCGTTATGCAGAAGTGGGCTGACGCTGCTGCTGATGCTGACAAAGCTCTGTCGTTGAGCGGTGCTGCTCCTCTGACTATTTCTGAGGCTGGTCTGCCCGGCTTCTCGATGGCTGACGCACACAACGTATTGTGGGCAAACATCGTTACTGAAACCAACGACATCGTACAAACCGGTATTATCAACTGGCCGTCGCACATGTCAACATGGTACGGTGACGGTTACACCGGTGTAGGTGCTACCCGTAGGATTGCCAGTGCTCTGTATGACGAGATTTCTGAGACCGACGTCCGCAAGGGCTGGTGGCTGAACGAGGATCTTGAGTCTCCGCTGTTGGATGCTCCGGGATACAATGCACTGAAAGCTGATGTTATTGCACAAGAGACTCCGTTCCTCAACGTTAAGTTCGGTACAGGTGACGGTACTGTAACCGGTCTGGGTGCAGCTGCTGCTGACTGGATCCTGATGCGTGCTGAGGAGTTGATCCTTATCAAGGCTGAGGGTCTGGCTAAGTCAGGCGGTGACGGCGCTGGCGTTTTGGCTCAATTCGTTCAGCAATTCCGTGATCCGTCATACACTGTTGGTCAGCATGGTCTGAGCATCGAGGACGAGATCTGGTGGCAACGTCGTGTTGAGCTTTGGGGCGAAGGTTTTGCTTGGGGCGATATTATGCGTCTTGAGAAGCCGATTATCCGTACCAACTCAACCAACTGGCCTGAAGAGTGGGCTAATCAGAATGTTCCGGCTAAGCACCAAGTTATGATTTGGCGTATTCCGCAAGCTGAAATCGAGGCTAACCACGGTATCAGCGAGGCTGATAACAACCCGTTTGTAACTTTATAATCCTAAAACAGTAAACGATTATGAAAACAATAAGTAAATATTTGTTCATTCTCGCAGCAGCCGTGTTCACTTTCACGGCTTGCGAGAAGGATGTTGAGCGCGTCCCCTCGCCTGCATTTGAAGGTAAGGCGGTATTCTTCCCCGTTAGCTCAGAGAGCGAAGAGTTAGAGCCGACTACTCCTATGCAGCACGAGATTACTATTGCACGCGATACGCTCCTCAAAGAAGCTCTGAGCGTTAAGTTGATCGTTGCAAAGAACTCTGAAGACATATTCGAGGTTCCCGAGACTGTAGAATTTGCTGCAGGTGAGTCGGAGACAACGTTTATCGTTAAGTTCCCGAAGGCACAGGTTGACGGTACATATACCCTCTCCCTCGAGTTGGAATTGACAAACAGCAACCCGTATCTTGATCTCAAGCCGATTTACAGCTACACGGTGAATATCGCCAAGTGGGAGCCTGTAACCGACAAGAAGGCTATCGTATTCGACGGTCTGGTTAACGCATTCTACGCAACCGGTAACCCGGGTTGGTATGTAAGCTACGCTCGCAAGAACAATGCTGACGGCTCGTTCGACATTCGTCTGATCAATCCGTATACTGTACTGCCCGATTATAAGGATGGTGACTATGATTCGCCTATCGCTGACGAGTTTGGTCTGTATAAAGGTTTCCCGTACAACTATCCTACGGATGTTGATAGCGAAGGTTCATACAACTGGACTATTCACATTGCTAAGAACGGCAAGGCTACCTTCGATAATTTCGACATGGGTATGGCTTGGAGTTACGGTGAGTTCTCCGCTCGCTACTATGATCCGAGTATTCCGGGTGTATATACCGCAGCTGACAAGTGCATTACGTTCGCACCAGGTTCCTCTGCTTGCTTCATGGCTGATAAAGGAGGACGTTTGACATCTGAGACGATCTATATCTTCCTGGATGACGCCCTCTGGAAAGACATCAACTCTGCAATCTCTATTGCTGATTTGGAGGATGGCTACAATGATGCATCCATCGAGTGGATTGCTCGTCCTGCCGGAATGAGTACCGTTGATTCGGAGATTCTGCAAGAGATTGTTGACGTAGTGCTTGAGAACGCTGTTGATCCTAATCCTAAAGACAAACAGGAAGGTAGCGATTTCCAGAACCTCTACCACCTCAAAGACCTCTTTGGTGAAGGATTCAACCTCTCATTCTACCTCGACACCGTTAAGTTCAAAGTGGCTCTGCCTATTACAAAGCAACCTACAAGCCTGAGCTTCGGCGGCAAGCAGATCTTCGTGGGTCCGGCTGAGAAGGAAAGCTTCGTTGAGGAGACTGTTCTCGGTGGCAAGACCGTTATACTCACCCACTTCTTCCTCCAAGTTCAGACAAAGGACGGCGGTGACCTCGGCGTATTCGAAGAGAAGTTCTACCTGTGCGACGAAGAAGTTATCTTCGGTGAGAAGGCTGAGGACTTTGCCGGTACGTACAAGATGACCGCTCCTTCGCAGTTCAGCGGTGAGCCGAATGCTGATGAAGATGTTAAGATCGTATTTAAGGACGGCAAACTCACCCTTGAAGGACTTTCGTACTGCAGCCCGATTGCTGTAGAGTTCGATGATGCAACTAAGACCATCTCTATCGCTCCGCAAGCATTGGAAAATCTCGGTAGCTACAGCATTACTTTGTACACTACTGACGTTAATGGCGTAAGTGCAACAGCTAAGATGCAGTTTGCAATGGCATTCGGTGGCGTTATCAACATGACAGCTGACAGTGAGGCTGACGGATACTTGGTACGTGCTGAAAGTGAAGCAGAAAGTGGATGGCTTGACGGTTACTACAACCTGAAGTTCACTCCGTCCGCTGCTGCTGCTCCGGCTCGCGTTGCTGCTAACCGCAACTTCAACATGCTCTCAAGCTTCGCTGCTCACAAGCACGCAACCGCTGAGAAGAACCTCAACTTCAAACTCCAAGGCAAGGTTAAGAAGCACAACTTCCCCTTCCTCCAGAAGTAATGGTTTCCCTTCATGGAAGTAATAACTTCCACAATAAAACGGCATCGCATTAGCGGTGCCGTTTTATTATGCTCTCTAATATCAGCGCTTGGTCTTCTTAACGACCTTACCGCGCTGCTCTTTCTTTGCCGGCTCGATGTTGGCGAATGCACGTTGCTGCATAGCCTCATTAAACTCAGGGAAATCGGTGGACAACTTGCCGCCCGACAAGGTCTCAATATCCTCTTTGAGTCGTTGTACTCCGGATTCGAAATCCTTGTTCCAGATCTGGTTCTTCTGGCGCATACAGCGGGCTATATAGATAGTCGCCTCTTTACGCTGCTGTTCGTCGGTGATTGTTGTAGCGTACGCTACCAAATCTTGAAGTATTCTGCCGTAGTTGCGCAATTTGATTGCGTCTGTGCGGTGAACGATTGAACATCTGTCACTTGTCTTTTCCATTACCGCTATATACGAATTTTATATAGGTTAAAACTATTAACTTAAAACTTTAAACTATCCAACTTCACTCAACTTTCAACTTTCAACACTCAACTACTTGTTTTTAATCAAGTAAATCATTGTAGGATAGTGGTCACCATAACCATTCTGCCATACGCCGGATTTATGCGTACGCAGCGGTGCACCTTTATCCTTGCCCTCTTGAACGGTCAAGAACGGCTTGTTGAACACCTCGGACTTCCAATATGTCCATTGTACGCGCTCGTGAGGTGCGTTCAGCAGCGGCTCGCTGATAATAATCTGGTCAAACAGATCCCACGTGCCGTTGTACATCAGCGTACCTACACCGCGGTCAAGGTGCAGCCACATCGTATTGAAGAAGCCTTGTACTGCAACATCCTCGCGCTTCTTGCGTGCCTCAAGAATCTCTGCACACGAGTGATTGAACGGGTCGTCGTTCAAGTCGCCCATGATGATCACTTTCGCCTTCGGATCTTTCATATACAACGAGTCGGTTATATGACGGCAAAGCATAGCTGCTGTATCACGCGTAGCACGCGAACTCTCCTCACCACCGTAACGTGACGGCCAGTGGTTGACTATCAAGTGCAGTTTGTCCTTCACAATCTGCCCGTTCTCGTCCTTCAAATAGCCCGACAACAGCAATTGGAAACGGCTGCGAACCACACCTCCGTCGGAGTAATGCGCCTTAAGCGTATAAGGTACAGGCTTGCCTGCCGGAACGAAGTAACGCGGATCGTACAGGTAGCCTACATCCACACCACGACGGTCGGGACCTTCGAGCAGAATAGGAATATACTTCCTACCCGTCTGGTTCTCTATCTCTTTGCACAAGTCTTGCAGACAGCGGATATTTTCCACCTCACACACACCTACGATCGATGCGCCGAGAGGAGTCTTGTCTAATCCAAACTGCGAAATGGCGTACGCCATATTCTTAAGTTTGTTGCGGTACTTGAGCCCAGACCAGTGCATACCACCCGAAGGCAAGTACTCGTAGTCGTTCTTGTGAATAGTATCACCGTTCTCAAGAAGATAATAGTCATGAATCGTGTCAAACAGGTTCTCCAAGTTGTAGAATGCAACGCAACGAACTACATAGTCCTGAGCGCTGGATTCTTGGGAATTTTTCTGTGCTTGTACAGGAAGGCTGATCAGTGCCAAACAAGCCAAAACGAGAGATGTAATGATGTTTTTCATAAACTGGATTGATATTTTTTACAAAAAATCGTACAAAGATACAAATTTTTTTGCAAATATGCAAATTTTTTTTGCAAATATGGATTTTTTTTTGTATCTTTGTACAAAATTTTACAAAATTTACGTTATTATGTCTTCAGTCAATAAAGTAATCCTAATTGGCAACGTTGGTTCTGACCCTGATGTTCGTTACTTGGATCGCGGTGTTGCAATCGCTAATTTCAACCTTGCAACTACCGAACGCGGTTACACGATGCAGAACGGTACGCAAGTTCCCGACAAGACTGACTGGCACGCTATCGTGCTCTGGCGCAATCTTGCCGAGTGGGCAGAGCGGAACATTCGCAGGGGTATGAAGCTCTATGTTGAGGGTAAACTGCAGACTCGTACGTGGGAAAAGGATGGTCAGCGCCGTAGCAAAACGGAGGTGATTGCCGAGAACATCCAGATCCTCTACCGTCCACAAGAGTACCAGCAGCGTAACGACGAAGCCGTACAGGAGGAAGAAGGATTTGCTAATGAGGCTAACGAACAAGACGAGTCTATCATCTTCTAATCCCGTTCTCCCTATTCATATTATGGTACGCGTGCACGCACGTGTACGCATAATATGTAAAGAAGACTCCCGTTGAAGGAGTCTTCTTTTGTGTAGAAAAACGTACGCCAACATCGAGCCGTTATCGAGCCGTTGTCGAGCCGTTTACGGTGCAATGTCGAGAGTGATTTACTTTTTGAAGTAACGGTTGTACAGACCTTGGAAGCCTGCGCCGTGACGAGCCTCATCGCGAGCCATCTCATGAACGGTGTCATGAATCGCGTCGAGGTTCAACTCTTTTGCACGTTTGGCAATATTCTGTTTGTCCTCGCAAGCACCGGCCTCGGCCATCATACGTTTCTCAAGGTTGGTCTTGGTATCCCAAACAAGCTCACCGATCAATTCGGCGAATCTCGAAGCATGATCAGCCTCCTCAAATGCATAGCGGCGGAAAGCCTCAGCGATCTCAGGATAGCCCTCGCGATCAGCTTGACGAGCCATAGCAAGGTACTGACCTACCTCAGTGCACTCGCCCATGAAGTGTGCACGCAGGCCATCATGGATAATAGGATCTTGCACATCTTTGGCTACGCCTACTACGTGTTCGCAAGCCCAAACGAGACCTTTGCTCTCGTCTGCCACTTTCCATTCAACGATTTGTTTGCATTGCGGGCAACGCTCAGGTGCCTCTGCGCCCTCGTGTACATAACCACAGATCGGGCAAATAAATTTCTTGTCCATTGGTGTAAACATTTAAAGGTTAATACATTTTCTCATTTATTCATTTACCATTTTCTCATTTTAGTAGCTCTCCTCAGCGGAGGGGAAACTGCTATCTTTCACTGCTGCCACATAGTCACTGACGGCTTGATGAATCGGTTCAGCCAAGTGCGCAAACTGACGGAGGAACTTCGGCTTGAATCCTTTGTTCAACCCCAACATGTCATGCAGCACAAGTACCTGACCGTCTGTTCCGGCACCTGCGCCGATGCCTATCGTCGGGCAACTTACCGCCTTCGTCACGCGCTCAGCCAATGCTGCAGGGATCTTCTCCAGCACGATACAGAAGCAACCTACCTGATCCAGCAACTTCGCATCGGCTATGAGTTTCTCTGCTTCCGCCTCTTCCTTGGCTCGCAATCCGTAGCCGCCAAACTGGTTAACGCTCTGCGGCGTCAGTCCCAGATGCCCGCACACCGGCACACCGGCTGCAACCATCCTGCGTATAGCATCGGCTACCTCCCGCCCGCCTTCAAGTTTCACAGCATCTGCACCGCTCTCTTTCACTATGCGTATAGCGTTACGAACCGCTTCGTCGTCGTTGACCTGGTACGAACCAAACGGCATATCTGTCACTACCAGCGCGTGCTCAGCGGCACGAACCACTCCCTTCGTCAGGAAGATCATCTCATCCACAGTGATAGGCAAGGTATATTGGTTGCCGCAAACAATGTTCGAAGCGCTGTCGCCTACCAGTAAAATCTCTACCCCCGCTTCGTCCACCAGACGGGCGAGTGTGAAATCGTACGAGGTGAGCATCGTAATCTTCTCACCGGTTTGTTTCATCTGACGAATCTTGGTCGTGGTCAGACGTGTATTTTGTGTATGTACTGACATCAGAATATTTACAATTTAATTACTATTTACAATTGCTAATCAAATAGCATACAAAGGTACGAAAAATAAACGACATTTGCAAAAAAAAACACTTTTTTTTACCGAAAAAGCAAAAAATAATTCAAAAATTTGCAAATGTCAAATAATTTTCGTATTTTTGTAGCCGGTTAGCCGCGAAATGGCATCGGAATTATAAATTATATGGACAATAAACAACCAATTATGAAAAGGGAAAAACTTTTGACGGTCTTGCTTATCATTTCTGTAGTATTAAGTGTTTTCTCGACAATGGTCAGTATCTTCATGATGCGACGCAACAAGATGCAGGATGAGTTGTTGCAAGCCATGGAAGTGCTGGTTTATACCAACAAATTGTCGGAAGACGCCATGATAGAAAAGGCTATTGTCATACATTCAGCAGATTCTTTAGAAACTATAAGCCAAAATCTGGAGTCGCAACGAGCCGATTCACTGCAAGCTCAGGCACTACAAGCCGATGCACAAAAGCAGGCAAATAATCCGGCCGAAAAACGTCCGAAGACAAATCGCCACGCTGCCGAGATCAAGAAAGATGAACCGTCATTGCACGACCAACTGGTGAAGTTTGTAGCCGGCGAGTCGTATGTGGATTTGGGTCTGCCCAGCGGTACGCTGTGGAAAGCTGAGAACGAAGAAGGACTTATGGATTTCAATACTGCCAAGAAGAAGTTCAAGAAGCGTATGCCTGCTATTTCGCAATGGGAAGAACTACTCAAATACTGCAAATGGTCATGGACAGGTAACGGTTATGAAGTTATCGGCCCTAACGGCGCTATGATCTTCATCCCCGCAGCAGGCTACCGCAATGTAAGCGGACAAATAGGCAAGGTAGGCGTATTCGGTAACTACTGGTCATCCACCATCAAAAACAAGGAAGAAGCCTGGCGTTTCGGTTTTGAATCCGATAAGATCAGTATGGCGACACACAGCCGCAGATACGGCCGCTCTATTCGACTTGTGTACAGACCGATACTTGCCCCGCTCGATGATATTGAATAAGAGGGTTATATGCTGATAAAATGAAAAGCGGTGCGTCACACAAACTGACGCACCGCTTTCTTGTTAAGCCGTTAAACCGTTAAGCTGTTAGGCTTGTTATTGTGCTTGCAGGGCTTCGTGCATAGCAGCGGCAGCCTTGCGGCCGTCGGACATAGCCAGAATAACCGTTGCGCCTCCGCGAACTATATCGCCACCTGCATAAAGAATCGGCAGCGAGGAACGCATATTGTCATCCACAACGATCGTACCCTTACGCGATACTTCGAGTCCGGCAACAGACTTCGGAATAATCGGGTTAGGCGATACGCCTACGGCTACAACTACCATGTCTGCAGGCACAGTGATCGTCTTGCCATCAACCGGTACCGGCGAGCGGCGACCTGACTCGTCGGGTTCGCCAAGTGTCATCACTTGTAGTGTGGCTTCTTTGACGCGACCATTCTCATCAGCTTGGTAACTAATAGGGTTATGCAGCGTCATAAACTCGATACCTTCGGCTTTAGCGTGCTCAACTTCCTCCTTACGTGCAGGCATCTCGTCCTCGCTGCGGCGATACACGATAATAGCGTGCTCTGCGCCGAGACGCTTGGCTGTACGCACGGCATCCATAGCGGTGTTACCACCACCGATGACGAGTACGTTCTTGCCATACAGCACCGGTGTATCAGTGGCAGCACTCGTCGCATCCATAAGGTTCACGCGCGTGAGGTACTCATTGGACGACATAACGCCGTTGAGGTTCTCGCCCGGGATTCCCATGAAGCGCGGCAGACCGGCTCCTGAGGCAACGAAGATTGCCTTATAACCATCCGCCTGCAGATCTTCCACAGTGACAGTCTTGCCGATAATAGTATCAGTAACGAACTCTACACCCAATTGACGCAAACCGTCAATCTCCTTATCCACAATAGCGTTCGGCAAACGGTACTCAGGAATACCGTATTTGAGCACACCGCCTATAGCGTGCAAGGCTTCGAATACCGTAACCTTATAACCGTACTTTGCCATATCGCCGGCGAAAGTCAGACCGGCAGGACCACTACCGACAACCGCAACTTTGATTGCTGATTGCTGATTGCTGATTGCTGATTGCTGACTGCTGACTGCTGATTGCTGACTGCTCTCTGCATGGTCGGCAACGAAGCGCTCAAGGTAACCGATGGCAACGGGTTGGTGACCCATCTTTACATGGATACACTGCGCCTCGCACTGTTTCTCTTGCGGGCAAACGCGACCGCAGACCGCAGGCAGCGAACTCGACTCATGGATGATATCCGAAGCCTTGTTGATGTCGCCGAGCTCGATCTGCTTGATGAACGCAGGGATATCGATGTTCACGGGGCAGCCTTTGACGCAACCCGGGTTCTTGCAACTCAGGCAACGATGACTCTCGGTCAATGCCTGCTCGGGCGTAAGACCGAGGTTCACCTCTTTGTGCAGACTCTTCACGCGCTCTTCGGGTGCCAATTCCGGCATCTTGACGCGAGGAATAGCGGCGCGTTCTTTCGCTGTCAACTGATTGCTGATAGCTGATTGCTGATAGCGTTCATAGGCAGCGGCTTCCTCGGGTTTGTAGGAGCGCAGACGCGAGAGCATCTCGTCAAAATCGACTTGGTGGGCATCGAACTCCGGACCATCGACGCAGACGAATTTCGTCTGACCGCCTACCGTCACACGACACGCGCCGCACATACCCGTACCATCGACCATGATCGTATTGAGCGACGCCTCAGTGGGGATATTGTACTTCTTCGTGGTCAGTGCGACGAACTTCATCATGATAGCCGGACCGATCGTGATGCACTTATCGACTTGCTCGCGCTGGGCGATCATCTCTATACCTTGTGTCACGAGACCCTTTGTGCCTGCCGAGCCGTCGTCCGTCATGATGATGACCTCGTCAGAGGTAGCGGCGAGTTCGTCGTGGAGGATGATCAGATCCTTGTTACGCGCTGCGAGCACGGTGATAACCTTGTTGCCGGCACGTTTGAGTGCCTGGGCAATAGGCAACATCGGTGCAGCACCTACGCCACCGCAGGCGCAAACAACCGTACCGTAGTTCTCGATGCGGGTAGCCTGACCGAGCGGACCCACAACATCGGCGAGGAAGTCACCGGCGTTCATGGCGCAGAGTTTGGCACTGGAAACGCCTATACGTTGTACGACAAGGGTGATCGTGCCGGCTGCTATATCGGCATCGGCGATGGTGAGCGGCATGCGCTCGGATTGCTGATCTACGCGGACTATAACGAAATGTCCCGCGCGGCGACTCTTGGCAATGAGCGGAGCTTCAACGACGAGCTCCGCAACATTGTCAGAGAAGAATCTTTTAGAGATGATCTTATTCATAATTTTTAGTCAAAAGACCGTTCGCTTCGCTCACTCAAAGATAAAAGACAAAAGACTAATCAGTCTTTGAGCACAGCGGTCTTTGAGCGTTAGCGGTCTTTACTCTTTCAGTGAAACGGTCTATTAGAAATATTTCTGTTCGCTGCCTTCGATGGAGGTGAGCAGGTTGTTAGCAAGACGGCTGGCTCCGAAGCGGAAGAGCTTGTTATTCAGCCATTCTTGACCGAGGATCTCTTTGACGAGAGTGAAGTGAGCCACAGCTTCATCGGTGGTCGATACGCCTCCTGCGGGTTTGTAGCCAACGATCTCGCCGGTCTTCTCCTTCCATGCTTTGATAGCCTGGCACATGATGAATGTAGCCTCGGGAGTAGCGTTAACGGCAATCTTGCCGGTAGAGGTCTTGATGAAGTCAGCACCTGCAGCCATAGCGAGGATAGAAGCTTTCCAGATGTTCTCGGCAGTCTTGAGTGCGCCTGTCTCGAGGATTACTTTGAAGTGTGCGTTGCCGGCAGCAGCTTTCTGCTCAGCAATCTCGTCAAAGCACTCTTGGAATTTGCCCTCAAGGAACTTACCCTGTGAGAGAACCATGTCGCACTCGGTAGCACCTTCCTTAACAGCCATAGCAACCTCGGCAACCTTGATCTCGATGAAGGTCTGCGCAGCAGGGAATCCGCCTACTACAGAAGTTATACCTACGCCCGGAGCTTTGAGGTTAGCTTTTACTACAGGCACCAATGCGGGATATACGCAGATGGATGCTACATTGAAATCCTTGAGTGCGGGATAGTGGTCAGCGAAATGGTTGACGCAAGCAGCCATCTTCTCAACACGTGCATGCGTGTCGTCACCCATAAGGGTGGTGAGGTCAATCTGATGCAGACACTGTTTCCAAACGGCAGCGTTATTGTTCTCGGCTGCGTGTTTGGCAATGATGTCAGCAGTCTGAGCTTTAACTTGCTCATCGGTGAGCGCAAACGGATATTGCGCAAATAGTTCTTCAAACTTGTTCATGGTGTGTATTATTTAAGTGATTATGATTTAATCCGCCATATCGTGGCGGATACCTTATCAGAGTTTGGCGATGATGGTCTGGTTGCCACGCACGTTGTCACCCATCTCAACGAACATCTCGGTATCGAGCGGGAGATACATATCCACGCGCGAGCCTAACTTGATGAAGCCGAGGTGGCTGTTGCGGTGGCACTCTTTGCCGGCACGGGCGTATGTGACGATACGACGAGCCATAGCGCCGGCAATCTGGCGAACAGCGATGACGGCTTTGTTCTTCGTCTCAATGACTACGAGCGAGCGTTCGTTCTCTGTCGAGGACTTAGGCAGCCAAGCAGCTTTGTGGTTACCTGCCTGGTGCTCGCTAACGAGGATCGTTCCTTCGCACGGATACCAATTGGCGTGCACATTGAACGGCGACATGAATATGCTGACTTGCAGGCGCTGCTCATGGAAATACTCATTCTCCATAACGGGTTCGATCACAACGACTTTGCCATCAGCCGGAGCAACGAGATAATCCGGGTCGTCAATGGTAAATATACGTACCGGGTCGCGGAAGAAATACACGACAAAGACCAATGCCACAGCGGTCAATGCGAGCAGTACCGCAAGAATCCAATGCGGGAAATAAAAATATGCTACAAGGTTGATGATGAAAGCTACGAGCGTTACTGCGAGCAGCATTTTTCGTCCCTCGCGGTGAAGTCTTGTGCGGTTGTGTTTTTTGTTTGCCATATTCTTAATTGTTATTGAATCCACTGTTCGAAAGGCATCTTAGCCATCATATCGGCGGCTTGGTCGATACCTTCTTGAATTTTCTTGCCTGCCATCATAGCGATCATCATCGGTAGTTCGGCTTTCAGGGTAAGTTTGATGCGGCTGTCGTGTGGAGCGACTTGCTTGACTTGAATCCAAAAGTTGCCGTCCATCGGCAGGTTCTCTATTCCGAACTTGACGGTATCGTTCACGATACGATCCACGATGCGGATAATAATCTTCTGCCCAAGACCATCTACCTTAAGGCGGACAAAGTCCGGGTCTGTTTCAAACTCCTGTACCTTATCTTGAGGAATCAAGTCGCGTACGCGCTCTAGATTGCTCAGGTCGGATATGACCGCATAAATTGCCGATGCATCTGCCGGCACTTTGGCTATATGACTTTCGTATGTATTCATTGGTTTTTGGATTCAAAATGTTGGATGCGCAGCGATGAGAGACGTATTTGTTGCTCGAGTTGGTCGATGTCGCGCATAAGCAATCCGAGATGATACGTTTTGTCTAGTGCTTCTTTCTCGTTATCAGAGAGGTAATAAACCGCTTTTCCTTTGCCTTTGGCAGTGATGCGGATGCGGTCGCTAAGGTGCGAAGAGATAAAATTCAGCACTTCGAGCGCTTGTTCGTCGGCAAGCGTGAGCACCTCGTGCCAGCCTTCCACCTCAAAGGCGTGGTTTTGTCCTTGGAGTTCTATTTCCGCATCACCGGCTTGTAGTGCGACAGACGACTGATTGATCTGCTTGGCGCCGTAGTAATAACTCTTGACCAGCGTTTTGCGGTCATCGGAGACGTAGGCTTGCAGAAAACAACGGTTGGTGTTCCAGCCTGTCTGCAGGTTGCGATAAACGTAATGTCCGTGATCCTCGTAGTTGTCGTTCTTCTCGAAGCGGAATTCCTTGAGGAGTTTGTCGGCTTCGGGCAGTAGCGGCTGGAGGATCGAATCGGCGTACCGGAGCGTCTGTTGCGATTGCAGATAGACGATTGTATCCTTGAGAGCTTTAGCTTGCCTGCGCTGTGCAACCTGCTTGGGATAAAGCGTATTAACGGAATCTATTTGCTGCAGGGCTGCCTGATAGCGATGTTGCTCAATGAGCTCGGCAGCATGGTTGACATGTTGCTGTGCGGCACGCTCCTGTTTTTGCTTGGTGCATGATAACAAACATAGCGCAACGGCTGCACAAAGGATGACTATGTGACGGTTCGATTGCATTAATCCGAATATTATCGCGTACAAAGTTACGATTTTTTTTTTAAATTTCCTAATTTTATGCCATTTATTATAGAAAAATAAGCAGAAAAATATTATTTTTGCAAAAAAATCGCTAAAAATTTGCATATTTCAAATATTTTTTGTAACTTTGCAGCCGATAAAAAGTGTATTGCGCACAACAAAACACAAAAATACAATAATTCAAACGTATGAAAAAACAATTTCTTTTGGTTGCAGTGATTGCTATGGCAATCCTGACGTCATGTAAATCCGTGCCCAGTCCTGAGCAGGTAAAAGTTAACCCGAGCCCTATGGCTGTAGTGGGTGACAAGGTGAACGTTGACATTACCGGAACGTTCCCCGAGAAGAAGTTTGCAAAGAAGGGTGTTCTGACCGTTACTCCTGTATTGAAGTGCGGTGACCAAGAAATCCTTGGTGAGCCTGTAACCTACGTAGGCGAGAAGGCAAAAGAGAACGGTACTGTAGTTAATTGCAAAGAAGGCGGCGCTTATCGTCAGCACGCTACATTCCCGTACAACGGTGCTATGGACAAGAACACCAAATTGTTCTTGCGCTTTGAGGCTAAGAACGGCAAGAAAGCCGTTGAGATTCCCGAGCAACTCATCGCAGAGGGTCTGAACGCAACTTCGAAGTTGGTTAAGGCTGAGGACAACAAAGCCCAGATCACTCCTGACAAGTTCCAGCGTGTTATCCAACAGACTCAAGAGGCTGACATTTTGTTCTTGATTCAACAAGCTAATCTCCGCAGCTCGGAGACCAGCTCGCAGCAGATGAAAGACCTCCAGGCCGCTATCCAAGAGGCTAACGCCAACGAGCGCAAAGCTATCCACAGCCTTGAGGTTGCCGGTTATGCTTCGCCTGATGGTGCACAAGCTCTGAACGAGAAACTCGCTAAGAGCCGTCAGGACGTTTCGCAGAAGTTCCTTGCTAAGGATCTGAAGAAGAACAAGATTGACCAAGCTATTGAGAGCGAAATCACCGCTGAAGACTGGGAAGGCTTCAAGGCTGCTCTCGAGAACAGCAACATCCAGGACAAAGACCTCGTACTGCGTGTTCTGTCGATGTACAGCGATCCTGAAGAGCGTGAGACTCAAATCAAGAACATTGCCGCTGCTTACAAGAACATTGCTGACGAGATTCTGCCGGCATTGCGTCGCAGCCGTCTGATCCTGACCACCGATCTTATCGGCAAGTCGGATGACGAGATCACCGCATTGGCAAAGAACGATCCTGCTGCTCTGAACGTTGAAGAGTTGCTTTACGCAGCTACTCTGACCAACGACCGCGCAGAGAAGATCCGCATCTACAAGAAGGTTACCGAGCAGTTCCCGAACGACTTCCGTGGTTTCAACAACCTCGGTATGGTATATATGCAGGAGGGCAACGTAGCTGAAGCACGTCGTTGCTTCCAGAGCGCACTGCAGATCGAGCCGAACAATCCTGACGTAAACTACAATGCCGGTGTAGCCGCTATGGCTGACGGTGACCTGAAGAAAGCTGAGGAGCACCTTGGCAAGGCTGCCGGAACACAGGCTAACCTGTCGGCTGCTATGGGTACCCTCTACACAATGAAGGGTGACTACAAGCAGGCTCGCGGTGCTTATGGTCAGAGCGCAACGAACAACGCTGCTGTTCAGCAGATCCTCAACGAGGACTATGCAGGTGCCAAGAAGACTCTCGAGGCTGTTGCTGAGCCGAATGCAACGACCGCTTATCTGAAAGCTGTTGTAGCTGCTCGCACCAACGCCAAGGCTGACGTTCTGAGCAATCTGAAGAACGCTGTAGCTCAAGACCCGAGTCTGAAGGCTAAGGCTGCCAGCGACGTTGAGTTCGCTAAGTTTGCAGAGGACGCAGAGTTCGCAGCTATCGTTAAGTAATGTCGGTACTATTCCCGAAAGTAAACAAACCTCGTGAGTGGGACTATCGTCCTATCTATTACGACGAAGAGAAAGAGGCGCGCAAGCAAAAACTTGCGCGCCTTCGGGCTTTGCGTGAACAGAGAGAGCAGTCAGAGGGAGAGAAATCGGGTGCGGAGAGTACTGAACATGTAACGACATTGCATCGCGGCTCATTCCGCGAAGCGCATGAAGCACAGACCAAACTGCGGATAGACACGGAGCACAAGTCTAAACTGACGTTCTGGATTGTGCTGATTGCGTTACTGATCATCGTTTTCTATTGGCTGCTGTAGCAAAAAGTCGAAAGTCAAAAGCAGAAGATACGATGGATGTAATACGACTGTTACCGGATAGTGTAGCCAACCAGATAGCGGCAGGCGAGGTTATTCAACGACCAGCTTCCTGCCTGAAAGAGTTGGTGGAGAACTCGCTGGATGCGGGTGCTCACTCCATCCGCGTGTTGGTACGCGATGCCGGTAAGTCGCTCATCCAAGTCATAGACGACGGCTTAGGCATGTCGGTGTCGGATGCCCGTATGGCATTTGAGCGTCATGCAACTTCGAAGATTAGCAGCGCGCAGGATTTATTTCATCTTCGCACTATGGGATTCCGCGGTGAAGCCTTGCCGAGTATATGTGCCGTAGCACAGGTGAAAATGACCACACGCCGTGCAAGCGATGAGGTGGGCACTTTGCTTGAAATAGCCGGAACACAAGTACAAAAGCAAGAACCTTGTCAATGTGCAGTAGGTACGAGTATTCAGGTGCAGAACTTGTTCTTTAATGTGCCGGCTCGACGCCGATTCCTGAAATCCGATCAGACTGAACTAAGGAATCTCATTACCACGTTTCAGCACATTGTGCTGGTTTACCCTGATGTGGCGTTCACGTTTGTGTCGGATGACGAGATCCTGTATGATCTGCCCGTTGGTTCGCTTAAGCAGCGTATAGAAGGCGTGTTCGGCAAGAGCAAGAGCAAACTCTATACTTCACAGTTATTGGAGATCGAGCAACAGACAGAGTTGGTGACCATTCGCGGCTTTGTAGGCAAACCGGAATCGGCATCGAAGCAGGCGCAGCAGTTCCTGTTTGTGAACGGCAGGTTCATGCGTCACCCGTATTTCCACAAAGCCGTATTGCAAGCTTATGCAGGGATGTTGTCCGCAGAGATGATGCCGCCGTACTTTATCTATTTCGATATTTCTCCTGAGTCAATTGATGTGAATGTGCACCCGACGAAGACGGAGATCAAGTTTGCGGATGAGCAATCAATCTTTCCGATACTGATGGCTACGGTACGTGCCGCTCTTGGCAAGTTCAATGTAGTGCCGTCAATAGACTTTTTAGGGGGGAACATTGAGATGCCTGTATCCAACGATGCAATGCGGGCGAGTGCGAAAGCACCGGAACTGCATGTGACATCAGGGTACAATCCGTTTACACAACAGAAAGAGAAAGTCACACCGCATTGGCAACAACTATATGAACCGCTAAAGCAAGTACAGGTTCAACAAACCGAGTTGCCTCATCCGATAGAGAGCGAAACGCTTCATCCTCAGTCAGTAGCAGGCGGGTATATCGTTTGTGCGAAAGATAGCGGTTTGATGCTTATACACGCGCGACGCGCGCATATAACCATTTTATATAACCAACTTGCGGCTCAGCTACAGAGTCACCGCGGAGTAAGCCAGCAGTTACTGTTTGCCGAGTCGCTGACGGTCAGTGCAGATGAGCAGCCGATACTGGAAACCTTGTTGCCGGATTTGCGCAGCATAGGCTTTGAACTACAGAAGGTTTCTTCTAACACATACGACATAACATCGTTGCCTTCAGTATTAGGCAATCAGAATGCTGCAACGGCATTGCGTGCCATCATTGCGCGTGCTGCAGACGGTCAGTCGGATGTACATGCCGACATGCAGCAACACATAGCGTTAACCCTTGCGCAGAGTGCAGCTATCCCTATGGGTAAGAATTTGAGCGAAGCGGAGATGACTGACATGCTTGACAGATTATTCGCACTTCCCTCATACCGAATCACACCGGATGGAAAAACGGTGGTCGTTTGGCTGTCGGCAGAGGAGATTGCAAGACGGTTTTAGCGAGTGAATATAGCAAAAAAAAATTAATAGCCCGCAAACATGCAAAGTTAGCGCCAAATATTTGCTTTTTTGATAAAAAAGCCGTTACTTTGTATTCGCGTTTGAAAAACGCGTTACGAAAAAAAGGAAAATTAACCATTTAAACATAACAATTAACCATTTAAACATAAAGAATTATGTCTGAAATTGAATCGAAAGTTATTGACATCATCGTTGAGAAATTAGGTGTCAGCAAGTCACAAGTTACTATGGAGTCGTCTTATACAGCCGACCTGAACGCCGACTCACTGGACGTAGTGGAGCTCGTAATGGAGTTTGAGAAGGAGTTCAATATCACTATCTCTGACGACGCAACTCAGAAGATCAGCACTGTAGGTGACACCGTAGCATACATCACCGAGGCTCTGAATAAGTAATCCATATTTGCATGGCATTAAAACGGGTCGTAATAACCGGTTTAGGCACGATTAATCCGTTAGGTAATGATGTTGCATCGACTTGGTCGGCATTGATGGCGGGCAAGAGCGGTGCAGCACCTATTACGTTGTTTGACGTCTCGAAACATCGTACGCAGTTTGCTTGCGAGGTAAAGGATTTCGACCCGAATAATTGGTTTGACTTTAAGGAGCAGCGCAAGCTTGATCGCTACACGATGCTTGCTTACGTTGCAGCCCTTGAAGCATTCAAAGATGCCGCTCTTGAGGTTAAAGATCCATCTCGCGTGGGAGTGATTGTGGGTTCCGGTGTAGGGGGATTGATAACTCTTGAGCAACAAATCACGGAGCACGCTCTTCGCGAGGATCATGTTCCTCACTATTCGCCGTTCTTGATTCCGAGTATTATCACGGATATAGCGGCGGGATATATAGCCATACGTCTGGGCTTGAAAGGTCCGAACTTCTGCACCACAGCGGCTTGCGCCTCATCGGCAATAGCATTTGTGTCAGCAATGAACCATATTCGTCTGGGCAAGGCAGATGCCATCCTTGCTGGCGGCAGCGAAGCAGAGATTTGTTCAGTAGCTATAGGAGGTTTCAACGCCTTGCGTGCGTTATCAACCCGTAACGATAATCCGGCAACGGCATCGCGTCCGTTCTCAGCATCGCGCGACGGATTTGTGGCAGGTGAAGGAGCGGCTTGCGTGATGCTGGAGGAATATGAGCACGCTGTACAACGGGGAGCACATATTTATGCCGAATTGGTGGGCTACGGATCAACTGCTGACGCTTTCCACCTGACCGCCCCTGATCCGGAGGGAGAGGGAGCCAAACGTGTGATGCTGGAAGCAATACGAGATGCGGGGATTAAGCCTGAGGATGTTGATTACATCAATACACATGGAACATCCACTCCGATAGGAGACTTAGCAGAAGCCAAGGCGGTGATTAAGGCGTTCGGCGAACATGCTTACGAGATGAACTTGTCGTCCACGAAGTCAATGACCGGGCACTTGTTAGGTGCATCAGGCGCACTGGAAGCCTTGATAACGATTCTGGCTCTTTACCACCAAGTTGTACCTCCTACAATTAACCACGCCGAGGGTGATGACGACCCGAATATCGACCCGAGGCTGAACTTTACGTTCAACACACCGCAGAAACGAAATTTATGTTACGCCATAAGCAACGCATTCGGTTTCGGCGGACACAATGCAGCACTCGCGTTCCGCGCGTGGCAAGCATAAAGTCAATACCATGTTAAACGCAATGGAAGTAGAATAATAGTACAAAGACTATTTATATAATCCTAACGTTTAACAAAATTGAGAAAATTATGAATGTAGAACTGATCGGCGCTAACGCCGGAAAGATCTGGAGCGCATTGCAGAACGGTGCTTTGTCAAACAAGGCTCTGAAGAAAGCAACCAAACTCAAAGACGCTGACCTCAACCTTGCATTAGGTTGGTTGGCACGCGAAGGTAAACTGACCTTCTGCGAGAAAGACGAAGAGACTATCATCGCACTCGCTTAAAAACAACCCGAGATACCCACCTTAATGAAGCGTGGGTATCTTTTTTGAATTAGAAGATTTGAAAATTTAACGATTTGATAAACTATATATCATGAAAAAGACTATCATCCTTTTGCTTGCACTGGTGGCAAGTATCAGTTTCGCCAAAGCAGAGGCAAGTTTTGATTTCACATCATCGCTCCCAAAAGGCTGGACAGCCACAGTAGCCCCGTATGGCTTTACTGAGCGCGGTGCACAGTTCACATCAAGCAGCGAGTTGACACTTGCTAACGTCAGCAACGTGAAAGAGGTAACTATCGCTTGTTATACCAATTCGGAGAAAGACAATGACAATAGCATTACCGTGTATATAGGTGAGGTATCTTTCGGAACGAAACAATTGGCACGGGCAACCGATCTGACGCTTACGTTCAGCGCAGCAGAAGCAATGAGCGGTGATCTGAAGATTGTCATCACCAAGGTCAATAAGAAGTCGGTGTATATCAAAACCATTACGATTGACGGCACATATGACGCCGGTGATATCGAAGAGGAAGATCCGTTGGAGGGCTTGAATACTGATTACGAATATGCTGAACCGACCATCATCGCCAATACAGAGAATACAGGCAGCAATCAAGCATATACCTTCATACAGAACAATATCAAGGTCACATGCACAAAAGGCGCACGCTATGAGACATATTTCTCCGTGAATGCCGGAGCAAGCCTGACGTTTACTGCTACACAACCGATTAAGGCGATAGTGGTGAACGGGTATGTAAAGAAAGAGTTTGAAGCAGAAGCCTCAAGTGGCGAAATACAATACGTCGATGCCAGCGAGGATGAGGTAACTGCCGAACAAGTGCTTGCTGTGACTGAGGTGAACAGCAATATTCTCACCATTACCTGCGAGAAACAGATGCAGTGCAAGAGCGTAGCAATCTATTTTACCAGCACGCCGGAGATACATATTGACGACGAAGACGACTATGACTATTCGTTTGAGTGGGAGCCTGAGGAGCAAGTGACGTTGGATGTAACGTTTGACAGCCTGGCGTACGTTGACGAAACAGAGTTTCTTGAGTACCCGTGTACGGACATCAAACTGTTTGACCGGCAGAACAACTATATGCTGAATCTGATTGTATTTGTTTCGACGCTGGGGGATGAATCTCAGACCACAATTCTTCCGGTAGGCACATACCCGATCAACTACGTCTATCTGGAAGGCGATGATTATGCCAACACTGTCCAGGCTTCAGTAGGCGGTTACGATGATTACGATTTCCCGTCGTACTTCCTGACGGATGTCTCATACGATGAGTACGGTTATCCATACGAATATGTGCCTTATTACCTTGTCAGCGGCACGCTGGAGGTAGTGGCTGTCGAGGGCGGTGGTCAGTTCGATGTGCACGCCACGACGTATAACGGTTCAACGATAAACGGTACGTATTTCTTCGGTGAAGGCGAGCCGAATATCGAGGACGCTGTTGATCACGTAACATTTGATGCCAAGGCAACTAAAGTGCTGCGTAACGGGCAACTGCTGATTGAGCGCAACGGCGAGTGCTACAGCGTTGACGGTAAACGCCGGTAATGTGTTCAATGTAAACAGGAAAGAATTTACAATCCCAGACGAATGCATCCGCGTATGCCCCACAATGGCGTTGTGGGGTCATCGCGGTGTGTTACTCGCCAGATAGAATAGACATCTATCAGGCGAAGTATATTGCCTATTCCCACGCCTACTTCAACGTAAGGAATAGTGAGTGGTTGCAATCCTTCGGTAAACGAATGTCCTTTGGATAATCCGCCATAGGCAATCTTACATTCGACGAGTTCGCGCAGATGCAGGAATCGTACACCGGGAATGAGGTTAAACAGTACACCCATTCCGTTCCATTCTGTTTGCAGGGTAATGTACTTGTCGGTGGCATACTGATGGCTGTTCATCAGCGTGAAGCGATAAGCATCGTACAGATACGACTGATTGCCGTCCATAATCTCCAACAGCGGATAAGGCACTTTGCCGATCACCACGCCGGCAGAGGCGATGTACAGCAGTCTTCCACCTACTCCGAGTGAAACCTGATGACGCAGTGTAGCGTTGAGTTTGGCATATACATGGTGATTCTCGACACCGCCAACGTAAGAAAAACCGCCAATCTCTGCACCGAGGAACAATGTAGGATATTGTCCGTACACGTGCAGCCGGCGCATATAGAAGTCCGCAGTCCGCTCATGCCAACTCAGGCGTACTATACCTGTCAGGCTGTAGAACCGGAAAGGATCAAACGGATATGGAGGTTCAGCAACAACAGCATTCGTTCGCAGATCACGGTCACTGACATACGACGGATCTAACCTGCCAACTTTCACGCGGATGGTTGTCTCTACGCCTTCGCGCCAGTCGCTCTCGTAGTTGGCAAGGAAAGCACGCTCACGGATAGCTGTGTGCTTGGCTGTGCGGTTGTTGTACGGCAGACCGTCCAACAATGCAGGCAGCAGATCCATCTCGCCTGCGCCGAAACTATTCTCGCGCATCAGTTTGTCAAACACCGACGATTCCGAATAGACGTAATGATCCTCGTAGCGCAGTTGTAGCCAATGTCGCCGTTCGGTAGGCATCAGTACGGCTACCTGCCCCATTCCTTTCATCTTCTTATCTCCCCATCCGTAGCCGAAGTACGCATCAAGGCTTACGTGCTTCCATAGTTTCTCGTTGGTGTGCAAAGGAAGACCGAAGTACAGTCCGTGCGCTTTGTTGTAATGAAAGATGTCGGTGATCTTACCTATCTCAATGGGTCCTCCAAGAGGGATATAGCCTGTTGTGGCGATATCCAGTCCCCACTTGACAAACCGAACTATCGGCAGGTCTTCGAGCGTGTTCATAGCTTCCAGTGCCGTGGAATCCGCCACGCGCTCGATTGACGGTGCGTCGGCATCGGTGGTTACGTAGTTCAACCGGCGCTCTACAACCATGCTCGGGAACACGTGCGATGAGTCAGCCTTGATGGCAAAATCCATCGCTAAGGTCATGCGCTCTGTTTGTAGGATATTCTGCTCGTCGAACTGCTGTTCTATATGCATGGCGTGCAGAAAGTTCAAGTTCACTTCGCGTGGCACGTGTGCTTCCATGCGCCGTATTGCCCATGTGCCGGAGTCCACTTCCAGTTCTCCGTTGAAAGTCGGGTAATAGCCGTTCTTTGTACGATAATGCAGCAAATAACGCTTGGGTGCTTGCACGCTATCGCTCACTATACTGTCGGCAAAGAAGTAGTCGTAATAGACTGTTCCGCTCTTTGCCAGCGGGCTGACGAATGTTGTACCGCAGAGTGATACGTCGTTCTTGTAAAAGTTGGCATAGTTGTCTGTGAGCGAGAGCACCGGCGCATAGTCGGATTCAGTTAGAATACAGCGGGTCTGCTGCTGCGTCAGTTTAGAGAGAAATCCTCGGGAAAGATGGGTATTGCCCACGCTGATATACAGCGGCAAGAACATTGAACTGTCCTCACGGGTGATTATTCCCTCTTTGAGATTTCGCCACAGGAATCGTTCAAGGTGCTTGGCGCGGATATCCGACAAGTAGAGATACTTACTCTCTTCATAGCGATCGACAGCATTTTCCCTCAACTGTCTATCGATAATGGCTCGATTCTCTCGGACGTTTTTGATGATAGCGAGTGCTTCATCGTCGTCAGGCATAACTTGTATCTCTCTCAGGCTCTCCACTTTCTCCTGCAATGCAACATCTATACCAGCCTGCATGCCGGGCATTATATCGAAGCGCTGCTTGCGATAGCCGACAGCGGAGATAACAAGCGTATGTTTCTCCTGTAAGTCTGTTCGAATCATGAACAGCCCTTCGTCGTTGGTTGAGGCGCCTGCTTTCGTGCCTTTGAGTACTACATTCGCCGCTGGAATAGGCTCGCCGGTTTCGGCATTATACACTTCACCGATGATGATAGTCTCAGCAGCCTTGACTCCGGGAACGAGGAGCAAGGAGCAAAGAATCAATAGCACTATGTAACGAACAACTCTCAACTTCTTTCAACTATCTGTTAGCCGGGTGGTATTTCAGTACAGCCTGACGCAGATCCTGTATATCAAGGTGGGTGTAAATCTCCGTGGTAGTTATGCTCTCATGTCCGAGCATCTGTTGAATGATTCTTAGGTCGGCTCCGTTCTGCAACAGATGGGTGGCAAACGAGTGGCGTAAGGTGTGCGGGGAAATAGTCTTGCGTATGCCTGCCTCTGCAGCCAACCGCTTGACGATGGTGAAGATCATCGCACGAGTCAATCCGCGACCGTAGCGGTTGAGAAATGCATAATCCTTATATTCGGGCTTGACATCCAATTTTGAACGATCTGACAACCAATAGGTAAACCACTCCATCGCCACAGGTGAAATCGGCACGAGCCGCTGCTTACTCCCCTTGCCTTCGATGAGCATGTAGCCCTCATTAAGATAAATGCGGCTGAGCTTGAGCGTCGTGAGTTCCGACACACGCAACCCTGAACCGTACAACATCTCAATGATAGCACGGTTACGATGCCCTTCGGGTGTAGACAGGTCGATGGCGGCTATCATCCTATCAATCTCTTCTACTGTAAGCACCTCCGGCAAATGCATATCACGCTTGGGCATCTCAATGAGTTCCGAAGGGTCTTGATCAATGTAATTATGGTAAACGAGAAAACGGTAAAAACTATGGATACCGGATAGAATACGTGCTTGGGATTTGGTGTTTTCCACACTGCTGAGTACCTCCTGAACAAACCGGTGCAGATCATCGGCTGTGGCGTGCACAAGATCAATGCCATGTTCAGAGCAGAACGAGCGGAGTTTGTCCAGATCCTGCTCGTATGCCAATACGGAGTTTTCTGACAGGCCTTTCTCCAGTTTGAGATACGTATGGTACTCTTTCTCTTTGCTCATCGCTCGCGGTTGATGGTTGGCAGTACGTTACGGTAATGAAACGGATATGGCTGACGGCGGTTCAGTAGTTCGGCTCGTCCGTCAAGCACCAGTGTGTCACCGATGTATGAAACGGTCATCGTGGCAATGGTAATGGGTAGCACCTCGTAGTTCTTCTCGCCCATCAGCAACACGTAACTGCCACCGTAGTTGCCGTCGTAGTCCAAGCCGCGTAAGAAGTGCATCAGGTTGGCAGTCGAGTCGCTCTCGTATGTGCCTTCGGGCAGAACAGACTGAGGCTTGTCTTTCTCCAACCAAGCATTTGGCACAAAGATGTCACTGATGTACAGATTCGTACCAACGCCTTCCATTACGCCTTCATCGTTCAGCCCAAGACCTTTGGAGTACAGATCCAGGCTGACTACATCGTAGTCTATGCCTTCTTTCTTGTAATACTGTCCGTAGTATTCCAGCCGTCCGGATGTAAGCACTGTATCCAGCGACTGATACACAATCGGCGTATACGAACGATGACAACTCGTCAAGCAACTTACCGACAGAACGGCGAAAAGCAGTATAATATGGAATCGGTGTTTCATTTCTTTCAATTTTCTATTTTCACTTTCCTTGCCGGAATCCACGCTGCCAATGCACCCAGCATGAGCACAACAACCAAAACCAACAGCACATCCGGCAATTGGACATCAACCGGGTAGGCTGACAGGACATAACTTGTTCCATTGCCGATCTTGAGCAATCCGAAATATTGCTGCACGGCACATATCACTACGCCAAGCAGCGTGCCGATAACTGCTCCGCTGGCGCTGATCAGCCATCCTTCGTACAGGAAGATGCGGCGTATCATCTGACCATCTGCGCCTAAGGTGTGCAACAGGCGGATGTCGTCTTGCTTGTCAAGGATAAGCATCGACAGCGAACTGATGATATTGAAACTGGCTATCAGCAGGATAAACACCAGCAGCAAGGCTGTCAGCCATTTCTCGATCATCTGTATGCGGTAGAAGTCTTCCTGTTGCTCGTAGCGGTTGAGTACAATGTATTCCTCTCCCAATGTAGCACGGATGGTTTTCTGTACTTTCTTGACCGATGCACCGGGCTGTAATTTGAGTTCAAGGGCTGTGGCTTGGGTTTCGTCGTATTCGAATAACTCCTGCGCCAGAGGCAGAGAGATAAGCATGTACGTATCATCGTACTGCGTTTGATTGACAGCAAATACGCCGGCAATGAAGATACCTTTGCTGTGGAAATTCTCATCCGGACGAAGCATATTCACCTTGCCCACGCGCTTAGGCGCATAGATGTGCACGGGGGATATAAAATGTGCCCCGATGCCGATCGTGTTAGCCAGCCCTACTCCCATCACGCAGCGTTCAAACGCTCCGTCCCACACGGCGTAATTGCCGTCGATGATGATACTGTCAATGTCCGTCAGTTGCTGATAGGTGGTATCCACACCCTTAAGCTGTGCAGGTACCTGCCTGCCCCGAAACTCTACAAGAGCGGTCTGTTCTATCGTTGGGGCTATAACCGCTATCTCCGGCATTGCGTATAATGCCTGAACACGTTCGTCGTCCAGCCGCAGCACTTTGCCGGAAGCCGGCGTGATGCGCAGTTCAGGATCGAGTTGCGAGAACATCTGTTCTATCGCCTCACCAAAACCGTTCATCACACTCAGTACGCAGATCATCGCTGCCGTGACTACCGCCACAGCAAGGCACGAGATACAGGAGATGATATTGATGGCATTTTGTCGCTTCTTTGCCACCAAATACCGCCATGCTATGTGTGGTTCAATCCGCATCTTTCTGTGAAACGGTCTATTGCCTTAGTAATTCGTCGATGTGCTCCATGCGTTGGATCGTCTCGTCGGCAAAGAACCGTAGTTCTGGAATAATCCTTAGCTGATGACGCTCCAATGTACCGAGTTGTCCACGGATAGAACCGGTATCCTCGATAATCATGTTCATCAACTCTTCTTCCCTGTTGTCGGGGAAGATGCTCAGGTACACACTTGCCACGCTCAGATCAGGCGATACACGCACTTCACTCACCGAGATCAGCACACCGCCTATACGCTTGGCATAACGCAGAAAGATGTCGCTCAAATCCTTCTGGATCAGACGCGCTATCTTATGTTGTCTTGTCGATTCCATAATACTACTGTTTTATACGCAAAACAAGGAAAAGAGAGCGAGCTCTTTTCCCTAAACTATTTCAGTTTTTGCGCCGATAACTTACTTTTTGTGACGACCTTCGTCGGCTACAGTCAGTTTCTTTCTGCCTTTGGCACGACGGGCAGCTAATACACGGCGACCATTAGCGGTAGCCATTCTCTCCAAAAAACCGTGTTTGTTACGACGCTTGCGTTGCGAAGGTTGGAATGTACGTTTCATTGTCTTATCTCTTTAATCTGTTACACTTTCTGTTACGTCGCACGATCATACAAATCGCGCGAAAAGGGTTGCAAAGATACAACTTTATTTTTAATTATGCAAATTATTTGTGCATTTTTTTTGAAAAAAGTTGATTTTCTTTGCTCTTTTCGTCACATTATATGACAAAACGGGGCAAAATAATCCCCACAGTGTTGTCTGCGGGGATTACTTGTTTGCGCATTAGCGAACGCCCGTCAAGTGACGTACGTGCTCGTTGAATGCATCCTTCTTCATCAACTCTTCGATGCTGATATGCATTCTGTAGTTCCAGAAGTGTCTTGGGTTAGCCGGTACGTTGATGCGCTCGCCGTTGGCGTCGGGCAGACGTACCTCACCATCTATAGCCAGCCAGTCTTGCAGCGGCAGGATCACCCACATTGCCGGGCTGTACATGTGCTGCTTAACGATGAAGTCAGCTATCTCCGGAGTCATTACTGCCGGAGCTTCACCCCACCAACCCATCTGGTCGTTGTAGAACTTCTGCGTCACATCGCGATCTTCCTCCCACCATTGGCGGATAGGGCTTGTGTCGTGTGTGCCCGTGGTGCAAACGCTCAAGTACGGCGCATCTGCCGGATGAGCGAAGGTACGCTTAGGATCTTTCGGCATGCGCTGGATCTCAAGGCTCAAGATCTGCAACTCATGCATCACTTGCGGTACGCAGTCAGGCACCATTCCCAGATCCTCGCCGCAGCAGAGCATGCCGGTCGAACTGATCAAGGTCGGCAATTTGCGCATAGCACTCTGACGCCAGAACTCCGTGTGACGACGATAGAAGTAGTCGTTGTAGATGTTCATCAAGATACGCTTCTGGTCGTCGTACAACTCGTTGAACGAGTGACTCTGATAGATGCTGATACGCGGATGGAGCATCTCAGGATTTGTCTGGTCGCGAACGAACAGCACTTCGCAGTGCAGGTACAACAATCCCTCACGCAAGTTGATGGCTTGGTCTTTGTTCATAAATCCTGCCTCATGCAATTTGTCCTCGTCATCAATGATGGCATCGAAGTAGTCTTGCACCTTCATCTGGGTATCAAACTCATCCTTGAACCAGAATACATAACCGTCATTTGTGTTCAGGAAACGCTGCTTGGCGGTCTCTGTGTCATAACCAAACACATCACCGAGGAAGTTACTGCGGATATACGGCTTAGTCATGCGGTCAACATCGAGGCATACGCCCATGTTCCACAAGTCTTGCGGCGAGTAAGGCATAGCGGGCGAGAAGTGTCCGCACAGTCCCCAAACATCGCTCTTGCGCATCTGCCATATACGGAAGAAGCCCAAGATGTGGTCAATACGGTAGGCATCAAAGTAGTCCTGCATCTTTGTGAAGCGACGACGCCACCAACCGAATCCGTCTTTCGCCATCTCTTCCCAGTTGTAGGTCGGGAATCCCCAGTTCTGTCCGCTGATCGAGAAGTCATCGGGCGGCGCACCGGCTGAGGCATCAAGGTGGAACAATTGAGGCTCAACGGCAGCATCCACCGAGTCCGGACTGATGCCGATAGGTATATCACCCTTCATTGCTACGCCCAGCGAGTGCGCGTAGGCCACAGCATCACTGAGTTGCTTGTCGGCGTGGAATTGCAGGTAGCAGTAGAAGCCTTCTGGCTTGCCGTCACGCTTGGCGAGGAACGCAGCATAGGGTTCCAACCAGCCTTTGTTCTTGTCGAAGAATGCCTTGAATTCCGCACTCGCAAAGCAGGCATCGCAGTCGGATTTGTAGAGCGCATCGAAGTATTTCATCTTCTCGTCATATACGCACTGATAGTCGGCTATCGTCTTCTGGTTGAACTCCTTCTTCGTAGCCTCATATTTCTTCTTCAGCGCAGGCGTCAGACGACCCATCTTCTCTATATTAATGTATATAGGATGCAATGCAAACACCGACACAGACTTGTACGGATAACTGTCCAGATTCGTGTGCGTCAATGTAGTGTCGTTGATCGGCAGGGTCTGAATCATCTTCTGACCCGTCAGGGCTGCCCATTCAGCCAGTTTCTTCAGGTCTTGGAACTCACCTATACCGAAACCTTCCTCCGTCCTCAGACTGAACACCGGAACCGCTACGCCTGCACCTCTGAAACGCGGCAGCGTACGGCGGAACGAACGGTCATTCACGCGCAGTCTTGAGCCCTTCTCCGGCAATCCCCACGCATGGCGGTTCTCACCCCACTCCATATCGGCAAGGTTACCTGTTGCCAAGTCGTAGATCACATACTTGTACTCAAATCGTTCTACATCGTCCACCTCAATGTCGGCTTTCCATACAGGGAAATCAGCATCGCTCATCGGCAGGAACTTCGCTGTGTCCCACGCTCCGAGTTGCTTAATTCCGCCAACTATGCCCACGCCCTGCGACGGCAAAATCTGCGGCAGATCAATGGTGAAGGTCACATTGCTGGCTTTCGGACGACCTTTGGCTTTCGGCGCAGCCGGCGTGTGGCGTGCAAACAACGACTTCATGAATGCTGTCGTGTAGAATGCTTTCTCGTAATCCACTGCCTGCCAGAAGTCGCGCATCACAACTTTCTTGTCCGTAGCACGGATGGTAATCTTCCTGTCCAGCCCTGCCTCGTAGATGAATCCGCCTTCCTGCAAACGGATAGCGTACTTATAGACGATCGTGCCCGCCGACTCAATCTTGGCGGTTGTCGTCCAAAAGTCCTCACCTTGGCAGATTAACTCAAGCGGAGCCTGTTCCGTCCACCCGGCTACATTCGAACCGGTCTCCACAATGCACAGTTCTTGACCGTACATCGTGCGATAATTGATTTGAAATGTTAGATTCATAGGTATTAATTCATATAGTTAGTTTCTCATCCACAGCCCCCATTCATTGTCATCACTTCCACATATTCACGGGAACACATTATAATCCGAACGCAAAGATACAAAAAATAATTGACATTTGCAAATGCTGAGTGGATTTTTTTTGTCAAAATGAATCAAAAATACCAAATTTTCATAAATTCGCCCAAATGCTATCATTTATAGCGGCAATAATTTGGATTATTCATTTTTTTTTCGTACCTTTGCATCCGCATCTTTCAACTATCAACTATCAACTCTCAACTATAAAAAATGTCCCGTCGTCACAGAGCACCACTGAAAGCCGATGAATTAGGCACGGAGTCCATCCGCGGCCTGCTCATCAAGTACGCGCTGCCGGGCATCATTGCGATGACCGCCAGTTCTCTGTACAATATGGTGGACTCCATCTTCATCGGTCACGGTTGCGGCGCAATGGCGCTGTCCGGACTGACGGTCGCCAAACCGTTCATGGATATCTGCGTGGCGTTCGGTACGCTTGTCGGCGTCGGAGCCAGTACACTTGTGGCAATCAAACTCGGCGAGAAAGACTACAACACTGCCGGGCGAATTCTCGGCAATGTGATCCTGCTCAACGCTATCCTCGGCGCACTGGTGATGTTCATCGGACTGCTGTGGATCGATCCTATCCTGTATGCCTTCGGAGCAAGCGAGACTACCATCTCTTACGCGCGCGAATATATGGAAATAATATTGATCGGCAATATCCTCACGCATATCTATTTCGGTTTGAACAGTATGCTCCGCTCAATGGGACATCCGCGCACCTCGATGGTGGCAACCATCGTGGCGGTGTTTATCAATATTGTGCTCGATCCGATCTTCATCTTCGGGCTCGACATGGGTGTGCGCGGTGCGGCTGTGGCTACGCTTATATCGCAGGCATTGGCTGTCGTATGGCAGATGACCATCTTCCTTAACCCCAAGGAGATCATCCATTTTCACAAAGGTATATGGCGTCTGGACGCGGCTATCACCAAACGTTCGCTCTCTATCGGTCTTTCGCCGTTCTTGATGAATATCGCCCATTGCTTCGTGGTAATCATACTCAACAACCAGTTCAAGGCGTACGGCGGTGACATGGCTATTGCTTCCTATGGCGTCATCAACCGTTTCATCTTCGTGTTTGCGATGATTGTAATGGGACTTAACCAAGGCATGCAGCCTATCGTGGGCTACAACTACGGCTCCCGACAATACGACCGTATGCTGCGTGCCTTCGAACTGACCGCCGTCTGCGCAACCATGGTCATGGGCTGCGTGTTCCTGCTCGGGGAGTTCGTGCCGCGGTGGATGATCCTGCTCTTCACCCATGACGTCGAACTGCTCACGCAAACCATTCGACCCATGCGTATCGTCGTGTCATCAATGCTGCTCGTGGGATTCCAGATGGTAGCGGGTAACTTCTTTACCTCCATCGGTTTGGCGGGCAAGTCTATTTTCCTCAGCCTCACGCGCCAAGTGTTGTTCCTTATCCCGCTGGCATTACTCTTGCCCTTGGCATTCGCCGAACCCATTGAAGGCGTGTGGTGGAGTATCCCCGTCAGCGACACGCTCTCCGCACTCGTCGCCGCAGCTATGATCTTCGCCCAAGTACGCAAGTTCCGCACACAAATAGAGGCACAAAAAGGCAGCCTACCCGCCTAAGGCTACCACAAAAAAAAAACAGTGCGCCAATCTTGGCGCACCACCTTGTAGCCTCTGTAGCGGGACCCAGGATTGAACTGGGGACCTCATGATTATGAATCATGCGCTCTAACCAGCTGAGCTATCCCGCCGCGCAAAAGCGGATACAAAAGTACAACAAATTTTCCGTATATGCAAATTTAACCTGCATTTTTTTGTTATGTCTTGCTCATTTTTGTCGAAATAGTATTTCTACATAGCAATCTGCAAGTTCATACGGCAGTTAGGCACACATTTTGTTGCAGGCATTGAGGTATTATGATACTATCTAAACAATAATATAAACTGTATGAAAAAATTAACGTATCTATTTGTCATGGCAGCAGGATTGACAGCATGCTCCCCTCAGAAGCAGACAACCGGAATTCCTCTCTCTAACCTCGACACCACAGCCGTAGCGCAGAACGACTTCTATCAGTACGCTTGCGGCGGTTGGATGGCAGCTAACCCGCTCACGCCGGAGTATTCGCGCTTCGGCTCGTTCGACAAACTCGCACTCAACAATCTCGAGCAAGTCAACGGGCTCATCCAGGAGATTGCAGCAGGCAAGCACGCAAAAGGATCGGTTGGGCAGAAGATTGGCGACATCTACAACCTTTGTCTTGACACCACACGCCGCAACGCCGAAGGCATTGCACCCGTGCAGAAAACCCTGCAAGAGATTCAGGCCATTCAGTCGCGCGACGAGTTCTCCAAGCTCCTTGGCGCTGCTATGGAATTCGGACTGTTCGCTATGTACGTCGATGCCGACGCCCTCAATTCCTCAATGAACATCATGAACGAGTACCAGGCAGGCTTCGCTCTCGGCGAGAAAGAGTATTACATCGACAACGATGAGACGACCCTCAACATTCGCGCCAAGTACGAGCAGTACATCACCAACATGTTCCGTCTGTTCTCTCAGCCCGAACCCGAGCAAGCCGCAAAGACCGTTCTCCGTCTGGAGACGCGTCTGGCTAAGGCTGCAAAGAACAATGTCGAACTCCGTGACCCGATTGCCAACTACAACAAGATGTCTGTTGCCGACTTGCAAAAACTCGTGCCGCAGATCAATTGGTCGGAGTTCTTTACCGCTCTCAATGTCACCCTCGACAGCGTGAACATCGGTCAAGTCGCTCACCTGCAAGAGGTTGGCAAACTCCTTGCCGAAGAACCCCTCGAGGACATCAAGACCCTCTTTACATGGCAGGTACTCGACGGCGCATCGTCCTACCTGACCGACGAGATTTACATGGAGAGCTTCAACTTCTACGGCAAGGTACTCTCCGGCCGCGAGGAACCCACACCGCTATGGAAACGTGGCGTAGGCATCGTCAACGGTACGCTCGGCGAGGCAGTCGGACAGATGTACGTCAAGAAGTATTTCCCCGAGGAAAACAAACAGCGTATGCTTGCTCTCGTCCACAACCTGCAAACCTCGCTTGGTCAGCGTATTCAAGCACTCGACTGGATGTCCGATGAGACCAAAGCCAAAGCCACGGAGAAACTCAACGCCATCACCATCAAGATCGGTTACCCCGACGAGTGGCGTGACTACACCGACCTGAACATCGACGCTGCCGATACCTACTACGACAACCTCCAGCGGGCTGCTAAGTTCGAGCAGGCATACTCACTCTCCTACCTCGGCAAACCCGTTGACAAGAAGAAGTGGTACATGACTCCGCAAACCGTCAATGCCTACTACAACCCCTCGTCCAACGAGATCTGTTTCCCCGCAGGTATTCTCCAGTATCCGTTCTTCGACATGTCGGCTGACGACGCGTTCAACTACGGCGCTATCGGCGTGGTGATCGGTCATGAGATGACCCACGGCTTTGATGACCAGGGCTGCTTGTTCGACAAGGACGGCAACATGAACAACTGGTGGACAGAGGAGGATAAGGCGAAGTTCGATGCCCGCACCAAGGTCATGGCTGAGTACTTCAACGGTATTGAGGTTGCTCCCGGCGTGCACGCCAACGGCTACTTCACCCTCGGTGAGAACATTGCCGACCACGGCGGACTGCAAATCTCCTTCCAAGCCTTCCGCAACAACGAGAATGCCAAACCCGAAGCCGAGCGTCTGGGTGTAGTCGATGGTTTCACACCCGAGCAGCGTTTCTTCCTCGCCTATGCCAATGTGTGGGCAGGTAACATCCGTCCGGAGGAGATCCTCAACCGCACGAAGTCCGATCCTCACTCCCTCGGTCGCTGGCGTGTCAACGGTGCTCTGCCGCACATCGCCGCATGGTATGACGCTTGGAACGTCACCCCCGAAAGCCCTATGTATGTTGAACCCGAAAAACGTGTACATATATGGTAAAACACATTGTATTCTTCCGCTTGGCTGAGGAGGCTGAGGGGAAAACAAAGATTGAGAACGCACAAATCATCAAGCAGGGCTTAATGTCCCTGCTTGACAAAGTGCCTGTTCTGCGTTCAGAGCGCGTAGGCATCAATATCCCTAACGCCAAGAAGACGGATTACGACATCTGCCTGGAGTGCGAGTTCGACTCATGGGAGGATGTCGATATCTACCAAAACCACCCCGAGCACCTCAAGGTTGCCGGTTATATCGCCAAGGTGCGCACCGCCCGTGCCGCGGTTGACTACGAGTTCTGATGCGGCTGTTCTAATACAGCCGCCCAGCCCAACAAGTAAGGGAGCCAAGCTTGGCTCCCTTTAACTTTCAACTCTCAACTTCTCTCAACACTAAACTCTCAACACTCAACTATCCCTTCCCCAGGTGCGCCGTCCCATCCTCTTCCAGATGCTCGATGCACGGGAATTCCAGCGCGTCTTGATAGGGCTGCAATATCGTTTGCAGCATATTGAACAAGCCTAACAACCGCTGTTGGTTCGATATATAGATAGCATTCTCGCTGTCGCCTTGCTTGGCAAGTTTCTCGTTCTCGGCCTCGAGGGCTGCAGCTTTCTCGAACACGATCTTAAGTTGCTGCTGTGCTTCGCCGGCGTAATTCAGCCACTCCTGTGCAGCACGACGGTTCCATTGGTCGATCAGTTTGTTCGCTTTTTTGCTCTCAGCAGTCCACCATGCGGGATAAGGTACGTCAGCATGTCCATACTCGCCAACCGACAATCCTCTCGTCCACTCCTCTACACGCTCCCACTTCGCTTTCTCGATGGCATCCACTTGTCGTGCCTCGTCGCTGTTCAGCCACTCCTGACGCAGATTCTCCGCCAACATGCTTATCGGACGACGGCGGTAATCCTCCATCACCTCTCCGAGCTGCTCGGTGCACGCCTGTATGCCATCGCCTATCTTGGCAAAACCCTCGCTGCGATCATCGCCCACCTCGTTCGTCATCGGCCCACCGGCATTCGCAGCATACAGACGCTGGTACAACTGCGGATGATTCGTTTGCAGATACGTCTCGGTCTGCTTCGGGTTGCGTTGAGCCATGTTGATGATCTTCAGGTACTCCTCCTTGCTTATACCCCATTTGGGTGCTATGCTGCCTGCTACTATCTCCATCAACTCCTGCTCGCTGGCTTTATCCAGATCCACGCCGCTTGACATGATGATCTGCATCATCTCCTGTTGCGAAGGCATCAGCCCTGCTTCCACGTTCCGGTTGTACTGCTGCATAGCAGCCTGTCCGCGTTGCGCCTGACGCTGACGGGCTTTGTCAAGACGTACACTCAACTCTATTGACTTAGCCTGACTGGCTGCTATAGCCTGCTCCAAAGCAAGCTTGTAAGGAGCATACAAGGTGCTGTCAGCTACGTACTTCGCATGTTCGCTTGTTATCTGATCCACTTTCGGGAACGCGGGCAGTAACTTCATCGCCTCGGCTATGGTCGAGAACGACTTGCCCGGACGAACTTCCGATGCGTGCTCAAACGCACCGTTGGGGTACAGACTCTCCGACGGACGATACTCATCTTGCGCCCGCACTGCCACAGCCAGCATCAATCCGGCTGCCGCAAATAGAATACATTTTCTCATATATTTATTGATTTTAAGCTTTTTTCTTTGAGCACGCTTGCGTGCGGTCTTTATTTAGGTTGTATATTATTTGTATATTCAAAATAATTGTTGTATCTTTGTAGCCGATTTAACATCTAAGTATGGAATAAGACCGATATTTGGGTTGTGCCACACACCGTAATAAACGTTCAGTCCCCATACTTATACATCCAAAAACTGGATAGTTCGTTGGTCTCAGAACCCGTATTTGCAACGATAGTGTTCAGATGTATTGATGTTAAACCAGCGCAAATAAATCAAATAACATTATGACCTACATTGGTATTGACGTAAGCAAGGATTCGTTCGTAGCAGCTTATCCGGCAAAGAGTGGTTACGCCACTAAAACATTCAAAAACACCAGTAGTGGTGTGCACCAGTTCATTCAATCGCTTCCGGCTGAATGTCATTGTGTAATGGAGGCAACTGGCAACTACAGCATGCTTCTCCTCTATCTGCTTCAACAAGCTAACATTATTGTTAGCATGGAGAATCCGCAGAAGATTAAGCATTTTGCTCGAGCTATGCTGTCCACTACCAAGACGGACGATATCGATGCTAAACTGATTGCTATGTATGGCGAGAAGATGGAGCCTGCCCCCTACAAAATCCCGTCTGAGAGCATTATGTTGCTCAAGCAGAAACGCACAGTCCTAAGGCAACTTAAGAAACAACTTACGATGCTACTCAATCTACAGCACTCCTTGGCAGTTCTGCCGAAGCAAGATCCTACAGCAAAGGTTGCCACAGAGAAAACCATTAAGTTCTTGCGCAAGCAAATCTCTAAGTTAGAAGATGAGATCACTCATCTATCTAACAAGGAATTTAAGCGCCAAATGGATCTTCTCACTTCCATTATAGGCATTGGCAAAACCCTTGCTTCAGCACTCATAGTTGCTACCGGAGGCTTTGCGTTCTTTAGCAACGCAAAACAGATCTCGCGATTCTTGGGACTTTGTCCCACTTACCAGCAATCAGGTACGTCAGTACATTTCAAAGGTCACATTAATCGCAATGGCGATACTTATCTACGTAGTCAATTATACATTGCTGCTGTTTCCTCAATTAAATTCAATGCAGCTTGTAAAGAGACTTTCAAACGTTTGAAGGATAAAGGCAAATCAGGCAAAGTTGCCGTCATCGCTGTCGCTAACAAACTTATTCGTCAGGCTTTCGCTGTCGTCACTAACAATCGCCCCTACGTTGATGGGTATGTATCAGCATTACCATAAAATATTTTATTTGTTTTCCCGCTGGGAGCGCTGTCGGCAAGGGAGTGCCGGAACACTCCCGACGAGACACTTGGCAGGTAAACATTAAAATCTATCAATTTTTGACTACTTTTAAATATAGTTCGTTTATTTTCTAAAAGTTCTCAACTTTCAACGTTCAACTACTATAAGAGACCACAAAAATCGTGCCGATTATACCGAAATAGTCACAATTGGAACATCTGGCGCCAATGCCTCAGCAACTTCTTGGAAAAACTGTGATGCTTACCCTTAAACTCGTAACTCCCTCCCCATCAGCAGTCCACACGGGCTGCTTTTTTGTGCATGAAAACTATCAGCAGTTTTCATTAAACACGCAGTACGTAACTGCGAAGCCATGCATCTATATCATCTACAGTGTCTTGGCTTTCGACTTTTGATTTTTGACTTTCGACTACATGCTTCCGCACGATCTGGCGGCGGTGGTAGATCGTTTGCTTCTGTACGTTTAAGAGAATACTCATATCGTTGTCCGACGCACCGATGATGCTGAGGATGGCGAACTGCATGTCGGATTCGGTGAGTTTGGGGCACTCCTGACGAAGACGGCTGATTGCGCCGTCCAAAGCTTTGTCCACCGAGTCGATGAGTTCGTTCAGGCTCTCTTTGCTCATGGTCAGTTGCTCATCGCGGTAGGTTTGCAGCCATGTAGGGAACTCAACCTCGTTACCGCGCATGCGCTGCATCTCTATCTCACGTGTTAGGTTGACTTTCTGTTGCAGTCGCTCCAATGCAAGTTGGAGTTGTTGTGCGTACTTGTCACGTAGTGCCTGGAGTTGGGTTGCCTGCTCGCGGCGTTTGGCGCGGTAGAACAGATAGAGCAGCACAAGCAGCGACAACGTAATGGCAAGAGTCAGAATCAGGATTGCCGAAACACGTTTGTGCCACTGCTGTTCGCGTTGTGCCTGTTCGGCGCGTTTCTGTTCGCGCTCCACATCGTAGTGCTGCGCTATGGCGAACGTGCGTGCGGACGCATCGCGCTGCAGGCGGATGATCGTACGGTCATAGAGGTTGCGTAGTGTGGCGTAGGCTGCTGTATCGTTGTGCTGTGCGGCATTGAGTCGGCTGAGCCAGTAGGCGTGCGTCTGCTCGAACCAGTAGGAGTACGTCGAATCGACAGGTTGCAGACGTTTGAGGAAATACGCCGCCGAGTCAGTCTCGCCGCGCGAGAGGTAGATCTCCACCATCTCGGCGTAACGTGTAGTGACATTGAACTGTTCGGCAAGTATACAGCATGCACGCAGACGTTCGTCCGTACTATCCGGCTCACAGTACTGATAGTAGTAGGCATCAATATCCGTGGCAAGCACTGTACTTTGCGCCGCTCGGGCGTAGTGTGTAGCTCGCGCAAACCACAGCCGTGTTGAATCGATGTTGCCGTCAGATAGTGCATTAGTGCGTGCAAGATCGCGGTAAGCACAAGCGAGGAAAATGTTGTTGTTGCGCTTCTCCAAGAGCGGTATCGATTTGCGATAGTAATTGTGTGCAATCGGATAGAGCATCTCACTCTCTGACGTATTTCCCAAGCAGAACCACGTCACGCCTAACAACTGCTCACAGAGCGCAACTTGAGAACTATCAACTCTGAACTTTAAACGACTCTCAACGCTAAACTCTAAACACTCAACCAAATACTCCTCAGCTTGCTTGAGGTAGGATGTGGACTGCTCGTAATGGCTGGTGTGGATGGACGAGGTGCCAAGCATGTAGTACGCTTCGCCGATAGAGAGCGCATCACCGGATTCCAACAATTCAGGAAGGAGTGCGTCGATGATCTCTGCATAATAAGATGAATGGCGCGTGCGCGAGCGCGCAAGTTCCTGCTCCATGTGGTAGATGTTCCGCTCGTGAGGAGTGAGAGAGAGGGTATCCAAACGCTGCAAAACAGCGAGTGCACTATCGGGATTTTCCCACACCAACAAACGCTCGCTCTGGAGAGTCAAAGAAGCGTCAGTTGGAGCATGATGGCAGGAATTTATGCTTAACAACATAAAAACTGACATGTACAAAATGCCCCGTACAACACGATTTTTTACCCAATTTTGCAACATATTGATTTTCAATAGTATTCAATTCGCAGAAAAACGCCCTCGTACAACATGAAAATTTGCATATTTGAAAAATTTGTTGTACCTTTGCAGTGTCTTTTCGAAGGACAAAAGTACAATAATTTTTTGACATTTGCAAATCTTTTGGAAAGAAAATTTAGAATACGGTTAAAATTTCCGCAATATGAAAACAAAACACCTCTTTTTGGCAATCATTCTCACCTGTATGTACATGCCTGCACGCGGTACAATATATACAGGCGTATGTGGCGCCGAGTTGTCTTGGACGTTAAATACCAATGACAGCATCGTTGTTATCACCGGACGCGGAGAAATGTCCAACTTCCAGTTCGATGAAGACAAAAGGTCTTACGTCAAGAGTGTTGTGTTCCCGGAAGGTATAACGCGCATTTCTCCCCGTTCATTCTCGTATTGCGACAATTTACAATCTGTTGAATTACCAGATAGCGTATTATCAATAGGAAACTATGCATTCAGGGCATGTGTCAACCTAAAAGAAGTTCGCATGGGGAAAGGTGTTCGGACTATTGAATCGTGTGCATTTTTACAATGTTTTTCATTACAACATCTTGTATTATCAGATAGTCTTGAGAGGATAGGAGCCTATGCTTTTGAAAGTTGCCATGCTATTGTTGACACCGTTGTTTTTCCGGAGTCTCTTGTTTCTATTAAAGAGAATGCTTTCTCCGGAGCGAGTGCACCAAACGCCGTAGCCGTGTGGAAAGCAAGGCATTGTAAGAGCGGGGCTAAGCCAATGAATCATTTCACAAAGGTCATATTCGGCGAGAATGTGGAATATATAGGTTCTGATCTGTTCTGTAATGCACCGTTGGATACTGTTATATTGCCCAATGGCGTGGATACAATCGAATGTCGTGCATTTTACGGGTGCAGCCTGAAGCACATCGAGTTGCCGCAGTCACTCAAATATATCGGCCCGTCTGCTTTTGACGGAGCTGCATCATTGACGTCTCTGACTGTTCCTGAGAATGTGTCAAACATCCCTAGTCTTATGTGCTACGGCTGTAGCTCACTCAAATCTGTCACTTTGCCGGAAGGAATAAAGGATATCAAAAACGATGCATTCTCTAATTGTAATTCGTTGTCAAATATCAATATACCGCAAAGTGTGCAATCAATCGGAATGTTCGCATTCGATAACTGTCGCTCTTTGACTTCAATTACTTTTCCTGAAGGTATAACCAGTATATCCGACTTTGCGTTCCGTCAGTGTTCATCCCTGAAAGAGGTATATTTCCCGAAATCATTGACCAGCATTGGTGAAGGAGCATTTCAGGATTGTGCAATTGATTCGCTCGACTTTCCAGCATCGCTGGTAACAATCGGTGAATATGCGTTTTTACGTCTGCTAAACCTCAAGGAATTGTTTTTTCCTGACGAAGTCCGTCACATCAAGAGCAGAGCTTTCGAAGGCTGTACGGCTTTGCAGAAAGTGCAGTTCGGAAGAAAAATTTCCATGATTGATTCTGATGCATTCAAGGGAGATAACCGCTTGACAGAAATTACCTGCAATGCCGTTGTTCCTCCGTTGGCGCATAGCAGTACATTCAACGGAGTACCCGATACGGCAATATTAATTGTTCCTTCACAAAGCATAGAGGAATACGCAGCCGACGAGGTTTGGGGAAGGTTCCGTATTCAGCAGAATCAAGAACTTGGTCACGTTACAACCGAGACGACAGAAACAACAGTTACCTTCACATGGCCGACAGATGAAAATGCCACGTCCTATGAAATAGACATCTACAAGAACGGCACGGTGTTCTGTAAAATCACCTTTGGTCCGAAAGGGCAACTTCTCGGCATTGCTTTCTCTGCACCCGGACGACATGAACAACCAATGGGAATCACCCAACAATTGACAACAAGTGAGTTGCCCGCCACGCTGAGTTTCATGGTTACAGGTCTGGATGAAGCTTCGCGGTACAACTACGTCCTTTCAACGCTTGATGTCAACGGCACACCGTTGCACGTATATATTGGTGACTTTGCCACCACAGGCTACACGGGCGAACTTAATCCCGACAGCGGCAACGAGATTACACCCACACCGCCGATCATTCCTTATGATCCTGAGTCAACACCTACCGGCATCGAAAATCCCGATGAGACCGTTGGCAAAACCCCAGCTCAATCTGTACGACTGATTATCTGCGGCGGTGAACTACTGATTCAGGACAACGGCAGAACATACACCATACAGGGACAACTAAAAAAGTGAAATGGTAATAGAGAATAGTAAATACTTACGTATATGAAACCGTTTATACACAAATTACTGTTGATGCAACTTGCGGTAGTTGCGTCGGTCAGTCTCTCCGCGACCGTCTATTCGGGCTCATGCGGGCCGGAACTTAACTATTCGCTTGACTCGGGTACAGGTGTGTTGACCATCACCGGACGCGGAGCCATGACAAACGCTTCGGGATGGGAAGGATATGACAAACGTGATGTGCTGAAAAAAGTTGTTTGCGATGCAAACATGACTTCAGTTTGTGCCAATGCTTTCCATGGTTGCTACCGTCTTCAGACGGTGACACTGAACGACAGCGTGGAGTCGGTTGGTGCGTACGCTTTTCAAGAGTGCACGGCTCTTACTTATTGCGATTTAGGCAAAGGTGTGAAAACCATAGGAGACATGGCGTTCATGCATTGTACTGAATTAAGAAAGATACGCTGGTCGGATTGCCTGGAAACTATTGGCACGATGGTTTTCTATGAGTGCGAGAACGTGGGCGACACGGTTTTCTTTCCTAAGACGTTAAAGAAGATCGGTAGTAATCTGTTTTCGTACAACGGGTCGGGGAAAGTTGCCGTGTGGAATGTAAAGAGGATGGGCGACCTGACTCAAACCAGCGGGTTGGGACAATACCAATTCAGTCGGATCATTTTTGGCGATTCGGTAGAATATATCCCTGCATATCTGGCAATATATGTGGGGAACGACTCCATCCATCTGCCGGAAACGGTAACAGGAATAGGAAGAGGCGCATTCATGTCATGTTCGCGCTTAAAGAAGATCAATATCCCGGCTTCCGTAACGAGTATAGGCAGTAGCGCATTTTCCGGTTGCAAGAGCCTGGAACAACTTGTGCTCCCGTCCGGACTGAAAGAGATTCCGGAATCCCTGTGTAACCAGTGTTTAGCTTTGGATAGTGTCAAACTGCCGGAAGGCATCACCGTCATTCCTACACAGGCGTTCAGCGGATGCAAGTCTCTCAAGCGCATACACATACCCAATGGCGTGACAAACATCGGTAATATGGCATTTTCCAATTGTTCGCTGGATACGCTCGTTTTGCCATCATCACTAACAATATTAGGCGATAAGGTATTCATCAATCCTGTTAATTATGTCAGCCCGAAGGAGTTAGTGCTCAACGAGAAACTGATAGCTACAGGAATGGAGACTTTTGCTAACTGGAGAACACTACAGAAAGTGACCATTGGCAAGAACGTCGCCATTCTCGGTCAGTCTTGTTTTGCCGGAGATTCAGCCATCAATGAAATTACATGTTATGCCGCTCAGCCGCCGATGGTATATGACCAAACATTTGCAGGTGTTCTCGATACCGCTGTTTTGCGCGTATTGCCGGCAAGTGTCAGTGCATACAAATCTGCACAATACTGGTCACGGTTCCGCATCGTAGCGATAGATGCCGATGAGTATATTCAGAACAAGGTTACTGTTGATGCCGGCGAGACGACTGCAGAATTCACATGGCCGACAGATGAGAATGCAGCATCCTACGAGATAGATATTTACAAGGACGGAACCGTTTTCTGCAAACTAACACTTGGTCCGAAAGGGCAGTTGCTCGGCATTGATTTCTCCGGTCCGGATGTCGATATTTCAATCCCCGCACCCAAGCGCAGCCAAGACAGCGATGTGCCCGCGACTCTCTCGTTCATGGTTACCGGCTTGGATAAAGCCTCGCGTTATAATTATGTGCTGTCCACGCTCGACGCCGATGACAAACCGCTGCATGTATATATCGGTGATTTCGCAACTATCGGTTATGAGGGCGAACTCAATCCTGACAGCGGCAATGAGGTCTTGCCTACACCGCCTATCATCCCCTACGATCCGGAGTCCACGCCTATTCCTACCGGTGATGCTGTTAATAATGCATCCGCCATACATGGAGGATCAGAGACCTCCTCTCTACGGATAGTGCGCAACGGCAGATTGCTCTTCGTTACACCTTCAGGAACGTACGACATAACAGGTAAGCGTATCGAGTAAACTAATTCCCTATGAAACATACAGTTACATTATTGGGTGCTGTGCTGACAAGCATAGCACTCGGGGGACTCCTTTCCCCGACCATTGCCGCAACCCCGTGGAATGGTACAGCGCAAGCGCCAAATATGAGCGGCACAACATACAGCATTACGACAGCAGAGGAGTTGGCGTGGATAGCGCAGCAAAGTCAGACCGATGATTTTGCCGGTAAGACCGTGCGGATAGAGGCAGATATAGATCTGGGCGGAATGCAAGAGTTGCCGCCAAGTTGGCAGCCAATAGGCAGTGCGCAGAAACCATTCGGAGGAGAGTTGGACGGCGGGAATCATGTGGTGTATAACCTGTATATACTCAATTCGTGGGTATCGGGTGCGGGGTTGATAGCCGAGACGGGTGCTGAGGCTCAGGTGCACAATATCGGTTTGGCGCAAGGACAGATTATGACCGACGCGACGAACGATGTGGGAAGTTTGGTGGGCGTGAACAGAGGACGGATCAGTCATTGCTTTAATATGGCGCAGATTATTGCGCATAACGGCGACAATGTCGGTGGTTTGGTCGGTGTGAACTACGGTGTCATCGAATATTCGTACAACACGGGCATCATCACCGATGCCAATAACCACGTGGGCGGATTAGTCGGGGTGAACAAGAACTCGGCGGTGATTAACGAGTGCTACAACAGCGGTTACTGCAAAGGGCAGGAGCACACAGGCGCGCTATTCGGACTGAACGAGGCAGAAGCGGGCAGTCTGACACATGTATATTTCGACCAGCAGGTGACAAGGACGTACGCTACAGGTTACGGCACAGGTGATGCGCTGGACAACACGAAGTATGCGGTGGAGAAAACAAGCACGTTTCTGTCGGCACATAGTCCGTTTGCCGGGCTTGGGGAGTGGAGCGTGACGCGTGACGGGGCATATCGCTACCCGAGGCTGAAGTGTTTCGGCGAACATCAAGCAGCGTTGCTCTCAACGGATGCTATCCTGTTGGATGCCGAGAACCTGCCTGTGGAAAGGGCTGAAGGTGTAGGTGCGCCGATGACAGGCAACCGTCCGAGGAAACAATTCAAACTGATAGGAAGCAATGACGCCGTGTGGCGTTCATCCGGCGAGGATGTGATACGTATCGCGAACAGCAATACAGCAACGGTTGTTCGTCCGTGCGGCAACCAAGAGGTAATACTGACGGTAAGCGAGGGCGATGCGAGCAAACAAATCTATACGATCGTCAAGGGCTACGAGAAGTTCGATGCGGGAAAGATGGACGGCAGCGTAACTGCATGCTGGCGCGAGGAGGATGTGAAGATCCTTGACGCAAACAAATCCGGCAAGGAACCTATAGGCGGCAAAGACGACGAACAAGACGGCGTGTGCTCGTACCGATATATGCTGATTCGGGACACGGTTATCTGCGATGAGGACGGCAAACCGTTGGCATACAATGCGATGGATACCTTGTACTTCGGACAGAACGATTACCGCAACTGGAGTATGCCGACCGGCGTGTCGGGTACATATGCTTTCCGGCGCTATGCACATGACTACCAGTGTACAACAGAGTGGACAGAGTCGCAGGGTCGGTTGTATCTGACTGTATTGCAGCCGTTTGATGCGGGCAGACTATACGAAACGACCGATACGGTGTATGGTGTGCCGAGCATGCTGACTATTCACAGTGAGGTGAGTGCTACAGGCGGATCGGGCGAATTCAGTTACCTGTGGAAAGCCGTCACGCCGTCGGGGACAAAGAACCCTGTGTATGTAGATGGCGCTATAGCGAACGGCGACACCTTGGATTACACGTTTGAAGAGCCCGGGGAGTATGTATTTACACGGCGTGCGACAGACGCGACGTGCAATACGACGCCGATCATGTCGGAAGGCGAGCATAGAGTTGTGGTGTTTGCAGCCGTTGAGCCGGGGGCGATAGATTCGCTGGATGTAGTGCTTTGCAAGCCGCGTTACAACGGTGTGTTACTGGAGACCGACACGGCATCCGGCGGCAACGGGCAGTATGTCTATCGCTGGCTGTGCAACGACGAGCCGGTCTTCCACAGCGACACATGCAGTTTGCCGTTGACATCGTTCCCGATGGCAGACGGTGGTACGTATGTATTCCGCCGTCAGGTGAAAGACAACAGCGGGTACTCGGAGTGGGTGACTTCGGCTGGCGAGGTGAGGATCACAGTGGATGGCACGAGCGAGGATTGTCAGGTTGTGTGCCCGGTAGTAGAGATACAGGCTATGGCGGATATATGTCAGTCGGATTCGGCATTGATAATACGGTTTGATGTGGTGGAAGGCGAGCCGGACAGTTATGATCTGCTCTTTCCGGCGGATGCGATGGAGGCAGGGTTCATGAGCGAGGTTGGTGCGGCATTGCCCGAGGATAGTGTGATTGTGGTTGCGCTGCCGGACGGTGCACCAACGGGAACGTACTATATCTCGCTGACGTTCTATGCATCAGAGGGAGTATGCAAAGGTGCGACGCACTTCTTCCCGTTCACGTTGCTGACGGATGGTTTTGTGCATCAGAAGTGGAACGATGTGCTGTTTGTGGACAACAACCCGACGAATGGTGCACCTGCTGCTGATATACGGTTTACAACCTTCCAGTGGTACAAAGACGGCGTGGCTGTCAACGGCGCTACGGAGCAGTCGTACTACGAACCGGAAGGGTTGAATGGCGCATATCAGGTGCTGATGACCGGCACGGACGGCGTGTTGTACCGCTCGTGCGTATATGAGATTTTTCCCGATGCCGCCGAAGGGCAACAGGCTACGGACTCATCGGAGTTTTACTACTCGGTTGATGGCAGACGGTGTGCTGCGCCGAGAGCACCGGGGATATATATATCAAGGAACCACAAACTGATTGTACGATGAAAAGGATAGCAATTATAAGTATTCTGTGTTGTGCGCTTGCAGCACAGACAGTGTGTGCAGAGCAAACGACGCACCATATTGATATACAGGCGGGCGGCGGTATAGGCAGTCTGGATTACAGGTTGCCGGAGGGAAAAGTATATCCGGCATACATGTGGACAGCTGGAGTCGGTTACACATGGTATTTCCTGCCGGTGTTGGGATTGCAGACGGGTGTGCAGGTAACTCGTTTGGGGAACATAGGAGTACTCAACGGCGATCTGGCGGCGGAAGAGATGCTGCTTGACAGCGAGGGTGACGCATATATCCCGCACACGCATTATACCAATTGGCACGACACACGCGAGGCATACTTTGTGGAAGTGCCATTGGCATTCAGGGTACGATGGTATGAGGGAAAGAACAGAGCCGGTCTGCATGCTGCGATAGGAGCGAAACTCAGCGTGCCGGTATATGCGCGTCACGTGCATCTCGGCGGAACAATCAGCCATTACGGCTACTACCCTGAGTGGGATCTGACGTTGCGCGACTTGCCTGACAGGTTCACTACTGAAGAGCCCGCAACGGAACAGCAACAGATTACCCAAACACTGCGCCGCTGGAATGCAGCGTTGTATGCAGAACTCGGTACAACCGTGCGCTGTGCTCCGCATACGGAGTTCATGATTGCCGCTTACGCGCAATATGCGGTAACGACGCTTGCACAACCTGAGATGGGTAATCCGTGGGCGGCAGGTCTGAAAGTCGGTGTCACGCTTTGGGTGGGAAAGACTGCCGAACAGAAACAGCAGCAACTCCGCAAACTCGCAGCACAGTTCCCTGAGTTGTTGGAAGAGTTGCATCCATGCTCAGAAGCGCGCGACACAACGGAAGTGAACTCCGCACATTAGTTCAACTCAACTAATGGCATTTACAATGCTTAACCCAAACGCAGGAGAGATTAGGCGGCAATGGGAAGGCGGATGAGGGGACGAGCGCGCACAGAGCACTCATTACTCAACGAAGTAGGCCTCACCCCACTGCACGATGCTTGTGGTGACCCCGCAGCGGCGAGGGCGAGGTGGAGGGTGGCGACGAGGAAACCGTAGAAGTTACAAAAAACAGAGAATTAGACTACTTCACCTAAAACTTCGAAGCTTTGCGACAAAGATCAGCAGATATTTATAGGTTGATTATTCACATTAAATATACGTTTTTTACGGATGATTAAAAATTGACCTATTTTTCTAAAACAGAGATTAGGTAATTTGAAAAAAAAGTTGTACCTTTGCACGGTTTTTGTCTTTTATAAATTATTTGTATGAAGAAATTTTACATATTTGCTATTCTTTTTTTGTGTCACTTATCTGTATTTGCGGAGCCTATTCGTGGCGTTATAACCGACGGGTTTACCGGTGAACCATTGATAGGCGTAACCGTACTGAACATAGAAGATCAGTCGGGTACAGTGACGGATTTCGACGGACGTTTTGAACTGGAAGTTAGTTCGACGCCCGTTCGTTTGCGTTTTTCATACGTGGGTTACCAGACGGAAGAACGCGTGATTAAGAAAACCGTCAAGGATTTTCACCTGCTGATGCAGGCGAACAACGAGGTGTTGGATGAGTTGGTCGTGACCGCCGGCCGTTTTGAGCAGCGTATCACCGATGTAACGGTTTCGATGGATGTGATGAAGTCGAGTTTTCTGCGTAGTCAGGCACCGACCGATCTGTCGGCAAGTCTGCAAACACTGCCGGGCGTGGAGATTATCGACAAGCAGCCGAGCATCCGTGGCGGTGGCGGCTGGACGTACAGTGTAGGTTCGCGCGTGCAGGTGTTGATGGATGAGATGACAGTCTTAAGCCCAAAGACCGGTGAGATCAACTGGAACAATATCCCGATGGAGAACGTAGAGCAGGTTGAGGTAGTGAAAGGCGCCTCGTCGGTGCTGTACGGATCATCGGCACTGAACGGCGTAATCAACGTGCGCACCAAACGTCCGGGATTGACACCGGAAACGAAGGTCTCGGGCTACGTAGGCATCTACGACAATTACAAGGATTACAAGTACACGGGCGCACGCCTGCCTTTATACTACGGTGCAGAGGCTTCGCACGCACGCCGAGTAGGAAACTTCGACCTGTCGGGTGCCATCAGTGCTTTCCGTGACGAGGGTTACAAGGTACAGAGTTACAACGACCGTATCCGCATGAACGGCAGCATGACTTGGCACAAACCTATGCCGGCAGAGAAATACATGAGCATGGGTGCAAACTTTAACTATGTGGCTAACCAGTTCGGCGACTTCTTTGTATGGCGCAGCCCGAAGCAACCGCTTAATCCCTCGCCGCTGACGAACTTGGGTAGAAAGGAGCACAACTTCAATATTGACCCGTTCTTCAACTACAATGATACAGAGAAAGGCATATCGCACAAGTTGCGTACGCGTTTCTTCTTGGCATCGGACAACCTGACCACTCCCTCACCCGTCATCAGTACGGAGGATCTGCTCAAATGGGGTTTGACGAGCTTTGACTTGGGCAAAGTGAAGGGGTATGTGGATCAGATCACCAACTATACCAATTCCGGAGTGCCGTTGAAAGATGCATTGGTTGCAACGTTTCAGGATGTAGCTATACCTGTCATGGATGAGGACTGGTTGGGTGCAATCAAGGAAGGCATCAATCTGGTTCAGAACGGACTCGGCTATACCGGTACGGTAGCAGAGATGCAAGACGCTTTGGCATACGCAATGAATCTGCTCACCGACCACACTCCTACTCGCCCCGATATGACGTACAATGCTTACGTGGACTATCAGTTCGCCAAGCAATGGAACTCGGGTGTACGCCTCACGACAGGTATCAACTGGAATCACGTAACCAGCTTTGCTAATCTGACCGGCGAGCACCATACAGATAACCTTGCAGCATACATCCAATACGACCACCGTATAGCCAACCGCCTGTCGCTCAGTGCCGGTATGCGTCTGGAGTACTACCGTATGGACACCTGCTATGCTGAAGCGAATATACAGATCGGCAAGTGGCTTTGCCCGGTGCGCCCGGTGTTCCGCGCAGGTCTGAACTGGGAGATATACAAGGCGGGATTCTTGCGAGCCAGCTTCGGTCAAGGTTATCGCAATCCGACCATCACGGAGAAATTCGCTCGTAAGGATATAGGCGGCGTGGGTGTGTATCCGAACCACAAGATTTTACCGGAGTCAGGGTTTAATGCCGAGATCGGTTACAAGCAGTTGTATAAGTTCGGCCCCGTGTCGGGTTCGATTGACGTGGCGGCATTCTATACCGAGTACCGAAACATGATTGAGTACCAGTTCGGATTGTTCCGTAACTCCGACTACTCGATGATTAACTCCATTGACGATGTAATCAGCGAAGCGCAAACTATAATTGATGAGATTAAGACAACTAAGTCACTCAGCGGAGCAGGTATAGGCATCGGTGCGCAGTTCGTAAACGTCAGCCACGCACGTATCTATGGTGCAGAGGTTAGTACAATAGGCAAAGTGGATATCAAGCAAGATATGGGTCTGCGTTACTCCATTGGTTACACCTTCATCGAACCGGAAGACATAGATAACGACAAGCGCATTGAGGAGGAGAAAACTTACACCGACCCGCTGCAGATGAAGAACAAATCCAATGACTCCAAATACCTCAAATACAGAAACAAACACTCGTTCAAGACCACGATTGACTACAACTACAAGTGGTTGACGCTGGGTGTGAATATGGCTTACCGCAGCAAGATTCTTGCCGTGGACTACATTCTGGTGGATGAGCGTGAGAAGGCAGAGCCGGATCTGATGGATTATGCGCGTAAGTTCATCATGGGCTATGAGGACGGCGAGGATCTGCATAGTTACTGGACGAACCACAACACAGGTGTGTTCACGATGGATTTCCGATGCGCGGCAAAATTCACCGAACACATGGAACTGCAGTTCATTGTCAACAACCTGCTGAACACGGAGTACAGTTTCCGCCCGATGGCACTGGCTGCTCCGCGTACATTTGTTTGCAGACTTAATATAACGCTATAATAATCAAACAATAAAATGAAAAAGATATTTACATTTATTTGTATTCTTGCAGCACTGCAAGTATCGGCAGTGACTGTGAGTGATGTTGCCGGTGTGTTCAAGGGCACATTGAATGTCGGCAGTCAATCGTACAGCGACAAGGAAATATATGTCTTGCCGGGCACGGCGAGCAACAGTGTGACGCTGGTGTTGCCGGGCGTTGGATTCAGCAGTAAGAGCGAAGACCTTGTGCTGGTGAATATGGGTATGAACAGCAGTGGCAACCTGTCAGCAGGCAGTGCGGCTGCGTATGTTCAGCAGATTAGTGCCTCATCGCTGTCGGCTTCGTCGGCATCGTTCACGATGAGTGTCGTTACGCCGGCGCAAACCACCCCCACAACGGTAACATTCAGCGGAAGCAAAGTGACCGATAAGAACTACGCCATCACCAACGGAGGTTTCGAGGGCAGTTGGTCGAACCACGAGCCAACGGGTTGGCACTCGTTTGGTACGGCTACAGGTAGTAAAAAAAGTTATGTAACAAGTAATTACGATCAGTTTACCCAGAGTACTGACGTGCGTCCGGGATCAACTGGTTCATATAGTGGTCATCTGCAATCAAAATATATACTTATTGCCAAAGCAAACGGTACATGTACCAATGGTCAGGTTAATGCAGGTTCGACGTCAGCTTCCAGTACAAGTAACAACAACTTCTCTGATCCGAGCAATACCGGCTACAACACCCCGTTCGTAGGTAACCCTGACTCGCTGGTGTTCTGGGCAAAGTATATCCCGGTAACTGGCAGCAACTCAACTCAAGCGCGTGCGCGTGCGGTTGTGACCACTGCTACCAAATATCAAGATCCGGAAATCAGTTCGTGTGCCGACGCAAGAATAGCGGATGCAACCATTAACTATGATCCAACATCTAACTGGAAGCGTTTATCTGTGCCTTTTAATTATTCAGAGGTTGATCGTACTACGGCGGCATATATGCTGATTACGTTCACCACTAACGCGGTGGCTGCAGGTGGAAATACCACCAGCAGTAAAGTTGACAATCTCTATATTGATGACGCAGAGATGATCTACAACCACGCACTCAGCACATTCAAGCTGGACAATCAGGCGATTAGTTTTACCAACGGCAAAGCTGCCAGCACGCAGTTATACAGCGATGAATATACGGCTGCCGTAACAAGCAACGGCAAGGCAGCCAAGTCGTTCGTCGGCTATGACATAGTGAATCATCAGGTGCATGTATATGTGGTTGCCGACAACTACTCACAAGCCGGCGGCTACAATGCCTACACCGTACAAATGGCATTCAACACCGAATATGAGTATTCGGCTACGCTGTGCGCCAACGAACTGCCCTACTCCGACGAACTCTTCGAGAACTTGACGGAGGCAAGCGAGTACACAGCTACAATCCCGAACACCCATGGCGGAGACTCGGTTGTAACACTCACTTTGAGCATCTTGCCGACATATAGTTCGGAAGAAAGCATGACGATCTATGTGGGAGCTAAAGAGACGTGGGAAGGCTACGATCTGAGCCTATATCCTGTAGGCAACAAAGACCTGACACGCTCGCTCAAGACCCAAGCCGGTTGCGACTCTACATTGGTTCTGCATCTGACCGTTGAGCCAAGACCTACCACCTATGGTTATTACACTGCAACAACCTGCGACAATGAGCCGTACTCCGACGAACTCTTCCAGAACTTGACGGAGGCAGGTGAATACACAACCAAGATCAAGAATATTCTTGGCGGAGACTCGGTTATAACACTCACTCTGAGCATCTTGCCGACATATACCGCGGAGGAGAGCATGACAATCTATGTAGGTGCTGAAGAGCAATGGGAAGGCTACGACCTGAGCACATATCCTGTAGGCAAAACCGACCTCAAGGCAACGTACACACAGACAAACGGCTGTGACTCGACATTAATCCTTCATCTGACCGTTGAACCTAAGGGAGAATATGCATACTCGGCAACGACCTGCGACAACGAGCCGTATTCCGACGAATACTTCCAAAACCTGACGGAAGCAGGCGAGTACACGACTACAGTCAAGGATGCCCAAGGCGTTGAAACGATTGTTACTCTCACCCTTACTACTCTGCCAACGTACAGGATTGAAGAGAACATGACAATCTTTGCCGGTGAGAAAAAGACTTGGCAAACCTATGACTTGAGTAAGATCCGTGTAGGCACCAAGACGCTGAAGGCATCATTCAAAACCCAAGCAGGTTGCGACTCAGTTATGGTTCTTCATCTGACCATTGAGCCGAGACCTGTCACCGAGTATGCTTATTCGGCAACAACCTGCGACAACGAGCCGTACTCCGACGAACTCTTCCAGAACCTGTCGGAAGCAGGCGAGTACAAAGTTACTATCCCGAACGCCCAAGGCGGTGACTCGATTGTAACACTGACCCTGAACATTCTGCCGACGTACACAGCGGAGAACAGCATGACGATTATTGAAGGTGATGAAAAAACATGGGAAGATTACGACCTGAGTACGTACCCCGTAGGCGAAACAGATCTCACGGCAACGTACACGGCTCTAAACGGTTGCGACTCCACATTGACTCTTCACTTGATTGTTGAAAAGCGTGTCGCCACCGGCAACGCCGAAGCACAGCAATCGAAGCGCGCTGTACGAAAGCAGGTTATTGACGGACAACTGTTTATCATCAAAGAGGATGAGACAATGTATGATATTTTAGGAACAAAAATCAAATAACAAAAAACAATGAAAAAAGTATTTTCAATTATCATTGCCGGACTGATGGTTTCGGCACAAGTATTCGCCGTAGCACCTAAGGATGTCTGCGGTCAGTTCAAGGGCGATCTGAACATCATGGGAGAAATTGTTCCTGACAAGGACATCTATCTGCTCCCGGGTGTAGAAGCTAACACTCTTACCTTTGTATTGCCGCATTTCGGGTTCTTAGGGCTCGATTTGGGCAACATTGTGCAACCGAACATTCGCGTTGCTGAAGATGGCACACTCTCAGTTGATTCCACTACTATGTACATGGGAGAACCGCTTAATATGCGTGTAGGTATCTCCATTTTAGAGGAATATACCGATGAAGAGAATGAGGGTGCGAAGTATTACTCGACGGTGTCCCCCGAAAAAGGGCAAGTGGTTCTGTCCATCGCTGTACCTGACTTGGGCGATATTATTGTAATATTTGAAGGTAACAAAGTTGCCAACAACAATTATGCACTGAACAATGGAGGTTTTGAGGGTGACTGGACAGACTATGAGCCTCAAGGCTGGCACTCGTTTGTTTCAGCCAGTGGTATTTTGGCTAAAGTTATCAAAGGAAATACGGAGCAATTCGTTTCGTCAACTGACGTTCGTCCGGGTAGCAAGGGCAGCCAAAGTGCACTGCTTTCATCCAAGACGGTGCTTGGTCAAAAAGCCAACGGTAATTGCACCAACGGTCGCATCAATGGTGGTTCGACGAATGCTGCTGACGCTACCGGTACTCCCGAGAACGGCGCAGGTAACTACAACTACTCTGACCCTGACAGCACCGGTTTCAATACCGCATTCAACGGCCGTCCTGACTCTATCGTATTCTGGGCTAAATACCAACCGGCTGACGGCGATATTGCCAACGAGGCTAACCAAGCTCGCGTGAATGCCGTAATCACCACCAACGCTCGCTACCAAGATCCGGAGACAACTGACGAACACGCTGCCGCACGAATCGGCGCAGCTACACTTAACTATAGCGCTGTTGAGGGATTAGGTTGGCAACGTCTGGCTGTACCGTTCGAGTACGATGAACAAAAAGCAGAACAAGTGCCTGCATATATTCTGACCACCTTTACCACCAATAAGACTCCGGCCGGAGGCACATCTACCAAAAACGTTTTGGATTCGCTCTATCTGGACGATGTAGAATTGGTGTATAACAGGGAACTGCAAAGTTTCCGTATTGACGATAATGTGCTCAGTTTTGATAAGAAGACTGCCACCGTTAATGACGAATACTGCGACAGCTGCGCAACGTACATTGCAGAGACTGAGGGCGTTTCGGCACAAAGTTTCATCGCTTTCGATAACGCAAATAAACTTTTCTACATCTACGTTATAGCTGATGACTACCCACAATCCGGCAAATACAACCTCTACCGCGTGCTGTTCAACGATAGCGACGCACCGGAACCGTCAGCTGTGGATAACGTAAACGTACGCAATACGCACATTGAGAAAATCATGCTGAACGGACAATTGCTCATCCGCAACGGTGAGAACTGGTACGACATCTACGGAAGAATTGTGAAGTAATTACTTCTTCTGCACATCTTCCGGCGATTTGTTGAGCGTCGGGTACGCAATACGCTGGTGGTGAATAGCCACCAGCTTTGTTGTAAATACCTCACGGATGGCTTCCACATCGCTGAACGAGAGTGGAGTCTCGGCAAACTGACCATCCTGAATCTGCGCGTCAATCATCTGATTAACCATCTCGGCAATCGACTGCTCCGTATATTCCTTCAGGCTGCGGCTGCGAGCCTCAACAGCATCCGCCATCATCAGAATAGCCATCTCCTTCGTCGTTGGTTTGGGTCCGGGATAGCGGAACAGTGACTCATCAATCTTCTCGCCCGGGTGGGCATTGACTTCGGAGTTATAGAAGTAGCGCGTAAGCGACGTGCCGTGGTGCGAGGCGATGAACGAACGAATAACCTGCGGCAAGTGATGTTTTGAGGCAAGAGCCAACCCGTTGCTCACATGCTCGATGACCGTACGTGCCGCATCGGTATTCGACATCCGGCTGAGCGGGTTATCGCCATCGTGCTGGTTCTCGGTGAAGTTCTGCGGTGCCACAAGTTTGCCGATGTCATGATAGAGTGCACCGGTACGAACGAGCAACGCATTGGCATCAATCTTCTTCGCCGCCTCGGTGGCAAGGTTGCTCACCTGAAGCGTGTGTTGGAACGTACCCGGGGCTTCCTCCGCAAAGCGGTGCATTAAGTCGGAGTTGACGTTCGACAGCTCAACAAGTGTCACATCCGACACCAAACCGAACAACCGCTCAAATACATAGATCACACCATAGGCGCAAATAATCAGCACGGCATTGGCGGCAATGAACATGTATATACGCGGCTGCAAGTGCGTGTATGTGCCGGTGGTGGTAAAGGTCAGTGCGGTATAGACCAACGCATACGCCACACCGGTCATCACCGCTGTATGAGCCAGATGAGCGCGCTGCGTCATTTTTCTCAGCGAATAGATAACCACTATACCCGCAATAATCTGCGTAAACAGGAACACAAACGGCGAAGGCGTAGCCAGTGACACTATCAGTATGGTGATGGCGTGCACTGCCAAACCCGTACGCGGGTCATAGAACACCGTCGTCAGAATTCCCAACCATGCAAACGGCACAATATACAGCAGCGTGTCATCCGACGTGAACCGCAAAATAAGGAACGATGCAGTTATGAAGATAGCTATCAGCAGACAGAAGAACAAGGTTGAGTGCAATTGCACAAACAGATCGTGCTTGATGATGGCGAGATACAGCACGAAGAACACAATCAGCAGTACAATCAAAGCCAGGTAACCGATCCGCACATATACTGTCTGCTGACGGGTGATGTTTTTCTCCGAATAGGCGCGAGCCAGTGAGGTCAGAATCTGATACGTTTCGGCAGTAACAATCTCACCGCGGTCAATAATGCGCTCGCCGCTTTGCACCAACCCGAAGGTCTGCGATACCGATTCTATCGCAACTTGGCGGAGATTAGCGTTGGCAACCGAGTCGGCTACGATGTTCGGTTCATATTGCTCACCGTAACGCTCATACGCCATCTTAGGCGTCAGCAGATCACTGAGCGGTAACGTAGTGGCTGAGTGACGGTCGGTACGAATGGCTATACGCTTGTAACCCTCGCTTTGTAACTTGTCGCGCTCCTCAAGTGTAGAAACAAATATCCCGTTCGGCAACTCGCGCGTGCGTATATAACAGGGTGTAATGTCCCGTATTGCCTCTTGCTGCTCGCGCAGGATAGCTGCGTCAGTCTTGTATATCGGGAAGTCGAACTCCGCCGTCACAAGGTCATAACCCCAAGGTTTGCCAACCTCGAAGTGGTAGTTGAAGGCGTTATTGTAACGGGGAAACAAATACACCGTCAACACGGCAAGTGCCACATACGTGGTGATGATAAGGATGGTCTTCAGTGTGCGCGACATATCTTGTATCATTTTTTCATTTTCTCATTTACCATTTTCTCATTTGTTGCAAATGATTGCTGCGGCGGTTTGGGCGGCACGGCTGTTGCCTAAGATGCGTCTTACTTCGTCATAACCGCTGCGTATCTGCCTTGCGTACGCGTCATCCGTGAGCAAACGATAGAGTTCGCTACGCACGGTCTCATCGGTAAATTCGTACGCTAACAACTCTTTGATCACTTCCCTTTTTGCCACAATGTTCACCAGTGTGAAATGCGGTATCTTGAACAGTATCGGTCGCAGCATATTCAGCAAATGTCCACACGCCACATGGTACACCGCCACTTGCGGACAACCCAACAATGCCGTTTCCAATGTCGCAGTCCCCGAGTTCACCACAGCAGCTTTCGCTTCACGAACTACATTATACGTATCTTCCCGGATTACCACAGCCTTATGCCCATTGCACAACCGCTCATATACTTCCCGTTCTATCCCGGGAGCCTGTGTCACTACGATCTGCTCTATATCCGGCAACTCACGTATAGCCGTTTCTGCTCCGGCAAGCATCCTTGGCAAACAGTTGTCTATCTCATGTCTTCTGCTCCCGGGCAATACTGCCACATAATCCTTCTGATCGCTGACCGCTGACTGCTGATGGCTGATGGCTGATTGCTGACTGCTGACCGCTTCCACCGTCGGATTACCCACATACGTGCATGCATAGCCATAGCGAGCATAGAACTCCGGCTCAAACGGAAAAATCCCCAATATCCGGTCACAATATTTGCCTATTGTATGCACCCTCCATTGCTTCCACGCCCAGATCTTCGGAGGGATATAGTACGTTATCTTCGTCTTCGGCAAATGGCGTTTGGCGAACTTCGCCATCCTCAGATTAAATCCCGGGTAGTCTATCAGTATCAGTTCATCAGACTGCTCGCTCAGCAATGCTTGCTCGGCTATGCGGATGTTGGCGCGTACATCACTCAGGTGCTTCAATACCGCCACATAGCCCATGTACGCCATCTTCGAGTAGTGCTGATACAGCCTGCAACCTTCCGTTTGCATCTTGTCGCCGCCTAAACCCGCAAAGCTTGCCTCCCTGTCAACTTCCCGCAAAGCGGCTATCAGTCTGGCGGCATGCATGTCACCTGACGCTTCACCGGCTATGAGGAAGTATTTCATCGGTTAACAATTTATAGAATAACAATCGCTGCTGCCATATAGGGCAATATAGCCACAAGCAACCCTTTGGCAAGTCGCCACATATTCAGTTCGTATAGCAAAAACATCACCGCCATATTCGCAAACGTGCTCAGCAGCAACATCCTTCCTATCACCGGCCGCAATGACTCATACATCCCTTCCTGCCAGAAATGTTGCAAACTGATAGTGTGCGCGTACGCCAAACAGAACAGCAGCGGTAGCAGCAATCCTAACACTAATCCCAACCAAAAATTATCCCAACGCCTCATAATCTCTAAACACTCAACTCACAGCAATTGATACGCCGTCAGATCCAGACTCGTAGGCGTGATACTGATGCGATGATGCGCTATCGCATATTCGTCGGTATCCTCGGCATCCGGCTCGTGGTTGATATACGTGCCAACCAACGTGTAATACGTTCGTCCCTGTTCGTCAACGTGCGGTGCTAACTCCTTCTCCCAATGTCCCATAGCTTGCCGCGTCCACTGGATGCCTTCGATCGGTCCCACCGGGAAATTCACGTTGTAACAAATCCCGTACGGCATGCCTTCTTCCAACAGATGACGGGTGATCTCGGGGATATACTTCTCCGCATAACTCAGGTCTATATCCATTGAGTGGTCGTTGTACGAAAATCCTATTGCAGGTATCCCGTGCTCGGCTGCCACCAGACATGCACCCATTGTGCCCGAGTAGATGACATTGACCGAGGCGTTCGAACCGTGGTTGATGCCCGACACCAACAGATCTATCTTCTTCTCGTCACCCTCGTACAGGGCATTGATAGCCAGTTTAAGTGCATCAGCCGGTGTGCCGTTCGTCGTATAGATCTCTGCCTCACCAAGTCCGTACTCCGAGCCGTCAATCCTCGTCAGGTACATCGGTCTGTTGACGGTTATTCCTACGCCGTAACCGCTACGCGGACCATCCGGTGCAATCACCGTCACGTGTCCCAGTGGCAACATCGTCCTTACCAACGTCAGTATCCCCTGCGTTCCCCATCCGTCATCGTTCGTAATCAATATATTCATATCGCGTCCTTTATCATTTGTGCCAACTTGTCTGCTTCCTCCACGGTGTGCGCCTCGCTGTAGATGCGGATAATAGGCTCGGTGTTCGACTTGCGCAGATGTACCCAACCGTCGGCAAAATCAATCTTCACACCGTCAATCGTTGTGATGCGCTCGTTGGCATATTTCTGCTTGATGCGCTCGAGCAAAGCATCCACATCCATCTCCGGCATCAGGTCAATTCGGTTCTTCGATATGCAGTATTCGGGGTAGGTCTTCCTCAGTTCGCTCACCTTCATGCCGCTGTGAGCCAGATGGCTCAGGAACAATGCCACACCCACCAACGCGTCTCTGCCATAGTGGCTTGCGGGATAGATCACGCCGCCGTTACCCTCGCCGCCAATCACAGCGCCGTTCTTGCGCATCAGCGTCGTCACATTCACCTCGCCTACTGCCGATGCCTCGTACGTGCCGCCGTAACGCTTGGTTACATCCGCCAGCGCACGGCTTGACGACAGGTTGCTTACCGTGTTGCCCGGTGTGTGTTTCAGCACGTAATCCGCTACGCTCACCAAGGTATATTCCTCGCCGAACATATCGCCGTTCTCGCAGATGATAGCCAACCGATCCACATCGGGATCAACGACAAATCCTACATCCGCTTTACCCTCTTTCAGCAGGTCACTGATCTGCGTCAAGTGCTGCGGGATAGGTTCGGGGTTATGGGGAAAATGTCCGTCAGGTGTGCAGTTCAATCGGATAATATTCTTTACACCCAGCGCTTCCAACATCGCCGGTATAGCCAAACCGCCTACGGAGTTTACGCAATCGATGGCAACGGTAAAATTCGCCTTCCGGATAGCCTCAGCATCCACCAGTTTCAGGTTGAGTACATTCTGCACATGATACGGCAGGTAATCCTTGTGCTCTATACTGCCCAGAGCATCAATCTCGGCAAACGTGAAGTCCTCTTTCTCGGCGATAGCCAGCACCTCTTTGCCCTCTTTGTCCGACAGGAACTCTCCCTTCTCGTTCAGCAACTTCAATGCGTTCCACTGCATCGGATTGTGGCTCGCTGTCAGGATGATTCCTCCGGCAGCTTTCTCGCCGATAACAGCCAATTCGGTCGTCGGGGTGGTTGCCAAACCGATGTTCACCACCCGGTAACCCATTCCGCTCAGTGTAGCACTGACCAGCATATCCACCATTTGCCCGCTGATGCGTGCATCGCGACCTACTATCAGCGTATTGTTCTCCGGCATTGCCTTGCGCCGTTGTGTGGCGTAGGCTGCACTGAATCGAACGATATCAACGGGATTTAATCCCTCTCCCACGCGACCGCCTATCGTGCCGCGTATTCCTGAAATACTCTTAACTAACATATTTAACTATTTAACGTTTGCGCCAGCAAACCATTTTAACTCTTTAACGTTCACACAGTGAACCTTTAGTATCTCGGTATTTGAATATACATGTCATAACCGTACGGTGTCACCGTACTTTTCTCTGTGTCAAACCCCTGCTTGCTCGGACAAATAATCTTGCACGCTGCACCCGAATGTTTCATCAGTCGCACTGCCTCGTGCCAACCGATACATGCGCTCGTGTAATCAATCTGGTATTCAAACTCTGTCGGATACGCTTGCTCAGAAGTGTTCATGTACCGTGACGTATCGGCTATCGCAGTCAAACTGTAACGGGTATAGCGCACAAGGATCTTGTCACCGGCTTTCGCCGAGTAACTCGTGTCACCGCGCGTGACGAGATGGAAGTACAAATCGTCGTACCCCGCCACTTTCAGGTAATCCTTCTCGCCCCAAACGTCATCATCGGGCTCTTCGTAGATAATGTTAATCCCCTGACGCTTGATGAAATCGTCAATCAGCTTGTCCTCTGCTTTTCGCTTGGCAGAGTAGCTGTTCTGGTTGCACGATGTCACCACCGCTGCCAACAGCAGCAGGCACACAAAAATCATATTTTTTCTCATATTCATATTCTATTCAGTCTTTATTCTTTCAGCGTAGCGGTCTTTATTCTTTCAGTGAAACGGTCTTTTTTCTATAGTCAGTTGCACGCACAAATTCGTCTCGGGTGGCACAAACCCTTTGCCGTTCTTGCCATAACCCACTACCCACGGCACAAGCATCACTACTGTATCTTCCGGCACAAGTTCGCGCATCATAATTTGGTACGCAAACGGCTCATCCTGTTCGCTGAACGGATCGCTCGAATCGTACTCGCGTATAGCGTCCACAATCAGTTTGCCGTCAAGCGTGCACACCCGCTCATGAATCACTACGCAGGTATCCGTCGCCGGAGCAATAAGCTCATATTCAATATGCTTGTCGCTCTTGTGCACGTACCTATACCACCAGCCAAACTCATGTTGCACCCAACGGTTGCTATCCGCCTTGACAAAGCGAATAATCTCGTCCTCCGATTCAAACGTTCTACGCTGATCGGCAAGTATATCTTCCACCGCTGACGGCTGATCGCTGACTGCTGATTGCTGATCGCTGTCTGCTGATTGCTGATCGCTGTCTGCTGATTGCTGCCTTCCGCAACCAACCAGCAGCAGCACCGCGATCACCAGCCAACTACTGCGCCAAACGGATAAGGTACTGTCCATACGACGTCTTACCCATCTCTTCGCCCAAGGCACGTAACTGTGCATTGTCAATCCAGCCGTTGCGCCAAGCGATCTCCTCAATACAGCTTACGTAGAATCCCTGACGGTTCTGTATCGTGGCAATGAAGTTACCTGCCTCTATCAGGCTGTCGCAGTTACCCGTATCCAACCACGCAAATCCGCGCGAGAACAACTTCACACTCAGTTTGCCTTCTTCCAGATAGGTCTTGTTCAGGTCGGTAATCTCGTACTCACCGCGCTTCGACGGCTTGAGTGCCGCGGCTTTTTCCGTCACGGTCTCATCGTAGAAATACAACCCCGGTACTGCATAATTTGACTTGGGTTTTTCGGGTTTCTCTTCGAGGCTTATGACGCGTCCTTCGCCGTCAAACTCCACTACGCCGTACGCACGCGGATCCATTACTTCGTAGCCGAAGATACAAGCGCCTTTCTGCTTCTCTACCTGCTCAACTGCATCCCGCAAAATATGACGGAATCCGTGTCCGTAGAACAGGTTGTCGCCCAGTATAAGGCAACCCGGCTCGCCGCCCAAGAACTCTTTGCCCAACACAAACGCTTGCGCTAATCCGTTCGGAACCAATTGCACCTTGTACTCCAGACGCATTCCTAAGCGTTTGCCGTCGCCGAGTAACTCCTCGAACATCGGCAGATCGCGCGGCGTAGAGATGATCAACACTTCACAGATTCCCGCCATCATCAACGTGGATAACGGATAGTAGATCATCGGCTTGTCATAAACAGGCATAATCTGCTTGCTGATCGCCTTCGACAGCGGATAAAGTCGCGTCGCACTTCCACCCGCTAAAATAATTCCTTTCATCTGAATTCTGATTTCTGATATCTGATTACTGATTGCTGACTGCTGATTGCTGATTGCTGATTACTTCTCCACAAGTCGGATTGCGCGTGCATAGCAGCAGGGATGCTCCTGGAATACCACACCTCTTGCATTCATCGCTACGCGATAAGCGTCTTTATCACCTTTCTTGGTCGATGTCCAGTAGTCACCCAGTTCGTTACCCATTCTGAACTCGCCCGTGCAGTTGATGAAGCCCGTGAAGGGGAAGATAATATGGTTGCCGTTCGGGCCAATAACCTTGTAACCACCGTCTTTCAGCTCTTTCCATTCGCACTTGTCGTACAACTCTTTGAACTGTTTGTAGCTCGGCAATTGCTTCTCGAATTTCTCGATGGCTTCGTCGTAAGTCATCAATCCGTCCTCATTGATTATTCTCCACTTTGTTCCACTCGGCAAACCAAGGTCGATAAACGGAGCCGTGGCAGCTTTCTTTTTCGTTGCACCGTCAGGATTAACCATGGGCGATGGATCCGGATCCTCGGCTATCGGCTGAGCTACAGGCTGCTGATCGCTGAAATCTGCCTCCTGTTCGCTGGCTGCTGATGGCTGACTGCTGACTGCTGATACCTGATCGCCGTCAGCTGCCTGATGATTATGGCAGCAACTGCGCCAACACGGGCAGCACCAAGCCAAGAATAGACTGATCAATAACGCAATAATACTGATGATTAATGCAATGACGCTAAGCGTCGAAGAATTTTTGTTTTCCATAAGTTTTATATTTAATCATTTAACTTTTAACTTTCAACTATACGACTTCTCTCAACCTTAAACTTTCAACTCTCAACTATCAATTGTCAACTACCTATACTTCCCCTCTCCCGCATCGCTCAATATGCTCAGATAGCTTTCAAACCGCGTCTCCGCTATACTCTCTCCCACTTCCGGCAGCACAGCGCATCCCGGCTCGCCGCAGTGCAGACAATTCGAGTACCGGCACTCTCTACTCTTCGCAAAAATCTCCCGAAAATAATGCCCCACTTCCTCTTTCTGCATATCGATCGTTCCAAACCCCTTCACTCCCGGTGTATCAATGATCGCCCCGCAGCTTTTGTCTTTTGTCTTTTGTCTTTCGTCTAAGAAGTACATCTCACTAAACGTCGTCGTGTGCATCCCCTTGTCGTGCGCCTGGCTGATATCCGCTGTGCGGGTCACTGTCTCACCGAAGATCGCATTCAGCAGCGTGGATTTGCCTACGCCCGAGTTGCCGCTTAGCAGCGTCGTTTTCCCGATGAATTCGTTTTTCAAATCCTCGATGCTTCCGTACTTTGCACTAATAGCAAATGTCGGGTAACCGATCGACTCATAGAGTGCGCGCAACCTTCCCAACTCCTCCAACTCTTCCGCTGTCAACAAATCAACTTTGTTGAACACCAACATCGCCGGCACATTGTACGCCTCAGCCGTTGCCAGCAACCGATCGATGAACGTTGTCGAGGTTTCGGGGTGTTTGATGGTCACCAATAGTGCCACTTGGTCGATGTTCGCCGCCAATATATGCGACTGTTTGCTCAGGTTCGTACTCTTCCTTACGATATAGTTCCGTCGCGGCAATACCGACGTAATCCACGTCGTACCGTCTGCCTGACGCTCTATCGTCACCTGATCCCCCACAGCCACAGGATTAGTCGAACGGATACCCGCAATACGCAGATTGCCTTTTATCCGACAATCCACGTTCTCGCCCTCCGAAGTCAACACCCCGATGGCACTTCCCGTCGATTTGATCACTAATCCTGTATTCATCCACTAATCCACTAATCCACTAACCCGCTAATCCACTAACCCCCTAATCCACTACCCCCCTAATCCGAAAGCGCCTGCAAATTTACAAAAAAAAATCCACATTTCCAAATTTTGCAGTATTTTTTTTCATAATTCTTTGAATTATCCCTAAAAAAGCCGCCACGATTTCTCGTAGCGGCTCATTTCCCTCGTCTATTGACGAGATTTTTTCAGCAGTTGCTTAGCGAACAACCTGTCCCATTACGTTGTAACGAACACCGTTGCGCTCAATGAGCAGCGTTGCATTCTCAATGAACTTAACAGCCTTGTCAGCAACCTTCGTTGTCTCAACACCGGTCTCAGGATCGTCTTCAAGCTCAATTTCTTCTCCCTCCTCGCTCTCTGCGTTGTATGCAAGAATAGGTACTTCGGCATCCAGAACGTAAGTATTACCGTCGTCACCTACAAACTCCATATAGAAGCTATATACGCCATCGCCAAGGCAGACAACCTCAAGGTCTGTAGCCTCTGTTGCAGTAACGGTTTGCTCTGATGCTACATCCACCTCAACGAACGCAATCTCCTCCTCTATCGAGTAGATACCTGCAATAGTGGTTGCACTCTTCGGAGTAACACCGATATACAAGTCAGGATAGGTTACCGTCTGAGTCTCAGAATCATAATCTTTATACAAATTGATTTGCCAGATTCCCTGTGTCGCATACAAAGCAGCTTCGCCGTAAACTACATCCAACTCGATAGTCTGAGGTTCGGGTTTCTCGCCTTTCTCTACCGATACAAATACAGCGTTCTTGGCTTGCGGATTGCCGTTGTACTCGTTATAAACAGCCTTGATGGTCAGGATGTCGTTCTCCTCGATACCCATCTCTTCGAATTTCTTTGCTTCGCCGGCAGCGGTCAACAGACCGTAAACATATACCGTACCCGTCTCGTCCTCAAGGTCGAAGTTACCATAGGTGGTGTTCTGAATATTCTTAACAACACCCGTCAAAATGCAAGTGTCCTTAGTGTTCTTAAGTACAAGGAACTCCTCTATGGTCTTCTCGCCAAGGTTTACAGCGGGAACAACTTCAGCGCGCTCAAGGATGGTAAAGGTGCAACCCGCAGCAAACTCAGGAGTTGTGTTGTACTTAGTTAGTTTACCTGTAACAGCAACCTTGTCACCTTCGTTAGGAGCATCGGCAGCAGTAGCGCAAGCAGCACGGTAAGCCTCAAGTACTTTACCTCCGTCTTTCGTGTCAGCCATCCAGAACGAAACGTTGTTGTACTGAGAATTGTAAGCAGTCTGAATGCTGGTTACATAGCCCTCGATGGTATATTCCTTACCATCGTTGTAGAGGTCATTGTTGCTCTCAACCGACAGAGCAGCCTCAGCAGCCTCGGCGCAGTTGGTCGGTTCAGCAAGCGGCTCTTTCTTCTCGGCTTTCAGTACACCCTCGTGCCAACCTTCGCCGGCATTGCCTGCAGGGCGGAGATAGATGGTGTATTCGCCAGCCTCGAGTGCGAAGTTGTTCTCCATACCGGCTGGATACCACTTGGTATCTTCGCCTTCTTTCAGACCGATAGCCTTGCATTCTACAGCAGCATCGAAAGTAGCTTTAAGAGCGTACTCGCCCTCGGTAGCGGTAGCAGCAAACTTGTAGTTTGCGTCAGCAGTTGCAGCCCAACTGCGGAACGAACCGGTGAGATAGAACTCCTCTTTCGGCTCAACAGGTGCCGCTTCGCCTAAGTTAACCTCGATCTTATAAGCACGAAGTTGTTTACCACAAGTCAGCACTACGCTGTTAGCGTTGATCTCCTCTACTACAATCAGAGGATCGCTGAGTTCAGCCTTCTCGGTAACATCAGCGTACGAAGCACCCGTTGTGACTGTACCCTTGTCGCTGGTCAGAGTGAAATTGGCTTTGTTGGCCTTGCCTGCAATCACCACTTTCGTGATGTTGCTGCTGGCGGTAAGCGTAAGGGTCTTACCTGCATATACACGGAAATCTGCCGGAGCAGCTTGTTGCTGTCCGCTCGCTTGGGTAGCAGCGTTCAATGTTCCGTGATAAGCGACACCAATGCCCTCAATAGTAAGGTTGATGTCTGTCTCTGAAGTCTGAGGAGTCTGTGTTGCCGGATCCAGCGTCACAACCTCAGCCATCATGCTACCTGCAAAAAGCACAGCAGCAAACAAAGAAAAGATTTTCTTCATGATTTTTGTGTTTTTTTGTTTTATAAATTGGTATTTTTTGTGAAATGGGTTGTTTACTATGTTATAAAGCATATAACTATGCATTTATCCCAAATTCACTGCAAAGATACGAAATCTTTTTCGAATAAGCAAATTTATTTCAATAATTTTTCAAATTTATTTCAATAATTTTTCATTTTTTCTCATTTATTCCTCTTTTCGCACCCAAACATTACAATCGCCCACTTAGCCTCTACCAAATTCCCGCATCCCCTCAACCTCGCCCTCGCTTCCTTTCTGCCTCACCCCCTAATCGCTCCATTTCCCATCCCGCATTAGGCCATTGTCGGATCCTCACCACATGATAACCACAACATAACCATAAGATAACCATAGGATAAAACCCTCTTTTTGCAAATTATAACCCTATTATATATAATACATAGTATTATATAGTTTTTGTTGCAAAAATACCCAAAAACAACTCCCTTGCCAATTCATATTTCTCCAAAATATTGTTGGTTTCTGTTGCATAATATCAATCTTCACTTACTATCTGACAAAATTTTGACCAAAAATTTGCAAATCTCAAATATTTTTTGTACCTTTGTAGGCTTTTTGTGTGCGCGCACTCGTTGTGCGTACTCGTAACGCGCAACCATTTAATAAACAGACCACGCCAAATCAAATGAACATAGCACTTATAGGTTACGGCAAAATGGGCAAAATGATTGAATCCGTTGCCCTCTCTCGCGGACATCAGATTGTTTGCGTCATCGACCCGCTTACCTCCACACAAACCTTCGACAGCCCGGCTTTCCGCTCAGCCGATGTCGCTATCGAGTTCAGCCGCCCCGATGCCGCAGAATCCAATATCCGCCAAGCAATCGCCCAAAACGTTCCCGTAGTCAGCGGAACAACCGGTTGGAACGCTGCCGCCCTTCGTGACGAACTCTCCCAAACAAGTCATCCGGGCATCATCTGGAGCAGCAACTACAGCGTCGGCGTGAACATATTATTCGCCGTCAACCGCTATCTGGCACAGTTATTGCATCACTCAGGTGGATACACTCCCTCAATCACCGAGGTGCATCACATCCACAAACTGGACGCACCCTCCGGCACAGCTGTCACACTGCGCGAGGCAATCAGTCAAGAGCTAAGAGCCACAAGCCAAGACTCAATGCCCAATAAGCCAATAGACTGCCCGATTGAAAGTATCCGCGAAGGAGAAGTGCCCGGTATTCACGAGGTACGCTGGGAAAGCGAGGCTGACATCCTCACTCTCCGTCACGAAGCCAAATCCCGTCAGGGCTTTGCTCTCGGTGCAGTCCTCGCCGCCGAATACCTCGCCGGCAAACGCGGCTGGCACACAATGAACGAAGTAATGAACATCCAATAATAGCATCAGCCAAGTTTGGCTGATCTAATAGATACAACGCAATATGAAATCATTCAACGAACGCATAAACGAAGTACCCCGCGGCGGGTGGATCCGTGCAGCCATATGGTGCACGCTCTACATCGCCTTTGTCATTTGGGTCGCATGGGGAGATTGGTTGAGCCTGCTCTGGCTACTACTCCTGCCATTCATCGCCGATCTGTTCACCACCAAATATATCCCTTGGAGTTGGTGGCGTAAGTACAAACCCGCAGAGAAAGACGAACCTGCCAACCCGCAGGCTAATCCGCTGCTCTACACCATCTGCTCCTGGATTGACGCTATCGTCTTTGCCCTTGTTGCCGTCTATTTCATCAATATCTACATCTTCCAGAACTACCAGATCCCCTCATCCTCACTCGAGAAAACCCTCCGTGTGGGTGACTTCCTCTATGTCTCGAAGATGGGCTACGGCGCACGTGTTCCGCAAACGCCGCTCTCAATGCCCCTCGTGCAACACACTATGCCCGAATGGCTCGGCGGTGGCAAGAGTTACTTCGATAACCCGCATTGGGATTACAAACGCCTCGCCGGATGGAAAACCCCGCAAAAAGGCGATATAGTAGTCTTCAACTTCCCTGCCGGCGATACCGTCTGCACCAAAGTTCAGAACCCCGACTACTACACCCTCTGCCATTATCGCGGTCGCAATGTAGTCAACACCCGCAAAGACATCTTCGGTGACATCATCGTTCGTCCCGTTGACCGCCGCGAGAACTATGTCAAGCGCTGTGTAGGTACTCCCGGCGACTCCCTGCAGATCATCGATAACGTCATCTACATCAACGGTGAACAAGAGCCCACGCACGAGTTTGCCCAACTCAACTACTTTGTGCGCACCGACGGCCACGTTCTCACCAAGTCGTACCTTGACAAACTCGGCATAAGCCATGACGACCGGTTGAAGATTGACGCGAACGTCTATCATTTCCCGCTCACGCAAGGCATGAAAGAGCAACTCATGAATAACCCTCACATCCTTAGCGTCGAAGTGGAGTCCTCGAAATACGGCGGATCGGTTTATCCCCTCGGACACAATAATTGGACACGCGACAACTACGGTCCTATCTACATCCCCCGCAAAGGCGACAAGATCCTCATCACCGAAGACAACTACTGGCTCTACAAGCGCATCGCCGATGCCTACGAGTTCCAACCTATCCGTATCGGCGAAGAGTACACCTTCAAGATGGACTACTACTGGATGATGGGTGACAACCGCCACAACAGTGCGGATAGCCGCTACTGGGGATTTGTGCCCGAAGATCATATTGTCGGTCAACCGATCTTCGTCTGGCTCAGCATAGAGAAAGACCGTCCTTGGTTCCATGGTCACATCCGTTGGAACCGCTTAGGCCTGCACGCCGAATGATGATCCTGCCCACGGCATATTTGGCACCCGAGGCGTGGTACAAAGCGTTCTTTGAGGCGGATAACGTACAGATAGAGGTGCAAGAATCCTTTGTCAAGCAGACCTTCCGCAACCGCTGTCTGATTCACGACATCCAAGGACACGAAGTGACACTCACCGTCCCTGTCCTTAAGGTCGAACATAAACAACTGACCCGCGACGTGCAGATCAGTTACCAGCAGCACTGGCAACATCAGCACTGGATGGCTCTGAAGAGTGCCTACGGCAAGTCGCCTTACTGGGATTACTACGCTGACTTCTTCGCGCCGTTCTATACCGTGCAAACGAAGTGGCTGCTCGATCTCAACGAAGCATTACACGACGTCATTGTACGTCTGCTACATAACAGCCCAAACGAACCCAAACATCTGCTCCAACACACCGAGCAATTCATGCAAACCGACTTGGAGCACTTTTGGGGCAACGGCATAAGTATCCTCGACTCCCTCATGGATCTTGGACCAACGGCCCTAACGGATTAACAGTTTAACAGCTTAACAATTTAACAAAATTGAAAAATATAAATTGGACAAACTTAACATTCTCATATACTCCGACAGACTATATTGTCCGGAGTCACTATGCAAACGGTGTGTGGAGTAAACCCTACGCCACTACCGATCCTATTATACCTGTGCATGCAGCGGCGACCGCTCTCCAATATGCCCAGCAGGCTTTCGAAGGACTGAAGGTCTATCGCACCGTTGACGGCAAGGTGAGCATCTTCCGCCCGGAGATGAATGCCCGTCGCATGCAGCAGTCAGCCGAAGCGATGTATATGGCACCGGTTCCCACCGACCTGTTCATCGAAGCGTGTGAACTCGCTGTGCGTAAGAACATCGACTACCTGCCGCCGTACGAGACAGGCGCAACGCTTTACATCCGCCCGATCCTCTTCGGCACGACGCCCAAGGTAGGCGTCAGCCCGGCACAGGAGTTTGAGTTCTGCGTCGTAGTAACGCCTATTGGTCCGTACTTCCCCGCAGGCTTCGGCACAACACCGTTTATCATCAACCGTCATGTGGATCGTGCAGCCCCGCTTGGCACCGGTCAATGGAAAGTTGGCGGCAACTACGCTTCCTCATTCCGCGCTACCGAGCCTGCCCACGAACAGGGAATGGGAGTTCTCTTTCTCGACTCCGAGGAACACAAATACCTCGACGAATGCGGAGGTGCCAACATCTTCCTCGTCAAGGATAACACCTACGTCACACCGCTCTCGCAGTCGATCCTGCCGAGCATCATCAACGACAGTCTGATGACCCTCTGCCGTGATCTTGGTATCCGCGTGGAGCAGCGTAAGATTCCCGTAGCCGAACTCGGCACGTTCCAGGAAGCCGCTTCCTGTGGCACGGGTGCAGCCATCTCGCCTATCTCGCGCATCATCGACCCCGACAACGGCACGATCTACGAGTACGGCAATGAGGCGGGCAAAATCTGTCAGCGGCTCTACCAAGCCATCCGCGACATCCAATATGCCCGTGTCCCCGACACCCACGGCTGGTGTCACTACATGGCTGCCCAATAATGCATCCGCCATAATGGCACCCCATAATGCATCCGCCATGCTTGGCGGATCAGTAACGACATAACATTAAACAACAATACATTATGTTCAAAAATCAACCTAAAGGGCTCTTTGCCTTAGCATTAGCCAACACCGGCGAGCGTTTCGGTTACTACACCATGCTCGCGGTCTTCGCGCTGTTCTTGCGCGCTAACTTCGGTCTCTCGGCTGACTCAGCGTCGCGTATCTATGCAGGTTTCCTTGCCTGCGTGTATTTCTTACCCCTCATCGGCGGTATGATTGCTGACAAGATCGGTTACGGTAAGTGTGTAACCATCGGTATCTTTGTCATGTTCCTCGGGTATATATGCTTGGCTATCCCTTTGGGTGGTGGCGGCATGGCTATGGGTATCATGCTGCTGGCATTGCTGCTGATCAGTTTTGGTACAGGTCTGTTCAAAGGCAACCTCCAAGTGATGGTAGGTAACCTCTACGATGATCCCAAATATGCCGACCGCCGCGATGCTGCTTTCTCGCTCTTCTACATGGCTATCAACATCGGTGCAATGTTCGCTCCGACAGCTGCCGTGAAGATCATGGCGTGGGCACAAGACTCGCTCGGCTATAGCGTCAACGACAGTTACCACTTCGCCTTCATGGTGGCTTGCGCTTCGCTCGTACTCAGTATAGCGATCTACTACGCTTGCCGTCCTTGGTTCAAACATGTAGAGAACACAGTAAAACAACAAGCTGTGCAGAACAACAACGAACCCGTTGAGGAACTTACTCCCGAGCAGACCAAGAAACGTATTGTTGCCCTGTGTCTGGTATTTACCGTAGTACTGTTCTTCTGGATGGCTTTCCACCAGAATGGTTTGACGCTTACGTTCTTTGCCGATGAGTTCGTTGATCCGGTTGTTACCGGCGCACAGACAATGGCGTTCGACATTATGAACCTTGTGATGGCGGCAATCCTCGTTTATTCGCTGTTTGGAATCTTCGGTGACGGTACACGCAAATCCAAAACGATCTGGGGTTGCGTAGGTACGGCTGCTGTAGGTGTGTTGGCGTACAAGTATATCAACCACCCCGAGGCTATTAATATCGCTGCTCCTATCTTCCAACAGTTCAACCCGTTCTATGTTGTAGCTCTTACACCGGTCAGCATGGCTATCTTCGGCGCTTTGGCTGCCAAGGGCAAAGAACCCAGCGCACCGCGCAAGATTGCTTACGGTATGGTTGTAGCAGCTGCGGCTTATGTGCTGATGGCTGTTTGCTCTATCGGTCTGCTCACTCCGGCACAACAGGAACTGGCTCGCGTAAGCGGTGACGCAACGTTCGTGAATGCCAATGTGCTCATCTACACCTATCTTATCCTTACGTTCGGCGAACTGCTCCTCAGCCCGATGGGTATATCCTTCGTCAGCAAGGTGGCTCCTCCCAAATACAAAGGTATGATGATGGGTGGTTGGTTTGTGGCTACGGCTATCGGCAACTACCTCGTGCGCATCGGTGGCAAACTCTGGAGCGATATACCTTTGTGGATCGTCTGGAGCGTATTCGTAGGCGTTTGCCTCGTAGCAGCTATCTTTATGTTCTCAATCATGCGCAAACTCGAAGACGCCACCAAATAACACGCAGTCACCAACACGAAGTCATTAACACGCAGTTATTATGAACGAACTAATCAAATATTTCGAAGCTCTTGAGGCACGTCTTGCTGCCCAAGACGCGCGTATTGCCAAGTTGGAGAAAGTCGCAGGCGAAAGTTTACCTATGCTGGAGGAGATGCAGCGTAATGCAGATGAAATCAAGGGTCACCTTTCTGCTATGCAACAGATTCTTGACGAGGCTATGCAAGCACAAGCAGAACCTGAGGTAGAGGTAGATCTGATCTATCCCGAGGACGAAGAGGCAACCGTCGAACTGCCGAAGGAGGATGTAGTGAGTGCGGAACCCACGGAACAAGCGGAAGCCCCTGTTGTTGAGCCTGAGCCGCAGCCCGAGCCCGAACCGGTAGTTGAGCCGCAACCTGTAGTAGAACCGGAGCCTGCTCCCGCACCTGCACCGGCTCCCCAACCCGAGGCACCGCGTGCACCGCAGCAGACCTCACTCTTCGGCGCAGCTGTAGCGGATATCCGTCAGGCGGTATCGATAGGTGACCGTTTCCTCTTCCAGCGCGAACTGTTCGGCGGCAACGCAGAAAAACTGCAACAAACCCTCACCGAACTCAATACCCTGCACTCCTTCGATGAGGCGGTAGCATTCATCGAGCGCTTCGGTTGGGACAAACAGTCGCCGACTCACGAACTCTTCCTCAACGTCCTTCATCGTAGGTTTCAATAAGAATTAATTTATAATTTTGCATTTTTAGTTTTTAATTCTTAACCAATGCTGTACGTTGTCCCCACGCCGGTGGGAAATATGGAGGATATCACGATGCGTGCACTGCGTGTGCTGCGCGAGGTGGATGTGATCTACGCGGAAGACACGCGTACCACATCCGTGCTCCTCAAGCATCACGATATCCACACGCCTCTTCGTGCCCACCATAAGTTCAACGAGCACGAAACCTGCGAGCGCATAGCCGACGCTATAGCTGCAGGCGAGAAGGCAGCCCTCGTCTCGGATGCCGGCACCCCGGGCATCAGTGATCCGGGGTTCATGCTCGTTAGAGCCTGTGTGGCACGTGGCGTTGAGGTGCAGTGTCTGCCCGGTGCAACAGCTTTCGTACCAGCGCTCGTCGATTCGGGTCTGCCGTGTGAGCGATTCTATTTTGAGGGCTTCCTTCCGCAAAAGAAAGGTCGCCAGACGCGTCTGAACCTGCTCGCCGAACAGGATCACACCATGATCATCTACGAGTCGCCTTTTCGCCTCGTGAAGACACTTGAGCAACTTGCCGGAGTCTTAGGCGCAGATCGTCAGGCTTCTGTCAGCCGCGAGATAAGCAAGCTCTTCGAGCAAACCGTTCGCGGCACGCTCGCCGAACTCATCGAGCATTTCACTGGGCAACCACCGAAAGGAGAAATAGTACTAATTGTAGCAGGAAAATGAGTGAGATGAAATCCTTGGCGAAGGACACCGCCATCTACGGAGTAAGCAGTATAGTAGGTAAGTTCCTCAACTACCTGCTCGTGCCACTCTATACCTACGTACTCAAGCAGACTGCCGACTACGGAATCGTTACGAACCTCTATGCGTGGACTGCCTTGCTGCTCGTCATCCTCACCTACGGCATGGAAACGGGTTTCTTCCGTTTCGCCAACCGCGAGGATCAGGACAGCCCTACCGTCTATAAGACCGCCTTCCTCTGTCTGCTGACAACAAGCGCGGTATTTGCGGTGCTTGTCACCCTCTTCCGCCAACCGGTAGCGAACCTCTTGGGTTATACCGACCATGCGGAGTTTGTGGCGATGATGTTCGTCACGGTAGCCATTGATGCGTTTGCGTGCATCCCGTTTGCCTACCTCCGTCAACAGAAACGCTCGATGCTGTTTGCGGGATTGAAACTGCTGTTCGTCATTCTCAACATTGCCTTCAACCTCTTGTTCCTTGTTGTGCTCGGCAAGAACGATGTGTTCTACGTCTTCCTGAGTAATATCCTCGCTACCACCATCCAGACGCTTGTTCTGCTGCCGTTCACCCTGCCCAAAGGCGGACATTTTGACGGTCAGGTGCTGCGACTTATGCTCCGTTATTCCTTGCCGCTGTTGGTGCTCGGCGTTGCGGGCATCATGAACCAGACCTTGGACCGCATCCTCTTCCCTTATCTCTACACCGGCGACGACGCTCAAGCGCAACTCGGTATCTACGGAGCGTGCTTCAAGGTGGCGATGGTGATGATGATGTTCACGCAGGCATTCCGTTATGCCTACGAGCCGTTCGTCTTTTCCAAGCACAAAGACCGTCACTCGGTCGAAGCTTACGCCGATGCAATGAAGTATTATATTATCTTCTCCTACCTCATCCTTCTCGGTGTTATCTTCTACCTCGACATTTTCCGTTACATCGTTTCGAGTGCGTATTGGGAGGGACTGAAGATCGTGCCTGTTGTGCTCTGGACGTACGTCTTCCAAGGCATCTACTTCAACCTTTCGTTCTGGTACAAACTCACCGACGAAACCAAATGGGGTGCCTATTTCTCGCTCATCGGTCTGGCTATCACGCTGGTGCTGCAAATCGTCTTCGTGCCGATCATCGGTTATTGGGCAAGTTGCGGCAGTAGTCTGGTTTGCTACTTCGTGATCATGCTGCTCTCGTTCTTTATCGGACAAAAGAAAGCCCCGATACCCTACGACCTGCGCCGCATTGGGCAATACACCGTACTCACCATCGGTCTGCTTGCCGTCTATTACGCCCTGCGTCTGTACTACATCCACAACATGTGGCTACTCATGGCTATCAGCACTGTGCTGATTATAGTATATCTATTTGTATTAACCCGTAAAGATTTCCCTCTGCAAAATGTTTTCAGGAATCGTAGAAGCAATGGCTAAGGTCGTCAAAATTGACCAAGAGCAAACCAATAAACATTTCACCCTGCGCAATCCTTTTAAGGGTGCGTTCAGTATCGATCAGTCCATCGCCCACAACGGTGTGTGTCTGACGGTTGTTTCGTCGGATAGTGACACCTACACCGTCACCGCTATGCAAGAAACGCTGCGTCTCACGAACCTCGATGCGCTCAAGGTCGGTGACTACGTCAATCTCGAACGCGCCATGACGCTCGACAAAGCCTTGGACGGACACATCGTACAGGGGCACGTCGATCAGAAAGCCACTTGCATCGAGCGCCGCGAGACAGACGGCTCGTGGTATTTCCGCTTTGCGTACCACTCTACGCCGGAGATGATCCATCGGGGCTACTTCTGCGTGGACAAAGGCTCGGTGACCATCAACGGCGTCAGCCTCACGGTATGCGAACCCGACGTCAAGGGCGATACAGGGTACGTGTCGGTTTGTATTATCCCCTATACCTACGAGAATACGAACTTCCGATTCATCCAGGTCGGCACCGAAGTCAACATCGAGTTCGATATCATTGGCAAATATCTCTCCCGCTACCTCGAACTCACTAAATAAATGTGAAAATGAACAAATAATTAAATGAATTTATGGATAAAATCAGTTATGGATTAGGCCTTTCAATAGGTCAACAAATGAAGTCCAGCGGCGTGAAGGAACTTGCCTACGCCGATCTGGCAGCCGGCGTACAAGATATGCTGGAAGGTAATCAACCCAAAGTAAGCTTCCAGGAAGCACAACAGGCTATCAGCAAGTTCTTTGCTGAATTGGAAGAAAAAGCTTCCGTTGCCGCCAAGGCAGCCGGTGAAGCGTTCCTTGCCGAGAATGCCAAACGCCCGGGCGTGAAAGTTACCGCTTCCGGTTTGCAGTACGAGGTACTCGACTCTACCATCGGACAAAAACCCAAAGCCACCGATACCGTGCGCGTACATTACGAAGGTACGTTGCCTGACGGTACCGTCTTCGACAGCAGTTACAAACGCGGTGAGCCTATCTCCTTCGCACTCAACCAGGTTATCGCCGGTTGGACGGAAGGTCTGCAACTCATGTCTGTAGGCTCAAAGTACAAACTGTTCATCCCTTACCACCTCGGTTATGGTGAGCGTGGCGCAGGCGCAACCATCCCGCCGTACTCCGCACTCGTATTCACCGTCGAACTCTTAGGCATTGAATAACAAATAACAAATAACAAATGAAAAAATTATCTATTATCATCCTTGCCGCAATGGCAATGATTTCGTGCGGCAACACCTACACCGCACAACAGGCAGAACTCTCAAACGTCAACGACTCTATGAACTTCGCTTTGGGTATCGCCAATGGTGCACAGATCAAAGCGTACTATCTGCGTAACGACAGCTCGGCTGAAACAGTTGCGGAATTTATCGACGCCCTGCAAGCCGGTTATGACGGCTCGGTTCCCGAACTGTCAGAGGAAGCACGCATCGGTATGAACATCGGTACGAGCATCGCGCAGAGCGAGAAGAACGGTTTGGCAGACAACCCCGCATGGACACTCAACGAGAAGTTGTTCTTCCAAGGTCTGGTCAACGGTCTGGAGCACGACACCACCGTAATGGATGCCGCTCAGGCTCGTCAGTTCTTCCAGAACCAATACGCCGCATCGCAAGGCTCGACCGAGAAAGCCGGAAAGGCTATCAAAGGCACATGCCCCAGCAAGGCTAAAACCGTTGCGCTCAAGTCGCTCAACGACTCGCTCAACTATGCGTTCGGTCTGATGAACGGCAGCGAAATATCCATGTACGTTTTGGCTGAAGATACCCTTGGCAAACAAAAAGCCAACCTCATCAAGCATATCAACAAAGGTCTGAAAGAGAAAGTGCGTAACCCGCAACTCAAGATCATGGGCGAACAGATCGGTAAGAACATCAAGGAGCAAGAAGCTAACGGTCTGATCGGCGAACCGAAACTCGAAACAGACTTCGCACTCATCAAGCAGGGCTTTATCAACGGTTTGCTTGGCGACGAGAGCCAGTTTGACAGCCACTCGGCAGGCGAATATATCCAAGCCACACTCAATCACCTCAAGTATGGTGACACCAAGGAGCAAGGCGAGAAATTCCTCGAGGAGAACAAACTCCGTGAGGGCGTCATCGTTACCGAGAGCGGTCTGCAATACGAAGTATTGAAGATGGGCAAAGGTAAGAAACCCGCTGCTACCGACCGCGTCAAGGTGCACTATCACGGCACGCTGACCGACGGCACCGTATTCGACAGCAGTGTGGAGCGCGGCGAACCGATCGTGTTCGGACTCAACCAAGTCATTGCCGGTTGGACGGAAGGCGTACAACTCATGCCTGTCGGCTCGAAGTTCAAGTTCTATATCCCGCAGAACCTCGGCTATGGCGAACGTGCTGCCGGTAGCATCCCGCCGTACTCAACCCTGATCTTCGAGGTCGAACTGCTTGATATTGAGAAGTAACTTTTTAACGTTTTACGCAGTAAAACCACTTTAACACTTTAACTGTTTAACGTTTTACGCAGTAAAACCATAAACCATGGGCGTAATAGCAAAGCAAAGCATCAGAGGCACCATCGTCACCTATCTTGGGGTGGCGGTGGGCTTCTTGACGACGTTCTTTGTTATTACCCGTTTCCTTACGGCTGAGGAGATCGGTTTGGCGCGTGTGCTCATTGATGCCGCTACGCTGTTCATCGGCTTGGCGCAATTGGGCACTAGCTCCTCTATCCTTCGCTTCTATCCGTACTTTGTCACCAACACGAAGTCTAACAACGAGCACGGTTTCTTTTTCTGGACGATCCTCGTGCCGATGATAGGATTTCTGCTCGTGGCGGCACTATTCCTCGCCTGCTACTCTCCGCTCAGTCAGTGGTTTGGTGAGAAAAGTCCGCTGTTCGTCAACTACTACTATCTCGTTCTTCCGCTGGCGTTCTTTATGCTGTATCAAGCGGTGTTTGAGACCAACGCCAATGTCCGCATGCACATTGTTGTGCCGCGTGCGGTACGCGAACTGCTGACGCGCATCGGTTTGCTCGTCGTCTATCTGCTCTACGCCTTCGACGTGTTGACCATGGATGGTTTTGTGTACTCGCTCATCGGCGTTTATGCGCTCGCTGCCTTGTGTAATGCCGTCTATCTGTTCTCGCTGGGAGGCATCAGCCTCAAGCCGGATTTCGCCTATCTCAAGCAGAACAAACCTCTTGTCCGCAAATATCTGTACTACACCGCTTTCCTCGTTCTGTCGGCAGTGGTGTCGGTATTGGCGCCTACGCTCTCGTCATTCTTTATTACGGCTCAGATGGGGCTAAGTTACACCGGCATCTTCGCTATCGCTACCTACATTGCTGTGATGGTCAGTATTCCCTACCGTTCGCTCACGGCTATCGCCTCGCCGCAGCTGTCTATGGCGATCAAGAACGACAACCGCGAAGAGACCGGCACTCTCTTGGCGCAAGTCAGCGGTAATCTGTTGCTTATCGGCGGATTGATTCTTGCCACCATTTGGGTGAACATCGACCTGATCTTCACCATCCTTCCGAACGGAGCCACCTACGCTGTAGCCAAACGCACCGTGCTGCTGTTAGGCATCGGGCAGTTGTTTGTTGCTACGTTCCAGTTCACCTTCACCGCCTTGAGTTATTCGCGATTCTACCCGTTCTCACTGCTGTTCTCGTTTGTACTGACTGCCCTTGCACTGCTGCTCAACAACCTGTTCATCCCTCGCTGGGGCATGGACGGAGCAGCCCTCGCCACGCTGATTGCCGATGTCACTTATTATGCTTTGGCGGTACTGACCGTACATCTCACGTTCCGCTGCCGCATCCTTACGCGGCGACACCTGCTCACCATCGTGCTGCTCGTGTTGCTTTTTGCCGCCAACTGGCTCTGCTTGCGGTTTATGCCGATCAGCAATATCTGGCTGAGCAGTATCCTGCGCTCACTGCTTATTGTCATCACTGCCGCCTTGGCGTATCGCTGGCAACTCAGTCCCGAACTGACTAACTATTTAACGTCGCATATTAACTATTTAACGTCGCGCAAGCGACCATATTAACTCTTTAACGTCGCATAGCGACCATTTTATGCGCTACTTCATTGAGTTCGCCTATAAGGGTACCCACTACCACGGCTCACAGATTCAGCCGAACGGTGTTACCGTGCAAAGCGTATTGCAAGATGCGTTCTTTACTATCTTGCGCACGCCGGTAGCCTTGACCTTTGCCGGACGAACGGATGCCGGTGTACATGCCAAGCAGATGTTTGCGCACTTCGACCTTGACATCGATCCGCCTGCTGCCGAACGCCTCAACCGTCTGCTGCCCGAAGACATAGCCGTCTATCGCATCTTCCCCGTAGCCGACGATCTGCATGCGCGCTTCTCGGCCGTCAGCCGCACCTACGAGTACCGCATCGCTACCAGCAAATCGCCCTTCACGCACGGCGCGCGCACGTACATGCCCGTACCTCTTGACTATGATGCTATGAACCAGGCAGCACAACGCCTGCTCGGCACCCACGATTTTGATTCGTTCTGCAAGCTGCACACCGATGTCAAAACAACCATCTGCACCATCACGCAGGCGCAATGGCAAACAAATAGTGACGGTGCTGTATTCACCGTCACTGCCAATCGTTTCTTGAGGAATATGGTTCGTGCCATAGTCGGCACGCTCTTTGAGGTGGGCAGACACAAGCTCTCACCCGATGACTTCGAGGCAATCATTGCCTCCCGTTCCCGTCAAGCTGCCGGACAGTCTGCTCCGGCGGAGGGATTATTTCTTACGCGTGTTGTGTATCCTCACGGTTCAACACCAACTTATTGAACGCTTCGCGCTCCTTATCCACTATCCAGCCCCATTTGTTGAAGTAACGGATCATGTTCACGGCATGTATCCATAGCATCCGTATGCTGTGGTACGATGCCTGACGATGGGCGTGGATGATCGTTTCCGAGGGGTAATATAAGGTCAGAAAATCCCGATGAATCCGTCGGGTGAGATCAATGTCTTCGGGGTACATAAAGAACCGCTCGTCGAATAGTCCGGCTTTCAGTAGCGCTTCTGTTCTGAGCAGCATAAAGCAGCCGGACAGATAGGGTGCATTGATAGGTCGCGAATGATCAAGTTGCCGCAACTCAAAGCGTGCATTGCGTTGGCTGTTCTTACCGCGTTTGCCAAACAGAATACGGCGAAGTAAATCAAACGGCGTTGGCAGAAGCTTGCACAAATACTGCAAATCTCCATTCGCATCCACAACGCGAGGCATCAACTGCCCGATGATTGCGTTTGATTGCATGACTGACAGCAGGTTGTCAATAGCTTCGGCTTTGACTTGGATATCGGAGTTAATAACGAGGTGAAAAGGAATCTCGTCGTATATCGTATCCCGCATCGCAATATTGTTCGCTGCACCATAACCAAGATTCCTACCCGTATACTGATAGCTGATCGCTGATAGCTGATTGCTGATTGCTGACAGCTCCCGTTCTGGCAGCGGCTCCGGCGAATTGTCAATCAGATATATCGTATGCACCTTCTCCGAGCGCAACAACTCCTCCACCAGAGGTTTCCATTCATCCTCCGGTGTCTTGTACAGCACAATCGATATGTTCAGCAGTTTACCCATTATTATTTTGTTTAGTGTTTAGAGTTGAGTGTTTAGTGAAGTTATGAGTTTAGAGTAGTTAGTTCATGGGGTTAACTATTAACTTTTAACTTGTTAAACTTCTCTCAACGCTAAACTCTCAACACTCAACTCTCAACTTTCAACTAAAAAAGTGGTGCCCCTACATAGGGTACACCACTTTGTTGCAACATGCTGTTGATTATTCAGCAGCTTCTTGAGTTGCCTCTTGCACAGCTTCAGCAGCCTCTTTTGCAGCCTCAACGGCGGCAGCGGCAAGTGCCTCAGCGGCCTCCTGACGTTTCTTTGCAACGGCAGCGGCTTTGGCTTTGTTAGCCTCAACCTCTTGAGCCAGACGCTCTTTCTCAGTAGCGGCTTTCTTGCTTGCCTCCTCGCGGCTGATCTTGCCGAACTTGGCATCCTTCTGAGCCTTCCATGCGTCGAAACGCTTCTGAGCCTCAGCCTCGCTGAATGCGCCTTTCTTTACACCACCCTGCAGGTGCTTCATCAGCAGTACGCCCTCGCCCGAAAGCAGGTTGCGTACGGTGTCGGTAGGTTGAGCACCTACGTTTACCCAGTACAATGCACGCTCGAAGTTCAGATCGATCGTCAAGGGGTTGGTGTTAGGGTTGTACGAGCCAATACGCTCGATGATTTTGCCGTCACGCGGTGAACGACTGTCGGCTACTACGATGTGGTAGTATGCATAGTCCTTGTGACCATGACGTGCCAAACGAATTTTTGTTGCCATTTGTTTGTTTGTTTATGGGCTACGATTGCTCGAATCGCCTGCCCGAGGTTAGTAATTGGTGAAGCCGGTTGCATCGGTTTCACCGGAATGGTCGTGCTTTTTTCTCGAAAAAGCGGACAAAGATAGTATTTTTTTTGCAAACTTCCAAATTATTTTACAAAAAATTTGCAAATATAGTTATTTTTTTGTAATTTTGCAAGCCAAATCACAGAATGTACCATGAATAGCATAAATTCTTACCCCGCATGGATTGATCTCCATCTGCATATTGACGGCTCTATTTCTATGAAGACTGCCCGCAAGCTCGCGGGTATGCAAGGTATAGCTATACCCTCGTCGCCCGAAGAGCTGCAGCGCCGCATGTCGGTTATTGCCGGCTGCACCAGCCTGATTGACTATCTCGAGCGCTTCAAGTTCCCATGCTCGCTGCTGCATATACGCGAAGCGTTGTATCTGTGTACCTACGAGTTGCTCGAGGAACTCTACGATCAGGGACTCCGTTATGCCGAGATCCGTTTTGCTCCGCAGAAGTCGCGTGCCGAACAACTCACGCAGTACGAAGCAACGGAGATTGTGCTGCGTGCTATGCACGACGTGCCGCTACCGTGCGGGTTGATCCTCAGTATGATGCGCGGTGACGACAACCATGACCAGAACCTCGAGACGGTCGAGGTCGCTCGCCAGTTCGCCAAGCAGGGCGTAGTGGCAGTCGATCTGGCAGGTGCCGAGTCGCTCTATCCTACGCACACGTTCAGCGAGGAGTTCGCTGCGGTGCATCGCGCCGGTGTGCCGCTTATCATCCATGCCGGCGAGGCTGCCGGTGCCGAGAGTGTGCGCGAGGCGATAGAGGCAGGTGCGGTGCGCATCGGTCACGGTGTGCGCTCGCTCGAAGACCCCGAGGTTGTACGCATGCTCGTTGAGCGCGGTATAACCCTCGAGCTCTGTCCTACCAGCAATCTCAACACGGGTATCTTCCGCTCCTACGCCGATTACCCGCTACGCCGACTCATGGACGCCGGTGTGCGCGTATGTATCAATACGGATAACATGACGGTCAGCAACACTACTCTCCGTCAGGAGTGGCAGCACATGATCCAGACCTTCCACCTCACCGACGACGAGATCCGCCGTATCCTCCGCAACACCGTCAACGCCTCTTTCGCGCCTGAAGATGTTAAGAGTGAATGTTTAACCCTCTTGTAGTATCCTACATAATATAGTTAATAGTTGACCGAAAAAACATGGAAGCATTATTCAATACCATTCAATCCGCTGCAACCACCATGGTTGCCGGCATGATGGCAGCAGGGGGCATCTTTATGCTGATCGCCGTGCTGCTGTTCAGCCTGCTCGTTTTTTACTTCTTCCGCATCCACATTGCTTACCGCATGGCGGTGAACCGCAGGCGTGATCCTTTAGGCTGGGTGCTGTTGTCGTTGTTCGTCTCACCGGTTATGACGTGGATTATTCTGCTCATCGCCGGTGATAATAAGCGCTAATCGCGACAAAATAAACTTTTTGCCTCTTTTGCAAAAATTATTTATCAAATAATTTGCAAATATCAAAAATTTTTCGTATCTTTGCACGTGAGTTATTGCAGGGCTTGTTTTCTACACATTTATGCGCGAAAAGTTGTACCTTTGCATGCGAAATTTCAAAATATTGAATAAGAAACGTAAATATCATAAGAACAATATGAATACAACAGAACGGACATCGCCGACATATCAGCCACATTTCGTGCCGGAACAGCCTCAGCGCATCTTGACCAAACAAGAGATTGCTGAGAATTATGTCAGCGTAGACCAACTGCACACAGAACTCAAGGAATTGGCGCACAATTTTTATAAGAACAAGTCCAAAAGTTCATTGGCAGGATGAGAGTTATCGTTGAGCAACATGTTCGGCTCTCAATAATTGAGTTTTACGCCATTTCTATGCAGTTGCACCCTACGCTGGATGAAGCAACTGTGCAAGCTAAGATAGATAGGTTAATGGCAGCCATGCATGATTTGGAAAGGTTTTATTCCATTCATCCGGATGCTCGACTCAAACATAGTTGGATTGCTGCCGGTTATAAAGAGGTTATTGTGGAGGATTTCCATATAGCTTACAAAGTCGAAACAGATGAAGATGGCGAACAATATGTAGCGATTCACGACGCAGTGCATAGTTTACTCTACCGTGAGTAATTGTTTTTAATAGTCTTTAATAGTTGACTTAAAATTATATGCCTATAATATAAAAGGGGAGGAAATGTAAATGAGCAGATCTTCGGAAGCAATAAACAATTATAATTGAAATACATATGCCGCAATTGTTTACAGTTTTTGGATTTCGCTTTATGTTCTACTCCAACGACCATGACCCCATTCATGTGCACGTGGTAAAGGCAGGAATGGAAGCACGATTCCAGGTCGAACCGGAAGTGGTATTGGTGGACAATAAGGGACTGAAGCCGTCAGAATTGAAATTGGCGGAATCGATAGTGGAAGAAAACAAAGAGATGATAATTGAGCGCTGGAAAGAGTATTTCAAAAAATAACGGCAATGATTGACGTTCAGAAAATATGGTTAACTCCTTCGGCTATCTGGATTCAGACAGCTGATGGCAGAAAGGCGTGCGAGCATTTCGCGGACTACAGAGGTTTGCGAAACGCTACACCTGATGAACGTGCCAACTATACGCTTTCGCCCTTTGGCATCCATTGGGAGAAACTTGACGAAGATCTTTGTTACGATGGTTTCTTCGCCCAAGCGCATTAAATGAGTTGGCTACAATTTGTAAAACTACCCGTGCCATCAATCCGCACACTAATCGAAAATGTCCATTGCAATAGTTTTTAATAGTCTTTAATAGTTGACTTAAAACGACCCATCGCAGTTATTGACAAAAACGTACGCCAACATCGAGCCGTTATCGAGCCGTTTTCGAGCCGTTTTCGGTGCAATATCGGTAGTGAACATCCCAAATCTCGAGTTGATGTATTTCATATTCGTATATGTCTAACCTCGACAAATGGTTAAATCCAATATATTAACAACTAAAAATCCAATAATATGAAAAGATTTTTCTTTCTTCTTTCATTGCTGATCTCCGTCAGCATTGGACAAATGTGGGGTGAAACGGTGACTTACACTGTGACATCCAAAACGGCTGTGAGCACATCCGGCACCGCGCCTTCTGGATCGAGTGCTGTTTACACGCAGACGTACAACACAGCATGTCAAGCGACTTCCGGCAACTCATTTACTTTGACTCTGTCGGGCTATGAAGGCTACAAAATCACTGCGATTTCACTATCAATGAAATCTAATGCTAAAGGTGGAGCGGGTAATTTTAATGCAAAAGCAGGTAGTACCACTATATCATCCATTTCAACAGCCGCTTTTAACACGGCCTCTTGGTATGGATCATATAGTTCTTCATATGTGACAGTAACTCCTTCGATGACAGATGATGACTATGAGATTCAAGCAAATGAGAATGTTGTCATTACAATTGCCGCAACCGCAAACTCATTATATTGTCAGTCATACACCATTACATATGAAGATGCTAGTGGTAGCACGCCAACTTGTTCAACTCCGACATTTGATCCAGCGGCAGGTACGCATGAAGGAACACAGTACGTAACGATTACTTCTACAACAGGTGCTACTATATACTATACCACAGATGGTTCTACTCCTTCAACAAGTTCTTCGGTTTATTCTGATCCTATTGAAGTTTCAGCAGATATGATCATCAAAGCTTATGCGGTGAAATCGGATTATGAAGATAGTGAAGTAGCTGAGGCTGCATATACAATTACTGCAGGACCGGATGTTACTTTGGATTTCACGAGCAATGGATGGGGCTTGCCGGAAGGAAATACGAATATTAAAGAGGATGAACAAAATTATACGGATGGAGAATATACCATTACACTTAAGGGATCATCGGGGAAGGGATATTATTATAATTCAGGAAAACTTCTAATTGGACAGAGTGGTGCTTACATTGTTTTGCCAGCGTTTAATAGACCCATAGAGAAAATTACTTGCCCTGGAGTGACCGGTGCTTCTAGTAAGGTAACTTGGAACATAGCAAAAGGCACGGAATATGTGAGCACAGCAGCTACTGGATGTACAGAGGATAAAACATTTGAAATAACAAATCCAGAGGCAAATGTTGCATATACGATAAGGATTACAAATGCGAACAATTTACAAATTTCAAAGATTAAAATATATCTCGGCGCAGCCGCAGCAGTAGCCAAGCCGGGCATTTCCGGTGATGAGAACTTTATGACATCTACAGAAGTGTCTATCACTTGTGCAACTGATGGTGCAACGATTTATTATACGATAGATGACACAGACCCGAAGACTTCGGAAACAAAGCAGGTGTATTCTGAAGCCTTTAATGTAACGTCCACCACTAAAGTTCGTGCGATTGCTACATTAGATGATGCTTGGAGTGAAGAAGCTACAAGCAAGACCTTCACGAAGATTACTCCAAAAACTGTAGCAGAGGCTATCGCTGCTATACCTAATCAAGATGATGTTGTAGATAACCAATACGTATCAGGTATCGTTTGCACGGAAGGAACTTCGGTTAATGCCAGTGGTCAGATGACCTATTATATCTCTGATGATGGTTCAGAGACATCGCGCTTGCAGATTTATCAGGGTAAGAACTTGGATAATACTGCCTTTAGTGCTGTTACAGATTTGGCAATTGGTGATAGAGTGGTTGTCTTTGGTCAACTGAAAAACTATAAAGGCACGAAGGAAATGAACAGCGGTAACTATCTGGTATCGAAGCAAGAACCGGCTGTTGCTGCTCCGGTATTCACACCGAACGGCGGAGGATTCATGGGAGAGACAGATGTGACTATTACCTGTGCAACCGCAAGCAACACCATTTATTATACGCTTGACGGAACAACTCCTTCAAAATCGTCTACTCAGTACACGGCAGCAATCCATCTGACCGAAACGAAAACCATTACAGCCGTCGCTTATGTAGGTGAGGAACATAGTATTGTGGTTGCTAAGACCTTTACATACACTTCGCCTATGACGGTTGCTGAGGCTCTTGAGGCTTTGGATAGTGAAAGTCCGATTAATAATGCAGCCGTAACCGGTATCATCAGTACTGCTCCGACATCTAACCCAAATAACGGTAGATTGACGTACTATATCTCGGATGATGGTTCAGATACTAACGAATTGGAAGTATATTTGGGCTATGGCTTAAACGGTGCATCATTCTCCGCCAAGACCGACCTGCAGGTAGGCGACCAAGTAACAGTATTCGGAAACTTGAAAATTTTCTCAGGAAGTTCGGGAGATGTTAAGGAGTTTGATACCGGTAGTCGTCTGTTGACCTTCAGCCGTCCGGAAGTAGCCGTAACGAGTGTAGAGTTGACAGAATCTGCAACCGTTAAGCTTGGCAAGACGGTTACGCTGACGGTGACGATTAGCCCGGAAAACGCAACCGACAAGGTTGTAACATGGGAATCGAGCGACACGGATATAGCAACGGTGGCGGATGGTGTAGTGACAGGTGTAGCAGAAGGAACAGCAACAATTACCGTAACAACACATGACGGCGGCATGACTGCGACCTGCGAAGTGACTGTAGAAGATGCTGTTACATTTAGCAATGCCGGCTATGAATGGCAACATGTAACGTCTGATGCTCAACTCGTTGCCGGAAAATATTTCGTAATAGCAAGTGATACTAAAGGCAAAGTTGCCAATAGAACGATTACAAGTGGCTATTTTGGAGAAGAGTCTGCTACATTTGCAGATGATGTGATTGCATATAATGGCTTTGGCTCTTCAAAGTCTGCTGATGAATCTAATGCTGCTGTATTCCAATTAGGTGGTAATAGCACCGATGGATGGACATTGACTGAAGTTACTGGCGACAATACCGGTTTGCTTGGAGTAACAGCAGTGAAAACGGTAGCATGGAGTTCAGGAACAACAACATGGTCTATTTCTTTAGAAGATGGTGATGCAACAATCCAGAACGGAACAAGTACGTACGGAAGGTTTTTGCATAATGTGAATAGCACTCGTTTCACAACGTACACATCTGATCCATCCGCTACTATGCTTCTCCCGCAGCTGTATGTTTGGGCAGAGAAGACATTCAAGTTGCGTTATGATGCCAATGGTGGTGAGGATGCTCCTGCGGCTACATTAGCACAGAACGGCAAGGCAACGGTAACAGATGCTCAACCGACAAGAGAGGGTAAGATTTTCAATGGTTGGAATGCAAACCAAGCAGGAACAGGTGCATCGTACGCTGCCGGTGACGAGGTTAGCGTAACGGATGCTGATGTGACAATCTACGCTCAATGGCGCGATCCGGAACAATATACCGTTTCGTATAACGCTAACGGTGGTACACTGATTGAGGGCAAGACAGCTATTGAGAACGAGACGGTTACCGAAGGCGAATCTTACACTGTAAAAGCAAATGTTTACGAGAAGGAAGGATTCATCTTTGGCGGTTGGGAATATAACGGTGAGGTTTATGCTAAGGGTGATGAACTGACTATTCCGGCAGGAAATGTCGAGTTTGTTGCCAAGTGGAACGGACTGAACGTAACCGAGTTTGTACTCGTGACTGACATCGACCAACTGCTGGATGGCGACAAGGTATATATCGTTGCTGCCGGTTATGACGTGGCAATGAGTACGCAAAGTGGCAGTATACGTACCTACGTAGAAATAAGCAAGAGCAATGGTCATGTAGTTGTAGCAAATGATGAACCGGTAGAGTTTACTTTACGTATTTCTGGTGATAAGATTACACTCAAAGATGGTGATAAATATCTCGGTTCTGCAGCAGCTAAGAGCGTAAGTATGAATGATGATCCTTTTGAGTGGACTTTATCTGTTAATGAAAATGGGGAAGCAACTCTCGCTGCTGGTACTCCTGGTACTTTGCAGTATAATGCAAGTAGCCCACGATTTGCAGCATATACATCAACCCAAAAACCTGTTTCAATTTACAAGAAAGTAAATACTCTTAGGAGTGTTGAAGCCGGCACATGGGGTACATTCTGTCCGGCAAAAGAGGTTAAGTATCCTACCGGCGCATCGTTCTTTACACTGACCTACAAAGAGGTGCATGCTGGTGTTCCTTACAAGATCTTCTTCGACGAGATAGGCGAAGGCGAGAGCCTTGAAGCCGGCAAGCCGTACCTATTCATCTCTGACGGTGACATCAAGGGCGTAGAGACGGGCAGCGCAGCATCTTCGTCGCAAGACTACAACGGATTCCACGGTATAGTAAGTTCGACTCCGGGTGTGACGAATGGCAAGTATTCATTTACCGTAACCGCAGAAGAGGAAGCAGCCTACAAGTATTATATCCTCTACCAAGGTCAAATTCGTCTTTGCGGTGCAGGAGATTATAATATTGCTGTAGGGCGTGCATATATCAACATGAGTGAACTTTACGGTAACTACGTAGCTCCGGCTCCGGGACGCCGTCGCGTAGGAATGGCTAACCCGCAGGCTCCGCAAACGCCTACCGACATCGATGCAACTGCTAATACAAGCAAAGCCATGAAGATAATCTTCAACGACCAACTGCTGATCCTCCGCGATGGCAAACTGTATGACACAACCGGACGTCTGGTTGGCAATTTCGAATAATAAGGTTAAACGATTAAATTTAAAAGATTATGAAAAAGAACATGTATATTCAACCTGCAATTGAGGTAACCGCCATGCAGATGCCTGCATTGTGCCAAACAAGTACACCGGTAAATAATGATCCTTTATCTGGCGGCGATGCCGACTAACTCCCCGCTCTCTCTTGATACCCCAAACACCAAACAACCCTGCCTCTCGGCGGGGTTGTTGGTGTGAGCTGTGATGGTGAGTTGAATCAATAGAGCAGACCAAACAACCAAAGAGGAATCTTGTTCTCGAAACCTATATCTACTCCGTCATTGATGACATAACTATCCGGAATATTGGCTATCTGCTTGTAGCCTTTACTGCGCCCGCCGACCTCAAACAGGAGTTTTCTGTCCACTAAAAGGTCTCCGGCTTGTGGCATGCTCACAGAGTGGTCTTTGTTGAGCATATTGGCAAAGAATGTCTCGCGCAGAGTGCCGCGGTCCACATTGGATGAGAGAGCGTACATTATATTTGAATTGTCGAAAAGAATTTTCTCGGGTTTCAACATCATTTTCATACCGGTGTCTTTCTGGTACAGCCGACGTATAATCGTTGCCTTATTCAGCAAATCCATTAGTTTCATGACCTGAATATTGGATGTGCTCAGTATACGGGCTAGTGCAGATACATTCAAGGTATAAGGCGATTGCTCGGCTAAAATGGCTAACAACTGTCGTATTTTGTACAACGTATCGTATTCTATCTGAGCTACAGCCGGTATATCCTCATTAAGCACCGTATTAATTACCCGCAGCAGGCGATCTTGCATGCCATCGCCTTCTTCACGATAGAATGGATAGTAGCCTTTCTGTAAATAATCCTCAAAATACCCCAACACACGTACTTTGGATGTTAATTGAGCAGCAAGCGATATATGTTGCTGCAATATATCCTCCAGACTGATTACCGGGAAGTCGGCTATATTCTCCAACTTCAAGTACTCACGGAAAGACAAACCGTGCATCGTATATACACGGCAACGACGGGATAAATCACCGATTGCATGTTCAAGCCGTAGGATTGACGAACCTGTTATAACCACTTTCAGTTGCGGGTAGCTGTCGTAGATATTCTTAATCTCACGCTGCCAATCCTTGTACTTGTGGATCTCGTCAATAAACAGATGTGTGCCACCATGCGTATAGTGGTATTCTGCGAGATCAAGAAGCGAGTGATTAGCGAACCAGATATGATCTGCTGACGCATATAATGCTTTTGAGGTATCAGAAAACTGTCGCCGAATATGCTGCAACAACATGGTTGTTTTGCCGACACCGCGAGCTCCTTTAATCAGGATTAAACGATTGTCCCAGTTGATGCTGTCATACATATAGCGGGTAAATGCTGAAATGTCTTCATGCAACAAACGGTTGTAATGTTCTACTAAATGACGCATAATTATACAAATTTTATGTTTAGTTTGTATATTTAAATATATAAATATGGCTGTATTTTTTATATTTGAATATATAATTTACTTATTTTTTATATATTGTAATATACAAATCCGCTGCAAAGGTACAAAATTATTTTGATATATGCAAGAGAAAAGTGCATTTTTTTTGAAAAAGAAAGAGAAAAATGAGAATTTTGGTTTTGATGGCTCAAATAAGTGCTAAATTTTAACACAAAAATCCCTAATTATGATTTTTTGTGACTTTTTGGGTTATTTTGGGACGTTTTTGACCTAATCAGACCGGCTTTTGAGGCTTGGTACATTCAAAAACCTACCAAATTATGCCCTATACCACTCTTATTATCAATCGACATTGCAATAATGCCACCTTTGCCTTACAATAATGTTAAAAAATCTTAGCATATCTCAAAAAACTGCCTGTTTTACAGCCAAAAACTATCAAAAATCCACTCTGAAGGCTGTCACCCTGTGACTACTATATAGAGGGGCATTGTTTTTCGACCCATATAAGCCAACACCCTGTGAATTATTATAGAGGGGCATAATTTATTAATCATTGATGAATTGATACATTGTAATTTTATTTATGTTTATCGCTGATGTTGTCTGTTACTCGGAGAGTTGAGTCTTAGGCGGATAAGGCTATCGTCAAGCACGCTTGAAAGAGAGACTTATACGACTAAGACACAAGTCCGGTACGGACAACAGACAACAAACGGGGTCCCCACAAATAACATGCAGTGGGGTGTCTATCAGGGTTTATTTAGGTTGTATATTATTTGTATATTCAAAATATTTGTTGTATCTTTGTAGCCGATTTAACATCTAAGTATGGAATAAGACCGATATTTGGGTTGTGCCACACACCGTAATAAACGTTCAGTCCCCATACTTATACATCCAAAAACTGGATAGTTCGTTGGTCTCAGAACCCGTATTTGCAACGATAGTGTTCAGATGTATTGATGTTAAACCAGCGCAAATAAATCAAATAACATTATGACCTACATTGGTATTGACGTAAGCAAGGATTCGTTCGTAGCAGCTTATCCGGCAAAGAGTGGTTACGCCACTAAAACATTCAAAAACACCAGTAGTGGTGTGCACCAGTTCATTCAATCGCTTCCGGCTGAATGTCATTGTGTAATGGAGGCAACTGGCAACTACAGCATGCTTCTCCTCTATCTGCTTCAACAAGCTAACATTATTGTTAGCATGGAGAATCCGCAGAAGATTAAGCATTTTGCTCGAGCTATGCTGTCCACTACCAAGACGGACGATATCGATGCTAAACTGATTGCTATGTATGGCGAGAAGATGGAGCCTGCCCCCTACAAAATCCCGTCTGAGAGCATTATGTTGCTCAAGCAGAAACGCACAGTCCTAAGGCAACTTAAGAAACAACTTACGATGCTACTCAATCTACAGCACTCCTTGGCAGTTCTGCCGAAGCAAGATCCTACAGCAAAGGTTGCCACAGAGAAAACCATTAAGTTCTTGCGCAAGCAAATCTCTAAGTTAGAAGATGAGATCACTCATCTATCTAACAAGGAATTTAAGCGCCAAATGGATCTTCTCACTTCCATTATAGGCATTGGCAAAACCCTTGCTTCAGCACTCATAGTTGCTACCGGAGGCTTTGCGTTCTTTAGCAACGCAAAACAGATCTCGCGATTCTTGGGACTTTGTCCCACTTACCAGCAATCAGGTACGTCAGTACATTTCAAAGGTCACATTAATCGCAATGGCGATACTTATCTACGTAGTCAATTATACATTGCTGCTGTTTCCTCAATTAAATTCAATGCAGCTTGTAAAGAGACTTTCAAACGTTTGAAGGATAAAGGCAAATCAGGCAAAGTTGCCGTCATCGCTGTCGCTAACAAACTTATTCGTCAGGCTTTCGCTGTCGTCACTAACAATCGCCCCTACGTTGATGGGTATGTATCAGCATTACCATAATATATTTTATTTGTTTTCCCGCTGGGAGCGCTGTCGGCAAGGGAGTGTCGGAACACTCCCGACGAGACACTTGGCAGGTAAACATTAAAATCTATCAATTTTTGACTACTTTTAAATATAGTTCGTTTATTTTCTATATAACCTTTTGTATAACAACCAATTTTAAATCTATGAACAAAAACCTTATCACACCGGCTGTGCCTAACCAGGACAGCCAAGACATGGACGATCTGCGTATCGTCGAGTACCTGAACCTTGCTACTTTGCCCGAGCCGTTGCAGAAGATGCTCTCGCAAGCCGCAACACCTGCCGAGCGCGACATGCTGCTCATGGCTACACTCACTGCCACCAGCGCTTGTCTGCCGAACCTGTACTTCCGCTACGGCATGACGGGCAAGCGGTATTACGCCAACCTGCAATGTTTCATCCTCGCTGCGGCTGCCAGCGGCAAAGGTATCGCCAACCAAGCCTTGGAGATGATCCAGCCCGTGGAAGACATCTACCCGACACTTATTCCGGGCGATAGTACCTTCCCTGCGTTCTTTAAGCGGCTGTACGAGAACGGCGGTCACGGCTATGTCCATGAGAGCGAAGGCTCGGTGATCACCGACATCTGGAAGTCGCAAGCCGCAACCTACAACTCCATCCTCCGCAAGGCTGCCGAACACGAAACAGTCAGCCATAACCGCGTCAAGGAGATGCAGGTTATCCCCTGCCCGCAGTTGTCCGTATTGCTCACCGGTACGTTCAGTCAGTACCATCACCTCGTGCCGAGCATCGAGAACGGTTACTTCTCGCGTCTGTTACCGCTTATCGTCCGCGACACGCAACCCTTCAACAGCCGTTACGTCGAAGCCGCAGCCCCGACTGAACCCGTCAGCCGACAGGTCGGTCTGCAACTCGCCAACCTCTGCACCCGCCTTTACTGCCAACCCGAACAAGAGTGGTCGCTCACATCGGCGCAGAAGTCGCGTCTCGCTGCCCATCTGAGCACCGAGTACAAGGCGCTGATCAGTATGCTCGGGGAGAACTTCCACTCCGCAGTAGTGAGGATGGCTGTGCAGATAGAACGGATAGCGATGATACTGACGGCGATGAGGATGTCCGAATCCCATTCGGACGCAATTAACGAAATATTGCAATGTAGCGACGAGGACTATGAGGCGGCGGAGATGATAGGCGGGAAGTTGATACTGCATGCGGCGGTGGCGTATAAGATGATAGAGGGAGAGAAGACGGAACTGGTGCCACAGATAGAGGCGAATTGCCAGAAACAGATGTTGTATGAGCGACTGAAGGGGGAATATAACCATAAAGAACTGATCGAAGAGGCTAAAGCGCAAGGAGTGTCTATACGGACAGCTGAACGGTGGAACTTGAGTTGGATAGAAAATGGCTTGGCGCAAAAGTGGAGTCATGGTGAATACAAAAAAGTAGGATGACGTTATTGACGCTATTGACGTTATTGACGCAAAACGTCAGAAGGTGACGTTATGTAAATTGATCATTATCAAGATATTCTGAATAAAAGCGTCAATAACGTCAATAGCGTCACGACAAAAATTGTTGTCAGATAGCATCTGACCTAATAGACAACGTGGTTGTTAGGGTGTGAGTGGGGTGTGGGTAGGACTAAAGTCTAGGATTACCCCGACAACGGATCGACAACGGATCGATAATGGATGGGGATTCAATCAGTCAACAATTAAAGACTATTCAAGACAATTATTAATCGTCGGATAACATCCGACACAACAAACAAAACTGAAGATGGCAAGAGTAACATTTGTAGATGCAATTGACACAGTGCGTGGAGCACTGGATGAAGTAAAGGATGGGCAGGCTAAGCGGGCGCGGTTGGTGTGCAAGTGGCATTACTGGGGAGAGAAATGGATAGATGAGGACGGGAGTAAGGTGCACTTGGTGTACATGTACCATTTCCATGAGGGAGCATGGTCAGAAGGTGCAACGCGTAACAGGGAGATGATTAAGGCCGCTCAGCGGATGGCACACGACATCGAGCGCGTGTGCTATCATCCGGAGGAGTACGACGAGGAAGATAGAGAGCAAGCACGGATCTGGCAGCAGAAATATGCCGAGTACCGCGCCACAATACCCCAAGGTAGCACGAACTACAAGCATTTCTACGGCTGGATGTTCACAGAGATCTATCGGGGAATGCGGCGCGAGGCAGGGATGGCGTAAAACAAAGCGAAGCCCACAGAGAGCTTCGCTTTTTTACATATCTAAGTGTATATCAACGTCCGTCACCGGGGTCGCCGCCGCCACCGATACCGATATTATAGTCGGGGTCGGGTACGCTGCCTATGAGCAGTGCTGCGGTTGTTGCTATCTGTGTTGCCATTGTCTGTGGCTGGATATATGTATTGCGTTTCATAATCTTATCCTCCCGTTTAATCATTTAACAATCTGTCCTTGTGCATTGTACTCAACACCGTTGCGCAGGATGATCAGTTGACCGTCACGCAGCACTTTCGTGGTGCAAACCGCTGCACTCTGTGCGTTCTCTACTCCGGTCGGAGTCTTACGAATGACCATACGAGCCGGTGTACCGTGAGGAGCGACATCACCGCTGACCTTGAAGTACCCACGGAAACCTTTGAGTTTATTATCAGTATTCGGCCAATAGAGGGTGTTGTTTGCACCTACGAACAGATAATCGTGATTGCCGTTCTCCAGTTGCGTCTGTCCCATCGAGCCAACGAACTGAACACCGGTGCCGACTGCCTGACCTACGCTGGTTTCAATCGTCACGCCATAGAAAACCAAACCTGTGAAGTCGGGGGTAAAAAGGTCCTCGTTCCAACGGATAAGATAAGGCTTTCCCGCTTCAATCGCATAGACCTGATTGACAAAGAGCTCTAACGTACCGCCGTTGACTGAGGCACTCTCGAACTCAAAGATCTCGCAATCCCAGAGTCGGTAATCCATAGAAATCGCAGCTGCGTCCAAACTAATCGGCAAGCAGATGGTGTTGAAATAACTATCCTTGTAGAACGTACGGTTGATAGCAAGATTCACCGTCTGACCTACCAAAGCTGCCAAACCGCTCTCTATACCATCTGCATTGTCAACAAACTCGTCAACATGCAAACGGGATCTAAAAGAATAGGTATAATAATCCCAAACACTGTAATAATCATAAACCTCTATACCGTCGGTAGAAGAAGTAACAGCAAGTTCTTCTTTATCCTTGGTTGGAGGGTAAAGATTTCCGGCTCCATCTTCGAACATATAATAGGCTCCATCAGCCGCTTTTTCCACACCGGTATAGGTTGAAATGCCGGATCCGGATGCGATATTACCTCTTACTAAGGTATAGGACTCGCCGGCTGCAAGTGAACCAGCACCAAAATTTAGGTAGGCCAACTCAGTTGGGGCGAATACGTCTCCGAGTTCGAAAAACGAATACTCATTGAGGCTGGTGTACGTTGTCGCCATCATCGACATACTTGCCGCAGCAAGCATCAAAAGTAGTTTGATTTTTTTCATATATTTGATAGTTTAATGTTGTTGCACAAAAAACGGCACAAAGGTACTGCTTTTTTAGGACATTAGCAAGTTTTTTAGTGTTAAATTAGTGTTGATTTGTGCATTTTTAGTGACAAAAACGGACATTTATTTGCTTATGTCGTAAAAAATCAGTAATTCCTCACAAAAAATGACAGAAAAGAACAAGGCGGTAGATGTTAATCCGTTCGGGAAACGGCAACAATGGGAGGAAACAAAGAAGGTTGTCTCCCGACAACCCAATCTTTTTGTAACCTTATCTACAATACCCTAGAAAAACACGGTGCAAAGATAGTGCTTTTTTCGGACATATACAAGTTTTTTGATGGTAATTTAGTGTTAATTTGTACATTTTTAGTGATAAAAACGGACATTTATTTGCAAATATCGCAAAAAATCAGTAATTTTGCAGCAAAATTGACGAAAAAGGACAATAAGATGGCTATCACTACATTCGAAAAACTGCAACAAATGGTAGAGCGCATGGGAGTCGTTGTGACCAACGAACAAGAGCGTTTCTACATCTATCATGAGGATATCCTTTATCCATTTCTTCTCATAGTATTCTGCCATCAAGGGTCGGCGCGAGTGCTGTACGATCAGGTGGAAATGGCTCACAACAAGAATGAAATAGCGGTTGTTATGCCCGGTCATATAGTGCGGCAACTCGAATGCTCCGATGACTATGTGTTCACGCGCGTTGCTATCTCAAAAGAGATGATATCGTATTTGCAATCACAGGCATTTAGTCATGATTATGAGAAGTTTCACCTGACGCCAGTTTGTCAGCTCAATGACGAACAAGCTAAACACCTGCTCTCCATAGCGGATCTGTTAGGTGCCGTGGCAAGACATGACTATGAGGATCTGTCGTTGCGCCAGCAGATGTTAATCTCCTTGCTTTCGGTAGGATACGAGTTCCTCAATTATTATCGCCGTGAGATTGACAAGCAGCTGCCACCCGACAAGAATACGCGGTTATTCAACCAGTTCTGTGCTTTGGTGGTAGAACATTACCGCGAATCCAAAGAAGTGAAATTCTATGCCGACCTGCTGCATATCTCTCCGCGCCATTTCACGCGAATCTTCCATGATATAACCAACGGCATGACTCCTTCCGGATGGATTGAGCAGTATGTGGTCACGCAAGCCAAACTGCTCATTGATACGCAAAAGGAACGCTCAATCAAAGAGATATCGTATCTGCTCGGTTTTCCCGAACCATCGTCATTTCACCACTTCTTCAAGCGCGTTACAGGCATGACTACCAAAGACTACTGCAAGCAACTCGCTTCCTCCGTGACAACGGATAAGTTATAATTCTGTTACCATCTTCTCTGCGAGAGGCACGTACCATGTGCGAACTTCATCGGCGGTTGGAGTGTGGCCGCCGGGGAAATGGAAGGAATGCGTATAGTGCTCCAAGAAGAGCGGTTCGAAATGTGCTAAGGTGTCTTGTTCGCCGAATAATCCCCACACACGGTCGCGGAATTGAGGATTACAGTTGGCGAATTGTGTAGCCTCCAATGCAGCAAACTCTTCCACCAACGCTTCATCAATAACGAATGATTGCTTGCCATCCTTGCGCGGCGACTTGTACTCATGCAGACCGATGCGCTGCCTGAGGAACTCCGACATGCGGAAATGCGGATTGCCAAGCAAGGCAGGAACACCTGCGACCGGAGCAATCATCTGCGCATAGAACGCACCGCAACTATTTCCCACAAGCAAGTCAGGCTTTTCGTTATCTATGAGTTCGCGGATGAAGCGTAGCGCGTCTACAGGATGCATGGGCAAGTCCGGCGTCAACACCTCTGCGCGCCCTGCGAACGCTTCGCGTAACGCAATAGCCGGCACACATTGCCCGCTTGCGTAAAAGCCATGTAGGAACAGGATCTTAGGAAGTTTGTCTAACCGCATGATCTTCACCAAGCGGTCATCGCCGAGGTAAAGATGGCTGCACAGATTGAATGCGCCGGTATCGCGGAAGCCGCATTTATGCATCACACGCTCGGAGGCGGGATTATCCACAAAGCAGTCACACCAAAGCACCTTGAAATGCTGCACATGCAGACAATAGTCAATCATCAAGCGCAAAGCTTCCGTGCATATTCCTTGGTTCCAATAGGGTTTGGCAATCCAGTAACCTATCTCGACATCATGCTCACCTATCTCTATATTGCTCTCGCTCGGCAGGTAGTAGCCCATGCAACCGATAGCTTCGCCGGTCAGCTTCCATTCAATCGCCCACGTATGGTCATTGTGAAAGACGGTTCGGATAATCTCCAAACTTTCTTCCACGCTCTTGTGCGGTGACCATCCGGCACGTGACCCTACATCCGGATCCGAAGCGTATTTGTACAACGCCTCCGCATCACTCTCCCGCCACGGTCGTAATATGATTCTATCGGATTCCATTTGCGAGTGCAAAGGTACGAAAATATTTTGACATTTGCAAGGAAATGAAGAGAAAAATATAAAAGAGGCTTTCTTTTTCGCGAAGCGAGAGATAAAAATATCAATCAATATACAAAGATGTGTGAAACTATCGTGCGCTTGCGGCTAAGAAAATTGCTCTGCAATAATCGTTCCGGAGGATAAGAAATAATCGTTCGGACGTAGAGAGATAAGATAATGAAAAGCAGCATAACAATGCTATGAATGTGATAGATTGGGCGCGGAAAATTGACAAAAATATAGATTTGCGCGCCCTATCTGCCATTTTTACGCGCGAAAAATGCAAAAAAAATAAACTTTTCGCGCCCAATCTCTTGCATATATCAATTATTTTTTGTATTTTTGTAGCGTTTTTATTCACGATAGGTATGGAAATTATAGGAAGAACAGAGGAAATGGCACAACTAAACAGGTATGCAGCCTCCACTCAGCCGGAGTTTGTGGCGATATATGGTCGTCGCCGTGTTGGAAAAACATTCCTCATAAACAAAACGCTTGGCGACCAAATGGTCTTTGAAACGTCCGGTGTGCTAATGGGCGAAAAAGACGATCAGTTTGAGGCTTTTAACCAGTCGCTTCGGCGCATAGGCTATAAAGGAAAAACACCTCGCAAATGGATGGATATGTTCTTTGCTTTGGAGCAGACACTTACACCGAACTTAGATCCGAACAAGCGTCAGATTATCTTCATTGACGAGTTACCTTGCTTTGATGTCAAAAGTACGCGTTTTGTGGCGGCTCTGGGGCATTTCTGGAATAGTTGGGTATCCAAGCATGACAATCTTATGCTGATTGTTTGCGGCTCTGCGACATCGTGGATGGTTGATAATATCGTGAACAACCATGGCGGCTTACACGATCGTATTACGCATCTTATGCATCTTCATCCGTTCACACTCATGCAAACCGAACAATACATACAGGCGCGCAAGTTCAAATGGGATAGATTGGCAATCCTTCAAGCGTATATGGTTTTTGGAGGTGTTCCTTACTATCTTAGTCTGATAGAGCCAAAAGAAAGTGTTGCAGGTGCGATAGATAGGTTGTTGTTCTCCAAGAAAGGCGAATTGCGAACGGAATATGAACGATTATTTGCCTCATTATTTACTAATCCAGCGCCATATATTGCAATTGTTCAAGTCTTGGCAGAACACCGATATGGCTTGACGCGCATTGAGATTGCTGATGTGCTAAAAAAGTCCGATGGAGGAAACCTATCTGACCAATTAGACAACCTCGTAAAGTGCGATTTCGTGAATTACTATCGTACGAAGACAAAGAAAATCAACAAGAACGGAGGTATCTATGTGCTTGCTGACCACTTCTCACAGTTCTTCCATTCTTTTGTTGATGGTGAAACGGATGAGATGTTCTGGACACATAATCTGCGGTCACCGAAAGTCAACACGTATTTCGGATTATCCTATGAGCGCGTATGCATGACTCATATTCCTCAAATAAAGAAAGCTCTTGGTATAGACCAAATTGGCACCGAGTATTATTCTTGGCGCAGCAATGATCCGAACCAGCGTGCTCAAGTGGATCTTATTATTGAACGCGCCGACAGATTAATCAACATCTGCGAGATTAAATATAGTGCCACTACTTATACGATAGACAAATCTGAAGATTTGAAGTTGCGTATACGTCAAGCTGCATTTGTTGACCAAACTGGAACACGCTATGGCATTATGCCGACTTTTGTTACTACTTACGGACTAACTCCTAACGGTTATGCAAGCAGCGTCATGCATAGCGTAACCATGGATGATTTGTTTGCATTCTAATCTTTTTTCATTTTGTGCACAAGGTACAAAAAAAATGACATTTGCAAGGAAATGAAGAGAAAAATATAAAAGAGGCTTTTTTTTTCGCGAAGCGAGAGATAGATAAACAAAAACACCGCCAAGTGGGCACCCTGCATGTGGTTTGGAGCGGTGTCAACTAGACACCTGTAATACGAAGAAGAAACGGCAAAGCCGATTGTCAGGATTAAATCCCGACGCAATAGACGAAGAAATAGGCGACGTTTGACAAACACCGACAACTACCAAGAAGAAACAAGAATAATTAGTAAAACAAAAGGTAACCCGTTAGGACTACCCTTTGTTTATAAATAGAGAGATGTTGAAATTTACCAACCATCTTCTGATGCCGGAGAGTTTTGATTAGAGTCCGTTTCTGTATTCGTTTTATCAGAAGAACTTTTGTCTTTTTTTCTTCCCATAGCATCAAACATGGTAGTAAATGCATCTTTAATTGCAACTCCTGCATCTTTGAAGGCTTGTCCAACCTCTGAGTTACCTCCACTACGTTCTCTTTTTTCGCGTTTTGTGCGGCGGTTAGAAGTTGTTTGAGAATCTTCAGAAGGCACATTCTCTACAGCCCATGAATCATCATGTGTACTTTCATATGATTCAGTTGCAACCGATTTCTTTGGTGGAGATACAAATCTGCCATCATCATAAAGCACGCCTTCTACTTCTGAGGAAGCTATAGATTTTTGAGCATTGCCTTTTTTATACACAACCTCGTCAGTTCCAATAGACACCACTGTCACTTCTTCGATGTTTCCATTGTTAAATGTGGCGATGATATCTGCAAAGGCAAGCGTGGGTATTATTGCGCATAAGGCACATAGAATACATTTCATCAGTCTTCAGGAACTAAGCGGAACATGTAACTTACATCATTGTCATCAATGATAGAAAGAATATCTAACTTTTTAGTCTGTGAATAATATCCTTGCTTCTCACATTTGATTTCAATTTGAACGTTTCCGGCATTGTTGTATGTCAAGCCTTTGATGTTAATGGTCTCTGTGCCTTCATACGGAGTTGTCTCCAGATATTTGTAGTTCTGGTTTTTTACTTCCGGTGTTTGCGAAATGACACGCCAAGAAACATCTGCCCCTTGCGGACGCGAATTAACATTCCAATGCACAGCAATATGTTCCAAAGCTGTATTGCCTTCGCCTGTGACTTTCTTATTAGCCTCTTGTTTGGGGTCTTTAGAACGATGCAGGAAATAAGCTACACGATCCCAGTCAATGTCTGCAAGAGCAGCGGCATAAGCTTTGTTGATGGCTTGCTGAGCGTACGAAATGGACTGTGCGCTACCATAAACACTTGCTCGGCCAGCGACTTCTGTAGTCGGATAAACGATTGCACGGTTATGGTCAAAGATCTTTATGTCCATGATTACCGTTCCATTCCATCCTATACCAGACAACCAGTCGGTATGGAACTCCTTAATTGTAATTTGCATCAAATAATCCGTAGCGACATCTGCGTCCATATTAAAACCCATCGTACGCATATAACGGCGCATACTTTCCGGCACAAAAGAACCAATTCCAGGATTAACATTAACGGTGGGTTTACTCGTAGCGGCTGCGTCATAGACTTGGATAAGTCGTTTGTCAGCACGTCCGTCTTGCACATTAAGGCGGATTCCATACTCAAGATTTGCATATTTGTCTGCTTGCGGATTTTCAACAAGAGCGAGATTGATTGTTTGTACTTGTGGCTGAGCAGGAGCAACTGCTTTACGCGAAGACGAACAAGAGGTGGCTGTCATTGCCACTAAAGCCATAAAGGCAAGAATAAATTTACTTTTCATGGTAGTTCGAATTATTTAGCGTCCGTTTTCAGTTTTATAAGTTTGGCAGATACAGTTGTCTTGAAGACAATTTCCTTACCGCGTTGCTCTACATTAGTAGAGATAACCGGCTCAACAACACCATCAGCTCCACGCACCTTGGATGCATTGATAAGACGATAGATAGCGAGATTTCGTGCTACGTATTCGGGGTTGATTTCTCTCAAGGAAACTCGTCCTTCGTCATTACTCAGAAAACCAAAACGAGCGATTCCATCGAAATCAATAAGTCCCCATTTTTCAAATTCGCTATCGAACCGATACACGAGTTTACACTCACCATTTTCTTCTTTGAGAGTAACTTGCTCTCCTTTCTTTTGCTCAGAATAGATAATTGTAGCATCTGCGGTTACAGTATTAACAATTGTGTAATCTGTACCATGTTTGAGATTTAGCTCAGAAAGACCAACCGAATTAATGGTGTTAACGGCAGTTGGAACAATACGTTGTGTCATCTTCTTCGGACCGAAGCAAGATGTCATGGTGAACATGCATGCCATCGTCATGGATGCAATAATCAGTTTTTTGTTAAACATAAATAAATGCATTTAGTTTGTGTTTCTCTACTCACTTAACGGCTTTTCGAATACTCCGTTAGCACCCGATTTAAGAGAAATAGGCACATAAAAAGAGCGTGGTGCTAAGTTGCTTTCAATTCGGGTCTTGAGGATTCTGGACTACCTATATACACCAAATCTACATGAACAAAGCCCACGCCATGCGTGAGCATTTCGGCTTGTTCTCTTGGTGTATATTAAGTCTTAAAAGTGTCCAGTTTTCAAGACCCAAGTTTCAAACTAAAACGCTATATTTTATGTATGTTGCCTGTTAGTTGTGTTGCTTCATAGGCGGTAATATTGTTTTTGTTTAGTTTTGTTTTGATCGGTCAAGATTGGCCGAGAGATTGCTCCTTCTTTAACGTCTCGGAGAGGGGACGGTTGGTTATTTTATAATTTCCCAGTGACCGCCGTTATTGCCATCAACACGGCGCAATACTCCTAACTCACGAAGTATTTTAACATGTTTGTCTATACCTCGCGGATTCTTTCCTAACTGTGATGCAATTTGGTCAAGGGTTATAGTCGGATTATTTGAAATAATCACCATTATACTTTTTCGCGTACCTTTTAGCGTATCTATTAGCGTACTTTTCTGGCCTATTTCCTGTGACGTACCATCTGTAGTTATTGGGTTACTTTGTACCTTCTGGAAGATCTCTCGCTGGATGGTTGCCATGAAGCCGCCGCGAACCTGCTCAAAAGTCGGTACTTGCAGATGTGCCTGATCAAATGATTCGCGGATTTTCTCATAGCCACGTCCCCAGAACTTAAGGGGCTGCAATGCGTCTCGCGAGCAACTGATCATGCGCATGTTGCTATTGAGATACGGCACGTTATAGTCCGTCTGGTTCTCATAGACCTCGCGTGTGCATATATTATGTTACCACCTGAGCAGTTGCATCATGAGTGTCATGGCGAATGTGGTGCCGGAAGGAGTATGCAATCCGGTGAGGCTCGTGGTGTCCAAAGTCGCGGTCGTTACACCGTTCTTGACAAAGAAGTTATACATATCCACCGAGTTCTCGGGCGCAACTATATCGTCGTGCAAGGAGTGGAAGATCTTGATATCGGTGTCGGCATCGGGCACCCATCCGGTGGTCAGGCGATGCTTGTCCACCTCACGCAGCACGACTTCAATCGAAGCGTTGGTCGAGTCGAGATAGGCGGGCTGCATGTAGTACTTCACGCTGTCGTTGCCGATCAGTACCTTGAGTTCGTCGGTGTTGAACTTCTTGGATATGATCCAACTCTTGACGTTGCTTGCCAGCGGATTGAGGAACACCGTGTTGTAGTCCAGCCCCATATGCATCAACTCGTTGACGGTTATGATGGTGAGCGGCAGCACTACCGGTTGACCTATTTTCCCCCACTCAAGGAACTTCTTGTAGGTCAGCCTCAGGTCGTACGGTCCGGCACCGGCAAAGCTCTTCATGAAGTGCACCTTGCCGCGATATTCGCTTTGCGAGAGTTTGATAGCCGCCACAGTGGTCTGACCGCCTTGCGAGTAGCCGTAGTTGATGATTGAATCGCTGAGCGTATAGCTGTTGCTCTGGAGCCACTCCCGGGCAGCAAGCAGTGCATCGATGGATGCACGCGCGTTCGCCTCACCGAAGCAGTACGCCTGCACGCGGTCACCTGTCTCGCCGAAACCCTCATAGTCGGCTGCCACCACGGTGAATCCTAACGGAACGAGTATATCCGGCAGATCGAATTCGCGGGTAGGACTGGTAGGACATTCGTCAGAACGGGTGATGGTATAGTGGTTGCACATAGCCATCTTGCTGATATGCTTGGACTCCACATGATTGTTGGGAATCAACATCTGCGCCGACATCCAGATGGGCTTGCCCTCATAATCCTTGCTCAGGTACAGGAATTTCATCTTGGTCATCGATGACCCGGGTTCAGACTGAAGGACCTGCAACCCCATGTCGGGCTTGACAAACGTGATGCTGTCAGGATCCTCAACCAGCGGATGACCATTCTTCCACACATAGGTCTGCGCCATGGCAGACGTAAAGGAAAACAGAACGAGAAATAAAGGATTCAATATACGTTTCATACTCATTTAATTTTGTTACCAAAGATGTTAAACACTTGTTCATCACGGCGGATATAGAGTTGTCCGTTACGTATGAACTTGACAGTTTGCGGATGCTGTACCGCAATGGGTTCCGCCGTTTCCGGTGAACTGCTTTCGGCGAACAGGATGCTCCGGTAGTCATACTTGTACACCGGCGTAGCCTCGCCGTCCAGGGCTGATACGAGCAGAACGCTGTCCTGCGTAAAGACCACTTTCTGCAAGCTGCTTAGCTCCACTTCGCTCTCTGCTCCGGCCAGCGGCACGAACCGCAATACCCGGATGGTCTCGGCGTGCAGACCGGCCGTCATGATGCAGCCTGCCAGCCAAATCAATAATTTTCTATTCATTCGTTCGATTGTTTTGAGTTAATTATCGCATTTTCGTACCGCTCACGGTACATCAGGGTCAGAGTGTAATCTTCTTCCAGGTGAAGGTGGTGTTGAAGCGGGAGCCGTCTTCTTTCTCGCGCAGAGCCGACCACTTCATGGTCTCAGCGTTGACGGATTCGATATCCCACCACTCGTAGTTCACCTCTTCGCTGTCTTCGGTGCTCCAACGCGTAGCCAGCCAGTCGCCATCCACATTCCACTCTGCAAGATCCTCAACCAAAGCCTGCCATTCACCGTCCACTTTCCGGTAATAGGTGTACGTACCATCCGCAAGCTATATTAGCGTATTTTTTGACCTGTAACATCATATTTTTCATTGTTGCGAATAATTACTACGTGATCGTTTTCAATTATCTTATACGGACGGCTCTCTTCCGCCGGACGGAGGAGTACCGGTGCTTTCATCGTGCCGTGGTGAGTATCCGCGCTATACGAGATATCGAGATCTCGGGATGTCGCATCATCCACAGCTGTTAGCGACGTGCCGTCGGCGGTCTCGAAGCGCAGCGTACCTGTAGCATCGCTCTGGATCGTCAGGAAGTACAGCGGCTCGTCACCGACCATGATCGGCTCAGCCACGCCTACCAGCTCCTCGCCGATATACGCGCGAATAGCTGATTGCTGACTGCTGATTGCTGACTGCTCAACCATAGCAATCATCGTCATGTTGCTCGAAGCCTTCGGGTTGCTGAATGCTGACTGCACGGGGTCCCCGCAAGCTTGCGCTGTGGGGTGCATTTGATCGCTGACAGCCTTCACCCGCTTCGGCGCACTTGCCGCAGCGTTCTTCACGAACTTCATCGTGACGGAGCCTGTGCCGTTGCGACGGAGCAGGTAGCCCTGGCCGGGACGCAGCGTCTGCAGCGAGCCTTCCCACTTGCCGTTCTCGGTAAAGACAGCGAACTGCGTACGCGACTTGATCAGGTCGCCCACGGTAGCCTTGTCGTAGTAGTCGGCGAGTGCGTCACGTGTGCTCATCGGCGCGCTGAGTAGGTAGGCGATGCCGTTCCAGCCCTTGCGGATGGTCAGCGTGCGCTGCTCATCGGTGAGCGCCTTGCCCTCGATGGTAGTGTTGAACGCATCAGCCACGCGCACCATGTACATGTTCTTGTAGTTGGTGGCGCTCAGGCTGCCTTCCCATGCCGCGCTGTCAGGCGTGACGGTCAGCTCGGCGAACGCTTTCGTGGTCGGCGACTTGACGAGGTCACCCTCGCTGAAGCCGGACTCAATCGGGAAGATGTAGTCCAGCTTGGCGTTGGTCGGCCGCACGTACCACGATAACCAGTTCCAGCCTTCAAGCAGCGAGAGTTGCTGTACCTCACCGGCAGTGGTGCTCAGGCGGATCGGCTCCGCAGGCGATATGCCGCGCATGGCGTTCGCCTGGAACTTCTGGCGAGCCGACGGCGTGAGGTTGTATATCCTGCCTGTGGACTTCTGCCAGAGCTTGAAGCTCAGCAGCTTGCCGTTCATGTCGTTGTTGCCGTAGATGGTCAGATAGACGTAGCTGGTGTTTGTCTGACGGGCAAAGGTGTTGTTAGCCAGACCTACCAGTTCACCCTCGCAGAACACAGCCACCTGATCCAGCTCGTCGCTGTCGTAGTAGTTTGCGCCGTACTCGTTCTCGATATATACCTGTCCGCGCAGCGACATCGTGCTCGGGTTGTCCTCCTTATCAATCTTCGTATCGTCCCATGGATTGCGTGCCTCCACCGTATATTCGATATACAGCGGCTCGCTCAGTCCGTTCTCGTCGGTCAGATAGACGATGTCTGTATAGAATCCTACCGGCATCTCGTAGTCCGGGCAGAAGTGTATCGGTTTGGATTCGAGGGGATCGATGGAGCCGTACTCGGGTTCGGCTGTCAGCCACTCGGGCAGCGACTCTATCTTGAACTGATGGCGCTTGCCGGTGGTGTTGATCATGATGTCCTGGTAGCAGTACTTCGTGCCGGGTTCATTGTCCATGTCGCCGTACCAAGTGAAGTACTCCTGCGTATTCAGATCCCAGCGCAGCGGGCAGCGGTCAACGAATGCCACCCATGATGCGGGTGACGGCATTGGGTTGCCGTGCAGGTCTTCCACATCGCGCACGGTGATATAGACGGTGCGTTTGTTGATCTCGCTATCCTGCATCTTGAGGTTGATGAGCAGCTCCTCCTGGTTGAAGGTCCAGCCGAAATTGAGCTTACCGAGCAGACCCTTGTCGCTGGTGGGAGCGAAGTCTGTCTTATCCGCCATGCTGCTGATGGCTGACGGCTGATTGCTGATTACTAATGGTACAACCTTCTCCACCACATTGCCGTTAGCATCGCGGAATTCGCGGCGGTCGTTCACGCTGAACACCTGCTCCAGGATGCCGTTGGGGTTGAGCTTCTGCTCCTCAAAGGGCAGGAACGCCATCAATCCCATCTCGTCGCCTACGGGCGAAGCGTTGTAGAACTCCTGCACCATAGCTGTGGGCAGCGACTGCTCGAAGATAGCAAACTCATCAATATTACCCTTGAATCCTTCGCCACCGAGGTACATCGCTCCGCTGATGGCGCTGAGCTTGGTAGCAGCCATGGTGTTGGTCAGCTTGCCATCCACAAACACGGATGCCGTGTTGTACGAGCGGCTGAGTGTGAGGGCGAAGTGGTGCCACTCGCCGTCGGCGTAGTTGCCTGCCGTCCATTGGTTAGCACCGGAGTGCAGCACGAGTTTGCCGTCCTCTACAGCCAGCAAGGTACCCTTGACGATGCTGTCGGTGTTTGTCCACGCGGCGCTGAACAGCGGTGCGTCGGCGGCTTTGGTCTTGAACCAGAACATGAGCGTCTCGTCGTAGTTCTCGGAGCGCCCGAGCAGGTCGCCTGCCAGCTGCACGGCTTCGTTGTTGAGTTTGAGCGAAATGCCCTTCTGAAGCACCCATGTCGTACCATTGAGGTAGAGGTTCGCGCCGTTTGCCTTGTCGTTCATCACCTCGCCCTTGCCTTCGTTCATCCGGTAGTAGGCGAGAAGTTCGCGCTCGTAGCCGGTCAGGTAGTGACCGTTGGTGGCGGCTATCTCGTCCAGCGTCAGCGCTTTGCTCCAGAGGCGTGCCTCCAGCATATCACCCGTGAAGCCCTGACCGAACACGAGCGGCGACGACACGTTGAACGTTGTCTCGTCGGGCAGCGCACCCGATGCGGGGTCGGTCACCTCGCTCGTGCCGGCGAAGAAGCGCACGGCCTTCTTGTCGTAGTCGAACGTCATGATTACACGCGTGAACGCCAGCATCGGTGACTCCAGCTGCTTCGAGGTGATGCGCTCTTGACCGGTCTGTGCAAACAGGCGGTTATCGGCGGTCTTACCGAACACAAAGTCGATACCCTGCACCACTTCGTAGGAGAAGAAATTCTCCTCTCCGTTCGGGTTGGTCGGACGCACAAGCATATCGAGCGAGAACGACTTGCCGCTGAGCGAACGGTTGATCTGCGTCTTGGCGTAGGAGTTAGCCGAGCCGCTAAAGTGGATAGCCGTACCGGCGGTGATACCCGTCTCGTTGGTCACGCCCTTGAGCTGGAAGTTGTTGTCCTCGTCCAGGTAGTTGCCGGCGATAGGCTCCGAGAAGCGCAGCTTAAGGTCATCGCCTATGCCGAGCACGGCGTTGGCGGGCTGCGGATCGCCGAACAGTACCGGCGGACGCGTATCCTTGATACCGCTGATGACGGGCGAGGCCTTGGTAACGAAGCCCGAGCCGTAGCGGCAGTACGATACGGCGCGCAGGTCGTACTCCTGCTCCATCGGGTCGCGCTCGCCGTAGAAGCGGAACGGAGTGATGCGCCCGTTCTCGATCATCGCCTTGTTGCCGGTAGCCAGGTTATAGAGACTGTCGTCGGCATAGAAGGAGCACTGGTTGACCCACATCTCGTCGCTCTCCTTGGTGAGTTTGTACTGGAACTCGATGTGGTCGAAGTTCTTGTGGTGGATATTGAATCCGTCGATATCGATAGGCAGGTAGTAGCCTACGCTATCGTGCTGCGAGAGGGTGTTCATTACCCAGTTCTGCCGCGGTGAAGCGATGTTCACCGGACTGGACTCGGGCTGGAAGTGTACGCTGAAGTCGAGGAACGAGTAGGTCTTCAGGCAGTCGCCCACGTTGAAATAGAGCTTGAGGTTCTCATAGTCATCCACTTCGCCGCGTTCCACCTCCATCACTTGCGTAGCCACCTGTCCGGGGGTGAGGAAGAAATCCACACCCTGCGCGAGCGGTACGCCGTTGATATACACTTTAGCCCCGTGGGGGTTGCTGTCCATTACCAGCGAGAGCGTGAAGCCCGTACCTGTTGACGGGAAGCCGAACTGTACCTGGCCGCTGTTCTTGAGCTCCAGATGGAACACGGCGCGCTGGTCGGCAGGCACGTTGCTTATCTCATAGCGGTCGATGCTCATCTCCGGCACGGCGATAGCCATGGTGGGGTTGTTGATTACCGAGCCGGGGTTGTAGAACCGGGTCTTCTCCTCCTTCTCATGAATACAATAGGTGGAACCTGCCTGCGTGAAGAACACGTACGAGCCGTAAAGTATATCATCGTTCTCTTCCTGATTCACTTGCTCGCGTACGGATTCCGTCTTGCTCTGCCACAGGCTGTCAGCCGGAGCGCGATAGACGCTCACAGTGATGTCGCCCTGGTCGTCAGCGACCAGCGTGAAGCCGCAGGACTTCTTGTTGGTCTTGTCGGTACTCTCGCGCATGGAGGCATTGAAGGTAAGCACCGGCTCCAGCTTGCAGGTCCATTGCGACTGGTTGGTCACCGTACCTAACTTAGTTATATCCTGACCGTCGCCACCCTCACGAAGGTCTTGCAGCACTTTCTCCACCGTTTTGCCGATAACGGCATCACCTGCCTGGTCAAAGAACTTGGCCAGACCATTTATGGTACTGTTCAGTGCGCTTTGTGCGGCTGACGCGGTAGCCTTGCCGGCTTCACCCAGAGCCAGCAGGCCTTGCGGAGCCTGGTTGTAGTTGGTGGTGGAGGTGTAGCTGTCGCTGTGGGTGAAGGTATTGCCGAACGATACGCTGTACGTACCCACGTGCTCGCCCGACTGGCGGGCTATCACTTTCTCCTTCTCGTTGAACACAATCATGTCCAGCCAGCCGACCAGTACACGGTCGAGTGCAGCGATGCGGTCGGGGTACGCCTTGTCGCTACCGGTAGGCAGAATCATGCGGTACGAGCCGTCGGCAAGAGGTTCTTGCAGACTGGCGGCGGTAGTGGAGTCGATGTACCAATATACAGGCTCGTTCATGGCATCCGCTGCCGCACGGGCTGCTGCTGAATCCGGGAAGTTCATCAGCAGGTTCTGACGCTGCAACGCCAGCTGCGGAATTACGGTCTCCAGGATGTAGTACTGCGAGTAGGCGAAGGTGTTCGAGATCGACGAACCCATCACCACTTTCTCACCCGTTACCAGGTAGTAAGGACGGCCGTCGGCACCTACACCGCTGGCGTGTACGTGCATCGTACCCGCCTGGATAGCCGGACGGCGTGCACGGTACAGTGAGTCGTTGATTACGGCTATGGACTTGGCCTTACCGGTCAGCTGACTCAGCATAACACCTACGAACACATCGGCATTCGAACCGATACCGGTCTTGTTCTTCTTGCTGGAGGTGCTGATCTTCTCGCTCGTGGTGAACTGGTAGGTATATTTGGTACCGAAGGATACTTCGTGTACGATAGGCACGGTGAAGGAGAACTGCTTGCTGGTGGTGAACGTTCCGCCCAGATAGGAGCCTACTCCGTTGGGGGCGGATACGGTACCTATGTTGTTCGAATTGTGCATACCGTATTCCGGTGATACGTTCATACCCACTTTGTAGTCATAATTCTCGGTGTAGGAATAGTTGTAGGTGGTACCGTTCTCTATCCATGCCGAGCTGCCGTTGCCTCCCGGATCGCGGATGATGTCGAGCATGGTTACGCCTGCATCCACTGCGGTCAGTTCGTTGCCCAGCACGAGGTCACCTATCACATAGGCGCGGAAAGCATCGGTCTCCACCGTGTTGCCCTCGTAGTCCAGCGCAATGCTGACCGTAGAGAGCGCATTCTCGCCGTAGGTCTGCGTCTGGATATGATCGACGGTCAGCCACACATTGCGGTTCTTGCCCTGCTGGTTGAGTTCGAAGGTGGTGTGGTTGGTGGAGTTGTGCATACCGTTGTGCACGGTTACCATGCCGCCGCGCTGCGGTACGCGGTCCAGACGCTGCGTGGGGTCGTTGTTGTAGTAGTAATCCTCGTACGCCTGCGCCTCAAACTGGTAGCGGCGGTTGTAGCAGAAGATAGGATAACCCATCGTGTAGCTTACTGTGCCGTCGGCCTGACGGGTGTACAGGTCCACTTTCTCCTTGACGTTGGGGTTGATGCTTCCGGCAACTATGCTCGGCTCGCCGTAGCCATCCTGCTCCAGGCCGTACATCAACTGCTTGAGGTACACGCGTACCGGCGTACGGTAGATGCGGTCATACACGGCGTTGTAGTGGATTGAATCGCCATCTTGGAGCACGCTGGACTCAGTCAAATCGTATACCCTTGCTGTACCCTTGCTATACCCTTGGGTATGTTCCACCGTCAGTTTGTTCTCAGCGGCATTGTAGGTGCCTGTGTACTGCTCCAGGGGCGCGTTGGTCAGGTCGAAGCTCTCGTTGCCTGCGCCCGTGGCGAACAGCGTAGCGTAACCGCGTGCCGAGGCTTGTATCACCTTGTACTTCACGGGGAACAGATCCACCTGATACTCACCGGTCTCGGGGTCGGGATGGATGGTTATGCGCTTCTTCTCGATCAGCGCGTTGGTCGTGCCGACCGTTCTAGGCGTCCTGGGTTGACTGGGATTACTAGCCCAAACCTCATGCTGCACTTGCTGCTCCAGCGTGTCGCGGCTGAGGTCATTCGGGTCGTGCACGAAGTGCGCGATGTTGTCGCCCTCCAGCTGGAGAACGAGTTGCACATCGTCACCTATATTGTTCGTACCCATGCCGAAGGCTTCGGGCAGGTCGCGCTGGTCGATACCGCCGACTACACGGCCCACGAGGCGAACCTTGGTCTGGTCGTAGAACCGTACGCCGTCCAGAGGCTTGGTGATAGCAAAGGTGTCCTTACCCTCCTCTACGTGCAATATACCTTCGCCCTCGAAGATGTGTCCGGGCTTGAAGATACGCAGCGTGTAGGGCTGACCCTTGCTCAGCGTCAGCTCGAAGTTACCGTCCGTGCCGGTCTGCAAGGGCACGCCGTTGCGCAGCACCGTGTCGCCGTTCAGGGTGAACATGGCGCCCGCCACAGGAATAGTGGACAGCTTATACAGCGCACGACCGGTCAGGCGTGCCGTAGAGGTGTTGGCAAAGTTGATGCCCGACGATACGGCGTGGTCGGCCGACAGCGTGACGCTGGCGCTCTGGGCGCTGGTATAATTATAACTGAATTGCGCGTACGTGTGCGTGGGCACGATCGCGTACTGCGTCGAGCTGCTGATGTCGTAGGTCAGACTGTCGAACAGGAACGTACCGTCCGCACCGGTGACGACTGATTTGCCGGTTGTACCCTCCGGGCCTTCCAGCGCCACGGTCACTCCTGCCATGCCGCTGTTGTCGGGCATAAGGATGGTACCGCTGATCTCGCCGTAGGGCGAACGCCAACCTTCGACACTCGCGCTGTTGGTGGAGGCTTTGCCGTTGCAGTTGTACAGCGCGGTGATAACATACTCGTAGTGCCTGTTCGGTACAGCCGTCTCGTCGAAGAACGAGTTGTCCTGACCTGTATAGATGGTATCTGCCGAAGCGTCACTGTTCTTCATGACGCGCGTCAGGACATACTCATCTACAGCCGTGGACGACGGTGTCCAGCTGAGCAGCACGCCGCGTTTCTGCGCTCCGACGGCGGCACCCTGACTGGCGGTAAACGACGTGATCGTCGCCGCCTCGTCGTAGTACAGGCTCGGACCATGGAGAGCCATTGGTTGCAACTGGATAGAATCCGCTACACGCAGGTCACTATTCGTTTGGTCAATACGCACCGAATAGCTGATGTGTGAGCAAGCCATGTTCGCCACGTCTGTAAAACGGGCTAACCACGAGCCGTCCGACAGACGGATGATGCTGTCCTGGGGAATGATGGTCTCGCTGACATATCCGGTCTCCTGAATGGTACGCTGTAGTATTAAACGTGCAGTACGGTCCCACATGCATTTACCGAAATCCGGTACTGTAGCCTGTAGTACTTGATGCAAGCTGTCTATGATATCTGCTTTATACCTGTTCACCACATCTTCAAGAGTTGGACCCTCAAAATCAACATGAACACTACACGATGTGGGACCACCAAATGGGAATAATTGAACTTCGGAATATATAGGATGGATGGTGCTGTTATCAAATATCCGGAATTTGGGTTGAAGGTACGATATAGTATTCTTAACATATACGGTACTACCAATGGGAACAGTGATTGTTCCATCAGGAAGCGGTTGGAAATCAAATTGTACTGTACCATCAGGACGCACTACCTTGAACATTGTCGCGGCTTCAGTCCCTTCATGACGGATTGTAACGGAAGCGTTGCGTGTAGTTAATATACGGTTTAATTCCCAATTAAGGTGACTGCCTTCTTTATGAAATGTCATCTTTGGTACTTCCGCATTGTTGATGTGTATATTGAAATGCACTTTGCGGTTGGACTCATATTCAGGATCAAGCGTATAGTTTTCCTGTATGCTATCCAGCGGAGCCAAGTAGTTGTGCTTGTCTACCGCGGCATCCTTCGAGAAGTCTTCCACCCATCCCCACACGGCTGACGAGGCACGACGCACGCGGTAATAAACCGGTAAGGAAGGTTTCTTTTTCTCGGTGTTGACCAGTTCTACATTGAAGCTCGCAAATGGCTCGTCATCTTCATCATATACCAGGTAATCATTTTCTTTTACGCTGTAGTATGCATTCGTGTCCGCCAGGTAATTTACATTTCCAGTCCACATCTCGCGGCTTTTATCGACATACCGATACGTATGCGACGTGTCGCTGCAGGTCATTGATATGACATCCAATTGTTTGGCATCGGAGAAGTCCGGTTGCGTGGCACGCTGCACCTCGAAATAGTCACCTTCCACCAGGTCTTTCAGCTTCGGGTTCTTGATATGCCACTCCAGCATGTTGTTACCCGTGTACGTACCGGTAGTATCCATCTCCTCCTTCACACTGAAGTCGTAGATACGGTGGTAGGGCGGGATATCCTGCTTGGTGGTTACCTGTTGGGAGAACACGAGGGTTGGATCTTTCATCCTATATACCTTAAATGTGGCATAGAAATCCTTCTGGATCGTATCGGTGGTGGGAACGATCAGGTTGCCGGCACGTTCGGAGGTTGGAATCGAATCTGTCGGGTTCTGCGAAGTGGAGTACTGTATGGGGTCATAGAACACAGAATAGGGCACAGCCGCATTGCCGAAGCCCGTTGCGCCATGCTCATTCACTGCGTAGAAGTACGGCGTGAACAGCTGCGCCTGTATCATGTTGGTCAAGCCCTCCAGGCCGGTAGCCAGCGTCCAGTCGAACGTGTAATTGACATTACCCGTCATACGCAGGCTGACATTCACATGCGCACCGATATTAAATTCCTTCTTGTCCAGCGACTCGGGTATGTACCAGTCTATCTCAAGCCAGGTCACATAATCGTTGTCGTTTTCCGCTTCCTTCTCTTTCTTCACGTTGTACGCGCGTTGCGCTCCATCTGAGGGAACCACCTTACGCTGGCCGTCGTAGATGTTAGTAATTTCCACTACGCCTCTATCAGCATAGGCGGACACCCAGGCGCGACCGTACCCGGTCTTGTCATTCGCGCTCGGGCCGTCGCTGTTATGCTCACTGCCGAAGGTGAAGATTGAGTAGCTCTGCCCGCCTACAGTGTAAAACACATACGATGAGCCTTGATCGTTGGTGGATACGTAGTAGTCGCGATTACCGCGCGAATACACCGGCAACTTGAAGTGCACTTTGTCCGCTCCCGTAGTGAGTGCCGAGTAGTGACGCTCAATCTCCAGGAAGTCATTCGCCTGCGCCCGCTCCGGCACAAGCAGCATCGCGCAGCATAGCGCAATTGCAAACAGATAAAATTTGTGTTTCATATAGGGTGTTATTTTAAATTTTAGATTGTAGATTTTAGATTGTAGATTTTACTACCCCATCAAATCGACAGACATGACATAGAGTAGGAAGTACTGCCCGGATTGTGTATGCTGCCCAGCGGCATCCGGTGTCGTATCCCATGCCTTTGCGCCCATCGCCATCAGCAGCACACAAAATATGATGGTCAAAAATTTAGAGTTCATTTTCGTCAAAAATTACCAAAAATTATCCAACAATTATTGCGATGGATAAGTTCGTCAACAATATTACCTGCGTCATTGCTGCCCCGACTTCCACTGCTTGATACCTTCCGTGATGGGCGGTACGACCTCTACCTTGCGGATGGACAGGTACTTGGTTACGATGCAGTCGTCCGGCGTGGCGGTGGTGTGAAAACCGTACTCCGCCACTTGCTTGGCACCCTCGCCGCAGAACGGCAGGTGGGTGACATCGGCATCGCGGTCGCCGATCATCAGGAACAGCATATCCAGTCCTCGCTGCTCACGTGCGGCAGGCATGAGAGCCCGCATACGGGCGCACATATCCTCCACTCCGGCTACCTTGCCGGCAAACACGCTGCCTATACCTACCTTCACACCCTCTATCTCATATTCCTTGAAGTCGGAGTAGAGGATCTCGATGTCGGTCATCCCCTCATACGAGACGCGTGCATCACGCGCGGCGGCGTAGTAGGCTCCGATATCCGTTATGTCGGATAGCTCTAACAGCTTGCCGAACAGGCGGCGGTCGATGTCGGTGGTGGTGACTGCGCTCAGGCTGTCGGTGTCGGACAGCAGCCCCGTGAGCAGCAGCCGTGCGTCCGTCGCGGTGGGTTGCATACCAAGCTGCTCGTACATCGTAGCGATCACCGAGCAGGTCGAACCGATAGGCATAGCGTAGTAGAACACCGGACGCGATGTGGTAACCGATCCTGTGCCGTGGTGGTCGATGACCTGCAGGATGTTCGCTGATGGCATACCGTTCACCGATTGTGCAAACTCGCTATGATCCACCATGATCATGTTCAGCCCTGTGGCGTCATCGAGTACTGCCGGCGCAGCTATGCCGGCCTGCTTCAGTGCATACAGCGGCTCGCAAACCACCTTGCCCGCCACACGCGCCTTGGCGTTGATACCCAGCCGTTGCAGCAGCGACGCATAAGCGATAGCGGACATCACGGCGTCGCAGTCGGGACTCTTGTGCCCCACTACCAGCACGCTGTCGCCGTAGTTCATGCTCGTCAGCACCTCGCGCAGCGCTGTCGGCTGTTCCGGTTCGTTGGTCTGCTTGCAGCCGGCTGCGAACAGCAGCATGGCGCACGAGACGATGGCCAAAAATTTAGTTCTCATTTCAGTCAAATATTACCAATATATACCAATATTACGATGATCAAGATTCAGTCAAAAAAGTCCAAAAAAGATTCAAAAAAGAAATAATTTGGGGAACATTTTGGGTCTTTTTTGACTTAACTATTCTTTCACCGTGATCACCAGCGAGAGGTCGCAGTTGCGGAGGATCTCGATCATCTTGTCCTCATCAAAGGCGATGCACCCGCCGGTGTAGCCCTTGGTGCCCTTCACGTGCACGAAGATCGCACTGCCCTTCGGATAGACGCACTCCTTGTTGAAATCCGTCTCTATGCCGTAGTTGTACTGCGGCTGGTAGGAGTACATCTCCTCGCCCTTGCACGGATGGTGCACCACGGCGGTGTCGATGATCGTGTTGTAGTACTCGCAGTCCTCGTCGCAGGCAAACGTTGAGGGCGTGATATCTTTATACGGCATCTTCGTGCCCGGGTTCGGCTTGATACCGAACGCCGACAACGGCCGCAGCGTGCCCGTAGGCGTCTTGGCGTCACCTTCACCGGTCTTGTCTATACCGTTCTTGCCGACAAACACATCGGTCACAAACAGCACCTTGCCGTCAACTGTCAGACGGGCCTTGGCTGAGCTGCCTTGCACGTCATACACCTCCAGCAGCTGACCTTTTGCAGCGTTCTTGTCCTTACAGGAGTTTAGTACACATACTACACTTGCGCCGCACACAATCATCATCGCGGCAATAATTATCTTCTTCATAACAATTTAACGATTTAACAATTTAACAGTTTAACAGCTCAACACCTACTAATCAATCGGATTAGGGTCGGGAATATTCGTAAAGTGGCTGTAGTACTCTCTCGACAGCTGCTTGTAGTGAGCAATGGTAGCCTCGCTGCTCGTGTCGGCGCGGATGATCTCGTAATAGACATGCGAGAGCCCGGGCTCGACGCCGGTGATGTCGTGTATATATTGGTAATACTCGTCTCCTATCGTTTCGCGCACTATCTCGGGTACGTCTGCCGCATAGATCATGGGGTAGGTCTTCACCTGTATCTCGGTGTAGAACGTGTCGGTGTGCTCCGTAAAACGGAGATTGACGATGTTGCCCCAATAGCCATAGTCGGAGGTCTGGTATTTATGCCGTCCGAAAATCGAGTCCGCGGTAGCCAGATAAACCAGAGAATCGACAACGAGAGAGACGTCAGCGCTGTCCCAGGTAGCGATGATCGTTGTGCGCGCCAGGTCCTTCAGATCCAGAGGCATGCATCCGTCCGTTTGGCATTTGCGTGCCGCCGACTCGCGGCTCTTGTAGTTGATCGGCGTCACCGTGCCGTCGAACTTGGCGGCGGTTATCTCCGCTACGGTCTGGGTGGTAGGTCCGAAGCGTTGCGCCAACTCCATGGCACGATCCATCTGCCTGTCGAACTCGCTTTTCTGAGGAGCGTTGTTGTTACAAGCTACCAGCGCCCATACGAGCAGTAGAGGGATGACGATTTGGATACGCATACAATGCTGATTGCTGATTGTTATTTAATCTTCTTCCACGTGAAGGTGGTGTTGAATCCCTTCCCACAGGCCGATGATGTCCTTGGAGTAATCTACATTGACCTTGATGTATTTGTGCAAAGCATTGATCTCCGCGGTTCTTCCGCTTTCGTAGTTTAACATCATCATTCCCAAAGTAAGTAATAGACTCTTTTTCAAAAAACTTTACAAAGATAATACTTTTTTTTCATATATGCAAGTATTTGATCGAAAAATCCTATTTTTTATTCATTTTCCTCTTTTAACATAAAAATTTGCATAAAAACCTACCTTTTACCTATGCATCAACTACTCAGCACAGACTAATTCCGGAACGATTGAGTGCGCTTTTGGATGTTTCGGCGGATACAGTCGCTATAGAGCCACGGTTCGCAACTATGGATGTCGCCCACGTTGATAAATCCGGCATATGGCGGATATTCCGATCCGCTATAGCCGCTGACGACCAACACATGTTCGGGTGCCACGGTGACGGAAATCGTATCATGGAGCGTGGCAGGAGTGGCATCAATACGCCAGTTAACGGGATTAATGCAGACACAGGAAGCGGCAATGACCGGTTGGATGAAGCGCACGTCCTTGACGGTGTTGTAACAGATCGTGACCTGTGTGTCTAATTCGCCTTGCGCCGGACGAATATGCGGACAGAGGGTGTCTTGCGGAGTAATCTTATACCCCATAACATAAGCAGCCACGAGTTGGTTGAAAGTCTCATCGGACATATGTTTGAGCAGTTCGACCACCGCCAAACCGCCTTGACTAAAACCGGCTATGACGAGCGGACGGGATTTATCGCGCTGAGCAACAAATATATCAAACGCCCGACATACATCGTCCATAGACAGACGCGTACGATGATAGATCGTGTCCTCGTTGCGCGTGCCCCATCCGTCAATCGTCGTATGGCGGTAAAAAGGCGCATAGAACCGGTTTCCGGGCGACATATACTCCGCCGCACGGCGAATCTCTATTGCCATATGTGCACGATGGTCAGGATTCCATACATCCGCATAATGGCAGACGAGGCTATCGTGCATCCAGTCCTGCTCCCACGTAGAGACGACATAGAAGATGTCCGCTCCTGTTCCTGCGGTATCGCCATCGAGCGTGATCCACATGGTGGTGTCCTGATAGTCCGGAGGAGCAGGAATAAAAGTCTCAGCCGGACGGTTACAAGCCACCAAAAGAAACATGGCGAAGAAGAAAAAAAGTTTTTTTACCATTACCTTATATCGTTTACTGTGTGTACTTATCTAAGCAACAGGTCTTTCAGTTTAATCTCCGGATGGCGGTATTGACGCTCTTTGCGCGCCTCCTGACCATTCGTACTGATAGCTTGCTGCGCACAAGCATGAACGCACGCAAGGCACACGGTACAACGGTCGCCGATGAGGGCTTTGTTATCCGTCAAGCGGATGTTCTCCATCGGACAGACACGCACGCAAGTACCACAACCTGTACACTTGTCGGCCTTCACTTTCGGACCCAAGAAATGAATCATGCCTCTCTCCACAGCCGGACGACCAAGAAGCCATGACAGAAGACCGAACCAACTATAGTGCAGCGTGTGGCTTTCCGCCTGTACTTCGCGGATGATCAACTCCATACGAGCCGGTACACGATCGAACTTACCCAACTGTTTATTGGGATTACGTCCGAATGCCAGCGCGCTGTTATCAGGCATGCTGACCTTATGGCTATATGCCAGTTCAATACCTTTCTTAAGCAGAAGGCGACGTAACACCCAGATACAGTTACCCACCATACTGCCACACGTAACGACCGTAAAAACGTATGATTGCGGACTGATTTTCAATCGATTAATCATCTCGGGCATAGCCGGTGGCAGATTGAAATCATACGTCGGAAAGACCAAACCTATACGTTTCTCGGCGGTCAAGTCCTGCTGCACGGCTTCGGTAAGCAGCATCAATCGTTCGTTCAGCCCTTCTGCCAGTTGTCGTGCAACGGCGAGGCTGTTTCCTGTTGCTGAAAAATAAAGAATCATATTATTTTATGCTATCTTATGCTATCTTCCTGCTGTGTATCCGCTTATTACCACGTTACATATACGATAGGATTTACATCAATTTACGTTTTCCCATGAGGCGAAGGAAGGCATCCCACCAGCGTGTCGGAAGCAGCCAGTGGAAGAAAACGATGGCGTTTGCCATTCTGCCTATACGGTAACGGGTACAAGGACGACGTGCATTGACCGCACGAACAATCGCTTTGCGTACCACAGCCGGATCGGAGATCGTATTGGAGAGGTACATATTCCGCAGGTTATTCGCCATCATCGTTCCTGTCTGTTCATAGGCTGTTCCTTTCGAGGACTCAATGAGGTGATCGGCGGCAATGATGCCCCAATTGGTTTTGATAGCCCCCGGTTCGATGATGACCACATCGATGCCAAACGGCTTGAGTTCCATGCGCATCGCATCGCTAAGCGACTCCACGGCATACTTGGACACATGATACCAACCGCCGTAATAGAAGACCGACCTGCCGGCAACCGAAGCCGTATTGATGATACGTCCGCTATGCTGGGCACGCATCGTCGGTAGCACTAACTGACAAAGGCGCGCGAGACCAAACACATTGACTTCCAGCTGATTACGGGCATCATCCATCGGCACGTTCTCTATCGCTCCGAAATAACCATAGCCGGCGTTATTGATAAGCACATCGATGCGTCCTTCGGCATCCAAAAGCGTCTTCACGCCCGTTTTCATCGACTCTTCGTCGGTTACATCCATTTTCAGCGGCACGATGCCGTACTGACGAAGCGGCTCCATGCGCTCCACACGGCGGGCTGCCGCATACACTTTGTGTCCTTGTTGCGCCAGCGCAACCGCGGTGTCATAGCCGATGCCGCTACTGGCTCCGGTAAGGAGAATGACTTTGTTACTTTTCATAGAACTCATGTTTATTTAATCCTGCGCGCCTTTCATGGCGGCTTCCAACATCTGCGCGGTGTTTTTGTTCTTGCGCGGAGAACCATTGATAAAAATTGCTTTCATCTTATTGTCCTTCTTTAATTAGTTTCTCGATGCATGAACCGAGACATCTATCTGCTCAGTACGCGGAATCCACTCGGAATAGACCTGTGCGGCGGTCTCGGCATTGTTGCGAGCGATTGTGTGGAGATAGTGATAAGCGGTTTCATCGGTCTCGTTGGACAGCAAGGTTAAGCGGCAGATGAGCGTATCCCCCAAGAAGGTCTCCTTCAGCCAATGAATGGTCAGACACCGGATGGCATGTGCATCCATGAACGCCTCGTCCGCCGACTGCATGGCTATACTAAGGTACGTGCGGTTATTGACATGTCCGTTGAAATCGAGATTGATCGGGTTGACGCGATGCTCAATCTGTTGGAGCGGTGTGCCGTCCGTCGGAAAACGGCGTTTCTTATGGGTCTCAGAGGTCATCTCCGGCAGGACAGGTATCTGCGGTTGGAAAGGTGTCATGGGCGCGAGACGATGCGCCTCGGTATCCAATAACGTCCAACAGCCGTAGCCGTGTGCCACCTCTATCCCATCCGACCGACGCACGCGGAACTCGGCATAGAGCCGCAACGCGCCCACTTCGCTGTTCCAAACGGTCACATCGATATCGTCCGACCAGAGAGCCGTCTGTTCCTCAAACCACGCGTTGAACTCCGTGATGACCCAGATGCGGTTCTGTTTGATGACGTCAAAAGCAGCAAGATGCAGGCACGACATATAGCGTGCCCAGCAATCTTGATAATAGAGCAACACGGCGTTCGGCGTCATCCGGTAACGCGTGTCCATGTCTGCTGCGGTAAGCGAATACCGATGGGTGTATTGATTAAGTCCGTTCATAATTAAACTTTCATGATTTTGCGTGCAAAATTACTACATTTTCTTGATATACACAAACACAAATTAGCCAAATATATACCATTTTTGCATATTGGGGAGATTGTTTCTATGGGTCATACAATCAGTTTGATGCGGAAGCCGCGGGTGGTGGGTTCTTCGATGAGTTCCTTCACCTGCTGACGGAGGGACGCACGGGCGGTATCGGTCAGGGGCGATTCGTTCAGTCCCTCTACCATGAAATCCAATGCCGTCACGCCGGAGAGTTCGGTGTGCGTCAGGCGCAGCGTGAGCGGACGGAAAGACGGCATGTGGGTGAAGAGCATCTCCTTGATGAGCGAATAAGCCAATTCGGCTTTCTCGGTGATGTTGTACTTGAGGCAGAACTGATTGAGTCCTGTGTGAATCTGCAGGTAATCGAAGTCGTCCGAGTCGATCTCATAGACCAGTTTCTGGATGCGGTTGACGAACGCCTTGGTAGCCGAATGCACGGGGTGTTCGAATATCTGTTCGGGCGTGCCGTCCTCGTAGATGATACCTTCGTTCATGAAGAAGATACGTGTGCTCACGTCGCGGGCAAAACGCATCTCGTGGGTGACGATCAGCATGGTCAGACCGCTTTTCGCCAACTGGCGGATGACGGAGAGCACTTCGCCAACCATCGTCGGGTCAAGCGCCGAGGTGGGTTCGTCGAAGAGGATGACATCCGGGTGCATGGCAAGCGAACGGGCGATGGCTACGCGCTGTTTCTGTCCGCCGGAGAGGGAGGACGGATAGACATCCGCCTTCTGCGCCATGCCTACTTTCTTGAGCAGCTCCATTGCTTCCTCCTTGGCTTGTGCCTCAGGCATTTTCAGCAGCCGCGTCGGGGCGTAGGTGATGTTCTCCAGCACGGTCATGTGCTCGAAGAGGTTGAAGGACTGGAAGACCATGCCCATCTTACGGCGCAGCTTGTCCAGCGGATAGCCGGGAGCGGTGATGTTCTCGCCGTTGACGATGATCTCGCCCGAGGTGGGCGGTTCGAGCATGTTGATGGCCCTGAGAAGCGTACTCTTGCCGGTGCCCGAAGGACCGATGATAGAGATCACTTCGCCTTTGTCTATGGTGCAGTTCACATCCTTGAGGACGGTCAGAGACGAGCCGTCAGGATTGACAAATGTTTTGCTGAGATGAATAATATTTACCATTTTGTCATTTACCATTTGGTCATTTATTTAGTCATTTAGGCATTTTGTTATTTGCGCAGCAGGCAGAGGCTGAGGGTCTTGCGGATGAGCCAGGCGAGGATGAAATAGATGATCGTAATAACAAGCAGCGGGATGAGCGCATCGAACGTACGGGAACGGATGAGGTCACTGGCACGCGTCAGGTCGGTGATGGCAATATAACCCACGATAGAGGTATTCTTCAGCAGCGAGATACACTCGCCCGTATAAAGAGGAAATCCTTTGCGCAACGCCTGCGGGAAGACAATCCCCATAAAAGTCTTGAAGGGCGTGAAACCGAGACTCAGTCCGGCTTCGGTCTGTCCTTTGGGCACCGCGGAGATAGAGGTGTCGAAGATATTTCCCGCCGAGGACGCAAAGCACATGGCGAAGGCTACGATAGCAACGAGCGAGGCACTCATGCCGGAGTTGGCGAAGACTACATAGAACAGGATGAGCAGCAGGACGAGCGTCGGGATACCGTTGATGAAATCGCCGTACAGGTCCGCCAGTCCGCGCAGCCATCTGCGCTTGGAGCGACGGCAGGCACACACGCCTATGCCAAGGACAGTGCCTAAGAGTATAGCAAAGAACGTGATTTTGACGGTCTCGACAAGACCGTCCCAGATGAGTTTGATACGGTTCTCTTTGATGAGGTTCATGTGGATGCGCTCACCCAGCCCCATACGTGCGTCACGGGAATGGTCCACAATGAAATAGCCAGGGTGGCATTTATAGTATGGAGCAGAGAAATCCATCATTTTTTGCCGCTCTTCTGTAATAAACAGACAAGCGGAGAAGACATCCGCTTTGCCGGTGTTGATAGCCATGATACATGCACCAATATCCATAAACTGCATCTCAAAGGGCCGCCCGTTGGAATGCGCGAACCGCCGGAGAATGTCGGCATCCATACCTTGCCATTTGCCGCCTTCGCCGACATAACTGATAGGGGCTATATTCACAGCACAGACACAGCGCAGAGGCTTGGCTCCTTCGGGAATGGTATAGGCAGGCTCCTCCACATAGGGTCCGCCGTTGATCCAGTGGTTGATGATGTCATTCAGAGGAGCCGTA